>Ga0207684_10000022_pt1 | contig 337007 bp, 349 predicted proteins | sample KBSK5501metaG_FD_184342 | JGI IMG/M metagenome (GOLD analysis project Ga0207684, IMG submission 184342) | Corn, switchgrass and miscanthus rhizosphere microbial communities from Kellogg Biological Station, Michigan, USA - KBS K5-50-1 metaG... | ecosystem: Host-associated > Plants > Roots >... | reverse complement strand
GCGCCGGGTCCCCACGTGTCGATGTCGAACCCGCGCAGCGGGTTGAAGCCGAGGTCGGCGGTGCAGCGCTCGTGGAGGCGCACAGGCAGCTCGAGCTTCTCGAGCACGTCGACGGCGAGCTGCGTCATCCGCTCGAGCCACGCCGGCGAATCCTCCGGCGCGCAGAAGACGACCATCTCGACCTTGTCGAACTCATGGCCGCGCTTGATGCCGCGCACGTCGCGCCCGGCGCTCATGTGCTCGCGGCGGAAGCACGCCGTGTACGCGACGTAACGCAGCGGCAGCCGCTCCGCGGGGATGGTCTCGTCGCGGTGCAGCGCGACGAGCTGCGGCTCCGCGGTGGGGATGAGCCAGAGGTCGTCGCGGGCATCGCGGTACAGGTTGTCGTCGAAGTGCGGCAGCTGGCCCGTGGCGCGCAGCGTCTCGCCGCGCGTGACGAAGGGCGGATAGATCTCGGTGAACCCGGCCTCGATCTTGAGATCGATCATCCAGGTGATCAGCGCGCGCTGGAGCGCGGCGCCGGCGCCGCGCAGCACGTAGAACCGCGAGCCGGACAGCTTCGTGCCGCGCGCGATGTCGAGGATGCCGAGCGACTCCCCCACCTCCCAGTGCGGCCGCGCCGCAAAGGCGAGTGGCTTCGGCTGGTCTTTGCGGATCACCTTGTTGTCCTGGTCGCTCTTGCCCTCGGGGACGGCGGGATCGATGACGTTGGGTATCCAGAGCAGCTCCTCGTCGAGCTCGCTCTCCAGTGGCACGAGCTCGGCTTCGATGGCCTGCACGCGCTCACCGACGTCGCGCATGCGCTGCTTGATCTCGTCCGACGGAGGACCGCCGCGGCTGGCCTTGTTGCGCTCGGCGCGAAGCGCCTCGGCCTCGGCCTTCAGGCGGCGGACGTGCTCGTCGAGCTCGAGGATGCGGTCGAGGGACGGCCGCTCGTATCCCCGGGCGCGCACCGCGCGCCTCACCTCGTCCGGCTCGGCGCGCACGCGATCGATCGGCCTCATGCCCGCGGATTATCGGGGCGCGTACGCTTCGACGCATGAGCGGAGACGAGCCTTGACCGGACAGCCGCTCTTCCTCACGATCGCGGGGCTGTCACTGAGTGTCGCCGGCTTCGCCGGGCTCATGACCGCGTTCCGGCGCGAGGGGTCGTGGACCGCGACCGACGTCTGGCGCCTCCGCGGCATCGTTCGGCTGTCGTTCATCGCGATGTTCTTGGCGCTGACGCCCCCTGCGATCTTCCTCGTCGTGCCGGCCGACGCGGTCGCGCTCGGCGCGGGGAGCCTCCCGGTCGCGGCCGTCTACGCGCTCGAAGCGCTCGGCATCCTGCGCGAGCGTGGCCGTGCGGGGCCTGCGCGCTGGATGGTGGGGTACTTCGCGATGGACGCCGTCCTGGGCGTCGCGATGCTCGCGAACGTCGTCCTCGCGAGCGCCGGGCTGCTGGCGATCGTCCTGCTCATCCGTCTGTCGCACCCGGTCGGGCTCTTCACGGAGACGATCCGCTCGTTCGAGCCGAGCGCAACGCGGACGGACGCACCTCGGCCCGGGGCCGAGGTGCAGACGCTGCTGACGACCGCGGCGGCGAGGGCTCCCGAGGCGGCGAGACAGGAGCAGGAGACGTCCGTCTAGCACCCCTGCCGGTACGCTGCGGCGCATGAGCGAGCGTCCCGACGTCGTGCTCGTGGCGTTCGAGGGACCGGACCGCTACTCGTTCGTGGGCGGCCTCGCGACGCGGATGAACGATCTCGCCGAGGCCCTCGTCGAGCGCGGCCATCGCGTTCGGCACGTCTTCGTGGGCGATCCCGCGCTTCCCGCGACCGAGCTCCGGCTCGACGGCCGCCTGCTGCTGGAGAGGTGGTGCCAGTGGATCAGCGCCTACCACCCGAAGGACGTCTACGACGGCGAGGACGGCAAGCGCGCCGACTTCTCGCGAGCGGTCCCACCGCACCTCGTCGACGTCGTGGCGGAGGGCGCGAGCGAAGGCCGGCGCACCGTGATCCTGTTCGAGGATTGGCAGACGGCCGACGCGGCGGTCGCAACGGCGGCGCTGCTCGGCGCGCGCGGCCTGCGCGGCGCCGCCTCGCTCTTCTGGAACGCGAACAACACATACGGATTCGCGGAGATCGATTTCCCTGCGCTCGACCGCGCGGTCGCGATCACCACGATCTCGCGCTTCATGCGCGCACAGATGACGGGGATCGGGGTCGACCCACAGATCCACCCGAACGGCATCGCCGAGCGCTACCTACGCCCGCTGCCGCCTTCCGACGCACGCGTGCTGCGAGAGGCGTTCGGCGATCGTCCGACGTTCGTCAAGGTCGCGCGCTTCGACCCCGACAAGCGCTGGCTGTGGGCGATCGACGCGATCGCCGCCCTGCGCGACATCGGCACGGGGCCGCGGCTGGTGATGCGCGGCAGCCGCAGCGACTACGCGACCATCGTCGGCGACCGCATCCGCGCCCGCGGCCTGTCCGCCGAGCGCGTCGCGCTGGCCGCCGAGGCGCCGACGGCGAAGCAGCAAGCCGCACGAGCGTCAGCTCCAAGTCCTACGAGGAACCTCGCGGACGCCCTTGCCGCTTCGGCTGCGGATGTTGTGCTCCTCGACTTCTTTGTCGCCGAGCGCACGCTGCGGGCCTTGTACGCGGCGGCCGACGGCGTGCTCGCGAACTCGGAGAAGGAGCCGTTCGGGCTCGTGGGGCTCGAGGTGATGGCGAGCGGCGGGATCGCGTACGTCGGACGGACCGGCGAGGACTACGCCGTCTCCTACGGCAATTCGGTCGTGGTGCAGAGCGAGGACCCGCGCGAGCTCGCGACGCATCTCGGCACGCTGCGCGCGGACGCGGGTCTCACCGAACGCATCCGCGCGGACGGCCGGGCGACGGCGAAGCGCTTCGCCTGGCCGCGCATCATCGACGGGCTGGAGGTCGCCTGGGACGCGGCCGCCCGGACGGGCCTCTGACCTCCACCTCTGGGCGTCGGCGTTCGCCTCAGCGTCAAGGGCCCGTCCGTCACTCCTGCTTCGACCCGGGGAGCATCGCGCCGCCCTTGACCTCGGCGACCTCACCAAGGCGCGCCGGGTCCATCAGCGTCGCGCGCACGTCATCCGGCGGCTCGCTGCCGGCGAACCACCACACCACTTCCAGGTTGGCGCGGAACAGCGCATCGAACACGCCGTCCTCGGGGCTCGAGTTCCGGCTGGAGTACCACCAGAACCAGTCGCTGCCCTCGGCCACCATCAGCGCCTGCCGCACGCTCGGCGGCATCGAGCGGAGCTCGCCCCACTGGCGCTGCGCGAAGCGTCGCGTCCGTTCGAGCGCGCTCCACGCGCGCGCGTGCGCGGGCTCGCCGATCCAGACCCGATAGCTGGCGTCGATCCACGACCCGGAGTGCAGCGACGGAAGGTCGACCGTCGGCGGCTCGCGGTCCAGGAACTCGCTCACGCGGACGGTCTCGAAGCGATCGTCGGCCTCGAGCGTGCCATACAGGCGCCGCAGGAAATCGTTCCCGTTGTTCGGGTACCCCTCCCAGGCGTTCTCACCGTCGAGGATGATCGACGCGAGATAGGGACCGCCGTCGTCGGGCAGCCGCTCGCGGGCGCGCTCGAGCTTCCAGATGAGATCGCCGACCGCGTCGTGCGGGCTCATCGAGCCATAGGCGAAGCCGATCCGGTCCGACAGCACACGGTCGCGGAAGATGGCCGTCCCGCCGCCGGGCAAGCGATACGGTCGGTACAGCAGCGCCGGCTCCACCAGCGCCTCGATGTCGTCGCGATGCAGCTCCATCCCGACCGATCGCGCCAGCACGCCCTCGTCGGACGCGAACCACTCGAGACCGGCCCTGTGGATAAGATCGGCGGCCTCCGGCGAGACCGCGCCCTCCGACGGCCAAATGCCCCGCGGCTTGTTGCCGAACGCGCGCCGATGGGAGGCGACCGCCTCACCGAGCTGGTGCGCGGCGTCCTCGGGGAACTGGAACGGCGGATCGGGCATGACCGCTTCCGGATCGGCGCGCAGGGCCGAGCGCGAGTCGATGAGCAGCGGCAGGATCGGGTGGTAGTACGGCGCGGTCAGGATCTCGACCTGGCCGTCGCGCTCGAGCCGGTGGTACAGGTGCGGCACACCCGAGGCCATGAACCGCTGCCGGCCGATGACGTAGCGGACATCCTCCCGAGTGAAGCGGCGACCCTTCGTCATGAGCTCCGCGAGCCGCGGATCGGACGCGATGTCGTCCGGGTCGAGCCACGCGAGGTTGAACCACAGGGCCAGGTCGACGAAGTAATCGTCGGCAAGGAGCTCCTGCCGGTCGCCCGCGGCCATCGCGAGCTGCAGCAGGCGGCGGTACTCGTCGTACTGGTTGATCACGTTGCCGTGATGGATCGAGAAGAACCGTTGAAGCATGTGGTCCTTCTCCTCGTCGTTGAGCGTCCCCTCGACGGTCCGCATGGTCACACGGACGTCCTCGTCCTCGGTGCCGCGCGCGTAGTCCTCGAGCTGATCGCGCAGCGACGGGACCATCGTGAAGCTCGCCTTCACTCCGGGGAACTCCTGGAGCAGTCGGGCCATGTGGAGGTAATCCTTCGAGGCGTGCAGGCGCACCCACGGCAGGACGAATTCGCTCGTCTGGGGATGCTTGTAGTAGGGCTGGTGCATGTGCCAGATGATCGCGACGGGCAGCTTTCCCTTCACTGGTCCAAGCCTCGCTCGCTGTCGCTGCGCTCCGCAGGGGCCCCTGCCCCTGCTCCCGGTCGCTCGCCGGGATCGCCCGCGCGCGACGCCTCTTCCAATCGCGTGCGCACGAACGCCGGCGGAAGGGACGTGAGGAGCCACGCCGCGCGCGGTCCGCTCTCCTTGCCGATGAAGGCGACGTAGATCGACGCGAACGCGTCACGCGCTGGCTTGCCCTCGGCGGTGACCAGCCCACACTCCTTGGCGAGTTCGTAGAGCCGCGTCTGCATCGCCTCGGGATCGGTGATGACCCCGACCTCCGCGGCGAGACGGCCGAGGTAGGCACGCTGCATGGACGAGAGCGAGGCCGCCCCGGCGGGCAATGCCGGCGCGATCGCGAAGCGCACCTCGTCGTCCGCCCAGCGCTCGAGCCAGACGCGCGCCAGCTCGATGCGCCGCCGCACGTCGCGCTCCTCACGCTCATTCAGCGGGGACCCCTTGCGCTTCTCCGCTTCTTTCAGCGGATCGATGCTCGGGATCTGGATCCACTCGGCGACGAGGCCGAAGCGCACTCGGAAGGCGATCGCCACCGGATCGACGGCGAGCTGCGAGAGCGCCCACACCTTCGCCAGATCGCTCTCGGGATCGGCGATGTACGCATCCGCGCAGCGGTCGTACTCGTCGATGAGCTTCGGCAGGCTGCTGCCCGCCGGGTCGAACTCGATGTGCCGCTTCGGATGCGTGCGCAGCATCAGGAACCGCACGATCTCGCCCGGGTACACCGCGACGAGCTCGTGCGCGGCGGCCCCGATCCCCTTGGAGGTCGACATCTTCTTGCCGCCGAACGTCAGGAACTCGTGCATGAGCCCGGCCGGCGGCTCCTTCTTGAACACGACGCGGTAGATCTCGTTCGATCGCTCGCGCGACCCTCCGCCGGTGAGCAGGTCCTTGCCGCCCTCCTCGTAGGTGACGCCGAAGTGATCCCACTGCGCGCACCACTGCTCGTTCCACAGGAGCTTCGCGTTGCCGCGGAACGGGGAGATGCGGCCGCTGTTGCCGCAGCCCCGGGCCCAGGCTACGTAGTCCTCGCGGCATTCGTACGCGACCGTCTTTCCGTCGAAGTCATGCGCGAACGTCGTGCCGAGCCGGCCGCAGCGCTCGCAGATGACCGAGATCGGCAGCCAGCCCTCGGGGTGCTTCACGCTCGCGATGCGCTCGTGGATGCCGCGGATCGTCTCGGCGTTGCGGAGCACGAGGTCCATCTGCCCGTCGAGCCTGCCCTCGCGGTAGAGCTCGCGCATGCGGAAGAACTCCGGCTTGATGCCGAGGTCCGCGAAGGTCGCGATGAAGCGCTTGGCGTGGAAATCGGCGAAGTCGGTCGCGCTCGGATCCGGTGACGGGATGTTGCAGAACGGCTTGCCCATGTGCTGCGCCATCGCCTCGTTCGCCCGCATCGTCTGCGAATCCATCGGGTCGTAGTCGTCGATCGTGTACACGAAGCGGACCGCGAGACCGTACTTCGTGAACGTCCGGTAGAGCGCGTCCGTGATGACCGGACCACGCAGGCTCGAGATCGGGACCGTGCCCGAGGGCGTCTTCGAGTCGCGGATCACGTGGGCGATATCGGGCGGCAAAGACCGCGCGACCGCGTCGGCCCAAAAAAGCTCGCGAGAGGTCGGCTCGCCCAGCTCTTTAGCTGACCGCGAGGATCTTCATCTCCACGGGCCCCGAGGGCACGGCGACGCGGATCGTATCGCCCTTGCGGTGGCCGAGGAGAGCCTTGCCGACCGGCGACTCGTTGCTGATCCGCCCCTCAGCGGGCGCGGCCTCGGCGGAGCCGACGATCACGTACTTCGTCTTCTCGCCGTCCGACTCGATCGTGACGTGGCTGCCGATCTCGACGAGGTCGTGATGGCCGTTCTCGTCGATGAGCACGGCATTCTTGATCATCTGCTCGAGCGTGAGGATGCGCCCCTCGAGGAACGCCTGCTCGTTCTTGGCCTGCTCGAGCTCGGAGTTCTCCGAGTAGTCGCCGAATTCCATGGCCGCGTGGATGCGGTCGGCGACCTCCTTCCGCTTCCCGGTGCGGAGCTCCTGTAGCTCGGCCTCCAGCTTGCGCAAACCATCAGCCGAGATCGGTACGGGCTTGTCAGGGTTCATGGTCCCTCCGGACGAAAAAGGCACCGAGGGGGCGGTGTGCGCCCTCAGCACCTTCAACTGCTACGGTCTGTGGCCGCCATTGTATACCGACCCGACACGCCGGCGGCGGATCCGCGAGGGGCTTTTGCGCTGGTACGCGCGCGACGGGCGCGAGCTGCCATGGCGCCGCACGCGTGACCCGTACGCCGTGCTCGTGTCCGAGATCATGCTCCAGCAGACACAGGTCTCGCGCGTGCTCGAGGCGTACCCGCGCTTCCTGCAGCGCTTCCCCACCCTGGCCGCCCTCGCCCGCGCTTCGCTCGGCGACGTGCTCCGGGCGTGGTCCGGCCTCGGCTACAACCGCCGCGCGCGCGATCTCTGGCGGACGGCGCGATCCGGGCCGGGCGTCGTTCCCTCGACGCGACCAGGATTGGATGCGCTGCCCGGGATCGGCAGGTACACGGCCGGAGCCGTGGCGTGCTTCGCGTTCGATCTGGCCGAGCCCTTCGCCGACACGAACGTCGGCCGCGTACTCGGCCGCCTCGTGCTCGGCCATCCCGCCAGCGCCAACGTGGCGGAGGCCATCGACGGCGAGCTCCTACCGCGACGGCGGGCGGCGCGCTGGCATCACGCGCTCATGGATTTCGGCGCGACGGTGTGCCTCGCGCGCGCGCCGCGCTGCGATCGCTGTCCCCTCGCTCGGAGCTGCGTGGCGAACGCGCGCGGCACGGCGACGGTCGCGGCCGCTCCGAAACGGCAGGCGGCGTTCGCGACGAGCGATCGCCGCGTGCGCGGCGCGATCCTCCGCGCGCTCGCGCCGAGTCAGGACGGCCTCACCGTCGGCGCGTTAGGGGCCGCCGTTGGCGACGGACGCGTCAGTCGGCTCGTCGGCGATCTGCTCGCGGACGGCCTCGTCGAACGCGGCGGCCGCCGGGTGAGGCTGCCCCGCTAGGACCGCGCCGCACCGCGTGCGAGGTCGACCCGCGTCAGCGAGGCAGCTCCGGGCCGGCGACGGCGAGCGCGTAGCGATCCGCGGGCAGGAACGCGCGCGCGGTCTCGACGACCTGCTCCTTCGTCACCGCGCGCAGGGCCCGCGGGTAGCGCTCGAGATGGTCGTCGCCGAGCGAGAAGAGCTCTCCCTCGAGCACGAGCTGCGCCACCCCGCCCGGACTCTCGAGGGCGACGTCGAGCTCGCCGACGAGCTTGTCCTTGGCGAGCGCGAGGTCCTCGTCGGCGACTTCGGCCGCGAGGATCTTGCGCAGCTCGACGAACGTCGTCTCGATCGCGCGCTCGACGTTGCCCGGGTTCACGCCCATGCGCACGGTCCAGGGCGCCTGGCCGAGGCTCGCGCCGATCGTGCTGACGACGTAGTACGCGAGACCGAGCTGATCGCGCACCACGTTCCCCACACGGCTCGCGAAGGTGTCGGCGGCGAACACCATGTTGGTCACGCGGGCCGCGGTGAACCGCGGATCCGTGCGCGGGAGACCATGCCAGCCGAGCACGACGTCGCACTGAGTCTTGTCGGCCACGACGACGTCGCGGCGTGCGACGCCGGCGAGCGGCGGCGTCGCGATCACACGGATGTCGTGTGCTGTAGCACCGGACCGATTCCCCAGAGCGCGCTCCGCGGCATCGAACGCCGCGGCGGGTTCGATCCCGCCGGCGATGACCAGCTGCGCCTCTCCGCCCAGGACCACGTCCTGATGGAATCGCCGGATCTCGGCGGCGCCCGCTTCTCGGACGACGGCCTCGTCACCGAGGGGGCGCGTGCGGAAGGGGTGGCCGACCGGGTACGCTAGCTCACGCCAGGTCGCGTCCGCCACGGCACGAGTGTTCTTGGTGTCCTCCTCCAGCTCGGCCAGCGTCTGCGCGCGCACGAACTCGACCTGGTCGTCGGCGAACGCGGGGTGGAGCACCGCGTCGGCGACGAGGCGCAGGTAGGCGGCGAGATCCTCGGCCAGGCACTGTCCCGCGAAAAACGCCGCGTGACCGCCCACGTCGAGGCGCGCGGTCGCACCGAGCGCGTCCAGCGCGTCCGACCAAGCGGCCGCATCGGCGGTACCCGTTCCTCGCAGCAGCGTCTGCGCGGTCAGTCGCGCGACGCCGGCGCGCCCAGCGGGCTCGAACCACTGGCCCGCGGGTAGCGCGAAGAGGCTCGCGACCGAGCGCAGCCCCCGGATGGACACGGCGGCGACCTTCAGCGCGCCCAGGCGACGGCGCTCGACGCGCACGTTCATTCCGGCACGAACCAGCCGACCGTGCGCGAGCGCTCGACGAAGATCGCCGCGGCCGCACTACGTACCTGCTCCGCGGTCACGGCCGCGAGCCGCTCGTACCACTCCGATATCGAGCCGGCGGCACCGGTCGAGAGCAGATGGCCGAGCCGGAACGCGCGGCCGGTCACGGTGTCCGAAGGGAACGCGGTCGACGCCAGGAGCTGGCGCTGCACGCGAGCGAACTCGCCGTCGGGCAACACCTCGCTCGCGAGTCGCGACAGCTCCTCGAGCAGGACGCGCTCGACCTCGGCATGCGCGCCACCCGGCCGGAGGGTCGCCTCGGCCAGAAAGAGGAACGGGTCCTTCATGAGCTGGAACGTCGCGTCGACGTCGGTCGCGAGGCCGCGCTCGACGAGCGCGCGATACAGGCGCGAGGAGCGGCCGGATGCGGCGTTGGGTCCGCCGCCCCCGCCGGCGAGGGCGACGGCCGCGGCGGTCAGGGCGGGCGCGGCCAGATCGCTCGCGCGCGGAGCGCGGAACGCGAGCTGGACGACCGGCAGCGCACCGCCGGCACGGCGCACGGTGACGCGACGCTCGCCGTGCTGCGCCGGCTCGGGCGCCTTGGGTGGCTCGATCGCCTCTCCGGGCTCGAGCGCGGCGAACGCTCGCGCGGCCGAGTCGAGGAGCGCGCTCGCCTCGCCGTCGCCCACGACGACGACGTACGCGTTGCGGGGCGAGTAGTGCCGCTTGTAGTGGGCGTAGAGGCCGTCGCGCGTCATGAGCTTGATCTCGTCCTTGCTCCCGATCACTCCCTGCCCATAGGGATGCCGGTCGAACGCGACCGCCTGCACGGTCTCGCCGAGGAGGAAGGACGGATCGTTCTCCGAGCCCTCGCGCTCGCTCACGATCACCGTGCGCTCGGCCTCGACCTCGTCCTGCGCGATGAGCGCGTTGCGCATCCGGTCTGCCTCGAGCTCCAGCGCGGTCTCGAACCGGGCCGCGGGCACGGTCTCGAAGTAGCAGGTCACGTCCTCGCTGGTGAACGCGTTCCACAGCGCGCCATATCGCGCGAGGAGTCGGTCGAGGTCACCCTTCGGATGGCTGGTCGTGCCCTTGAAGAGCATGTGCTCGAGGAAGTGCGACATCCCGGTGGTCCCCGGAACCTCGTTGCGCCCGCCGACGTGGTACCAGACCCACATCGAGATGACGCGTCCATGCCGCGCCTCGAGCGCGTAGAGCGCCAGGCCGTTGTCGAGGCGGCGCGAGACAGGGGTGTCCGTCGGTGCGGGGATGGTTCGATGCTAGCGAATGCGGACGGTCACTCGTCCGAGAGAGGGATGCGCCCGCTGACATACGTCAACGCGTAGAACGCCGGGGCCAGGGCGTACATGACGAGCCCGATCGGCGTCGCGACGAGCGAAACCACCATCGCTGCGGCATAGATCGGGATCGAGATGAATGCGTTCCACCCGAACCAGGCGCGCAGCAGCTCGGGACGACCGACCACCCGCGGGTGGAACTTCAGGTAGAAGAGCATTCCGTTTCCGCCGAGCGTCGGCAGGAGCATGGTTGCGCCATAGAACGCCGCTGCGAGGCCCGTCTGGTGTCCGCTCTCCAGACGGTCCGCGAGCGCGGCGGTCGGGAACGGGACGAACGCGATCGTCATCAGGAAGATGAGGTAGAGCAACAGCAGCGACCCGTCGACGCGCGCGAACATCGCCGTCACGCTGTGCGTGGCGATCCACCAGAGCCCGACGTAGATGAAGCTCACGAAGTATGCGGCGAAGGAGGGCCACAGAGCTCCAAGGGCGGGCAGGAAGTCGGCGTCGCGTGCGGGAACTTTGATCTCGAGGACGAGCAGGGTGATCGCGATCGCGAACACCCCGTCGCTGAAGGCTTCGAGCCGGCGAACTCCCTGCACGTCGACCGGAGGCTAATCGGTCGCGGGACACACCTCTTCGCGCGGCGGTCCGCGCTACGGCGTGCCGAACTTGGCCGCCAGCATCTTCCTTGTCGCGGTCGCGGCGTCTTGCGATCCGAGCAGGCCCGGCAGCTCCTCGTAGACAGTGGCGAACGCGATCTGTGGCGCGTCGAAGGGCGCGAAGCCGATGAACCACGCATCGGGGCCCGCGCCGGTCGTCTCCGCCGTGCCGCTCTTGCCGGCCACCGCGACCTGGAAGGTGCGGAACGGGTGGTAGACGGTGCCGTTCGGGTCGGTGACGACGGCGCGCATGCCGTCGCGGATGAGCGACAGGTCGGTCGGCGTCGTGGTGGCCGTCCCGACCTGCGTCTTGTCATAGGACTTCAGCAGCTTGCCCGCGCGGTCCTGCAGCGCGATCACGAGGCGAGGCTTCCACACGATGCCGTCGTTCGCCAGCGCCGAGGCGAAGTTCGCCATCTGCAGCGGCGTCGCTAGCAGATAGCCCTGCCCGATCGCGAGGTTCGTCGCGTCACCGGGATTCCAGACCTTGTCCTCCGGCTTGGTGAACGTCTGCTTCTTCCAGGTCGGGCTGGGCACGATCCCGTCGCCCTCGAGGACGAAGTCGACGTCCGTCGCCTTCCCGAGACCGAAGCTGAGCGCCTCGTTCGGCAGGAGGTCTGGGTTCGCGTCGTTGAGACGCTTCCCGAGCTCGTAGAAGAAGGTATTGCACGAGCGCGCGAGCGCGGTCCGCAGATCGATCGGCCCGAGATTCCCGGTCTCGTGGTTGAGCTGCACGATGCCGTAGCCGTTCCACGCCGCCGGGCAGTCGATCCGCTCGCCGGGCCGATACGCGCCGCTGCGCAACGCGGCGGCCGCGGTGACCGGCTTGAACGACGACCCGGTCGGGTACTGGCCGAACGTCGCGCGATTGAAGACGGGCTTCTTCGGATCCGCGTTCGAGCGCGCGATGGAAGCGGCATCGCCCGAGACGAATGTGTTGAGGTCGAATGACGGGCGGCTCGCGATCGCGCGGATCTCGCCGGTCCACGGATCCTCGGCCACGATCGCGCCCTTCTGGTCCCCGAGCGCGGCCTCGGCGGCGCGCTGCATCGCCGCGTCCAGCGCGAGCACCGCGTCGGGGCCAGGGAGAGGCTGGGTCTCGGCAAGCAACTCGACGCTCTGCTCGTTCGGCTCGACGATCGAGAGCCGCCAGCCGTAGGTGCCGCCGATGAGATCGTCAAGCGCGGCCTCGAGGCCGGTCTTGCCGACCGAGTCACCCGCCTCGACGCCGCGCTTGGCCTTCCGCTGCGCGTCGGCCTCGTTCGCCTCGCCGACGTAGCCGATGGTCTGGGCGGCAAGGCCGCTCGGATAGCTGCGCACGCGCTGCGGCCGGGTCTGAACGCCCTCGATCACGGCCAGCCTGCCCTTCGCCGCGGCGGCCGCATCGGGCGCGAGCGTCTTGATCGGCACGAAGGTGTCCGGCTTCACCCACGACTGGGTGTACTTCGCCTTGATCTGATCCGCCGTGAGCCCGACGATCGGACCGAGGCTCGCCAGAAGTCCGGCCTCGTTCTTCATGTCGCCGGTCACGACGCCGACGACCGCTGCGTCGACGAAGGTCGCGAGCTCGGTGCCGTCGCGCGCGATGATGCGGCCGCGGCTCGTGGGTACGCGGGTCATGCGGACCAGCCGGCCGGTCACAAGCCGCGGCAGAATGGCCTCGGGGCTCCACTCGATCTTCCACGCGGCCTTGTCCTTCTCCCCGGCCAGAACGAGCTTGAGCGACGTCTCGCGCGCGAAGTCGCCGACGCGCACCGTGTGGAAGGTGACGGAGAGTGGCACGGTCGCGTGCTGCGGATCCGGCGAGCCCGTCGGCAGCTTCGCGACGGTTGCCGGCCCGGTCTTCGCCTCGAGCGACGCGAGCGTCATCTCCTCGGCAATGCGCGGAAGGCGCTTGACGAAGCCATCCTCGCCGACCCGCGCGCGAGACTCGTCCGTCAGCAGCGCCCACATCGCCGCGAAGTCCGAGCGCTGCCACGCGGCCGCGTATTCGCGCGCGATCGGCTCCGCCGGCGGAGGTCCGGGCTCCTGGCACGCGGCCGCGACGGACGCGACCGCGAAGAGCGCGGCCACCCCGATGCGCGCCGGTCTAATACCCGGCCGCCTGACCTTCACGCCTGGGATCCGCGCCGCCGCTGAGCACGCCGCTGCGGTCGATCGCGATGACGTGCGCGCCGCCGGTGCGGCCGGACCACTCGTCCAAAGCGACGATCTCGTGCCCCAGCGCCGCGAGCGCGCGCTGTGTCTCCGCCGGGAACCGTGCCTCCATCTGGAGCGCGCGACCGGACTCGTGGTACCAGCGCGGCAGCTCGATGGCCTCCTGAGGTGCGAGGCCGTGCTCGATGAGCGAGACGGCGAGCTGGAAGTTCGTCTGGACCTGCGCGTGCAGCCCGGGCGTTCCGAAGACAAGCCGCGGCGTCGCGCCGTCGAGCGCGATCACCGCGTTGAGGGTGTGCACCGGGCGCTTGCCGCCGGCGAGCGAGTTCGGCGATCCGGCGCGCAGCGAGAAGCCGCTCGCGCGATCGTTCAGCAGGATCCCCGTACCCGGGACGATCACGCCCGCGCCGAACCCGTGCATGACGCTGAGGATCACCGACGCAGCGTTGCCATCGCGATCCACCACCGCCAGGTAGGTCGTGTTGGCGGGGACCGGGAAGAGGCCCACCTCGGCATGCTCGCTGGCGCGCGCGCCGATGGCTTCGCGGCGAGCCGCGACGAAGTCGGGCTCGAGCAGGCGCCAGGCATCGAAGTCCACCGCACGCGGATCTCCGGCGAAGGCATCGCGGTCCGCGAACGCGAGCTTCTTGATCTCGACCATTCGGTGGACGAGATCGGCGCCACCCGGAGGGAACGATCCGAGATCGAGCCCCGCCGCGATGGCCAGCTCCTCGAGGAGCACGTGGCCCTGCGAGACCGGTGGCTGGCCGAAGACCCGCAGGCCGCCGTAGGCGGTCTCGAGCGGACGCAGGCGATCGGTCCGGTGCGCGGCGAGATCGTCGGCGGTCATGACCCCGCCGATCGCGGCGATGCCCGCGGCGATGCCTTCAGCGAGCTGGCCCCGGTAGAACGCGGACGCGCCGCCGGCCGCCACCGCGCGCAGAGAGGCGGCGAGCTCGGGCTGCCGGAGCACCGCGCCGGCGTCAGGCCGGTCGCCACGCGGCGCGTACACCCGCAGGCATTCGACGTCGCGCTCCAGCTTCGGCCACAGCTCCCGGAAGGCGCGCGCCAGCGCGTCGCTCACCGGGAATCCGTCTTCCGCGTACCCGATCGCTGACGCGAGGTCGCGGTCGAGACCGAGGCGCCCGTGGTCCGCTACGAGATCGCCCCACGCCGCCACGACCCCGGGCACGGTGGCGAGCAGCGGGCCGCTCTGCGGGAACTCGGCGCCAAATCGCGCGATGTCCAGCGCGGCGGGAGCGGCGCCCGAGCCGTTGTAGGCGCTGACCTCTCGCGAGGAGGCGTCGTAGATGATCGCGAACAAGTCGCCACCGATCGAGCACGCGCTCGGCAGGACGACGGTGCAGACCGCCGACGCGGCGACCGCGGCATCGACCGCGCTGCCGCCCTCGCGCAGGATCGCGAGGCCCGCGCTCGTCGCGAGGTGGTGACCCGCCGCGACCATGCCGTTCGAGGCGCGGACGGTCGGACGGGTCGTCACGAAGTGATTATCGAGGACGCTCGAGGAACAGCCGCGTGTAGCCGACCGGCTCGTCGGGCCGCAGCGGGATCGGCTTGGTGCCGTCGAGATGAAGGATGAGCGCGTGCTCGTCGCAGGCGAACCGCTTGGGGCACACCGGACATTCCTCGGCGCTCTTCTCGGGGAGCCGGCCGAGGCTCGTCATGGTGAAGCCGCAGCGCTCGAAGAACCGCGGCACGAGCGTGAGCGCGAACACGCGGCGCAGGCCCAGGCGCCGCGCCTCGGCGACGCAGCGTTCGACGAGCGCCTTCCCGATGCCCTGGCCGCCAGCGTCGGGAACGACAGCCAGAGAGCGGATCTCGGCGAGGTCCGCGGTCAGGACGGCGAGCGCGCAGCAGCCCAGGAACCGACCGGCGTCGGCCACGACGAAGTCGCGGAGATGCTCGAGGAGGAACTCGCGCGTCCGCTCGAGCATGCGGTCCTCTCTGGCATAGCCGTTGATGCACGCCAGCATCGGTTCGACGTCCTCGACGCGGGCCGGACGGATCGCGAGGCTCAATGCTCGAATGCCTTGCGTGCCTCCGCCAGCGCCGCGCGCACGCGCTCCGGGGCGGTGCCGCCCGGCGATCGCCGCGCCGCGACCGATCGCGCCACCGTCAGCTCCTCGAGTGCCGGTGCCTCGAAGCGCACGTCGAACGCGCGCAGCTCGTCCAGCGTGAGCGACCCGAGCGCGGCGTCCTTCGACAGCCGGTCGCGCACGATGCGGCCGACGATCTCGTGGGCCTCGCGGAACGGCACGCCCCGGCGCGCCAGATGATCCGCCAGATCGGTCGCGGTGAGCAGCCCGCGCTCGGTCGCGCGGCGCATCGCGTCGCGATCGATGCGCAGGCCGCGGATGACCATCGCGAGCGCGGCGAGCGCCGGCGCCGCGGCGGCGGCATCGTAGAGCGGCACGCGCTGCTCCTGCAGATCGCCGTCGTATGCGAGCGGCAGGCCCTTCAGCGCGGTCAGGACGGCGACGAGATCGCCGATGATCCGCGACGCGCGCCCGCGCGCGAGCTCCGCGACGTCGGCGTTCTTCTTCTGCGGCATGATGCTCGACCCGGTCGCGTGCTCGTCGGACATCTCCGCGAATCCGAACTCCGTGCTCGTCCAGAGCACGATCTCCTCCGCGAGACGCGAGCCGTGCACGGCGGCGAGCGCCGCGACGAACACGAGCTCCGCCACGAAGTCACGGTCGGAGACCGCGTCGATGCTGTTCCGGAAGACGGCATCGAGGCCGAGCTCCTTCGCGACGGAGGCCGGGTCGACGTCGTACGGGGAGCCCGCGAGCGCGGCGGCGCCGAGCGGCGAGACCGCCGTCCTGCGGCGCGCATCGGAGACGCGCTGGCGATCCCGGCGCGCGGCCTCGACGTGCGCCAGCAGGTGATGGGCGAGCGAGACCGGCTGGGCGCGCCGCAGGTGCGTGTAGCCGGGCATGACGGTCTCGACCTCGGCCTCCGCGCGCTCGAGCAGCGCGGTCGCGAGCTCGACCAGAGCACGGTCGAGCTCGGCGAGCACGTCGAGCGTGAAGAGCCGCAGGTCGAGGGCGACCTGGTCGTTGCGGCTGCGCGCGGTGTGCAGCCGTCCCGCGACCTCGCCGATGCGCGTGGCGAGCACCCGCTCCACCGCCGAGTGCACGTCCTCGGCGTCATCCGGCCAGGGGAACGTGCCTCCGGCGAGCTCGCCGTCGATCGTCTCGAGCCCGGCCACGAGGGTCTTGCTGTCGGCCTCGCTCAGGATCTTCTGGCGCCCGAGCATGCGTGCGTGGGCGATGCTGCCGCGCACGTCGTGCCGCGCGATGCGGTGGTCGAGCTCGAGCGCGCTGGTGAACGCGCGGATGCGCGGATCGAGCTGGGTGGCACCGAACCGACCCGACCAGAGGTCGCTCAACGCTTGCCCTTTCCGCGAGTTCGTCGGCCCCCGACCGAGGGACCCCGCGCGGCGGGGCGCCGGAGCGATGAGCTCCGGGGGGACCCCGACGCGTTGAGAGGGTTTCGGTCGGGGGCCGACGATCCGAGCGCCAGAGGCTGGTCCCCACTCCACAGCGCCTGCGTTCGCGCCTGATTGCGAAGCGGAAGCCCGAACACGCCGATGAATCCCTCGGCGGCTTTGTGGTCGAACGCATCGCCCTTGCCGTAGGTCGCGAGCGAGATCGAATAGAGCGAGTGCTCGGAGCGCCGCCCGACCACGGTCGCGGTGCCGCGATGCAGCCTCACGCGGATTTCGCCGCTGACGAACCGCTGCGTGTTGCGCACGTACGCGGCGAGGTCCTGATGATGGGCGCTGAACCAAAGACCGTTGTAGACGAGATCCGCGTACTCGGCGGCCACGCGCTCCTTGAAGCGCAGCGCTTCCTTCGACAGCACCATGTCCTCGAGCGCGCGGTGCGCCAGGTGGAGCACCACGGCCGCCGGAGCCTCGTAGATCTCGCGCGATTTGATCCCGACGAGGCGGTTCTCGATCTGGTCGATCCGGCCGACGCCGTGCTTGCCCGCGATCACGTTCAGCTTCTCGATGAGCGTTACGCCATCTGTGCTCTCGCCGTCGAGCGCGACCGGCACGCCCTCGCGGAAACCGATGACCAGCTCGCGCGCCTTCGCCGGCGCCTCGTCCGGATCGACGGTCCATTGATACACGTCGCGCGGCGGTGCCCCCCACGGATCCTCGAGCACGCCCGCCTCGATCGAGCGGCCCCACAGGTTCTCGTCGACGCTGTACGGGCTCTTCTTCGTCACCGGCACCGGGATCCCGCGTGCCTTCGCGTAGTCGATCTCCTCGTCGCGCGTCATGTTCATTCCGCCGCGCATCGGCGCGATCACCTTGAGATCCGGCGCGAGCGCGCCGACCGCGAGGTCGAACCGCACCTGGTCGTTGCCCTTGCCGGTGCAACCGTGCGCGACGTAGGCCGCGTTCTCCTCGCGCGCGGCGTCCACGAGCAGCTTCGCGAGCAACGGACGGCCGAGCGCGGTCGCGAGCGGATAGCGGCCCTCGTAGAGCGCGCCAGCCGCGAGCGCGGGCCACACGAAGAAGCGGACGAACGTGTTGCGGGCGTCCTGCACGACGGCCTTGCGGGCGCCGCTCTTCAGCGCCTTCTCGCGCACCTCGTCGAGGTTCGCCACCGATCCGAGATCGCCGGTGACGGTCACGATCTCGAACCCGTAGGTCTCGCGCAGCCAGGCCACCGCGACCGACGTGTCGAGGCCGCCGGAGTACGCGAGCACGCACGTCTCTTTCTTGGCCACTATCTCTTCACCTTTCCGTTGCCGCGGATGCCGAACTCGCGCAGGCGCTCCAGCAATCGGGCCGCCTCGCGTCCCCCGCCCGTCGCGACGAACACCGTGTCGTCGCCGGCGACGGTGCCCACTACGCCGGCCAGCCTCGCGGCATCGAGCCCCACGGCGAGCGCGTTCGCGGTCCCAGGCGGCGAGCGCAGGACGACAAGTGAATCCGCCTGTGTCGCCTCGACCGCGTTGTCCTCGCAGAAGCGACGCAGGCGTCCAAGCCCGTCGCCCGCGCCCATCGCTGACGGCGCGGCGTACACGTGCGCGCCGTCGCGCGTGACCTTAACCAAGCCGAGCTCGACGATGTCGCGTGAGATCGTCGCCTGCGTCGCGCGGAAGCCGGCGCGATGGAGCGCGCGCGCCAGATCGGCCTGCGTCGCCAACGTCTTCTCGCCGACGAGGCGCAGCAAAGCCTGTTGGCGATCGTGCTTGCGCGCGAGCGCCTCGCTCAAGCTGCCACGACCGGCTCGAAGGTCGTGCCGACCAGCTCGCCGAAGAGCAGGCGCTCGACCGCATCGCCGCCCGCGCCGACAATCGCGGCGCGGCATCCGGCGGCCGCCGCGACCAGGCAGGCCTCGACCTTGGGGATCATCCCACCCTCGATCGTGCCGTCGTCGACGAGCGCCTTGGCGCGATCGCGATCGAGCGACGCGATGAGCTTGCCGTCGCGGTCGCGCACACCCGGGACATCGGTGACGAAGGCCAGAAGCCGCGCGCCCACGCTGGCCGCGATCGCGCCTGCGGCGCTGTCGCCGTTCACGTTGAGGATCTCGCCATCGTTGGCGTCGATCGCGGCCGGGGCCACGACCGGGACCCGTCCGTTCTCGAGGAGCTCCTCGACGAGTGAGCTGTCGACGAGTGTGACCCGCCCGACGAGCCCGAGCGCGCCGTCCTCGCGCTCCGCGCGCAGGACGCCTCCGTCGACACCCGATAGTCCGACCGCAGCGACGCCCCGCCGTATGAGCGCGGCGACGAGCCGTGCGTTCGCCAGGCCCGCGAGCACCGCGAGCGCGACGTCCCGCGTGCGCTCGTCGGTCACACGCAGACCGCGCTCGAACCGCGTCTCGAGTCCGAGGCGCTGCGACCACTCGCCCACGAGCGGGCCGCCACCATGAACGACGATGAGCGGCCGGCCCGCGTCGGCCAGCGACGCGACGAGGTCGAGCGACGCATCCGCGTCGCCGGTGACCGATCCGCCGATCTTGAGCACGATCGCCGCGCCACCCGGCTCACGTTGTGTATTCGGCATTGATCCGCACGTACTCGGCGGAGAGATCGGTCCCCCACGCCTTCGCGATACCGTCGCCCAGCCCGAGGTCGATGTCGATGGCGATCTCGGAGCGCTGGAACACACGACGAACGGTGTCTCCGTCCAGTGGGCGCGGCGCGCCGCGATCGAACACGGCGACGCCGCCGATACGAACGCTGGCCCGCGACTGATCGACGCGCGCGCCCGAGCGGCCCGCCGCCGCGAGGATGCGTCCCCAGTTCGGATCGGCGCCGTGGATCGCCGTCTTCACCAGGTTGGAGGTCGTGATCGTGCGCGCGGCCCGCAGAGCGTCGGCGACGGACTCGGCACCGCGGACGCGCACCTCGAAGACCTTGGTCACGCCCTCGCCATCGGCCAGGATCGCGCGAGCGAGCCGCTCGCACAGTGCGCGTACCCCATCGGCGAAAGCCTTCAGATCCGCGCCGTCGCGCACCCGCATGCCCGACGCGCCGTTCGCGAGCACGAGGAGAGTGTCGTTCGTGCTGGTGTCACCGTCGATGCTGATCGCGTTGAAGCTTGCGGCGGCGGCGTCGCGGACGATGCCGCGGAGGTCGTCGACCTCCACCGCCGCGTCGGTGAGCACGAACGCGAGCAGCGTCGCCATGTTCGGGTGGATCATCCCGGCGCCCTTGGCGACGCCGCGGAGATGGACCGTTCCGGCCGCGAGCGCGACCTCCGCGCTGAACAGCTTCGGCTTCGTGTCCGTGGTCATGATCGCCTGCGCGACATCCGGCCACGCGCTGGGGCCGAGTTCGATCGACCGCACCGCTTTTGCGATGCGCTCGGCGGGCAGCGGCACGCCGATGACCCCTGTGCTCGCGACCGCGATCTTGTCCGGCGAACAGCCGACCACCTCGGCCGCGGCGGCGGCCATCGCGGCCGCATCGCGCTCTCCCTGCTCGCCGGTGCACGCGTTCGCGTTCCCCGAGTTCGCGACGATCGCCCGCAGGTAGCCGCCCTCGAGGTTCGCCCGCGTGAGAACGCAGGGCGCGGCGATGACCTGGTTCGTTGTGAAGACGCCCGCCGCCGCGCACGGCCGGTCGGAGACGATGAGCGCGACGTCGAGGCGGCTCGGCGTGCCGTCCTTCACGCCGGCCGCCGCCGCGCCCACGCGGAAGCCAAGGACCTCGCTCATGAGGGGCTCAGGGCCACAGCGGCAGCGCCTCGAGGCCCATGCTCTCGGGCAGGCCGCAGACGACGTTCAGGTTCTGGATCGCCGAGCCCGCGGCACCCTTCACGAGGTTGTCGAGGACGGCCACGGCCACAAGACGGCGCGTCTCCTCGTCGACCAGCGCGTGCACGAGGCACCAGTTGCTTCCGAGCGTGGCCTTCGTCGGCGGAAGCGTGGAGGTCACGCGAACGAACGGCTCCCGCGCGTACGCGTCCGCGTAGGCCGCGGCGACCTGTTCGGCGGTCGCGCCATCGCGAAGCGGTGCGTAACACGTCGCGAGCAGACCTCTCGTCATCGGGATGAGGTGCGGCGTGAACGTCAGCCGTGGCTCGGCGCCCAGCACACGCAGCTGCCGCGCGATCTCCGGAGTGTGCCGATGCTTCGGCACGCCGTAAGCGCGGACGCTCTCGTCGATCGCGCCGTAGAGGTACGCGTCGTCCACGGTGTGACCGGCGCCCGAAACGCCGGACTTGGCGTCGACGATCACGTCGCCGCTGATCAGGCCGGCGCGTACCGCCGGCGCCAGCGCGAGCAGCGCCGCGTACGGGTAGCACCCGGGATTCGCGACCAGGCGCGCGCCGCGCAGGCGCTCGCGATTCAGCTCGGTGATGCCGTAGACCGCTCGGCCGAGCAGCTCCGGCGACGGGTGCTCGTAGCCGTACCAGCGCCGGTAGGCGTCCGCGTCCTCGAGGCGGAAGTCGCTGCCGACGTCGATGACGGTGCGGCCCTCGGCTAGCCACGCCGGCGCGGCCTTCGCCGCCTCGCCGGCCGGCAGCGCGGTGAAGACGACCTCGGCGTCGCCGACGTCGGATCGCACGACGAGAGAGCTCGGAGCGTCGTGCAGGTGCGGGAGCACGTTCCGAAGCGGCTCGCCGTGACGCGAGCGCGACACCGGCGCGACGAGTGTGACGCCGGGATGGCGCAGCAGCAGACGCGCGAGCTCCCCGCCGGCATAGCCGGTGACGCCAACGATCGCGACCTTGGTGGGCATCCGCGAATTATGCGTTATTTCTGGATATTTATGCAATCGCTATGGGAATATCCCTCGTTTGTCGAGCGCGCTCGCGACGCGCTCCACCGCGACGATGAACGCCGCCTCGCGCGGCGTGCAGTCGTAGACCTTCGCTTTCGCGAGCACGAGATCGATCGCGCGGCGCATGTAGATCTCGAGGCGCCGTTCGACCTCGTCGAGCTCCCAGTAGAACTGCGCGCGGCTCTGCACCCACTCGAAGTACGACACCACCACGCCCCCCGCGTTCGCGAGGATGTCGGGAACGATCGTCACGCCGCGATCCGCGAGCATGCGGTCGGCGTCGGCGGTGATCGGGCCGTTCGCACCCTCGACGATGATCGGCGCGCGGATCTCGCGCGCGTTGGCTCCGGTGATCTGGCCCTCGAGCGCGGCCGGGATCAGGACGTCGACGTCGCTCGCGAGCAGTTCGGCGTTCGAGATGCGCGACGCGCCGGCAAGCCCTTCCAGCGTGCGCTTCGGGTCGCGCCTCGCGTGCTCGATCGCCTGGGGGATGTCGAAGCCCTTGGCCGACGCATAGCCACCGCTGATATCGGACAGCGCGACGATCTTCGCGCCGGCCTCGGCAAGCGCGAGCGCGGCGAAGCTGCCGACGTTGCCGAACCCCTGGACCGCGACGCGCGCCTGCTCCGGCGAACGTCCCATGCGGCGCAGCACTTCGAGGGTGACGAACGCGACGCCGCGCCCGGTGGCCTCGGTGCGCCCGCGCGAGCCGCCGAGCTCGATCGGCTTCCCGGTGACGACCTCCGGCGAGTGAGACCCGGTCATCATCGTGACCGTGTCGACGATCCACGCCATATGGCGGGCGTCGGTGTTCACGTCGGGCGCCGGGATGTCGCGCTCCGGACCGATGATCGGCAGGATCGCGGCGGTGTAGCGCTTCGTCAGGCGCTGGATCTCCTTCTCGGAGTACTCGCGGGGATCGAACGCGACGCCGCCCTTCGCGCCGCCCAGAGGAAGGTCGGTGACGGCGCACTTCCACGACATGAGCATGGCCAGCCCCTGGACCTCGTCCAGCGTGACCGCCTGGTGAAAGCGGATCCCGCCCTTGCCCGGACCGCGAGCGGTGGAGTGCTGCACGCGGTAGCCGCTGAAGACCTCGAGGCTGCCGTCGTCTCGATACACCGGGAGCGTGACGATGAGCGTGCGCTCAGCCGCGGCGAGGTAGCGATGCACGCCGGGGTCGAGCCCGAGGGCTTTCGCCGCACCGTCGAGCTGAGCGCGAGCGGACGCGAGGAGCTCGGATCCGGGATTCGCGGTCTGCGGCATGCCAAGCGTCACGTCTGTCACGGGGCCGCAGACTAGCATCGCCGCTCGTGGAGAACGCCGATCGAAAGCTCATGCAGCGCGCGCTCGCGCTCGCCGCGCGGGCCGCGGGACGCACCAGCCCGAACCCGCTCGTCGGCGCGGTCATCGCGCGCGACGGCGCGATCGTCGGCGAGGGCTATCACCACGCCGCCGGCGAGGCCCACGCGGAGGTAGAGGCGATCCGCGCGGCAGGAGAACGGGCTCGCGGCGCGACGATGTACGTGACGCTGGAGCCATGCGCGCATCACGGCCAGACACCCCCGTGCGTCGACGCGATCCGCGCGGCCGGCATCGCTCGGGTGGTCGCCGCGCTGCGCGACCCGTATCCGAAGGTGGACGGCCGGGGGTTCCGCGCGCTCCGCGACGCGGGCATCGCCGTCGAGCAAGGGCTGCTCGCGGACGAGGCGGCGCGCCTCAACGAGGGCTTCCTCACACGCATCCGCGAAGGCAGGCCGTTCGTGCTCCTGAAGCTCGCGACGACCGTCGACGGGCGGGTCGCGGTCGCCGGCCGGCGCTACCTCGTCGGCAAGCGAGCGCTGCGCGAGGTGCACCGCCTGCGCGACCGCTACGACGCGGTGCTCGTTGGCGTTGGCACGGTCGTCGCCGACAATCCGGCGCTGACCGTTCGCGAGGTCAAGGGCCGCGATCCGCTGCGCGTGATCGTCGACAGCGATGCGCGCACCCCGCCCGCCGCGAAGGTCGTGCGCGCGCGCGATCCGCGGCGCACGATGGTGCTCGTCGCGCGCGACGCCGACGCGCGACGCGTGAACCGGCTTCGGGAGTCGGGCGTGCTCCTCGCCACGATGCCGCGCGACCCCAGCGGCGGCCTCGATCTGGGCGCGGCGCTTCGCTGGCTGGGCGAGCACGGCGTGAACACCCTCCTATCGGAGGCGGGGCCGCGCGTCGCCGCCTCGCTCGTGCGCGCGGGATACGCGGATCGCGTGCTGTTCCTCATCGCACCGATCGTCGGCGGAGAAGGTCCCGTGGCCCTTGCCGGGCTCCCGACGGCGCTCGACCTGCGCGACCCTCGCTCGCGGCGCCTCGGCGAGGACGTCGCGATCGAGGGCTATCTTCACTAGATGTTCACCGGGATCATCGAGGAGATCGGCACCGTCCGCCACGTGGCTCAGACGCCGTCTGGCGCGCGACTTGAGATCGCGTGCGAGCGCGTCCTCGACCGCCTGGCCGTCGACGACAGCATCAACGTCGCCGGTGCGTGCCTGACCGTTGTCGCCCGCGATGACCGCGGCTTCGCCGTCGACGTCGTTCCCGAGACCCTGTCGCGCACGACCCTCGGTCGAGCGGCGCGCGGCACGCACGTCAATCTCGAGCGCGCCGCCACGCCGACGACCGCGCTCGGCGGCCACCTCGTCCAAGGGCACGTCGACGGGACCGTGCAGCTGCGCTCGCGCCACGCGGAGGGCGACGGCGCGATGCTCCGGTTCGCGCTGCCCAAGGAGCTCGCGCGCTACGTCGTCCAGAAGGGCTTCGTCACGGTCGACGGCGTCAGCCTGACGATCGCGGCGGTCGATCGCGACTCGTTCGCGATCGCGCTCATCCCCCACTCCGCGTCGCGCACGACACTGGGCGCGCTGCGCGAGGGGACCTCCGCGAATATCGAGACCGATATCATTGGCAAGTACGTCGAGCGCTTGCTCGGCGCGAGGTGAGTCCCATCGCGACCAACAAGAGCCGGCCACGCGTGGTGAAGCCGGCTACGCCGTTCAGCACCGTCCCCGAGGTGATCGACCAGATCGCGCGTGGCCGGATGGTCATTGTGCTGGACGACGAGGATCGCGAGAACGAGGGCGACCTGGTGATGGCCGCCGAGTCCGTGACGCCCGAGGACCTGGCGTTCATCCGCCGGTACGCCAGCGGAGTGATCTGCGTTCCCATGACGCCCGAGCGGCTCGAGGAGCTCGACATCCCGCAAATGGTGATGCGCAACGAGGCGCGGCTCGGGACCGCGTTCACCGTCAGCGTCGACGCGCGCGAGGGCATCACGACAGGCATCAGCGCGGCCGACCGCGCCGCGACGGTCCGCGTGCTGGCCGATCCGGCGAGCACGGCAGACGACCTGGTGAAGCCCGGGCACATCTTCCCGCTCCGCGCCCGCGAGGGCGGCGTGCTCGTGCGCGCGGGCCAGACCGAGGCCGCGGTGGACCTGTGCCGGCTCGCGGGGATGCAGCCGGTCGGCGTGATCTGCGAGATCACGAATCCCGATGGCTCGATGGCACGGCTGCCCGAGCTGCGGCGCTTCGCGAAGCGCCACGGGCTCCGCATAATCACGGTCAAGGACCTCATCGCCCATCGCATGGCCGGCGAGAAGCTCGTCGAGCGCGTCGCGTCGGCGAAGCTCCCCACCAGGTTCGGCGAGTTCACCGTTCACGGATACCGTGCGCGCTTCGGCAGTACCGAGGCGGAGCACGTCGCCTTGACGATGGGCGACGTCGCCAGCGGCGAGCCGGTTCTCGTGCGCGTCGACTCGGAGTGCCTCACCGGGCACGTGTTCGGCTCGCAGCGCTGCGACTGCGAGGAGCAGAAGGACGCGGCACTCGCGATGATCGCGCAGGAGGGCCGCGGCGTCTTCGTGTACCTCCGACAGGAAGGCCGCGGCATCGGTCTGATGAACAAGCTGCGCGCGTACGCGCTCCAGGACCAGGGACTCGACACTGTCGAAGCGAACGAGCGGCTGGGCTTCAAAGCTGACCACCGCGAGTACGGGATCGGCGTGCAGATCCTGATGGACCTGGGCGTGACGCGCGCGCGCATCCTCACGAACAACCCACAGAAGGCATCGGTGTCGCTGTACGGCTTCGAGATCACCGAGCGCCTGCCGATCGAGATCCCGCCGACCGCAACGAGCCGCCGCTACCTGGCGACGAAGCGGACAAAGATGGGACATCTCCTCTCGGTGGTGGATGGCGACAAGAGCGGGTAAAAGTCGAGTCGGCGAGGGCTCCGCCCGAGACGGCTCGTCCACCAGCCCTGAGCGCGGCATCGAGGTCCTGAAGCGAAGGCCGAAGGGCCGAGATGCGAAGATGAAGATCGCAGCGCGTATCGCGATCGTGCGAGCGCGGTGGAACGAAGACATCACCCGAAAGCTCGAGGAGGGCGCGGTCAAGGCCGCGGCCGCCGCGGGCGCTCGCGCCGACCTCTTCACCGTCGCCGGATCGTTCGAGCTTCCGCCCGCGGTCGCGCTCCTCGCCGAGACCGGGACGTACGACGCCGTCATCCCGCTGGGCTGCCTGATCCGCGGCGAGACGCCGCACTTCGACGTGCTCGCGCACGCCGTCGCGCGCGCGCTGTCCGAGCTTGCGATCACCTACCCGGTGGCGATCCCGTTCGGCGTCCTCACCTGCGATACCGCTGCCCAGGCGCGGGCACGAGCTGGCGGGCGGCAGGGCAACAAGGGAGCGGAGGCCGTGGACGCGGCGCTCGAGCTCGTGGCCCTCCGTCAGTCGCTGCGCGGAACGAGCGCGCGGCGCTCGAGCCGCAGCGCCTCGACCGCGCGCTCGCGCTCGACCCAGTAGAAGCGGAGCGGCTGTCCGGGCACGGCCTGCGCGACGCGACCGAGATGCGCACGGATCACCGTCGCGATCACCGGGTAGCCCCCCGTCGTGCCTCGATCGGCCAGCAGGACGATCGGCGCGCCGCCGCGCGGGACCTGCACGGCTCCGCCGACCAGACCGCAGGTGAGGATCTCGCCCGCCGCGCTCTCGAGCGGTGGACCTTCCAGGCGGACTCCCATGCGATCGCTGTCGGGCAGGACATCGAACGCGGCCTCGCTCAGCGCACGCACGACGCTCGCCGCGAAGCGATCCCGATGCGGGCCCGCGATCACCGCGACGGTGCCGTCGTACGCCGGCGCCTCGATGCGTAGGCCCGGTCTCGCTCCGCGCGCGGGTCCCAGCGGCAGCTTGTCTCCCGCGACGAGCGCTCGCGGGATCGGCCCGAGCGAAGCCGCCGGCAGGCTCGCGCGGGAGCCGAGCACGGGAGGGAGGTCGATCCCGCCGGACACCGCCAGATAGGCGTAGCGCGTCCGCTCAGAGCCGCGCACGGTGAGCTCCTCGCCCGCGCGCACGAACAGCGCGGTCCATCCCGGCAGACGGCGCACGCCGACGGCCCATACGTCCGGCCCGGTCACGGCGAAGACGCGCGCGTCGTCGGTGCGCACGGTGAAGGGAAGGCCCACGATCTCGATCGCGCAGGCGTCGGGGTCGTTGCCGACGAGCGCGTTCGCGGCGCGCTGCGCGAACGGGTCGGCCGGCCCCGACTCCGGAACGCCGAGCCGCGCGTAGCGGGGCCGCCCGAGATCCTGCACCGTCGAGCGGAACCCCGCGGCCAGGACGTGGAGGCTCACGTCGGCACGAAGCGCACGGTGTCGCCTGGATTGATGAGCGACGGCCGGTCCGCGGCCGCATCGAAGAGCTTGACGTCGGTGTGACCGATCAGCCGCCAGCCGCCGGGTGAGTCGTACGGATAGATGCCGGTCTGGCCATCGATCACCGCGACCGAGCCCGCCGGCACGCGTGCACGCGGCACGGGGCGGCGCGGCGCGTGCAGGCGTGGATCCAGCGGGCCGAGATAGGCCCACCCGGGCATGAACCCGAGGAAGTAGGCGCGATATCGGCCCGCGGCGTGGATGGCGACGACCTCATCGACGCTGAGCGAGGACAGCTCCGCGACCTCGGTCAGATCCGGACCGTCGTAGGTGGTCGGGATCCGCACGTCTCGCGGGGTCGCGCTCTTCGTCACGGCATCCGCGTCGGCGATGGCGGCGCGCGCCAGTCGCTCGGCCTCGCCTGCTTCGAGCAGGAGCGGATCGAACCGCAGGACGACGCTCGCGTATGCCGAGATGGCAGTCCCGGCGCCACGCCCTTCCCATGAATCGGCGATCGCGGCGGCGCGCGCGGCGATCTCGGGGGCGATGCGCTGCTCGAGCTCGACGAAGAGCGCGCCCTCCCCGAAGGGGAGCAGCTTCATGCCCGCAGCGGGCCCAGCGTCACGCCGGCCGCGGCGAGCGCGTCGCGCACGGCCACGGCGATCCGCGGCGCGCCCGGCGTGTCGCCATGCAGGCAGATCGTCTCGACCTCCAGATCCAGCGATCCGCCGCCGTACGTCGCGACGCGAGCGTCGCGCGCGATCGATACGGCCTGGGCCGCGGCGACCGCGGGATCTTCATTGAGCGCGCCGGGGAGCTTGCGCGACCGGAGCGCGCCGTCCTTCTCGTAGGCGCGATCGGCGAACCCCTCGCGGGCGACGCGCAGCCCCAGCTCGCGTCCCACCTTCTCCATCATGGAGCGCGGCATGGCGAACAGCACGAGCGTCCGGTCGACGCCCGCGACCGTCTCGGCGATCGCGCGCGCGAGTCGCTCGTCGCGATCGGCCTGGTTGTACAGCGCGCCATGCGCCTTCACGTGCGTTACGCGCGCCCCGAGCTCGGAGGCGATCCGCCGCAGCGTCTCGATCTGCGCACGCAGGTCATCGCGCAGCTCGGCGTCGGGGATGTCGAGCGGCAGCCGGCCGAAGTTCTCCGGATCGCGATAGCCCGGATGCGCGCCGATCGCCACTCCGTGCCTCATCGCTAGCGCGATCGTCTCGCTCATCGTCTTCTCGTCCCCGGCATGCGCCCCGCACGCGACGTTGGCCGACGTAATCAGCGGGATGAGCACCTCGTCGGTGCCCGCGCCCTCGCCCAGGTCACTGTTCAGGTCGATGCTCCGCATGGCGAGAAACTAGCGCGTATAGCGGCGCCGGGCGAAGCGAGGGCGGGCAGGTCGAGGGGAGGCCGTCTCGTACGCGGCGGGCTCGACGGCCGTGATGACGGAAATGTGGGCGAGCCGCCGCGGGCGAGACGGACCGACCCGAGGCAACGTGCCCGCCCGAGCTTCGCCCTCGCGAGCTCGCTAGACCAGAGCGGCCTCGAGCTGATCGGCGAACTCGCGCGCCAGAGCCAGCGACGATGTCGCCGCCGGTGACGGCGCGTTGCGCACGTTGAGGAAGCGGCCGATGCGGTCGTACGCGAAGTCGTCGAGGAGGCGGCCGTCATCGTCGAGCGCTTGGGCGCGGACGCCGGACGGTCCGGGGAGCAGATCGGACTCGGTCAGCTCCGGCAGATAGCGGCGCAGCGCGGTCAGGAACGCGGGCCGCCAGTAGTCGCGGCGCATTTCGGCGAGGCCGGTGCGCCAGTAGCGCAGCGCGAGGCGCTGGAAGCCGCGATGGCCGAGCGTCCCGGCGATCTCGGCGACGTTGACGTCGGCACGCCCATAGCCTTCGCGCGCGAACGCGAGCACGGCGTTGGGTCCGAGCCAGACCGGTCCGTCGATCCGGCGGGTGAAGTGGACGCCCAGGAACGGGAAGCGCGGGTCGGACACGGGATACACGAGCGCGCGCACGAGGTGCGCACGCTCCGGGCGCAGGACGTAGTAGTCGCCGCGGAACGGCACGATGCGAGGCGACGGCGACGCGCCGGCCAGGCGCGCGACCAGATCCGACTGCAGGCCGGCGCAGGCGATCGCGGCGTCCGCGACGAGCGTCTCGCTCCCGGCCACGAGCCGAACCGTGGAGCCGATCAGATCCACCGCGGTGACGGGCGATCCATAGCGGAACGCGACGCCGCGGTCGCGCAGCTCCGCCTCGAGGCTCGCCGCGACGCGCGCGTAGCTCGTGATGCCCGCGCCCGGGACGACGAGCGCGCCCGCCCCGCGGATGTGCGGCTCGATGGCGCGGATGTCGTCGGGACCGACCACGCGCAGGCCCTCGACACCGTTCGCGCGGCCACGCGCCTCCAGGGAGCGCAGCTGTGGCCGCTCGGCCTCGTCGACCGCGACGACGAGCTTGCCGCACAGCTCGAAGGGGATGGCGTGCTCGGCGAGGTGCTCCAGGAGGAGCCGGCGGCCCTGGACACAGAGCCGGGCCTTGGCGGAGCCCTCGGCGTAGTAGACGCCCGAGTGAATGACGCCGCTGTTGTGAGAGGTCTGGTGCCGGGCGGGCGCGTCCTCCTTCTCGATGACGACCACACGTCGGGAGCGATCGCGCCGCAGGAGCTCGCGCGCGGTCGCCAGCCCGAGGATCCCCGCTCCGACGACGGCGACGTCGAAGCCGCGGCGGTCGTTCAGCGCCGCGGCGACGGCGACGGGGAGCGTCCGCGTGGCGCGACGGTCGGGCGCGGCGATCCGCTCCGCGGTGCCTGCTGCTGCTGGATCTGCGTCGGGCCGAAGAACGGACCGACGGCCGGCATCGAATCGCGGTCGCCTGGGTACGAGCGTCCCTGCGCGATCTCGATCGTCGTGCTCTTCGTCTCGCTGGCGATCTGCCCGCGCTCTCGCAGCTCGTAGTCGAGGCGATATGTCCCGCGCAGCGGCGGCGCGACGAACGCGGCGAAGAAGGTTCCGGTGGTTGGGCCCGTCGACTGCGGCAAGAGGTTCCCGAGCAAAGTCGTGCCCTGGGCCACCACGCGACTCGTGGTCGTGTCGACGGCGCGCCAGCCGAGTGAGAGCGAGTGCACGGCATTGCCCGCGGCGGGCAGCGCTGAGTAGCTGACCGAGAGGAACGTCGCCTCCTGCCGGTGGAGCAGCCGCGGCACCAGGACATCGGCTGTCGCGACGAAGGACGGATGCGAGCGCAGCGTGAACGACGCGGTCGCGGCGCCGAGCTTGCTGAGCGCGAGGCCCTTGGAGTCGACGAGGCCGATCGTGACCTTGTAGTCGCCGGGCGTCGCGGGCGCGATGACGGACAGTGTGAGCTTCTTCGTCGCGTTCGGCGCGAGCGCGCCGGCGGCCGTCGGGCTCGCGGAGCTGCCCACCAGCACGTCGTTCGCTCCGCGCGCCTCCCAGATCAGCCCGAACGCGTCGGCGCCCGATGCGCCCCACGGCTTGGTGCCGGCGTTGGTGACTTGGATGTCGACGGGGACGGTCGTGCTCATGTCCGCGAGCACCGGCGTCTTCGGGACGACGTAGCGCGCGCTCGTTGGCGGCTCGAGGATCGCCGAGTAGACGAGCGACCCGACGTTCGCGATGAAGTCGACTGCTTCGCTCTCGGGCGTGTCCCAGGTCATCGCGACGACGACGCGCGGGCCGAAGCTGGTGTAGATGATCCCGGCGTCATGCGTGACGAATCCGAGGTTCCCGGTCTTGTGCGCGACCGTCACGCCGTCGGGCAGCTGTGCCGGCAGGCGGTCATTGATCTTCTGCCGCTCCAGCCGCGCGAGCATCCGGTCCGAGGCGGCGGCCGACAGGAGCTGCTTCTTCGCGAGCATCGTGAAGTACTGGCCGAACGCCCGCGGCGTCCCGACGTTGTCCTCCTCCTCGTTCATCGCGATGTGGAAGTCGCCGATGCCGGCCTTCTGGATCGTCGCGTTGATGTTCTCCGGCCCAAGGAGGTGGTACAGCGCGAGCGCCGTGCCGTTGTCGGAGACGGTGATCATCAGCTCGAGCGCCTCGTCGATCGTCATCGTCGTCCCCGCGATCTCGAACGCGCCGTCCGAGGTGATGTCCTCGGGCTCGATCGTGATCGAGGTCGCGTAGCTCAGCGTTCCGGCTTCGATCCGGCGCTCGGCCTCGAGCATGACCCCGAGCTTGTAGAGCGACGCGGTGATGACCTCCTCGTCGGCGCCGCGCGCGTACAGGGGGGTCGGGCTGTTCGGGTCGCTCACCCAGACCGCGGCCCCGCCCGGGAAGCCCTTCACCATGCCCTCGAGCTGTGAGACCAGCTCGCCCGTCGAGGCCACGGCCGGGCGGCCGGCGAGCAGCGGCACCACGGCGATGGCCAGGGCGAGGAAGCGGGCGATCGTGCGCATCGGGCCTAGGTTCTAACTGACCGGAGGCGCCGTTGTTTCGGTCCGAGCGCATCTTCCCCGAGCCGCACCATCTCGCGGTAGCCGGCCGGGGTGTCGTCCTCATACCCGACCAGGTGGAGAGCGCCGTGCGCCGCGAGGAAGGCGACCTCGCGCTCCAGAGAGTGGCCGCGGCGGCGCGCCTGCCTTCCCGCCTGTTCGGCGCTGATGGCGATATCCCCCAGATCCAGCGTCCCGTCGACCTCCCGACCCAGATGGGCGACGGCCGCGCGCCCCTTGGCGCCGGGCGGGAGCTTCTGACCGAACGAGAGCACGTCGGTCGTCCGATCGATCCGCCGGTGCCGGCGGTTGAGGGCCCGCATCTGCGCGTCGTCGATGAACGAGAGCGCCAGGCGGGCATCGGCGGGCAGTCGGAGCGGCCGGAGCGCCGCGCGGACCGCGGCGCGTACGGAGGCCAGCGGGCAGGGCGCGGCGCCGACGATGGCGATGCGGGTCCCGGGGTAGGGGCCCCGGCGGGGCGGAGCGACCTTGACGCGAGACGTCATCTGCTAACCGGATGCGGCGGGCGGGATGCGCGCGATGCGGTCCTCGGGATACGGGATGCGCTCGTGATACACGCCGGCCAGGAGCTCGCAGAACGCCTCCTTGACGCGCTGCACGTCGCGCAGCGTCAGGTCGCACTCATCGAGCTGCCCGTCGGAGACGCGCTCGCTGATGATCCGCTCCACCATGGCGCGGATCTTCTCGGGCGTCTTCTCTTCGAGCGAACGGACCGAGGCCTCGGTCCCGTCGGCGAGCATCACGATGCCCGCCTCCTTCGAGCGTGGCTTCGGACCCGGGTGGCGGAACTGCGCATCGTCGACGGACTCGCCCCGCTGCTGCTGCGCGATCGCGTGGAAGTACTTGATCACGCTCGTCCCGTGGTGGCCGGGGATGATCTCGCGGATCTGCGGCGGGAGCCGGTAGCGATCCGCGAGCGCGAGCCCGTCGCGGATGTGGGCGGAAACGATGCCGGCGGACACGACGGGATCGAGCTCGTCGTGCGGATTGGTGCCGGTCTGGTTCTCGATGAACGCCATGGGGTTGCGCATCTTGCCGATGTCGTGGTAATAGGCACCGACGCGCGCGACGAGCGGGTCGGCGCCGATCACCTCGGCGGCGCGCTCGGCCAGGTTGGCCACCAGCAGCGAGTGGTGATACGTGCCGGGCGTGCGCAGCAGCAGCTGCCGGAGCAGGGGATGGTTCGGGTCCGCGAGCTCGCGGAGCTCGAAGACCGTGGTGATACGGAAGAGGTGACCGATCAGCACCATGCCGCCGAAGGCGAAGAAGCCTGACGCGATGCCGCTCACGATCGCGGCGCCCGCGAGCTGGAGGAAGCCGAAGACGTCGGTGCCGCGGCCGACGAGCACGAACACGCCGACGATGCCGAGATTCCCACCGACGACGTACAGCGCGCCGGCCACGAACTCACGCGCGGTCGTGGCCCGCCTGACCGCGGCCATGCCCAGCAGCGCGGGCACGAGCACGTATGCGACGAGCTCGACCTGTCCCGAGATGATGCCGACGTGCAGCGCGCCCGCGATCTGCGTGGCGAGCGCGGTCCGCCCGCCGACGAGCACGGTCAGCATCATCGCCACCGCCGCGAACGGGACGAAGTAGACGGCGACGGAGTGCTGCGGCACGAGGATGCGTCCGACGGCGGCGAGCACGACCAGGGACAGGCCGACGAGGAACAGGCGCCGGTCGTCGAGCCACGCTTCCTGCGCGTAGCGCTCGATGAAGAGCGCGAGGACGCCCGAGATCATCAGCGCCCAGAGAAGCAATCCCAGCGCGCTCTTCCAATCGATGCCCGTGCTGGCGAGGCCGAGCGCCTGCAGCTTCTCGACGTCCTGCGGGGTCACGACCGCGCCCTCGCGCACGACGATCTCGCCCGCGGTCACCTGGACCTGGACCGGAACGACGTTGTTCCGCGCGGCGACCTGCGCCGCGAGCGTCGCGACCGGGTCGAACACCTCGTTCGGCTTGAGGTGCTGGCGGATGAGATCCGTCGCCACCCGCTTCTGCCGGTCGGTCCAGGCGGCCGGGATCGCCTTGGGGACGTCGGCGCGCGCCGCGTCGAGCTGCTCCTCGCGGATGCTCTGCGAGTACAGGTTCTGCAGGGTCTTCTCGAGCTCCTTCGCGACGCCATCCCACTCCGCGGGGGGCATGTCCGTCAGGTCCACGGCCAGCGCGCTCGAGATCGTGGAGCCCTCCACGCGGGTCATCGCCGCGAGCTTGGCGTCGCGGGTCGCCGTGGCGTCGGCGCGTACCTTGGCGACCCCGTCGACCGTCTTCGCGAGATTCGATGTCTCGGCGACGACGACGGTGGGCGTTCGCGTGTACTGGCGCGCGACGGCGGTCCCGGCCTTCTCGCGCTCGGCCGCGGTCAGCGCCTCGGAGACGTAGGAAACCGAGCGCGGCGCCTTGATCGAACGGTCCGCCACCACGCCGGAGTCGTAGGAGACCACGGCCGGTGGCGACAGCAGGAGCGTGATCGCGACCAGCACGCCGAAGATGGCGACGAACGCGCCGAGACGGACGCGCGCGTCGTCGCGGCCGACGGCGCGGAGGTCGCGGACGAGGCCACCGACGTCGCGGATCGAGCGCGGCCGCTCCAGCCGGATCACGCCCGCGAGCCCTCTCCCTCGTGCCGCTCGTACGCGCGGACGATCCGCGCGACGAGCTCGTGGCGTACGACGTCCTTCTCGTTGAAGTCAACGAATGAAATGCCCTCGACGCCGCGGAGGATCTCCCGAGCGACCACGAGGCCCGAACGCTGGCCTTCCGCGAGATCGATCTGCGTGATGTCGCCCGTGATCACGGCCTGCGACCCATACCCGAGACGCGTGAGGAACATCTTCATCTGCGGCGCGGTCGCGTTCTGCGCCTCGTCGAGGATGATGAACGCTTCATTCAGAGTTCGGCCACGCATGAAGGCGAGTGGTGCGACCTCGATCTCGCCACGCTCCTGTGCGCGCGTGAAGCGCTCCGGCGGCATGAGGTCGTAGAGCGCGTCGTACAGCGGCCGCAGATACGGATCGATCTTCTCCTCGAGATCGCCGGGCAGGAAGCCGAGCCGCTCCCCCGCCTCGACCGCGGGCCGCGTGAGGATGAGTCGCGCCACCTTGCGGTCGCGGAGCGCGTTCACGCCCATCGCGACCGCGAGGAACGACTTTCCGGTGCCGGCGACCCCGGTCGCGAACACGAGGTCGCTCTTGCGGATCGCTTCGATGTAGCTCCGTTGGTTGAGCGACTGTGGCTGGATGCGCTTCCCGCGCACCGTCGTCGCGATGTGATCGCGGAGCTGCTCCGGCGCTGCCACCGGCGAATCCTTCGCCTCGCCGATGAGCCGCTCGAGCACGGGCTTGCGAAGGTTCTCGTCACGATCGGAGAGCGTGCGCATCGCGCCGACCAGCTCGCCGACGCGCGCGACGGCCGCGGGCTCGCCGCTGATGCGCAGCTCGGCGCCGCGCGAGACGACCTTCACCCCGAACTCGCGCTCGATCCGGTCGATGTTCGCGTCGTTCTGGCCGGAGACGAACATCATCTCGTCCGGATCCGGGATGAGGATCGTGATCTGCCCCGCGGCGCTCACGACAGGAGCTCCCCCACGATCCGCGCAACGACCTTGCCCTCGGCGCGGTCGGCGGTCTCGGCGCGGACCCCGGTCATGACCTTGCCCATGTCCTTCTTGCCCGACGCGCCGGTCTGCGCGATGACCCGGGTCGCGATCTCGCGGATCGCGGCTTCGTCGAGCTGCGCCGGAAGGTAGCCCTGGATGACGGACAGCTCGGCCTCTTCCTTCGTCGCGAGGTCCTCTCGCTTGCCGCCACGGAACGCCTCGATCGAGTCGCGCCGCATCTTGGCCTGCTTGGTCAGAACCTCGCGGATCGCGGCGTCGTCGAGCTCCGAGCGGCGCGCGACCTCCTCGTTGTGGACGGCGGCAAGCACGAAGCGCAGCGTGTCACGGCGCATCGTGTCGCCGGACTTCATCGCGGCTCGGGTATCGCTCTCGAGCCTGGCTTTCAGCTCCGCCGTGCCGTTGCTAGCGCTTGCGACGCTTCGCTTCCTTGCGCTTGCGGCGCGCAGCGGGCCGTTCGTAGTACTCGCGGCGGCGGGCCTCCGCAAGGATGCCGGCCTGCTGGATCTTCTTGTTGAAACGGCGGAGGGCGGCCTCGAAGGATTCCCCCTCGCCGATGATCACTTCAGACATACCGGTGTGGATCGTCACCCGCCCTTCGGTCATAAGAGACGCGTTCGAAGCCGAATGATACGGGCCGACGGTCGCCGCCATCGGTCGTCCCGCCGGTAAACATACGCATATGTTTACCGAGCGAGAATGCGTCTTGTGGCTGCGCTCGCCGTGACGCTCGCGTACCTACTCAGCTCGGTGTCCTTTCCCTATTGGTTCGCCCGCCTTCGCGGGATCGACCTCGGGAAGGTTGGGTCGCGCAAGCTCGGCGCGAGCAATCTCGGCCGGGTCGCCGGCCCCGCCGTCGCCGTGCCCGCCGGGATCCTCGACGGTGGGAAGGGCTTCGCCGCCGTGCTGCTTGCGCGCGCCGCTGGACTGCCCGTCGAGGTCCAGCTGGCCTGTGGCGTCGCGGCGGTCGCGGGCCAGATGTGGCCGATCTTCCATCGTTTCGACGGTGGCCGCGCCAACGCCACCGGCTGGGGCTTCGCGCTCGCGGCCGACCCCATCGCCGCCCTGATCATGGCGATCCCGCTGGTCAGCGCGCTGCTGCTCCGCTGGATCGTCCGGCCACATCCGACGCGCCTGGTGCCGCTCGCCGCGCTCCTGTCGTTCGGTGTGTGGACGGCGGTCATCTGGGAGATCGAAGGCGTCACGCCTTCGGTCGTGGCCGGCCTGTGCGTGCTCGGGTTGATCGTGCTCCGCCGCATCAGCGCGGGGCTCCGCGCCGACCTCGAGCTCGGCGCGCCGCTGGGCCGCGTCCTGTTGAACCGCGCGCTCTACGACCGGAGCGAGCTGCAGCAGCGCGGCGTGATCGCGATCTAAAGCACAGCGACCGCCACGGCCGCGATGGCCGCGGTCTCGGCACGCAGGCTGCGCGGCCCGAGCGTGACGACGCGGGCGCCCTGCGCGCGCATGTGCTCGACCTCTTGCTCGCTGAGCCCGCCCTCAGGGCCGATCACGAGCGATGCCTGCGCACCCTCCAGGTGCGCGAGCGGGGCGCCGGTCGATCCGGCTTGCTCCCAGCACACGATCACCGGCTCGGCCAGCCGCGAGTAGAGCGCGCTCCACGTGACGATGGCCCCGATCGACGGGACTCGCCCGCGCCGGGCCGTCTCCGCGGACTCGCGCGCGATCTTCTCCCAGCGGGCGCGCTTCGCCGCCGAGAGCGTGCGCACCACGGAGCGCGAGCTGACGAACGGGACGATGCGCGCGACGCCGAGCTGCGCGACCGCTTCGACGACCTCCTCGCTCCGATCTCCCTTCAGGACCGCGATCGCGAGGGTCAGCGCGAGAGCGGGCTCGCCGGCCGCCGGCCGCCGTGCGATCACCGTCCCCTCGACCGCGGCCGCGCTCACGCGATCCAGCCGGTAGTCCATCTCCTCGCCGTCCCGCACGAGCACGACGATGTCGCCCGGCCCGAGGCGCAGCACGGTCGCCGCCTGCCGCGCCTGGCCCCGCGAGAGCGTCGGCCCGTCCACGAAGAAGCGATGCATCGCCCTCGCGGTATAGCCGTTCGCGACATCGCGGACCTCGCTGCTCACCCGATCGGGTGGAAGGTGGCAAGTGGGTAGCGACGGCAAGACCCCGCCTCCGCGGGTGTCACCAGGCCGGCGCGCGCGCGATAGTACTTACCGGTGGGCCCTCGGTGAAGCGCGCGGGGCTGGCGATCGCGACTGTCCTGCTGCTCGCGGCTCCGGTCGTCGTGCTCAGCGCACTTGTCCGCGGCTCGGTCGCGGACGACGTCACTGCCCGCAGCACGCGCGAACGTCTCCGGACATCCGAGCTCGCCGCCGCGCTGCTCGACAACGAGCTCGATGCCGCGAGCGGCGTGGTCCGGGAGAAGGCGACGAACGCCGCGTTCGTCGCCGGTCTCCGCGATCGCGACCTCACACGGATCAGGAGCGACATCAACGGCGTCGCCGCAGGCTGGCCGCAGTTCACGAGCGTGCTTGCGCTCGATCCGACGGGTAGCGCGCTCGCCTTCAGTGGGACCACCGGAAGCGCGTCGAGCGGCACGGGTCTCGGCGGGCCGGCCGGCGGCTCAGAAGCTCTGGCGCAGCGCGACTACTTCGTCGGAGCCCTCGCCGCGGCGGGCCCGTTCGTGTCCGAGGCGTACCAATCGAACGTCAGGCGTCGACCCGTCCTCGTGGCGGTCTCCATCGCCGTCCGCGATGCCGACAAGCTGGTCGGGGTGCTCGCCGTGACCGTTTCGCCGGCCGAGCTGCTCGACGCGCTCATGCCCGTCAACGACGTGCCCGGGCGGCAACTCCTCGTCGTCGACAAGAACCACCACGTCGTCGCGAGCTCGGATCCCGAGCACCCCCCGCTCGCCACGGCCGACCTGCCGGACATCGACCGCGCGCTCGGCGGCAGCGGGGGGACGTCCACCGCGCAGGTCGGCTCGCAGTCCCGCGTCGTGACCTACACGCCAGTCGCGCGCGCGAAGTGGGCGCTCTACGTCATCGACGATCCGTCCGTCGTGCTCGCGGTCGAGCGCGACCTGCAGCAGAGCATCGCCGTGGCGGCGACGGCCGCCCTGATCCTCGCGCTCGCGATCGCCGCCGTGATCGTGGCCCTCTTCGCGACGCTCGCCCGGCGGCAGGAGGACCTCGCGCGGAGCCAGCGGCAGCTCCTCACCACGAATCTGGAGCTGGAAACGGCGACCCGCCACAAGTCGGAGTTTCTCTCGAGCATGAGCCACGAGCTCCGAACGCCGCTGAACGCCATCCTCGGCTTCTCCGACCTGCTCGACGAGCAGATACACGAGCGGATCACGGACCGGCAGCAGAGGTACTTCCAGAACATCCGTGAGGCCGGAGAGCACCTCCTCTCGCTCATCAACGACGTGCTCGACCTGTCGAAGGTCGAGTCGGGCCGGATCGAGCTGCGCCCCGAGATCGTCACCGTCCAGCAGGTTCTCGAGCCCGTCCTCGCGAACGCCCGTCACGAGGCTTCGCAGCGCGGTCTCCACTTCGAATCGTCCATCCAGGAGGACGCGAGCGTGTGGCTCGACCCCGGACGGGTGCGCCAGATCCTCTACAACCTCACGTCGAACGCGCTGAAGTTCACGCCGCGCGGCGGTGCGGTCGCCGTCCGGAGCCGTGTCGAGTCGACCGACCTGGTCTTCGAGGTGAGCGACACCGGTATCGGCATCCCCGAGGATCGCCGGGATCGCGTGTTCGGGATCTTCGAACGCGTGAACGAGGATCGCTCCGAGGCGGGCGGCACCGGGCTCGGTTTGGCGCTGAGCAGGCGGCTGGTCGAGATGTATGGCGGAGCGATCAGCTTCACGAGCGGCGAACCCGGCGGCACGACGTTCCGCGTCCTCTTGCCGAACGTGGTCCAGGCGCGGCGCGACGAAGCGGCGGAGGTGCGGCCTGCGTCTGCTCTTGGTTGAGGACGACGCGCTGAACGTGGAGCTGTTCCGGGAGATGCTCGAGGGCGAGGGGCACGACATCGTCGTCGAGCGCGATGGGCCCGCCGGCCGGGCGCGGGCGCTTGGCGAAACGTTCGACCTCATCCTCCTGGACATCCACCTCCCGGGCACGCATGGCGACGCGCTCTGCGCCGAGCTCCGCGCGACCGGCCTCAAGACGCCCATCGTCGCCTTGAGCGCATCCGCCATGGCCCACGAGATGGAACGCATCCGAGCCGCGGGGTTCGACGCCTATCTGACGAAGCCGATCCGCGCGTCGGAGCTCCGCGAGGCGGTCCTGCGATTCGGCCGGGCCACGGCATGAGTCCGATCGGTGCGGGCACGACTCCACGCGTGGCCATCCCCGAAACGCCGCTCGTCCTCGTGGTCGACGACGTCGCGGCGAATCGCGAGCTCCTCGAGGGACAGCTCCTCGACCTGGGCTACGAGGTGATCCAGGCGGCCAACGGCGCCGAGGCGCTCGAGGTCCTCATCCGGCGCGAGCCGGACTTGGTGCTGCTGGACATCGAGATGCCCAAGGTCGACGGCATCGCCGTGTGCCAGGCCATCAAGAGCCACCCCACCCGACGGCTCGTGCCGGTCGTGCTCATCACCGCGGCGAACGACCGCGCGACCCGGCTGCGGGGGCTCGAAGCCGGCGCCGACGAGTTCCTGACGAAGCCGTTCGACGCGAAGGAGCTGCGCATCCGCACGCGCGTGCTGCTCCACGAGCGGGCGCTCAACAAGCGGCTCGACGCGACGGAAGGGGTGCTCGCGGCCTTCGCGCGCGCGGTCGAGGCGCGCGACCTCTATACGGTCCATCACGCCGAGCGTGTGGGCCGTTACAGCGAGGAGATCGGACGCGCGCTCGGTCTCGCCGACGTCGACCTCGAGTCGCTGCGGCTGGGCGGCATCCTTCACGACCTCGGCAAGATCGCGATCCCGGACGCGATCCTGCTCAAGCCCGGACCGCTCACCGACGATGAGTTCGCGATCATGAAGACGCACTCCGTCGAGGGCGAGCGCATCTGCGGGTCGTTGCGCAGCGTCGCCGCGTTCCTGCCGATGATCCGCCACCACCACGAGCGCTTCGACGGCGGCGGCTATCCCGACCACCTGAGGCGCGACGAGATACCGCTGAGCGGACGCATCGCGGCGGTCGCCGACGCGTGGGACGCGATGGTCTCCGATCGCCCGTATCGCGCCGGCCTGGGCGTGGACGAGGCCCTCCGGCGTCTGCGTGGAGGCTCCGGCACGCAATGGGATCCTGCGCACGTCGACGTGTTCGTCGCGCTGCTCGACCGCGGGATCATCGCCGACGTCGCGCTCAAGACCTAACCCGCCAGCGTCAGACGCACCCAGTCACCGCGCTGATCGCGAGCGACCACGCGCAGCCCGAGCGCGTCGCGAACTCCCGCCTCCGCGTCGCCCACGATGCCCGCCACGACCATCGTTCCTCCGACCGCAAGCCGCGCGCGCAGATCGGCGGCGATGTCGCGGAGCACGGGCGCGACGATGTTCGCGACGACCACGTCGAACGCACCGGCGACGTCGGCCGCCGATCCCTGACTGACCTCGATCGCGACCCCGTTGCGCGTCGCGTTCTCACGCGCGGCGGTCACGGCGAGCTCGTCGAGGTCGACCGCGACGATCGGCCGCGCGCCGCGTTTCGCCGCGGCGATCGACAGGATCCCCGAGCCCGTGCCGACGTCGAGCACCGAACGCCCGGCCAATGGGAGCGTCGACAGCGCCTCGAAGCATTGCTGCGTGGTCGGATGCAGGCCCGTTCCGAACGCCATGCCCGGATCGAGCGTCAGGACGATCGCGTCATCCGCTGCCGCCGCGCCGCCGCTCGCCTCAACCCACCACGTCGGGCGGACCAGGAACGCCCCGACGCGCAGCGGCGTGACACTGGCCTTCCAGCTCTCCAGCCAATCCTCGTCCTCGATCGCGCGCAGCCGGACCTCGCCGATGGGCCCGAGCCCGAAGGCCTGCAGGTGGCCGAGCGCTTCCTTCACGCGGCGGACGCGGACGCGCGCGACGCGGTCGTACACGACGTACGCCTTCACGATGTGGTCCGGTCCCGCCTCGCGCGTCGCCGCTCCCTCGACCGGCAGCTCGACGGCGATGCCGTTGTAGCCGACGCGGCTGAGGATCTCGCTCACCGCCTCGACCGCCTCCGCATTGGCCGGCACCGCGATCTCGAGCCAGCGCGTCGAGCGCTCAGTCGTTGGCGAGAGCCTCTTTGATCCGATCGAACATGCCGCGTTCGCCTTCCTGATCGGGCGCGCCACCCAGCTCGCGCAGGCGCTCGTACATGCGGCGCTCCTCTTTGGACAGGTCCTTCGGCACAACGACGTCGAGGTACACGAGCTGGTCGCCGCGGCCGCTGCTGCCGAGGTGCGGTACGCCCTTACCGCGGATCCGGACCATCGACCCGGGCTGCGAGCCCGCCGGGATGCGCACCTTGGCGGTCTCGTCCTCGATCGTCGGGACGGCCACCTCCTCGCCGAGCGCGGCCTGGGCCGGCGAGACGCGCAGCACGTGCACGAGATCGTCGCCCTCGCGCCGGAACCGACGGTGCTCGCGTACGCGGATCAGTACGTACAGGTCGCCGTGCGGGCCGCTGCGCGTGCCTGCCTCGCCCTGGCCCGCGACGCGGAGCTGCTGCCCGTCGTCGATGCCGGGTGGGATCGAAAGCGCGACGGTCTGCTGCTTGCGCTCGCGTCCCTCGCCGCGGCACTGCGTGCAGGGCTTGTCGATCGTGCTGCCGCTGCCGCCGCACTTCGGGCATGTGGACACGTTCACGAAGCGGCCGAACACGGACTGCTGCACCTGGCGCACCTCGCCCCGGCCGCCGCAGGTGGCGCAGGTCGAGGTCGCGGTCCCGGGCTCGGCGCCGTTGCCGCCGCACCGCTCGCACGTCTCGAGGCGCGGCACGAGGATCTCCTTGTCGCCGCCGCGCACGGTGTCGATGAGGTCGATCTCCAGCTGCATGCGCAGGTCCGCACCGCGCGTGGGCCCGCGCTCGCGTCTGCGATCGCCACCGAAGAATGTGTTGAACAGGTCGTCGATCCCGAAGCCGACCCCGTCGCCGCTCCCGAACATGTCGTAGCGCTGGCGGCGCTGCGCGTCGGACAGGACCTCGTACGCCTCGGTCACCTCGCGGAAGCGGGCCGCCGCGTCCGCGGACTCGGCGTTCACGTCAGGGTGGTACTGCCGGGCGAGCTTCCGGTACGCGCTGCGGATCCGCTCCTCGGAAGCGTCGCGGGGCACGCCGAGCGCCGCGTAGTAATCCTTGGGGGGCACACGTAGATTATCGGCCACGACGATCGTCGGGAGGGCAGCGTTGGATCAGGTCATCCGCATCGGCGTGCAGTGGCTCCACGTGACCGCGGGCGTGCTCTGGATCGGCGGCGGCTTCTACACGATCTTCGTGCAGCTCCCCGCGCTCGCGGCCATGCCCCAGGCCGCGCGCGGGCCGGCGATGGCCGCGCTCGCGCCGCGCCAGATCCGCTATCTGATCCGAGTGGCGGAGGCCACGATCGGGCTCGGGCTGATCAACCTGTTCGTCTCGGGCCGCGCGCAGCAGCTGACCGAGCCGCTCGGATCGCGCTGGGCCATCGTGATCATCCTCGGGATCGTCCTCGCGCTCGCCCTGTACGGCATCGTCCGCGGCGCGGTGAAGCCGCTCGTCGATCGCCTCCTCGCCGCGGGGGCGCGGGCCGCGTCCGGCGATCAGGGCGCGGCGGCCGAGATGGGCGCGCTGCTTCCCCGGATCAAGCGCCTCGGCTACATCCAGCTGGCCATCGGCGTCGCGATCATCCTGGCGATGGTGGCCGCCCGCTTCAGCTGACCCGCGAGGGAACCCGAACCGCACCGGCGTCGTCCTACTCCCATTCACCGGCCGCAGGGGCCGGCCACGGAGGAGCCGACGCATGAAGCGCCTATTGCTCGCACTGCCCGCGCTGCTGGTGGCGATGATCGCGACTTCGAGTGCCGCGCTCGGCTGCGCCGGTCTCATCGGCCCCAACGGCGCGGTGAACCTGATCCGCACCACGACGTTCGCCGGCTACCACGACGGCGTGGAGCACTACGTCACCTCGTTCCAATTCAGCGGCGGCAGCGGCCAGTTCGGGTCGCTGGTACCGCTACCGGGCGTGCCGACGAAAGTCGAGCGCGGCGGCGACTGGACGCTGCAGCGGCTGGTCCGCGAGACCGAGCCGCAGAAGGCGGTTGGGTTTCAGCTCAACGCCCCCAGAGCGGCCTTCTCGGACGCGCAGGTGCTCCTGACCGCGAAGATCGACGCGCTCGACATCACCATCCTCAAAGGTGGTGGCCCCGAGGTCGGGCGATGGGCGACCGAGCATGGCTTCCGGCTCCCACCCGACGCCCCCGAAGCGCTCGATCACTACGCCGAGCGCAGTCCCATCTTCATGGCCGCGATCTTCGACGCGGACGCCGCGAAGGCGCGCGGCCAGCGCGTCGGCGACGGCACGCCGGTGCACCTCACCATCCCGCTCGACGCACCGTGGGTCCCGCTTCGCATCCTCGCGCTCGGCAAGCAGGCCGACGCGCGGGTGAACGCGGACGTCTATCTCCTCACCGACAAGCGGCCGGCGCTGCTGCCGGCGCCGCGCGCGAACGGTATGGAGATCACGCACAGCGCCGCCGCCACGGCATCGCTGCTCGGCGATCTCCGGTCGGACAAGGGGATGGACTGGGTACCGCAGGACGCCTGGCTCACCAAGGTGCGCATCGACGCCGCGGCGAGCCAGCTGCGCTATGACCTCGCGGTCGACGCCTTCGGCCGGAGCCCCTCCCGCGTCGCCGCCGGGCTCGAGCCGCCGGCCACGCCCGCGGCTCCCGACACGACGCTGCCGAGCGCGCTCCTGCTGACGGCGATCACGCTCGCGTCCGGAGGCGCGCTCCTGTTCGCGACGCGCACGGCCCGGCGGGTCGCGTGACGCTGCTCCGCCTGGCCGCCCTCGCCGTCATCGCGCTGGGAGTGCTCGTCGCGCTCGGGCCACGAGCGGCGAGCGCTCCCCGCACGGAAGGGGCCCTGCCGCACGACGTCACCATCGTCATCCACTACTCGCGCTTCACGCCGAGCGTGGTCGAGGTCCCGGCGGGCATGCCGATCACCTTCACGCTGCGCAACGACGATCCCATCGAGCACGAGTGGCTGATCGGCGATGACGCCTTCCACGCGAGGCACCGCGCCGGCACCGAGGCGGTGCACGGCGACCGGCCCGACGAGGTCTCGCTGCCGCCGTTCGAGACGCGCACGACGACCCTCACCTTCGCGCACGCTGGCGCGGTGACGTTCGTCTGCCACTTCCCCGGTCACGAGGCGTACGGGATGGTCGGGATCCTGACGGCGAAGTAGAGCGGTCGGCGGGCGCCGGGATCGGCGCCCGCCGTTCGTCAGCTCTTCTCTTTGAACTCGCCCTCGATCGTGTCGCCGTCCTTCTTGTCGCCCTCCGGCCGGCCGGCGGTCGCGCCGGCGGGCTCGCCCTCCGGGGGGGACTGCTGCGCCTGCTCGGTCTTGTACATGGCCTCGCCGATCTTGCTCGCGGACTGGCGCAGCTCTTCGAGCGCCGTCTTGATCCGCTCCGTGTCGTCGGCCTGCGTGGCCTCGCGCACCGCCTTGATCTTCTCCTCGACCTCGGTCTTGACCTCGGCCGGGACCTTGTCCGCGTTGTCCTTCATCACCTTCTCGGTCTGATACGCGAGGTTGTCCGCCTCGTTGCGCACCTCGATCCGCTCGCGGGTGCGGCGGTCCTCCTCGGCGTGCGCCTCGGCGTCCTTGACGAGCTTCTCGACGTCAGCCTTGGAGAGGCCGCTCGAGGCGGTGATCGTGACGTGCTGCGACTTGCCGGTCGCCTTGTCGTTGGCCTTCACGTTGACGATGCCGTTCGCATCGATGTCGAAGCTCACCTCGACCTGCGGCACGCCACGAGGGGCCGGCGGGATGCCGTCGAGGATGAATCGGGCGAGGCTCTTGTTGTCCCGCGCGAGCTCGCGCTCGCCCTGGACGACGTTGATCTCGACCTGGGTCTGACCGTCGGCCGCGGTCGTGAAGACCTGCGACTTGGACGTCGGGATGGTGCTGTTGCGCTCGATGAGCTTCGTCGCGACGCCGCCCAGGGTCTCGATCCCGAGCGACAGCGGCGTGACATCGAGCAGGAGGATGTCCTTGACCTCGCCCTTGAGCACGCCGGCCTGGATCGCCGCGCCGATGGCGACGACCTCGTCCGGGTTGACGCCCTTGTGCGGGTCCTTGCCGAAGAGCTTCTTCACCGTCTCGACGACGAGCGGCATGCGCGTCATGCCGCCGACGAGGATCACCTCGTCGATCCGCTCGGGACCGACCTCGGCGTCGGCGAGGCACTGCTTCACCGGGCCGATCGTCTGCTCGACGAGATCGCCGACCAGCTGCTCGAGCTTGCTGCGCGTGAGCGTGATGACCAGGTGCTTGGGGCCCGACTGATCGGCCGTGATGAACGGCAGGTTCACCTCGGTCTGCTGCGTCGTGCTGAGCTCGATCTTGGCCTTCTCGGCGGCCTCCTTGAGGCGCTGGAGCGCCTGGCGGTCGCTGCGCAGGTCGATGCCCTGGTCCTTCTTGAACTCCTCGACCAGCCACTCGATGACGCGTTGGTCGAAGTCGTCTCCGCCCAGGTGCGTGTCGCCGTTGGTGGCCTTCACCTCGAAGACGCCCTCCCCGAGCTGCAGCACGGAGATGTCGAACGTGCCGCCGCCGAGGTCGTAGACGGCGACGATCTCGTCCTTTTTCTTGTCGAGGCCGTACGCCAAAGACGCTGCGGTCGGCTCGTTGATGATCCGCAGGACCTCGAGGCCCGCGATCCTGCCGGCGTCCTTGGTCGCCTGCCGCTGGTTGTCGTCGAAGTACGCCGGCACGGTGATAACGGCCTGGGTGATCTTCTCGCCGAGGAACGCCTCGGCGTCGGTCTTCAGCTTCTGCAGGATCATCGCCGAGACCTCAGGGGGCGTGAGCTTCTTGCCGTCGGCCAGGACGACGTCGACGCCGCCGTTGGCCTCCTGCCCGATCTTGTACGGGACGAGCTTCATCGTGCGCTGCACCTCGGGGTCGCTGAAGCGGCGTCCCATGAAGCGCTTGATCGAGTAGATGGTGTTCTCGGGGTTCGTGATGGCCTGCCGCTTCGCGACCTGGCCCACCAGGCGCTCCCCCGTCTTCGTGAACGCGACGACCGACGGTGTGATCCGCCCGCCCTCCGCGTTCGGGATGATCGTCGGCTCGCCGCCCTCCATGTAGGCGACCGCCGAGTTCGTCGTCCCGAGATCGATCCCTATGACCTTAGCCACTTGTGTGCTCCTTCATCTTTGCCACCGCGACGAGCGCCGGGCGGATCACCCGGTCATGCAGTCGGTAGGCCTTCTGGTATTCCGCGACGATCGTTCCTTCTGGCTCGTCTGACTCGAGGTGCGCGACCGCTTCGTGCAGGTACGGATCGAACGGCTTGCCCAGCGAATCCACCGGCTGGAGACCCTCGTTCTCGAGGATTTGCCGCAGCTTGCGCTCGACGAGCCACATTCCCTCGACCCACGGCTGCGAGCGCAGCTCCTCGGGCACGGTCGCGAGAGCGCGGTCGTAGCCGTCGAGCACGTCGAGCAGCTTCGCGATGAGCTCCGCCTTGGCGTACTTCGCGAACTCGGCGCGATCCGCTTCGTTTCGCTTGCGGTAGTTCGCGAAGTCGGCGGCCACGCGCTGCAGATCTCGCTTCAACGTCTCGGCGTCTGCGGTGGCCTCGGGCATTTCTTCCGTCACGCCCGGTACCGATGACTCCGCGGCCTGCGGAGGATGACCGTTCTTCCGGCGCTTCAGACGCTCTTCGAGCAGCTCCTGGGCCTTCGCCGTCTTCTCTTCCATTAGTGTCGCTCGTCCCGTCGGCTATCGCCTCCGGGCCTCGACGACCCGCTCAAGGCTGGTCGTACTCGCTCGGGCCGGCAAAGCCGTCTCTCGCTCGTTCTCATTTCAGTTCCCCTCGACCACGCGCACGAGATCGCTCATGAGCGCGCCCACGTAGCGCACCGCGCCGATCGAACGCGCGTAGTCCATTCGTGTCGGCCCGACCACACCCACGTAGCCGATGACGCCGCTGCGGTCGCCGTAGCGGCCGAAGATCACGCTGCATCCACGGAGTGGCTCGAGACGGTGCTCGCTGCCGATCGCCACGTGGATCTCGCCGTCACCGAGAGCCGGCGGCAGGAGCTCCGCGAACCGCGTGCGGTCCTCGAGCAGTCCGAGCATGTCGCGGATGCGCTCGCTCTGGAAGAACTCGGGTTGCGCGAGGATGTTCTGGATACCGTCGTAGTACACGTCCTGCGCGCGCACGGTGTCGTGCTCCTCGAGCACGATCGCGAGGGTCGCGAGCACGTCACGCGCCACACCCGTCTCCTGCTCCATCGCATCGTGCAACCGCACCGCGTCCGCGCCGCGGTACTCGTCCACCAGCCGGCGCGAGAGAGCGCGCAGCGCGTCCACGCCGATCGGGTCGCGCAGCTCGACCAGCTGCTGCTGTACCGCGCCGCCCTCGAGGACCGCGACGAGCAGGATGCGACGCTCGCTGATGGGGACGGCCTCGACGTGACGCAGGGCGCTGCGGGTCGCCGCCGGCGGCGTGACGATCGACGCCTCGACCGTGAGCCGCGCGAGGATCGACGCCGCGAGCCGCAGCCACTCGGCGCTGTCTCGCTGCGCCTGCTGGAACTGGTGGCTCACCGTGAGCTGCTCGTCTGGCCGCAGGCCGGGATCTGCCATGAGGCTCTCGATGAAGTAGCGGTAGCCGAGATCGGTCGGCACGCGGCCCGCCGAGGTGTGCGGGTGGGTCAGGAGGCCGAGATCTTCGAGCAGCGCGAGCTCGTTCCGGACCGTCGCCGACGAGACCCCCAGTCCATAGCGGCGGACGAGGGAGTTGGATGCGACCGGCTGGGCCGTCGCGATGTACTCGCGGATGACCGCCCGCAGGATGTCCCGCTGGCGGGGGCCCAGCTCGGGCACTTGGGCGCCGTAAAGGGTCATTAGCACTCTCCCCTCGAGAGTGCTAACAGGTTACCAGCGCCCTAAAGGCGGCGTCAAGAGGCCGCCTCGGGGATGAGTGCGCGAATCCGGCCGGCCAGGTCGGCGAGCTCGAACGGCTTGGTGATGTAGTCGGCGGCCCCCAGCTCGGTCGCGTAGAGCCGCTCGGACAGCCCGAAGATGGCGGTCACCACGATGATCGGCAGGCTGCCGATGCGCCCATCGGCTCGCAGCTCGCGCAGGACGCTGAACCCGTCGCGCCGGGGCATCATCAGGTCCAGCACCATGACCGCCGGCGCCATGTCGTCAACCAGCCGCATGGCCTGATCGCCGTCGCTGGCGAGCTTGGCGTCGAGGCCCTCCTCCTCTTTCAGGAAGCTCACGATGGCCTCCCCGAGGTCCGGGTCATCCTCGACCACGAGCACGAAGGGCTTCTTGCGCCCCGCCACTAGACGCGGATCTCCTTGGCGAGCCGCTCGGGATCGAGGATCGCGATCTTGCGACGTTTGATGCGGACGAGCTCGCGCCGCTCGAGATCGCCGAGGACCCGGTTGACGGATACGCGCGACGCCCCCGTGAACGCCGCGAGCTCGTCCTGGGTGAGATTCAGCTCGGGGTTCGCGCCGCCGTTGTTCTGGGCGAGGTCGAGGAGATACTTCGCGACGCGGCTCGGTACGTCGAGGAAGATGAGATCCTCCACCCGATCCGACAGCCGGCGGATCGTGCGCGCGAGGACCTCCATCACGACGCGGACCGCGCCGGGATGCTTTTCGAGGAAGGCCAGGAAGTCGTCCGCCGCGAGCAGGCCGGCGTGCGTCTCCTCGAGCGCGACCGCGGTCGCGGAGCGAGGGCTGCGGTCGAAGAGCGCCAGCTCGCCGAAGAAGTCGCCGCTGCGCATCAGCGCGACCAGCGCTTCCTGCCCGAACTCACCGGGCAGCGAGATCTTCACCGCCCCCTCCACGACGAGGTACAGATGCGTCCCAGGGTCGTCCTTGCGGAAGATCGTCTCGCCGCGACGGAAGCTCTTGGGGCGGGTGCGCTCCGCGAGGGAGTCGAGCTCTTCCTCGGAGAGCCGCGCGAAGAGCGGCAACCGCCGCAGATACTCCCTCACCGACGAGACGGTACCGCACCTTGACGAACGGATGGACAATGGGCGGCCCCATGGACGAGACGACCACGGCCTCGACCAGCGACCTGTACGTCGCGGTGCGCCGATACCTCGCGAGCCTCGACGAGTCGCGCCACCTGCCGCCGGCGCGGATCGCGGCGCTCCTGCGGATCGGCAACGTCGACGGCGAGCCGGCGGCGGCCATCCGGGCCGCGATCGAACGTGGCGCGCTGTACGGCGCGGGGCTGCGGGACCTCGTCGGGCGTCATGCGCTCGGGGGCAACGAGCTCGCGCTCTTCATCATGCGCGATGTGCTCGGGTGGCCGGTGGCGGACGCCGCGCGCGTCTGCGGCACCGACGCACGGACCGCGCGGAAGCGGATCGCGGCGACACGGAGCCGCGTGGGCCTGGCCGCCGACGCGGCTCGCGCGACGGTAGGACAATGGCTCGTGACGGAGCTCATCGCGCCGCCGACGCGGGCGCTGCAGCTCGAGCTCTTCCAGCACTCCATGATGTCGGGGGACCGGGTCCCTCCGGGGGAATCAAAGGAAATCTCATGAGCAAGGGACAGAAGAAGCAGAAGACGAGCGGCAAGATCGGCTGGCGTTCCAAGAAGGCGAACCACGGACGCAAGCCGGGCATGGGGCGAGGCAAGAGGAATTAGGAGAAGGGGTCCCTCCGGTAGGAGGGACCCTCTTCTTCGCTAGCGGCGCTTCCTCCGCGTGGTCTTGCGCGCGGTCGTCTTGCGCGTCGTGGTCTTCTTACGCGCGGTCGTCGTCTTTCGAGCGCTGGTCTTCTTTCGTCCCGCCGTCTTGCGCGCGGTCGTCTTCTTGCGCGGCGTCGTCTTCTTGCGCGCGGTGGCCCGGCGCGGCGTCGCCTTCTTCTTCGCGGTCGTCTTCTTCCGACCGGTGGCCTTGCGGCCGGCCGACTTCTTCGCTCCGCCGGCGGCGGCCTGCGACGGCGGGACCGGCGCGGGCGTCGCCGGCAACGGCGCCGGCCACGTCGACGCGGGCTCCTGCTGACCGAGCGACCAGTCCGTGTTCTTGTCCTGCTCCATGTCGTCTCCCCATTTCTGCGTGCGCGCGATGGCGTTCATGACGATCGGTGACCGTCGCTAGGCATAGCGCGTCCGCGGCATCATCGCAAGCGATCAATCGGGTAGGAGGCGGATGAAGACCTCGCTCGCGAGCAATCGACCTCGAGGCGTCAATCGCACGGCCGTCGGGATACCGCCTGAAGGTGGCCGGGTCCCTCCGGGAGACTCACGGGTCCCTCCGGGAGACTTATAGGACCAGCGGAGCAGTCGCGCATCGTCCAGTGGCCGCAGGGCGGCGATGACCCGGTCGCGCGCGCCGATCCCGAAGCGGCCGCCGTAGCGCACCAGATCGAGCCCCTCGTCGAGCCGCAGGGCGAGCATCGCGCCGTCGACCGCGGCGTCGGCCTCGCCATCGACGAGGCGCCCGCTCGCGGCATCGATGCGCGCGATGTACTCGAGGAGGCTCGCGGGGTTGCGCGAGCGCACGCCGGCAAGGTGGCTGTGCGCGCCCGCGCCCGCGCCGAGCCACTCGTCGTCCCGCCAGTAGCCGAGGTTGTGGAGCGACCGCTTCGTCGGCCGCGCCCAGTTCGCGATCTCGTAGTGGCGGAAGCCCGCGCGCGCGAGCAGCCGTTCGGCGAGCTCGTAGCGCCGGGCGATCGCATCGTCGTCCGGCTGCGCCGCGGCGGCTGCCGATCTCCAGCGCTCCAGCACCGGCCAGCCACCGCCCGGCCAGTTGGCGACCGCCTCCTCGGGATCGTCGAGCCGCAGCTCGAGCGGGTACAGAGAGAGATGGTCGGGATCGAGCGCCAGCGCGGCGCCGAGGTCGGCGCTCCACTGCGCCTCGGTCTGCCCCGGCCAGCCGAAGATGAGGTCCAGGCTGACGTCCATCCCCTCGGCACGCGCCGCCGCGACGGCGGGGGCGACGTCCGACGGCTGGTGCGTCCGGCCGAGCGCCCGCAGCCCGGACGGTTCGAATGACTGCGCGCCGAGCGACAGCCGCGTCATGCCGAGCTCTCGCCAAGCCCGGAGGCGCGCGCGGTCGAGCGTCGCGGGATTGGCTTCCACCGTCGCCTCGAGCGGCGCGAAGGCGAACGAAGCCCGGATCGTCGCGGCGAGCGCACGGATCTCGCCGGGCTCAAGGAGCGACGGCGTGCCGCCGCCCACGTAGAGCGTGCGCACGCGTGGCCGTCCGAGCGCGCTACCTTCACGCGCGAGCTCACGGCCAAGCGCGTCGAGGTAGCGGGCGCGGAGTGCGCTCGTCGCGGGCGCGGTGGCGAAGTCGCAGTAAGGGCAGCGCGCCGCGCAGAACGGGATGTGGACGTACAGGCCCAGTTCATTCATGGCCTGATCTCTCCGAGCGGATCCGGCAGCTCCACGTCGCGCGAGAGCGCCGCGGTCGCGCCGAGGTCCACAAGCCACTCGCGCGACTCGTGCACGAACGCGAGCACGTGCGCCGGCTTCCAGTCGGCCTCGGCGACGATCCGCTCGTCGCCGAAGTCGGCGAGCAGCACCACGTACGCGTTCTCCCGGTCGAGCAGCCGGGCGGCCGAGACGCCGAACGCGTTCAGGCGCTCGGCGCCACCGGACGCGCGCAGCGCCGACTCGCGCAGCGGGGCGACGACGAGATCGAGTCGGGCGTCGGCGTTGTCGCCATCGACGCCCGCGGCACGGTGCACGGCGACCTTCGCGCGAGCGGCGTACGTCCCCTCGAGCAGGCCGCGCGACTCGCGCGACAGGCGCGCCCAGATCGCGGGTGCGTCGTTCTCCGCGATCGCCCGCAGGAACGTCGACGCGATCAGCTGCGTCGGATGCTCGTAGCCGACCTTCGGGGCGCGCCCCGCCTGACGCACGTTGCGGCGCTCCCCGGACGTGCCCATCACGGCTCGTCCTTGATCCGCAGCACGGCCAGGAACGCCTCCTGCGGGATCTCGACCTGACCGACCATCTTCATCCGCTTCTTGCCGGCCTTCTGCTTCTCGAGGAGCTTGCGCTTGCGCGTGATGTCGCCGCCGTAGCACTTGGCCAGCACATCCTTGCGCTTGGCCCGCACGGTCTCGCTCGCGATGACCTTTCCGCCGATCGCGGCCTGGATCCGGACGTCGAACATCTGCTTCGGGATGAGCTCGCGCAGCTTCGAGACCAGCGCGCGCCCCGCGAATTGCGCGCGCTCGCGCGCGGTGATGATCGAGAGGGCATCGACGACGGTGCCGGCGACCAGCACGTCGAGGCGCACGAGGTCGGCCGCGCGATACTCGGCGAGCTCGTAGTCGAGCGAGGCGTAGCCCGACGAGCGGCTCTTCAGCTGGTCGTAGAAGTCGACGATCACCTCGCCCAGCGGCATGTCGTACTTGAGCATCGCGCGCTGCGGGTCGACGTACGTCATCTCGGTCAGCGTGGCGCGCTTGCCCTGCGCGAGCTCCATCACGGGCCCCACGTAGCCGCTCGGCGTGATGACCGTGACGTGCATCCACGGCTCGCGTATCTCGACGATCGTCCCGGGATCGGGCAGGAGCGCGGGGTTGTCGATCGCGACGACGTCGCCGCGCTGGGTGAGCACCTCGTACTCGACCGACGGCGACGTCGCGATGAGCTCGACGCCGTACTCGCGCTCGAGCCGCTCCTGCACGATCTCGAGATGCAGCAGGCCCAGGAAGCCGCAGCGGAACCCGAAACCGAGCGCGACCGAGGTCTCCGGCTCGTAGACGAGCGAGGCGTCGTTGAGGCGCAGCTTCTCCAGCGCGTCGCGCAGCGTCGGATAGTCCTCGGAGCTCGTGGGGTAGAAGCCGGCGAAGACCATCGGCTTCGCCGGGCGATACCCGGGGAGCGGCGTTCGCGCGGGGCGCGTCGCGAGCGTGAGCGTGTCCCCGACGCGGCAGTCGGCCACCGCCTTGAGCCCCGTGGCGACGTAGCCGACCTCGCCGGCTTCCAAGCGCTGGCGCGCGCTCGGCTCCGGGGTGTAGACGCCGAGCTCGAGCAGCTCGCTCTCCTTGTCCGTGGCCAGCAGGAGGATGCGATCCCCCGCCGCGACCGATCCGTCCACGACGCGGACGTGCGCGACCACGCCCTTGTACGCGTCGTAGTGGGAATCGAAGATGAGCGCGCGCAGCGGCGCCTCCGGATCGCCGGCGGGAGGGCGCACGCGCTCGACGATGGCGTGGAGGAGGTCGGCGATCCCCTCTCCCGTCTTGCCGGACGCGAGCAGGATCTCCTCGTCGCGGAAGCCGAGCGTCGAGCGGAGATCCTCGCGCACGACGTCGACGTCGATCGAGGGCAGGTCGATCTTGTTGATGACCGGCACGATCTCGAGCGACTGCTCCACCGCGAGGTACGCGTTCGCCAGCGTCTGCGCCTCGATGCCCTGCGAAGCGTCGACGAGCAGCAGCGCCCCCTCGCACGCGGCGAGCGAGCGGCTGACCTCGTAGTTGAAGTCGACGTGGCCCGGCGTGTCGATGAGATTCAGCTCGTAGGCGTCGCCGTCGCGCCCGGTCCAGGCCATCCGGACGGCCCGCGCCTTGATCGTGATGCCGTGCTCGCGCTCGAGGTCCATCGAATCGAGGATCTGCTCGCGCATCTCGCGCTTGCTTACCGTTCCGGTGAGCTCGAGCAGGCGGTCCGAGAGCGTGGTCTTGCCGTGGTCGACATGCGCGATCACGGAGAAGTTCCGGATGTGGCTCTGCTTCATTTGGCCAGACGCTGGCGCACGACGACGAGGATCTCGCCGAGCTCCGGCACGCGGAACGCGCTCGCGGCGCCGACGTAGACGAGCGCGCCGACGCCGGCCGCCAGGACGGTCTGGAAGAGAAGACCGAGCTTCGTCTGCTCCAGGTCCACGGTGAGGTTGGTGATCCGGATGAACACGAACATCGCGACACCCATCGCGAGGCTCGCGGCGACGACGCGCAGGCTTGACACGCCGATGCCGGCCAGTCGCAGCCGAGCGCGCGGCGCGAGCAGCGTCAGGAGGAGCGCCGCCTCGGCCAATGTCGCGATCGAGTTCGCCAGCGCCAGCCCGTTGATGCCGTAGAGCGGCGCGAGCAGGATCGAGAGCACGACGTTGACGCCGATCGAGACCAGCGTCAGGACGAGCGGCGTCTGGGTGTCCTTCATCGCGTAGTAGGCGCGGGCGAGGATCTGCACGATCGCGTGGCCCGCGAGACCGAGCGCGTACAGGAGGAAGGCGGCCTGCGTCGCCTCGCGCAGCGCCGGCCCGAACTCCTTGTACTGGAAGAGCAGGTTCACGATGGGCCGCCGCAGGACGACCATCACGATCACGGTGGGCAGCGTGAGGAACAGGATCCAGCGGATGGCCTGCTGGAGGACGTCGCGCATGCGGCCCTGCTGTCCGAGGGACGCGTAGCGCGAGAGCGTCGGGAACACGGCCGCCGAGATCGCGATCGAGAACACGCCGAGCGGCAGGAGCATGAGCTGAAACGCGTACGTGAGCGCGGTCAGCGATCCGGGTGCCATGCGCGACGCGAGGAACGTGTCGACGAAGAGCACCACCTGGACGGCGCCCAGGGCGAGCGTGCGCGGCCCCGTGAGGCGCGCGATCTCGCGCACGCCGGGGTGGCCGAGGTCGAGCGTGAGCTCGTAGCGCGTACGACGGAACGTCAGCTCGGGGACCTGGACGAGCCACATCATCGCGGCGCCCGCGACCACGCCGTACGCGAGCGCCTGGATGCCGAGGAACGGGGCGGCGAACAGCGCGAACAAGATGATCACCGCGTTGTAGACGAGCGGCGCGGTCGCGCCCGAGAGGAACTGTCGGTACGAGTTCAGAACGCCGGTGAAGAGCGACGACAGGCCCATGAAGATCGGGCTGAGGAGCATCGTCCGCGTGAGCTGGACGGTGAGGTCCAGCTGCGGGCCGTCGAAGCCGGACACGATGACCGGCACGATCCACGGCGCGAGCAGCCACATGATTCCGGAGAACGCGAGCATCAGCAGCAACATCGCGTTCATCACGCTCGACGCGACGTGCCACGCCTCCTTCTCGTTCTCCTTGGCGAGGTAGCCGCTGAAGACCGGGATGAAGGCGCTCGCGAGCGCGCCGAGGACGAGCAGGTTGAAGATCGTGTCGGGGATGCGGAACGCCGCGATGAAGGCGTCGAGCTCGCGCGGCTCGCCCGCGAACTGGGCGCCGATGACCGAGAGGCGCAGCCATCCGAGCACGCGGCTCGCGATGAGCGTCACGATCATGATGAAAGACGCGCGGGCGATCGACATCTGCATAGCGGAAGTATCCAGTCAATCCGCTCGGCCCTTCGGCATCCGCCTCAGTGCCTCGACGGTGGCTCAAGGCTGATGGACTCGGTCGGTCGGGCGCAGCCCTCCTCAGCGTTCCGCGGCGAATGCCGCGGACGATGCCGCGAAGCGGAACTCCCTCGATTTCTCATAGACTCCGTTGATGGCCAAGAAGAAGCGCTCCGCGCTCAAGCGCATCCGGCAAACCGTCCGCCGCACCACGATCAAAGCCGCCGGCCGCTCGTCCGCGCGTAGCGCGGTCAAGGCCGCACGCACGGCGATCGCGAAAAGCGGCGACGAGATGAAGGCTGCCGTCGCCGAGGCGGCGAGCGCACTCGACAAGGCCGCCAAGCGCGGCGTGATCCACCGGAACAGCGCGGCGCGCCGGCGCAGCCGGCTCGCGAAGCAGGCCGCGAAGGCGTCGAAGGGCTAGCCACAGACGCAGCGCCCGAGCGCCGCTGATCTGCGCGGCGCGATCGTCGGCTACAGCGTGGCGCTCCTCGCGGTGCTCGCGGTCAGTGTCGTCATCGGGCAAGTCGAAGCGCAGGTCCACATCGCGAATGTCTCGATGCTCTATCTGCTCGCCGTGCTCGGGACCGCGATCCGCTTCGGTCGCGGACCTGCGATCGCCGCCTCGATCGCGGCCTTTCTCGTCTTCGATTGGTTCTTCCTCGAGCCCTTGCACAACTGGACCGTGACCGACCCGCAGGAGCTGCTTGCGCTGCTGCTGCTCCTGGCGGCCGGGACGGTCACCGGACAGCTCGCGGCCGACCAACGCCGCCGCGCGCACGAGGCACGCGACAGCGCGCGCGAGTCCGCGCTCCTCTACCAGCTCGCGCGCATCCTCGCCGAGGCAGATCTGGGGCGCGGGCTCGACGCGGCGCTCGAGCTGCTGCGCACCGGAGTCGGGCTCGGCGCGGTCGTCGTCCGCTCGCAAGACGAGCGCGGCCAGGTCGCCTCGACGGCGAGCGCCGGGGCAACCGATCTGGTCGCGCTCGCGAATGCGGCCGGCCGCGAGGTCCGCGTCCTGGACGACACGAGTCGTGCGGACATGCGCTGGGTGCGCGTGGTCCCGCCGCGGCCCACAGACGCCGCGCCGCCGAGTGTCCACGTCGTACCGCTCATCGCGCACGAGCAGCGCGTCGGGACGCTCGCGCTCGTGCCGAGCGCCATGTCCGGAGGCCTCCGTGCGTCGGATGCACCGCTTCTTGCCGCGGCCGCGGCGCTCATCGGCGCGGCGATCGAGCGTTCGCATCTGCGTCGGATCGCGACCGAGACGGAGGTGCTTCAGCGCGCCGACGAGCTGAAGAGCGCGGTCCTGGGCGCGGTCTCGCACGACCTTCGTACGCCACTGGCCTCGATCCTCGCGTCGGCCAGCAGCCTTCGCCAAAAGGACGTGACCTGGTCCGAGGCCGAGCGCGCGGACTTCCTCGCGGACATCGAGAGCGAAACGCGGCGACTCACGCGCATCGTCACCAACCTGCTCGACCTCTCGCGTCTCGAAGCGGGAAGCCTGCATCCGGAGCGTGCGTGGTACGACCTCGGCGCGCTCGTGGACGACGTCGCCGGTCGCCTGGGCGACCGGGCGCCCGGAGGAGTCAGCGTCCGGCTACCGGACGACCTCCCGGCCGTCCTGCTCGACTACGTTGAGATCGAGCAGGTGCTCTCGAATCTCGTCGAGAACGCCATCCGCCACGGCGGCACGGCCCCGCGGATCGAGATCGTCGTGACGCGTCACGACGACACGGTCAGCGTGGAGGTGGCCGATCGTGGCCCCGGCATTCCCGGCGATGCGCTCGGTCGCATCTTCGAGCCCTTCTACCCCGTCGCGGGGCGTACGCGTGGCGGCATCGGCCTGGGCCTCGCCGTCGCGCGCGGGCTCGTCCGGGCGCACGGCGGTTCGGTCTGGGCTCGCCGCCGCGACGGGGGCGGCTCGATCGTCGGGTTCGATCTCCCGCTGCAAGGCGAGGCTGCGCCGGATGGCGTGGCTCCGGCACGGTGACCAAGCCGAGTGGAGCGCGGATCCTCGTCGTCGACGACGAGCCCGATCCTGCGAACGATCCGGGCGATCCTGTCGCGCCACGGATTCGTGGTCGAAACCGCCGAGACCGCGCAGGAGGCACTCGAGCATGCGGAGCGCCATCCCGACCTCATCGTGCTCGACCTCGGCCTTCCCGATCGCGACGGGATCGAGGTGATCCGCGACATCCGCGAGCGCTCGAACACGCCGATCGTCGTGCTGTCCGCGCGCGAGGACGAGACACAGAAGGTCCGCGCGCTCGACATGGGCGCGGACGACTACCTGACGAAGCCGTTCGGCGCCGACGAGCTCCTCGCGCGCGTCCGCGTCGCGCTCCGGCACTCGGCCGGCCCCACGAGTGGAGCGGCCGCGGTGTTCTACAGCGGGCCGCTGGCCGTGGACGTCGAGCGACGCCGCGTGACCTTGGGCGAGCGCGAGGTCCACCTGACGCCGACCGAGTACGCCCTACTCACCGTGCTGGTGCGCAACGCCGATCGCGTCATGACCGACGCCATGCTGCTGCGGCAGGTCTGGGGACCGGACTACGGCGAGGAGGACCACTACCTCCACGTATACGTGGCGCGGCTGCGCCGGAAGATCGAGCCCGACCCGCAGCAGCCGCGCAGGCTTCTCACCGAGCCCGGCGTGGGCTATCGGCTCCTCGCGGAGGACGCGACCCCGGAACGTTGAGCGAACGTTGAGCGCCTGCGGCTCGACGTTGAGGAGTTCGTGAGCGCTATCGCGATATGCCAGGCACATGCGGGCGATCAACTGATGCGCGATGCCCCAGATCTCCTGGAGGTCCGGCCGGAACACGGGACGCGTCCCGGCGATCACTTCGTACGCATCGTGCGGCCGCCAACGGGCGAGTTCACTCGCCGGGGACCCGGTCACGTGATCGCCGGCGAGGACGTGCTCGCGCCGCGGACGCCCGCCGGACGCATCGCAGACGGGCTGCGGCGCGCGCTCTTCGGTTCGCGCATCGCGACCGAGCGCGAGATCCACGAGCGCATCGGCGTGTTCAAGGGCCTTGCCGTCTTCGCCTCTGACAACATCTCGTCGTCGGCATACGCGACCGAAGAGATCATGCGCGTGCTGGTCCTCGCGGGCACCAGCTGGCTGACCCTGACGATCCCCATCACCATCGTCATCGTCGCCGTTCTGGCGATCGTCGTCGCGAGCTACCAGCAGACGATCCGGGCCTATCCGAACGGCGGCGGCTCGTACATCGTGGCGAGCGACAACCTCGGGCAGGCTGCGGGACTCACCGCGGCGGCCGCGCTTCTCACCGACTACGTCCTAACGGTGTCGGTCTCGATCGCCGCCGGGGTAGCCGCGCTCACGTCGATCTTCCCTCAGCTCTACGAGCCGCGCGTGCTCTTCGGCGTGCTTTTCGTCGCGGTCCTTTGCATCGGGAACCTGCGCGGCATCCGGGAGAGCGCGACGCTTTTTTCGATCCCGACCTACGTCTACCTGGTGGCGATATTCGGGCTGCTCGGCTACGGCATGTTCCGGTACGCGACCGGCGACCTTCCCGCGTACGTCCCGCCCGAGGCGTGGCGCGCGAGCGAGGGGATCGAGGCGCTGAGCGTGATCCTCATTTTGCGCGCCTTTGCGTCCGGCTCCGTCGCGCTCACCGGCACCGAGGCCGTGAGCAACGGCGTACCGGCGTTCCGGCCGCCCGAGCCGCGGCATGCCCAGGTCGTCCTGATCCTCATGGGCGCCTCCTTTGGATCGATCTTCCTCGGGATGAGCTTCCTCGCCGGCCAGGTCGGCATCCTTCCCGACCCCAGCGAGCAGCAGACGGTCGTGAGCCAGCTCACCGCGCTGCTCGTCGGCGACGGCACGCCGTTCCACTACCTCGTCCAGATCTCGACCGCGCTCCTCCTCGTGCTCGCGGCGAACACCGCGTTCGCGGACTTCCCACGCCTCTCGAGCATCCTCGCGAAAGACGGGTTCCTGCCGCGGCAGTTCGCGTACCGGGGCGACCGGCTCGCCTTCAGCATCGGGATCGTTGTGCTGTCGGCGCTGTCGGCGCTGCTCATCGTCGCCTTCGAGGGCAGCGTGACGAACCTGATCCCGCTCTACACGATCGGCGTCTTCGTCGCCTTCACGCTCAGCCAGTCGGGCATGGTCCGCCACTGGTGGAAGCTCCGCGGGCGCGAGCCGCGCTGGCGAACGAGCATCGCGTTCAATGGGGTCGGCGCGGTCGCGACGGCGATCGTCGCCATCGTCGTCGGGGTCGCGAAGTTCGCGCTCGGCGCATGGATGATTCTCGTCCTCATCCCAGTCTTGATCACCGTCATGTGGGGCATCCACGTCCACTACCGCAACGTGCGCGACGCGCTCACGCTCGGCCGCCCGGACACACCCCTCCCGACGGTCGCGCCGCGCGTCATCGTGCCGGTGAGCCGACTCGACCGCGCCGCCCTGCGGGCGCTCGCGCTCGGGCACGCTCTCTCGCCGGAGGCGCTCGCGGTACACGTGAGCGACAGCAGCGAGGACGCGGCCGACATGCGTCACCGCTGGGAGCGTTGGGGCGGCCCGGTGCCGCTCGCGATCGTCGAGTCGCCATATCGCGTGCTGATCTCGCCACTGCTCGCCTACGTCGACGCTCTCGACCGCCAGCGTCCGGGACGGCCGACGATCGTCGTGCTGTCGGAATTCGTGCCGCGCCACATCTGGGAGTACCCGCTGCACAACCAGGCGGCGCTTCGGTTGAAGCTGCGACTCTTCTTCCGCCGCCACACGGTCGTCGTCGACGTGCCGTACCACATGGATGAGGCGTTCGCCGACGAGGAGAATGCGGCGGGCTAGAGTCCGGCGCTCAGCTCGTGCGGAATCGCGGGAACGCGTCGCGACCCGGATAGCGCGCCGCGTCGCCGAGCTCGAGCTCGATCTCCATGAGCCGGTTGTACTTCGCGATCCGCTCGCTGCGGGAGAGCGACCCGGTCTTGATCTGCCCGGTGTTCAGCGCAACCGCGAGGTCGGCGATCGTCGTGTCCTCGGTCTCGCCGGAGCGATGGGAGATGACCGCGGCGTAGCCCGAACGGTGCGCGAGCTCGACGGCCTCGATCGTCTCGGTGAGCGTGCCGATCTGATTCGGCTTGATGAGCACCGCGTTCGCGCAACCTTCGGACACGCCCTTGCGGATCCGTTCGACGCTCGTGACGAAGAGGTCGTCCCCGACGAGCTGCAGCCGGTCGCCGAGCTTCTTCGTCAGCGTCTTCCATCCCTGCCAGTCGTCCTCGGCGAGCCCATCTTCCACCGAGACGAGCGGGTACTTCAGGTGCCATGCGGCATAGAGCTCGACCATCTCATCGGCGCTCAGCGTGCGCCGCTCGCGGGCCAGCTCGTACCCGGGTTTCGCCCGTCCGGTCACGATCTTCCAGCCCCCGCCGGCGTCCTTCTCCTTCCGATCTGTCACGTCGCGGTACAGCTCGGTCGCGGCCGGGTCGAGCGCGATCGCGACGTCGTCGCCGGCGTGATAGCCGGCCTTCTCGATCGCGCGAAGGATCAGCTCGATGGGCTGCTCGTTGTTCTCGAGACCGGATGGCGCGAAGCCACCCTCGTCCCCCACACCCGTGCCCATGTGCCGGTCGTGGAGGATGCCCTTGAGCGTGTGGAAGATCTCGCTGCCCGCGCGCATCGCCTCGGCGAACGTGGGAAGCCCGAGCGGAACGATCATGTACTCCTGCATGTCGGCCGAGTCGGTGGCGTGCTTGCCGCCATTGAGCACGTTCATCATCGGGACGGGGAGCGTGTGCGCGAGCGGCCCACCGAGGTAGCGATAGAGCGGAAGACCCGCGGCGCTCGCCGAGGCGCGCGCGCACGCGAGCGAAACGCCGAGGAGCGCGTTCGCGCCCAGCTTCGACTTGTTCGCCGTGCCATCGAGCTCGCGGAGCATCGCGTCGATCGCGGACTGATCCGAGGCGTCCTCCCCGATGAGCTCGGGCGCGATCACATCGTCGACGTTGGCGATAGCTTTCGTCACGCCCTTGCCCCGGTAGCGGCCCGTGTCGCCGTCCCGCAGCTCGACCGCCTCGTGCGCGCCGGTCGATGCGCCCGAGGGGACCATCGCGGTCCCGCGCCCGCCATCCGCGAGCAGCACGTCCACCGCGACGGTGGGGTCGCCACGCGAATCGAGCACCTCGCGGGCGCGGACCATCTCGATGGTGGTGTCAGGCACGATCCGTTCGACCTCCCCGCTCACTCATCCGGGATCGCCTCCAGGCCGGGCAGCGGCTTGCCCTCGAGGAGCTCGAGCGACGCCCCTCCGCCGGTCGACACGTGCGTCATCTTGCTGGAGAGCCCGAGCTGCGCCACGGCCTGCACGGATTCACCGCCGCCCACGACCGTCGTCGCCCGCGAGCCGGCCATCGCCCCGGCGACCGCGTTCGTGCCCGCCGCGTAGCGCGGATCCTCGAACAACCCCATCGGGCCGTTCCAGAACACCGTCTTCGCGCGCGCGATCGCGTCGGCGTAGCGCCCGGCGGTCTTCGGACCGATATCGACGATGCGGTCTCCGTCCCAGACCACGTCGTCCGGCAACAGCAGGTCGATCCCGCGTTCCTTCGCGGCGCCGAGGATCGCTCGCGCGTCGTCCCGCCGATCCGCCTCGTACAGCGAGCGCTTGACGTCCGTGCCGGTCGCGGCGAGGAACGTGTTCGCCATTCCCCCGCCGATGGCGAGCAGGTCGGCCTTCGCCACGAGCGAGCGCAGCACGTCGATCTTCGTGCTCACCTTCGCCCCGCCGATGATCGCCAGGAACGGGCGATCCGGCGCGGCCAGGAGCCCGGACAGCACCTCGACCTCGCGCTCGAGGAGCAGCCCGGCGTAGGCGGGCAGCAGATGCGCGACGCCCTCGGTGGACGCGTGCGCGCGGTGCGCCGCGCCGAACGCGTCGTTCACGTAGGCGTCGAACGGCGCGGCGAGGCGTCTGGCGAACTCCGGATCGTTGCGCTCCTCCTCGGGATGGAAGCGCACGTTCTCGAGCAGCGACACGCCGTCCGGCACGTCGACCCCGATCGAGTCGGCGAGCAGCGCAACGGGCTGGCCGAGCAGATCGGCGCAGCGCGCGGCGACCGGCCCCAGGGTGAGCTTCGGGTCCGGTCCCTTCGGCCGGCCGAGGTGCGAGCACAGCGCGATCGCGCGCGCTCCCCCGTCACACAGCAGGCGGATCGTCGGCAGGGCGGCGCGGATGCGCGAGTCGTCCGTAACGCGGAGGCCGGAGGCGGAGACATCGGCGTCGGTCGAGAGCGGCACGTTGAAGTCCACCCGCACGAGGACCCGCTTGCCGCCCGCGTCGAGCCGACGCACGCTGCGCTTCACGCCTCGGGCGACGAGCGCCGGCGTTCCGCTAACGCGCGGCCACGGGCTCGCGAAGCTTCGACGCCACGAACGCGGTGATGTCGGCGAGCCGGCACGAGTAGCCCCACTCGTTGTCGTACCAGGCGATCACCTTGACCATGTTGTCGAGCACGATCGTGTCGATGCCGCTGACGATCGTCGAGTGCGTGTCGCCCTTGAGGTCGCTCGAGACCAGCGGCTCCTCCGTGTAGTCCATGATCCCGGCGAGGTCGCCGGCGGAGGCGCGCTTGAACGCCGCGTTCACCTCGTCCTTCGTGACGTTGCGCTTCAGCGTGGCGGTGAAGTCGACGACCGACACGGTCGGCGTCGGGACGCGGAACGCCATGCCCGTGAAGCGTCCCTTCAGCTCGGGGATGACCAGTGCGACCGCGCGCGCGGCGCCGGTCTCGGCGGGCACGATGTTCTCGCTCGCGGCCCGAGCGTCACGCGGATCGCTCGCGACGGTGTCGAGCAGGCGCTGCGTCAGCGTCTTCGAGTGGATCGTCGTGAGGAAGCCCTTGTCGATGCCGAACTCGTCGTTCAGCACTTTCGCGACCGGCGCGAGACCGTTCGTCGTGCACGAGGCGTTGCTGATGATGTTGTGCCGATCGGGCTCGTACTTCTCCTCGTTCACGCCGAGCACGACCGTGATGTCCTCGTTCTTCGCGGGCGCGGAGATGATGACCTTCTTCGCGCCGGCGTCGAGGTGCGCCTTCGCCTTCGTGCCATCGGTGAAGAAGCCGGTCGATTCGATGACGACGGCGACGTCGAGGGCCTTCCACGGGAGCTTCGCGGGGTCGCGCTCCTGCAGGACCTTGATGTGGCGCCCATCGATGACGAGCTCGTCGGCGGTCGCGTGCACCTCGCCCGGGAACTTCCCGTAGTTGCTGTCGTGCTTGAAGAGGTGGGCGTTCATCTTCGGATCGGCGAGGTCGTTGATCGCGACGATGTCGATCTCGGGATGGCGCTCGAGCAGCGCCTTGAGGCTCTGACGGCCGATCCGCCCGAAGCCGTTGATGGCGACCCTGGTCACTGCTTTCTCCCCTGACGTGATGGCGCGGATGCTAGAGGAACCATTGTCCCCTGCCCGCGGCGCGCTCGCGAGCGCACAGGGCCGCGCCGATGGTGCCGACGTCCGCGGCTAGCGCCGCGGGGACGACGCGCACGGCCGCAGCGGGAACGCGGAATGCCCGCTCGGCGATGTGACGGCGCATGGGCGCGAGCACGTGGTCCGGCTCGTGCTCGGCGATGGAGCCGCCCACGACGATGAGCGATGGGTTCAGCACGTTCACAAGCCCGACCGCGAGGTTGCCGAGCGCCAGCTCGGAGCGCTCCACGAGCGCGACCGCGCGCGCATCGCCCCGGCGCGCGGCGGCGTACACGTCGTCGGCGCCGCTCGCGCCGAACCGTTCGGCGAGATGGCGGCCCGCGATGTAGGCCTCCGCGCAGCCAATCGATCCGCAGCCGCACCGCGGCGCGCCCTCGTCCGGAAGGCCGACCGGCAGATGGCCGATCTCGCCCGCCGTGTTCGTGGCTCCGCGGATCATGCGGCCACCGCTCACGATCGCGCCCCCGAGGCCGGTCGACACGGTCATATAGACGAAGTCGGGCACGCCTCGCGCCGCGCCCGCGATGGCCTCGGCGATCGCGGCCATCGACGTATCGCGATCGACGAACACCGTCAGCTCGAGGGCGTCGCGCAGGCGATCCGCGAGCGGGAAGTCGACGAAGCCGGCGATGTTGGGCGCCTCGTGGATGACGCCGCTCAGGTGATCCAGCGGCCCCGGCGCGGCGCAGCCGGCCGCGACGATGTCGTGCGTCGAGACCTCCGCCGCGGCCAGCGCGGCCCGCGCCGATGCGTTGAGCGCCGACACGACGTCGTCGGCGCCCGATGAAGGCGTGGGGCGCTCGTCCCGTCCGAGGATCGCGGGCCGCTCTCCGGCTCCATCCGCGACCACGGCTCGCACCTTCGTGCCGCCGAGGTCGAGGCCGAGATAGAGCGCGGTCAGACTTTCGGGAGCTTGCCCGCGACGGCCGGACCGGCGAGCGCGCTCGCGTCGGCACCGAAGACCTGATTGCGCGCGGCGACGTAGCCCTTCTTCGCCTTGTCCCTGCCGAACGCCTTCTCCGCGTCCGCGTGGATCTGACCCACGAGCTGCGCGAGGTACGGGACGATCTGATCGGCCGGCATCGCGGCGCGCTCGAGCGCCTGCACGTCGATCCGGTCGTCCATGAGCGGGAGCGGGCGGTCGATCGGATCGGCCTGCTCGTCCACGCGCATGAGCAGATCCGTCATCCGCTCGTCGATGTGTCCCTTGCCGTAGCGGCCGCTGTTGTATTCGACGAGCAGCTGGTTCGCGAACGCGGCGAGCTGTCCTCCCTGGCTCCAGGCGACCCGATGCGGAGTGGCGGGCGCGGCCGCGGCGTCCTTCCGGCGGAAACCACCGAAGAGGCCCGGCTTCTTCGCCTCCTCGACCGGCGTCGCCGGGATGATCGTCGACATCTCTTCCCTGCTGAAGGCTGATGGCGACTCAGGCTCGGCCGGCGCTGCGGGCGTCGGCGATGCGGCCGGCGCGGCGAAGATGCCCGACAGCGCCGAGAGGCGCTCGTCTGCGGCGGCGGGCGGCTCGACCGCGGGCGATGGCGCACTCCCAAGAGCGGCCATGCGCTCCGACAGCGAAGGCGTCTGTGCCTGCGGCCGCTCCCAGGTGTCGGCAGCAGGAGCCGTCGGCGGCGCCGCGGGAGCCGCGGGCGTGTCCCACACGGGCGGTTCGGCCGGGGTGACCGGCCTCTCCCATACGGGCGCTTCCGCGGGAGCCCCGCCCGCTGTTTCCCACCAGCGGCCTTCGTACTTCTGCGGCGATGACGGCGCTGCAGCCGACGGCGCTTCAGCCGACGCCGGAGTAGGTGGCTCCCAACTCGGCACTGCCGGCGGTACCACTGGCTCCCACCCGGTCGCCGCGGGCGCGGCCGGCGGCGACCAGCTGGTCAGCTCCTCGGCTCTCGGCTCGGGCACCGGGGCAGGCGCGGGTTCGGGCGCGGGAGCCCGCGAAGGCTCCAGCGTGTCGAGCATGCCGGCGCGGACGAGGCCCGCGAGGAGCGCGAGAGTCGCAAGACGTCCGGCGTGGATCTGCTCCGCGATCGCGGGCAGGTCGCGCTCGCCGTTGACCGCGAGCAGGGTCCGCCACTGCTCCGCCGACATCGTGATCTCGCCCTTGGTCGCTGCGCGATCCGACAGCTTGAAGCGTGTGCGATCCACCGGGACGACCTTCCGATCCTCGACGATCCGATCGCGCTCCTGGACCGCGCGCTCGAGCAGCTGCTCGAGATCGCCCGATAGGTTCGCCGCGGGCGGTTCGTTCCAGGGCACGAACTCGAAGTCGCCGCGGGTCGTCGCGAAGACGGCGCCCAGGGCCGGCTCGCCGACGTCGGTCCCGCTCGATGCGGCCACGAGACGACCGGCGTCGAACCCGAGCACGCCGCCCTCGCCGTCGGCACGCAGCTCAAGCTGACCCGTCTTCGACGTCGCCGCGATGAGCTGGACGATCGTCTCGAGCGGGAAGTCCGTGACGGCGCCGCGCAGACTCATCGCAGAGCCTCCTCGCTCTTCCGGTCGAACACGTGCATCTTGCGGAGATCGAAGCCGACACGGATCGCGGCACCTGGTTGCGTCTGCGTCTTGGTCGACACGCGCGCGATGAACGTCTTCTCCGCGCCTTCGGCCTTCAGATGGAGCTGGAACTCGTTGCCCAGGAACTCCACGACCTCGACCCGGCCGTCGACGGGCAGGTGCCCGTTCTGAGCCACGGTCGAGAGATCCTCGATGTCCTCGGGTCTGATGCCGACGACGACGTCGCGACCAAGAGCCCTGCCCGCGACACCCTTGACCGGTGCGCTGAAGAAGCCCGCATCGGCGATGGGCGCGTCAACCGTGCCCACGACCTTCGCCGGGAAGAAGTTCATGGCCGGCGAGCCGATGAATCCCGCGACGAACAGATTCGCGGGTGCGTCGTGCAGCACCTGGGGCGTATCGAGCTGCTGCAGCAGGCCGTCGCGCATGACGGCGATCCGATCGCCCATGGTCATCGCTTCGACTTGGTCGTGCGTCACGTACACGGTCGTTCGGCGGATCCGCTGATGGAGCTTCTGCAGCTGCGCTCGAGTGTCGATGCGGAGCGCGGCGTCGAGGTTCGACAGCGGCTCGTCCATTAGGAAGACGGCGGGCTCGCGGACGATCGCGCGGCCGACCGCGACGCGCTGACGCTGGCCGCCGGACAGCTCCTTCGGCTTCCGCTTCATGAGATGCCCGATCCCGAGCATCTCGCCCGCCTCGGCGACGCGCCGGTCGATCTCGACGCGCGGCGTCCCGCGGAGCTTCAACCCGAACGCGAGGTTGTCGTACACGTTCATGTGCGGATACAGCGCGTAGTTCTGGAAGACCATCGCGATGTCGCGATCCTTCGGAGGCACGTCGTTCACGACGCGGTCACCGATGCGGATGTCGCCGCTGGTCTGCTCCTCGAGTCCCGCGATCATGCGCAGCGCCGTCGTCTTGCCGCAGCCTGACGGCCCGACCAGCACGAGGAACTCCTCGTCGCGGACCTCGAGCGAGAGATCGTTGACCGCGACGACGTCCCCGAAACGCTTGGTCACATGGTCAAACGTGACCGTCGCCAAATCGCACCCCCTGTGCTGCTTTGCGACCGAAGTATGTCACGGGCCCTCGGCGAGAAGTCGCGTGTATTCCGGCGCGATGCGGACGTCGGACAGGGGGCCGACGAGGATCGCACCCTCGCGCGAGCGCGCGACGCCGGGCTCGAGCCGAGCGAGCACCCGCATGCGATACGCGATCGCGCCGGCGGGCGGGTCCAGCGTGACGATGACGGCGTCCCGCTCGCCGGAGCGAGCGATCGTCGAGTCCGCGATCGCGGTCTGACGCGGTCGCCCGGTGTCGCGGTCGTACCAGGCGACACGCACGAATGCCTCGCGCACGCTCACGTCGCGGACCGCGATCGCGAGTGTCAGCTCGCGCGGTCCGCCAATTGGCCGCAGCGCGCTCTCGACACCCCAGGCGCGGCCCGATGGGACGCCGAGCCGCAGCGCGAGTCCGTCGCCGCGCTCGAGCGACCCGCGCGGCGTCGTGAGCCGGAAGCGCCACCCGTCGTCCGCCGCGACCGCGGTCGCCTGACAGACGAGAAGCAGCGCGAAAGAGCCGGCGATCCATCTCCGCATGGGGACGATTGAAGCGAGCGACGCGCGTCGTGTCTGTCGACGGAACGATCGATCCTGTCCTCCGTTCGGGCGACATCGCGACCGCGGCGCGGGTCCAGAAGCGGGGTGGCCTCCGCGCTATGCGTTGGCCAGACGGACGAGCCAGGTGCCGATCTCGAAGGGCTGGAGCGCGCCTGTGGCGATGCGGCGGTCAGGAACAAGCGGCGCGGCGGTGCGGACCACGTCGAGGCCGGTGTTGCCGAGACCGACCTCGCCCTCGCGCAGATCGGCGGGGCGGGTGCCGACGATCTCGCCTGGGAAGGTCAGGGAGAAGGTCGACGGCTCGGCGCTCGGATTGACCAGTCGCAGGACGAGCGAGCCGTCCACCGATGAGCGCAGCGCCGAAAGTCGCGCGGCGCCGGCGGCTTCCAGCCGCAGCCACGTGCGCTCAACTCCGTCACCGCGGACGACGCGCGGAGGTGAGAGGAAGGCGCCGATCTCGTCCGCCGCCTCGAGCGTCGAGCGATCCCCGAAGAGCGGGACGACGCAGTAATGGAACGTCCGCTCGCCGACGCACTGCGCGGACGGAGTCTCGATCGCGGGGCCGGCGTGGCCCGGCCGCTCCGGCAGGTCGCGGCGCGACAGCCAACCGACCGCGCGCAGCAGCGTGACCGCGATCGTCGCTCCGTCGCCGAGGACCGCGTACTCGCGCAGCCCGTCGAGGCCGATCGCGACGCCGTTCGAGGGGCCGCGGACGGCGACCATGTCGTGCGCGCAATGCGTCTCGGTCGGCGGCTCGCGCCAGCCGGGCTTCGCGGGGATGCGGTTCGGCCGGTCGAGCCACGCGAAGGCCGCTCCCGCGACATGCGTGAGCGTGCGCGTGCCGGTGTCGAACAGCGCGCGCAGGCGGTGGTCGCGCACTTGGTTGTCGCAGGTCAGCGCGACGTCGACGCGCCGAGCGCCGGCGTCGAGCGCGATCGCGAGGCGGATGGGGCAGGCGACGGCGTCCGGATCGCGCGCGAGGCGGTCGGGGCGCAGGCCGCGCGGCAGGGACAGCGAGAGCTTGACCGTGATCCAGGCGCGGTCCCCGGACACGCCGGCGTTGCGGATGCCGTCCAGTCCGGCGGCGCGGACGGTCGGTCCCGCGAATGAATAGGTGTACTCGTCGCCGCGGTCCCCGTCGTCGACAAGTTCGTTCAATCGGCCGGTGCGCCGGCCGGTCGCCCGTTCGATCACCACGAACGAGCCGTCCGTCGCGGCTTCGACGCGGAGGTGCTCGTTCTCGATCGCCGCATCGCCGTCAGCTGCGACCCGGCCCGGTCGCCGTTCCAGTGGCGCGACGCCGAGGCCGGCGCAGCGCACGCGCGTCGGCAGACCGTCCAGGAGAACGACCGCCTCGCGCTCGCGCGGCAGTGAGTCGAAGATCATCGGCACGGCGGGCGGGCCGGCGAGCCGCTCGAGCACGCGGTCGGCGAGCGCACGACCGTCGGAACGGACGCGCGCGAACCGCGGCGCCATGTCCAGGTCGTGGACCGCGTCGATCGAGCAGCCGCAGATGGAGTCGTGCGGATGGTTCTGAAGGAGCGTGCGCCACAGCGACCGCAGCTCGGCTCGCGCGGTGCCCGCGGCGATCGCGTCGAGGGGCTCGCACTCCGACAGCAGGAGCCGCTCGCAGCGCGCGTTCTCCTGCTTGATCCAGACCCGCGTCGAGTTCACGCCGCGCAGGATGGGCCGGTACTTCCCCGAGATCATCTCGCCGCGCAGCACCCCACGCGGAGCCGGCAGCGCCGATGCGAACTCCTCGAGCGAGGCGATTCGCGCTTCGAAGCGCGGCAGGACCGTTCGCGAGATCGCGACCGCGTCGGCCAGGCGCTCATACGCTTCGGTGTGGTCGTCGCCGACCATCAACAGGAGCGCGTCCCCGTTGGCGTAGGGCGCGGTCCGGTCGAAGATGCGGGGGAGGACGCGCCGCACCCGCCGGCCGAGCTGGACGTCGGTCTCGTTCCCCTCCCCGACGAGCGCGAGGGCGTTGTTGTAGTGGGCGACCTGGTGCGAGGCGACGACGCGGTCTCCCGAAGGCGCCTCCCACTGGAATTCGCTTCCCAGCTCTTCGCCCTCGTCGCCGACCCCGCGCGCAAAGACGTACGCGCCGTATCCGAAGCCCCGCAGCAGCTGCGGCATCTGCGCGGGATGGCCGAACGGATCCGCCACGTACGCGACGCGCAGCGCGCGACCGAGCTCGGCCGAGACGCGCAATCCCTCCTGGAAATTCCGCACGAGGGACTCGCCGGACACGAGGAGCAGGTCCGCCAGCACGTACCACGGCCCGACGAAGAGGCGCTCCGCGCGGACGAGGGCCTCGATGCGCGCGCGGTCCTCGGGACGTGTCTCGAGGTGATCCTCGATCGCGATCGTCTGCCCGTCGAAGGTGAACGACCGGAACTCCGGATCGCGCTCGAGCAGGTCGAGAAGCTTGGAGACCATCGGAACGAGGCGAAGGCGATAGCCGGACAGGCGCTCGTACCACTCGCGATCCCAGTGCGTGTGCGGGACGACGAACGCGCGCCAGCGCAGGCGGCGCAGGCCGCGCGCGACGATCGCCGGCGCCACGGCTCCCCCAGCGATGCCGAGCAGCGCGCCCGCGAGCGCGTCGCCGGGATAGTGGACGCCCACCGCGACGCGCCCGAGCGCGACCGCGACGGCCAGGAGGAGCGCAGGCGCACGCAGCCGCGGGTACGCCGCGCCGAGCGCGACTGCCGCGCCGAACGCGAGCGCGGCGTCGCCGCTGGGGAAGCTCCACGAGCTCGGATGGGCGATGACCGTCTCCGGGGCGCCGGCGATCGCGTCGAATGGACGCGGGCGACGGAAGACGTCCTTCAGAAGCTCCGCGGCGGCCCACGGCAGCGCGAGGCCGACGAGCACGGTCGCCGCCGCGACGAGACCGCGCCGCCCGAGGAGGCGTCCGCGGAACGCGACGTACCCGCCGACGTACCACACCAGGCCGTACGCGTTCGCGGTCACGATGAGGAGCGCGAGGAATGCCGTGACCGCGTTCCGTGAGGTGGTGATCGCGAGGTACAGCTGGGTGTCGAACCGGCCGAGTGTGTCCAGGAGCTCGTTCAAGGAGTGGAGCGATGTCGCAGGTGGCGCCAGAGGAACAGCCCGACGAGACCGATGACGAACGCGGCGACGAGATAGTCGAGGCCCTTGAGGCGCGCCTTCAGCTCGAGCCAGTTGTCGCCGAGCACCATCCCGCCCCAGACCAGCAGCATGACCCACGGCACCGCGCCGACCACCGAGAAGAGCACGAAGCGTCCCACCGGCATGCGCGAGATCCCCGCGGGGAGCGAGATGAAGGTGCGAACGATCGGGAGCATTCGCGAGAAGAAGACCGCCGCGGCTCCCCAGCGCGCGAACCAGCGATCCGCGAGCGCGATGTCGTGCTCGCTGATCAGCAGGAAGCGGCCGTAGCGGCGCAGGAACGGCCGCCCGCCATACGCGCCGACCGCGTACGCGACGAGCGAGCCGAGCGTGTTCCCGATGACGCCGGCGACGACCGCGCCCCAGTACGTCCAGGGCGCCGCGGTGAGCGGCTCGGCGATGCCCTTCGACACGACCCAGCCCGCGAATGGCAGGATGAGCTCGCTCGGCAGGGGAATTGCCGCACTCTCGATCGTCATCGCCACGGCCACGCCTGCGTAGCCGAAGGACGTGTAGATGCGCTCGAGAAAGGGAATGACCACCTGATCGAGCGCTTCGAGCACCGCCGGTATCATCGGCCATCGAGGCAGGCGCGGCTGGGAGGGTCTAGGAGGTCTCATGCCGAACGCCACCGGCGCACTCGACGAGCGGCTGCTTGAAGGCACGGAGCGAATCGGGCGGGCCGACATTCTCGTCGGGATCCCGAGCTACAACAACGCCGCGACCATCGGTCACGTCGCCGCGACGGTCGCGCGAGGGCTGCGCGAGCGCTTCGCGGACCGCTCGGTCGTAATCGTCAACTCCGACGGTGGCTCGAAAGATGGAACGAGCGAGGTGGTACTCGGCGCTACCGGCGACATCCCGACGATCGCCGGCGCGTACCAAGGCATTCCCGGAAAGGGCTCGGCGTTCCGCGCGGTATTCGAGATCGCCACGCGGCTCGGCGCGCGCTCGTGCGCCGTCGTCGACAGCGACCTTCGCAGCATCACGCCGGACTGGATCGAGCGGCTGCTCCGCCCGACCATCGACGATCGCGCCGATTACGTCACGCCGCTGTACGCGCGCCACAAGCACGACGGCACGATCACGAACTCCATCGCCTACCCGCTGACGCGGGCCCTGTACGGGCTCCGCGTGCGCCAACCGATCGGCGGCGAGTTCGGCTTTTCGGGCCAGCTCGCCCAGCGCTTCCTCGAGCAGCCGGTCTGGGGCACGGACGTCGCGCGATTCGGCATCGACATCTACATGACCACGACGGCGCTCGTGGACGAGCGGCGCATCGCGCAGGCGTTCCTCGGCGCGAAGATCCACGACCCAAAGGACCCCGGAGCCGACCTCGCGCCGATGTTCGTGCAGGTCGTCGGGACCGCGTTCGCGCTCGCGGACCGGCACCGCGAGGCGTGGCGGCAGGTCCGCGGCTCTCGGCCGGCGCCGGTCATAGGCGAGATCACGCCGGTCGAGCCCGAGGCTGTCGGCGCGAGCGTCGATGTCCTGCGGCGCAAGCTCGCCGCGGGTGAGGCGGAGCACGCCGCGCTGTGGCAGCAGATCCTCGGAGGCATGCCGCGCGAGTTCGGGCCCGTGTCCTGGGCGCGGATCGTCTACGACTTCCTGGCGGCGAGCGCCCTGCGTCCGGCCGATCGCGACGCGATCGTGCGCGCACTCGTGCCCCTCTACTTCGGTCGCGTCGCCCGCTTCATCGCAGACGCCGCGGACCTCGACAGCGCCGGAGCGGAGCGGCTCGTCGAGGAGCAGGCCGAGGCGTTCGAGTCCGAGAAGGTCCGGCTGGTTGACCGTCTCCCTTAAAGAGGACGCGCTCGTGCTCGTGACCGAGGACGACGGCGCCCTTCCCCTCGGCCGCCCGGGTCCGCTCGGGCTCTACTACCACGACACCCAGTTCCTCTCGGGCTTCCAGCTGCGGGTGAACGGCGATCCGCCGCTGCTGCTGTCGGCGAACAGCGAGCAGAACTACGTCGCGACATTCCAGCTCATGAGCTCCGCCGGCGCCGTCCTCGGGACCGCGCGACATTCCGCCGAGGTCCTCTCGATCCGGCGCACCCGCTTCCTCTCCGACGGGTGGCGCGAACGCATCGGCATCCAGAACTGCAATCCGGGCCCGGTCACGGTCCGCGCCGAGCTCGAGTTCGAGGCGTCGTTCCGCGACATGTTCTCCGTGCGCGGTTATCAGGAGGTGCCGGCCGACGTGCCCCGCTCGGAGCTCGCCTCCATCGCGAACGGCGTGCGCTTCACGCGCCGCGGCCGAGACGGGATCCGGCGGACGACCGACATCAAGGTGACCCCTGCGGCGGATGAGGTGGCCGGCGGCACGTTCCGCTACGAACGAACGCTGGCGCCACAGGGCGTGATGACCCTCGAGGTCGCGGTGATCCCGGCCGAGGACGGCGCGTTCGGCGTGGTCGCGCCCGCGGGCTTCGACGACGCGCTCGATGCACTGAACGCCCGCTACCGCCGCTTCCTGCGGTCGTGCGCCCGCTACCACACCAGCTCCGAGACGCTCGACGAGGAGCTCCTCGCGCGGAGCGCGCTCGACCTGCGCGCGCTCATCGACTTCGAGGAGACCGGGCTGTACGTCACGGCGGGCATCCCGTGGTACGCGGTCCCGTTCGGACGCGATGGGCTCATCGCCGCGTACCAGACGCTGGGCTGGAACCCGGACATCGCGCGCGGCACGCTGCGCATGCTCGCGCGGCACCAGGGCCAGAAGACGGACGAGTTCACCGAAGAGGAGCCGGGGAAGATCTTCCACGAGCTGCGGCGCGGCGAGCTCGCGCGCCTCGGCGAGGTGCCGCACCGCCCGTACTACGGGAGCGTCGACGCGACGCCGCTGTTCGCGCTCGTGTTCGCCGAGGCGGTGAAGTGGACGGGCGACCGCGTCCTGTGGCGCGAGCTGCTCCCCGCCGCCGAGCGCGCGCTCACGTGGTGCGACACCTACGGCGACGCCGACCGGGATGGTTACGTCGAGTACGGCAGCCGAGCGTCGCACATGCGCAGCCAGGGCTGGAAGGACTCCGCGCAGTCGCTGTCCTACGACGATGGATCGCTCGCCAAGCTCCCGGCCGCGCTCGTCGAGGTCCAGGCGTACGTGTACGCGGCGAAGATGGGGCTCGCGGATCTGTACGAGATCGACGGACACCCGGAGCACGCGGCGCGCCTGCGCGGCGAGGCGCGCGCCCTCGCGGACCGGTTCGAGCGCGACTTCTGGATGGAGGACGAGCGCTGCTACGCGCAGGCTCTCGACGGGGACAAGAAGCCGGTCCGCGCGGTGACGAGCAATGCCGGGCACGCCCTGTGGTGCGGCATCGCATCGCCGGCGCACGCCGAGCATCTCGCTGGGCGACTCATGGAGCCGGACATGTTCACCGGCTGGGGCATCCGCACGCTCTCGAGCCGCTACCCCACCTTCAATCCGATGAGCTACCACAACGGCTCGGTCTGGCCGCACGACAACTCGCTCATCGCGCTCGGCCTTGGCCGCTATGGCTTCCGCGAGGAGTCCGCGGCGATCATCGAGGGGCTCTTCGAATCCGGGAAGCGCTTCCCGAACGCGCGCGTTCCCGAGCTGTTCTGCGGCTTTCCCCGCGACCTGCGCTTCTCCGCGCGGCCGGCCGACTACCTCGTCTCGTGCATCCCGCAGGCGTGGTCGGCGGCGATGCCGTACATCTGCCTGCGCGCGCTCCTGGGCCTGGAGCCCGATCTCGCGCGGCAACGCCTGATCGTCGACCCGGCACTCCCCGCGTGGCTGAGCCACGTGACCGTCGCCGACCTGCGCGTGCACGACGCGAGGGTGCGTTTCAGCGTCCGCCGGACGTCGAGCGGGACGAAGCTCGTGGGCGGCCGGACACGCGTGGTCATGCGGAGCGAAGCTGTCGGGATCGCGTGACCGACCCGCGATGAAGAAGCGGGTCCTGCTCGTCCATTACAGCGCGCCGTCCGTGCTCGGCGGCGTCGAGCAGGTCATGGCCGCGCACGCGCTCGGCCTGCGCGCGGCTGGCTGGGACGTCGCGATCGCGGCGGGCTCCGGAGGGGTCCCGCGCGCGCTGCACGGCGTGCGGCTGGTGCGCATCGCGGCGCTGTCGTCGCGTGATCGGGCGGTGCTGCGAGACTTCAACGCTCTCGCGCGCGGCGAGCTCCGGCCGGACCATCGCGCGATGGTCGCGCGGATCGAGCGCGCGCTGCGCCCGCACGTGCGCCGCGCGGACCGCGTCGTCGTCCACAACGCGTTCACGCTCCACAAGAATCCGGCTCTCACGGAGGCGCTCGAGCAGCTCGCACTGGAGCTTCCCGGCCGCTTCGTCGCCTGGACCCACGACCTCGCCTGGACCGATGACCAATACGCGGCGCAGCGCCATCCGGGCGAGCCATGGGATCGCTACGCGCGCGCGATACCCGGCGTCCGGTACGTCGCCGTCTCGGACGAGCGCGCACGCCAGCTCGCGGAGCTCACCGGGCTCGCCCGCGAGGAGATCGCGGTCGTGCCGAACGGCATCGACCTGGTGGCCCTGCTCCGGCTCTCGCGTACCGGGTCGGCGCTCGCGGCGCGCCTCGGCCTGCTCGAGGCCGACCCACTCCTGCTCCTGCCGGCGCGGCTGACGCGGCGCAAGCGGATCGAAGCCGCGATCGACGCGACCGCAGCCCTTCGCAGCCGCGGACTCGCCGCGGCGCTCGTCGTCACGGGCACGCCCGGCCCGCACAACCCCGCCAACGCCGGGTACGCGCGGGAGCTGGCCGCGCGCGCGGGCGACGGCGTGTTCCTCCTGCACGCGCTCGGCGTCCGTGCCCCCTATCGGGTCGTCGCCGACCTGTTCGCGCTGGCCGACGCGCTGGTGCTGCCGAGCGCGAACGAGGGCTTCGGCATCCCGCTGCTCGAGGCCGGGCTGCAGCGGGTACCGATCGTGTGCAGCGACCTGCCCGCACTGCGCGCCGTCGCCGGCGACGCCGCGACCTACGTGTCCCCGACCGCGACCGGAGAGGCCATCGCCGACGCGATCGTTCAGCGTCTCGCGCGCGATGGCGCGGCAGGTTTGCGCCGCACCGCGAAGGCTCACGCGTGGCCGCGCATCGTGCGCGACTGCGTGCTGCCGATCCTGGAGGAAAAATGAGCGCCGACGACCGAAGTCGGCTCGACCACGGTCAGACGCGCGAACGGTGCGGGGGTGCGGGGGCGAAGCCCCTGCGAGGAACAGGTGTTGGTCTCATTGGAGCGAAGCTCCAATGAGGGTCCTGGTGGCGGTGGTCGATCCGGCGCACGAGCGCGGGCTCGTCGAAGTGGCGATGCGACTGGCCGAGAGCGACGAGGTGCTCGTGGTATCGGTCATCGAGGTCGGCGCGGATCGCACGCTCGCCGAGGCGCAGCCGGATGCGCGCGCGCGCCGTCGCGCCCTCGCGACGCTCGAGCGGGAGCTGGGCGCCGAGCCGGGCCGCGTCCGTGTGCACGTGACCGTGGCCCGCGACGGTTGGGCGGCGGTGCACGAGCTCGTGGCGAAGGAGCGGCCGGAGCTCCTCGTCGTGGGCTGGCGCCGGCCGGGATGGGACTTCCTCGGGACGAGCATCGACGCGGTCTTACGCGATCCGCCGTGCGACGTGGTCGCGGTGAAGGGATCCTTCGCGCGGGCCAAGCGCGTCCTCGTGCCGGTGCGCGGCGGGCGCTACGCGAATCTCGCGGTGCGCATCGGCACGACGCTCGCGCGGGCTCGGGGTGGCAGCGCGACGCTCCTGCACGTTCAGGGTCCGAACGAGCCGCGCCGCGCCAGCCTCTACCAGCTCCTCGGCGCGGCCACGATCGACTCGGTGGTCGACCGGTTCGTCACGAGGATCGGGGAGGCGGCCCCGACGATCGCTGAGGAGCTCGAGGAGCACGACGGCATCGTGTTCGGCGCGACCGCGCGCGAGGGCGCCTCCGATCAACTCGGTCCGATCGGTCAGGTGATCGTGCGCAGCGGCAAGCCGGCCATCGTCGTGCGCACCCGGACCCCGATCGCGTCGAGCCTGTTCCTGCCGCAGACGGCCCACCTCCCTGCGGATCGGGCCGAGCGCAGCCGAGTGATCAGCGAGCTGGTGGACCGCTGGTTCGTCGAGAACACCTTCACGAGCACCGAGTTCGCGGACCTGTCGCGACTTGTCGCCGAGAAGGAGCGGCAGGGCCTTCGCATCTCGGTCGGCCTCCCGACGTTGAATGAGGAGGCCACGATCGCGAAGGTCATCCGCGCGATCCGGACGCGCCTGATGACGCGGTACCCGCTCGTCGACGAGCTCGTCGTCATCGACTCGGACTCGCACGATCGCACACGCGAGATCGCGGAGGCCGAGGGCGTGGCGGTCCACATCCACCAGCGGGTGTTGCCTGAGCTCGGCGCGTACCGCGGCAAGGGCGAGGCGATGTGGAAGAGCCTGCATGTCCTGACCGGCGACATCGTCGTGTGGGTCGACACCGACGTGACGAACATCCATCCCAAGTTCGTCTACGGGATCGTCGGCCCGCTGCTCCTGCGACCGGAGATCTCGTTCGTGAAGGCGTTCTACCGGCGGCCGATCAATGTCGCGGGCGAGCTGCAGGCGACCGGCGGCGGTCGCGTCACCGAGCTGTCCGCGCGTCCCATCCTCAACCTGTTCTTTCCCGAGCTCTCCGGGATGATCCAGCCGCTCTCGGGCGAGCAGGGCGGCCGGCGGACGCTGCTCGAGCAGCTGCCGTTCTTCACCGGTTACGGCGTGGAGATGGGCCTTCTCATAGACGTTCTTCGCACCAGCGGTCTGAGCTCGATCTCCCAGGTGGACATGAAGCAGCGGATCCATCGGAACCAGACGCTCTTCGCGCTCTCGAAGATGAGCTTCGAGATCCTCCAGGTGGCGCTGAAGCGCGTGAGCGAGGCGCGCGGCGTCTTGTGGGAAGATGCGAACTCGACGATGAAGCTCATCTCTCCCGAGGACGGCGACCGGTTCCACCTGGCGCTCGAGGACATCGCGGCGGTCGAGCGTCCGCCGATCGTGACCGTGCCCGCGTATCGCGCCGCGCGCACGTGACGCCGGAGGTCCTGCGGACCGCCGCTCTGATGCGGGCCTGGCGGGGCGAGCACGATCGGGTCGGGCTGGTCCCGACGATGGGCGCGCTGCACGCCGGCCATCGCTCGCTCGTCGAACGCGCCGTCGCCGAGACCGACGCAGCGGTCGTCTCGATCTTCGTTAACCCGACGCAGTTCGGCCCCGGCGAGGACTACCGTTCGTATCCGCGCGACCTGGAGTCCGACCTCGCGCTGCTGAAGGCCGCGGGCGCGGCCGCCGCGTTCGTGCCGTCGGTCGACGAGATGTACCCGCCTGGGGATGCCGCGCGTGTGATCCCCGGGCCGATCGCCGAGCCGCTCGAGGGAGCCCAGAGGCCCGGCCACTTCAGCGGCGTCGCCACGGTCGTGACGAAGCTGTTCGCCCTCGTCGCCCCGGCTCGCGCGTACTTCGGACAGAAGGACTTCCAGCAGCTTCGAGTGATCCAGCAGGTGACGCGTGATCTCGCGCTGCCGGTCGAGATCGTTCCCTGCCCGATCGTTCGCGAGCCCGATGGCCTCGCGCTGTCGTCGCGGAACGCATACCTCGACACCGAGGAGCGCGAGCGCGCGACCAGGCTCTCGCGGGGGCTCTTCACGGCGGAGCGCGCGTGGCGCGACGGTGAGCGCGACCCGCGAAGGCTGCGCGAGCGCGTCGCGGACTTCGCCGAGACCGCCGGCGACCTCGAGTACGTCTCGGTCGCCGATCCACTGACGCTCGAGGAGCTCGAGGCGCCCGCGGATCGCGCGGTCATCTCGCTCGCCTGCCGCGTGGGGAGCGCGAGGCTCATCGACAACATCCTGTTGGGGATGCCACTCTCGGAGCTGCGGTGAGCATCGCCGAGCCGACCGCGGCGGCGCTGCCCGCGATGGCCAGCGTCGACGCGCTCAGCCTTCGCAGCCGACGCGGGCGGGTCATGCTCGGCACCCTCACGGCCGCGCACTTCGCGCACCACACGAGCAACAGCCTCCTCAACCCACTCCTGCCGCTCATCCGCGACACCTTCGCCCTGAGCTACGCGCAGGCGGGCTTCGCGGTCTCGGCGTTCGGGTTGAGCGTCGGGCTCGCGAACGGGCCGATGGGGATCCTCGCCGACCGCATCGGCTCTCGCCGCGTGATCGTCGCGGGGCTCGTGATCGGTGCGGCGACGAGCGTCGCGCTCGGCTTGACCGCGGACTACGCGCAGCTGCTCGTCATGCTGCTCGCGCTCGGGCTCGTCTCCGGGACGTACCACGGCCCGGCGGCGGCCATCATCGCGCGGGTCTTCTCGTCGCGGGTGCGTGGCGCGGCCATGGGATTCCACATCACCGGCGGCCATCTGTCGTTCTTCGCCGCACCGCTCGTCGCGGCGTGGCTCGCGACGCTCACCGGCACCTGGCGCACGGCATACGTCGGGTTCGCGATCATCCCGGTGCTGTGCGCCATCGCGCTCTGGCGCATCGCTCCCGACGACCGGCCTTCGCGCCACGTCGGCGATCTCCTCGCTCCGTTCCGCGAGATCCGGAATGTGCTGGGCGTCATCGGACCGCTGGTCAGCCTGTCGCTCGTGTTCCAGATCGGGCTCGCCTCGGTGAACGCCTTCCTCGCCCTGTATCTGGTCGACGCCCGCGGCGTCTCGCCGGTCGTCGCGGCGGCCGCGTTCGGCTTCACCCAGCTCGCCGGCGTCGTCGGCGCGCCACTCGGTGGAACGCTCTCCGACCGGCTCGGGCGCAAGACACTCATCGTCGCTTCACTCGGGGCCGTCGGGCCACTGGTGTGGCTCCTCACGCTCGTGCCGAACGAGCTCGTCCTCGTGCCGCTCGGCCTGATCGGCATCGCGGTCTCGACGCGCTCGGTCGCGACGGAGGTGCTGGTGATGGACAGCGCGGCTCCCGAGCGTCGCGCGAGCGTGCTCGGCGCGTACTACCTCGCGTCGCAGCCGATCGGCGGCATCGCCGCGCCGTTCTTCGGCCTGGCCGCCGGGGCATTCGGCATCGCCGCGACCTTCAGCGGCGTGGCGATCGGGCTGGTGGGGCTATCCGCGTTCACCGTGATACTCGGCCGCCGCCTCTGACACGCGCTCGACCGGCTGGCACGCGAGACTAGGGCCGTGCTCGAACGGATCGGCGGGATCGGCGCCGACAGACGCGACGAAGAAGAGCTCGCGCGGCGTAAGCGCTACCTCGTGACGGTCAGCCTGGCCGTCATCCCGATCGGGCTGGTCTTCGCCGCCGGCTACGCCGCCGTCGGCCTCCCTCGCGCGGCGGCGATCCCGGGCGGCTACGCGCTGCTGTCCGCGGCCGCGATCGCGATCTTCGGATGGACGCGCCGCTTCGGCCCCTTCCGCACGGCCGAGCTCGCCCTGATCCTCATCCTGCCGCTCGCGCTGCACTTCGTCCTTGGCGGCTTCGTCCCGTCGAGCGCGGTGGTGCTGTGGTCGCTCATCGCGCCGCTCGGCGCGCTGGTCTACGCGGACGTTCGCGCGGCATATCGCTGGTTCGCGCTGTACGTCGTCGCGCTCGTGTCCGCGCTGGCGTTCCAGGACGCGTTGCCTGCGGACGTGACGCTCCCGGCCGCGGCCATCGGCGCGTTCTTCGTCCTGAACCTGGCGGGCGTGTCCACGATCGGCTTCGTCGTGCTCTCGCAGTACGTGCGCCAGCTCGGGTCCGAGCGAGCCCGGTCCGAACGTCTGCTGCTGAACGTGCTGCCGAAGGCGATCGCGGATCGTCTCAAGCGCGCGCCCGGGCGCATCGCGGACTCGTACGACGCGGCGACGATCCTCTTCGCGGACGTCGTGAACTCGACGCCGCTCACGACCCAGCTCGCGCCGGCGGACATGGTCGCCTTGCTGGATGAGTACGTGGCGCGGTTCGACGCCCTCGCCGAGCGATATGGAGTCGAGAAGATCCGCACCATCGGCGACAACTGGATGGGCGTCGCCGGCGTCCCGCGACCCCGGCCAGACCACGCGCGCTGCGCCGCGCTCATGGCGCTCGAGATGTTGCGCTTCGTCGAGGAGCGCCACGCGACGGGGTCGCGCGGCCTCGAGTTCCGTGTCGGCCTGAACTCGGGTCCGGTCGTGGGTGGCGTCATCGGCACCAGCAAGTTCGTGTTCGACATCTGGGGCGATGCGGTCAACACGGCGAGCCGCATGGAGTCGACCGGCGTCCCGGGCCGGATCCAGATCGGCCCGGCCAGCTACGAGCTCTTGAAGGACGAGTTCGTCTGCGAGGCCCGCGGCACGATCGCAGTCAAGGGCAAGGGCGAGATCGCGACCTGGTTCCTGGTCGAGCCCCGCGCCGTCTAGCGTTCGCGCGTTGCCGTCACGCGACCGGCGCGGAGCTCACGCCGCTGTCACGCGACCGCGCGGCGGATGGCCTCGGCGGTCGCCTCGACCGCCGCGATCTGCAGCATGGCGAGGTCCGCGCTGCCGGCGAGGCCCGTCGCCATGGCGAAGGTGGTGTCGCCGTCGCGCTGCGTGTGCGCCGGGCGAACAGCGATCGCGATGCCGTCGTGTCCCGCGCGCGCGAGCAGGTTTGCTTCCACCTTGGTGAGCACGGCGTCCGTCGCGATCACGCCGATCGTCGTGTGGGCACCGTCCTCGGTCGCAAGGACCGTATCGCGTCGGGAGCCTTCCATCGGCAGCGGCGTGGCCTGCGAGAGCGCGGGGATCGACGCGCCCTCGGCATACACGTCGCCAACCGCATTCACCACGAACAGGGCGCCCACCGTGACATCGCCCACGCGGCGGCTCGCGGTCCCGACGCCGCCGAGCCGCACGGGTCCGAAGAGCTTGGCGATCGTCGCGCCGGTCCCCGCGCCGACGCGTCCCATGGCCGGAGGCTCGGTCGTCGCCGCGACGCACGCGGCGTAGCCCGCCTCGGCGTCGGGACGGGCGTACTGATCGCCGACCGCCAGGTCGAAGATCACCGCGGCCGCGACGAGCGGGATGAGCCGGTCGCGATAGACGCGCCCGATGCGGCGCTCCTCGCAGTACCGCATGACGCCCGCTGCCGCCGCGAGACCGAACGCCGAGCCGCCGGTCAGCAGGATCGCGTGCGCCCCCGGTTGCGACGTCAGCGGCCGCAGCAGATCGGTGCCGAGTGTCCCCGGAGCGCCGCCACGGACGTCGACGCCGCCGCTCGATCCCTTTTCGGCGATGACGACGGTGCAACCCGTCCGCCCGCGAGCGTCCGTCCAATGGCCCACGCGGATCCCGCGGACGTCCGTGATGGTCACGGACGCGCGGTCAGCCGACGCGCAAAGCCGGAGCCGGAGGCGGAGATCAAGCCGCGAGTGACTCGACGAGCACACGCACCGCGTCGTTGAGCGGCGCCGCGACCCCGCGCCGTGCGCCTTCGCGCGCCACCGCGCCGTTGATCGCATCGACCTCGGTCGTGCGCCCGGCCTCGACGTCCTGGAGCATCGAGCTGCGGTTCACGAAGGCCGCGACCGAGTGCCACATTTCCGGCGCCTTCTCGGGGTCGATCGGCACGCCCGCCGCGGTCGCAACGGACGCGGTCTCGCGGGCGAGCTCGTCCGCAAGTGGTCGGCCCGCGGGATGCTCGAGCAGCTCGGGATTGTGAAGCCCGAACAGCGCGGTGGTCGGGTTCATCGCCGCGTTCACGACCAGCTTCCGCCACACCGACGGCCAGGGGTCGTCCACCACGCCGACGGTCATCCCGCCCGCTGCCAGCACGCGGGCGAGACCTTCCACATGCGCGCGTGCGGCGGGGTCCTCCGGACGTCCGATCTCGACACGCCCGGGGCCGGTCGCTTCGAGTTCGACGCCGCTGAGCTCGGCCCCCACGTAGATGACGCCGAGCGCGACGCGGCTCGGGCCGACCGCGGCTCCGAGCGTCTCGACATTGCCGAGGCCGTTCTGGATCGTGACGATCACGCCGCCGGGTGCGAGGATCCGCCGCGCGACCTCGGCCGCCCAGGCGTTCCCATAGGTCTTCACGCAGACGACCGCCGCGTCGACGGCCGGCTCGGCGTCCGTGAGCGGCCATCGCGTGCGATCCACCCGCACCAGGCCGACGCGTCCGTCGAGGGCCTTCGCCACGACGTGCCCGATCGCCCCCATGCCGATGATGGCGACCCTGATCAATCGTCTCGTCTCTGCGGCTGCTCGCCGCATCGCCTCGACGAACGCTCAAGGCTGGCGGACTCGCTCGGCCGGGCAGAGCCCGTCCTCGCTCGAGCCATCAGCTCGCTTTGGGCTGTCGCAAGCCTCGCTGCAGCGCGGCTTGCTCGCTCTCCTTCATAGTGAACGAGTGCTCCGCGTCGGGGAAGCGACCCTCGCGGACGTCCGAGTCGAACTGGCGCAGCGCGTCGACGATCACCGGCGATAGGTCGGCGTACCGCTTGGCGAACTTCGGCTTGAACTCGCCGAACAGCCCGAGCACGTCGTGGAGGACGAGCACCTGCCCGTCGCAATCGGGCCCCGCGCCGATGCCGATCGTGGGGATCGAGACGCGCGCCGTGACCTCGGCCGCCACCGGCGCCGGGATGCCCTCGAGCACGATCGAGAACGCTCCGGCGTCCTCGAGTGCCGCCGCGTCGTCGATGAGCGTCCGCGCGGCGCGGGCCGTCTTCGCCTGCACCTTGAATCCGCCGAATTGCGCCACGCGCTGCGGGGTCAGTCCGAGGTGACCCATGACCGCGATGCCGCTGTCGACGAGCGCGCGCACCGTCTCGGTGACCTCGTGGCCGCCCTCGACCTTGACCGCGTCCATGCCGCCTTCTTTCAGGAACCGCGCCGCGTTGCGCAGGGCGTCCTCGCGGCCAGATTGGTAGGAGCCGAACGGCATGTCGCCGACGAGCAGCGCGCGGGAGCTGCCGCGAGACACCGCGGCAGAGTGACTGATCATGTCGTCCATCGTCACTGGCACCGTCGTCGGGTAGCCGAGCACGACCATACCGAGCGAGTCGCCCACGAGGATGACGTCGATGCCCGATGCGTCGACGAGCCGCGCGAACGCCGCGTCGTAGGCCGTCATCATGGTGACGCGCTTGCCGTCGCGCTTCATCGCGACGACGTCGGGGACGCTGACTTTGCGGGGGATGTCGGCGGAGCCGCCGTATGAGGCGCTCATCTCGTACCTCCGTCCAGGCCGACTCGTGCCGGTCCCGGCGTGTGGCTCGATGGTACGCCGCCGCTGCGCCGCGACCTAGTGGGGCACATCCAGCCCGGACGGATGTCCCATCCGCGCGCCGGCCATCACGTGGAGATGCAGGTGGAGCACGGTCTGCTCCGGCGCGCCGGAGTTCGTCGCGACGCGGAAGCTCGCGTGTCCGGCGTCCTTCGCGATCCGCGACGCCGCCAGCATCAGCCGGCCGGCGAGGCCCCCGTCGTCGAGGTCGGCGAGCGATCGCACGTGACGCCTCGGAATGACGAGCACGTGCAGTGGGGTGGCGGGGACGATCGCACGGAATCCCAGGATCTCGCCGTCGTCGTAGACGATCTCCGCCGGCGCCTGGTGCGCCGCGATCTTGCAGAAGATGCAGCTCGGGTCCGCCATCGTCACGCCGCGAGCTCGTCGATGACCGAAGGCAGGGTGGAGAGATCCGGGATCACGCGCGTCGGCGACGTGGTCAGCGGCTCGCCGTGGCGATCCACGAACACGGTGCGGTAGCCGAGGTCTGCGGCCGGCCGCATGTCGTGGTACTGGCTCGCGCCCACGTGGATCGTTTCGGCCGGGCCGGCGCCGCTCTCGCGTTGGAAGCGCAGCCAGTGACCCCGCGCCGGCTTGTACGAGCCGCAGTCCTCCGCTGTGATGGCGAGATCGGGCGCGATCCCCAAGCGAACGATCGATGCCGCGAGGAGATCGCGATCGACGTTCGACAGGATCGCGATCTTCCGTCCGCGCTCGCGCAGCGCGCGGAGCGCCGCGGGGACCTCGGCGAACGGAGCCCACGAGGGGAGCGATGCCGGCAGCGGTGACGGCGCGTCGACGCCGCGCTCCTTCAGGATCGCGCGTCCAGCCCGTTCGAGGACCTTGCGGTACGGGAGATGGTCCCCCGCCTCGATCCCTGCCTCGACCTCGATGTAGCGGCGCGCGAGCTCGTCGCGATCGACGTCGCCGATCAGGGGGAGCAGTGCGTCGGTGATGCCGCGCTCCCAATCGATGAGCGTGCCGTAGCAATCGAAGGTGACCCATTCGACCGTCACGGCACCAGTGTCGCGCGTCATCGCTGCGGCCGGGCGTCGCTCCCGAGCCGCTGCGCGATCTTCTCCACAAGCCGGCGCGCAACTTCCGATTTCGGCATGAGCGGCAGAGGCTCGGCCCCGTCGGCGCTGACGAACGTGACCCGATCGGTGTCCGAGCCGAACTCTGAGCCGGCCTCGCTCACGTCGTTCGCGACCACGAGGTCCAGGTTCTTGTCGCGGAGCATGCGGCTCGCCTCGGCGACGGGGTCGCCGGTCTCGGCCTTGAACCCGATCACGACCGCCCCCGGGCGCCGCGCGGCGGCGATCGCCACGAGTACGTCGGGGCTCTCGGTAAGCCGCAGCACGAGCTCGCCGCCCGTGTCGCGGACATCGCGCTTCTTGAGCTTGGTGGATGACGGATCGGCGACCCGGTAGTCGGCGACGGCCGCAGCCATCACCACCGCGTCCGCCTCGGGCAGCGCGGCGAGCACCGCATCGCGAAGCTCGGCCGCGGTCTCGACGGGCACGATCCGCACGCCGGCCGGCGGGTCGAGGCGCGTCGGCCCGGCGACGAGCGTCACCTCGGCTCCCGCCCGCCGCGCGGCCGCGGCCACCGCGTAGCCCATCTTCCCGCTGGAGCGATTCGTGATCACACGGACGGGATCGATCGGCTCGACCGTCGGCCCGGCGGTCACGATCACGTGGCGGCCCGCGAGCGCGTGCGAGGAGCCCAGCTCTTCGACGATCGCGGCCTCGATGCGCTCGAGCGAGGCGAGCCGGCCCAGGCCGATCTCTCCCGACGCGAGCTCGCCCGCCTCCGGCTCGACGATGCGGAACCCACGGGCGCGAAGCGCGCTGACGTTCGCCGCCGTCGCCGCGTTCGACCACATGTGCGTCTCCATCGCCGGCGCGATCACCACCGGCGCCCCCGTCGCCAGCACCGTCGTGCCGATGAGGTCGTCGGCCAGGCCCTGCGCGAGCTTCGCGATCGTGTGCGCCGTCGCCGGGGCGATCACGACGACGTCGGCCTGCCGGCCCATGGACACGTGCCCGGCGGCGCGCTCGTCCTGTGCACCGAAGACGTCGACCTCGACCGGACGGTACGTGAGCGCCTGGAACGTGAGCGGCTGGACGAACTCGGTCGCCGACCGCGTCATGACGACCTGCACGGTCGCGCCCGCCTGCGTCAGGCGGCGCGCGAGCTCCACCACCTTGTACGCCGCGATCGAGCCGGTGACGCCGAGCACGACAAACGCACCGCGGAAGGTCGTCACGGATTTAGCTCCCACAGCAGGCGCAAGCCCTCGAGCGTGAGGTCGTCGTCCACCTGCTTGATCGTCGTGGTGAGCGGGGCGATGGTGGATGCGAGGCCCCCGGTGCCGATCACCTTCGGTGTCGCGGGGAGCTCCGCGACGAGGCGCGCGACGAGGCCGTCGACGAGCCCGACGTAGCCGAACACGATCCCCGAGCGCAGGCAGTCGACGGTGTTCGTGCCGATCGCCTTCTTCGGCGGCGTCAGCGGAACGCGGAACAGGCGGGATGCCCTCTCGAAGAGCGACTCCGCGGCGACCTCGAGTCCCGGGGCGAACGCGCCGCCGAGGAAGTCGCCCTCCGCGCTGACGACGTCCATGTTCGTCGACGTGCCGAAGTCGACGACGATGGCAGGCCCGCCGTACCGTCGGTGCGCCGCGAGCGTGTTCGCGATCCGATCCGCGCCGACCTCCGACGGCGTGTCGACGCGCAGACGAACGCCGGTCTTGGTCCCCGGTCCGATGACGAGCGCAGGCCGTTCGAGGTAGCGCTCCGCGAGCCGGGTGAACGCCATGGTGAGCGGCGGCACGACACTCCCGACAACCAGCGCATCGATCTCGTCGAGCGACAGCTCCTCACGCGCGAGCAGGCCGTCGATCATCACCGCGAGCTCGTCCTCGGTCCGGTCCCGCACGGTCGCGGTACGCCACGTCTTTACGAGCGTCGCGCCCTTGTACGCGCCGATGACGACGTTCGTGTTGCCCACGTCGACGGCGAGCAGCGTGCTCAGTCGTTCGACTCCGTGGCCCCCGTTCGCAACCCGGTCTTGCCCGTGTGCGACAGAAGGCGCTTGGCGACGTTCGGCGGCACTAGCGACTCGACCGACGCGCCGAAGGCGACGAGCTCCTTCACGCGCGACGCCGACAGGAACAGGTACTCCGGTGAGGTCATGAGGAACACCATCTCGATCTCGGGCGCCAGCCTGCGGTTCATGTTCGCCATCTCGAACTCGAACTCGAAGTCGGACAGCGCGCGGATCCCGCGGATGACGAAGCGCGCGGCGTTCGAACGGGCGAACTCGACGGTGAGCCCGTCGTAGCCGCGGACGTCGACGTTCTTCCACTTCCCGCAGGCCTCGCGCATCAGAGCGATGCGCTCGTCGGCGGTGAAGAGCGTCTTCTTCGACAGGTTCGTGCCCACACCGATGACGACGCGGTCAAAGAGGCGAGCCGCGCGCTCGACGATGTCCACGTGGCCATTCGTCGGCGGATCGAAGGACCCCGGATAGACCGCGATGCGCTCATCCACGCCGGTCGCGCCTCCTCATTCGACAAAGTGCACGCCGCAGCAGAATGGTACGGGGTCCCTCCGAGGATTAGCGGGCCTCTCAGGGAGAATCAGACGGTGGGGTATCCGAGGTTCTCACCCGCGGAGCTGACCCGGCGGCACGCCGCGCTCCGCGAAGCGATGGACGCCCGCGGCATCGACGAGCTCGTCTTGTACGGCCGCGGACCGACGGCCGAGATCCTCTACCTCTGCGAGTGGCCGGGAACGCGCGAGTCGTACCTGCTGTTCCCGCTGCGCGGCGAACCCACGCTGTTCGTGCAGCTGCACAACCACCTCCCGAACGCGCAGCGGACCGCGGCGATCGCAGAGGTGCGCTGGGCGGGACCGAGCTCCGCCGCGACCGTGGCCGACGCCCTGCCCGAGCGCGGTCGGGTCGGGCTGGTCGGTCCCATCCCGCACCAGCACCATAGGGCGATCGTCGAGCGATGCCCGGCGCTCGAGCTCGTCGAGGCGAGTGACCTCGTGACGGGCCTGCGCCTGGTGAAGAGCGCCGAGGAGGTCGAGCGTGCGCGGATCGCCGCCGGCCTCACCGATCGCGCGATGGAGGCGCTCGAGCGCGAGGTCCGTCCCGGCCTGCGCGACGACGAGCTCGGCGCGATCGTCGAGGCGGCCTACCGCCGCGAGGGTGGTGAGGTCGGGATCCATTTCATGGCGACGACGCCGATGGCCGCGCCCGAGATCGGCGTGCCGTCGCAGATCGCCTCGCGCCGTGTGATCGAAGCCGGCGACGTCCTCATCACGGAGATCAGCGCGGCGTACTGGGGCTACTCGGGCCAGGTGCATCGGGCCTACGCGATCGCGGCGGAGCCGACGCCGGCGTATCGCGAGATCCACGAGGTCGCGGTCGAGGCGTACACGCGGATCGTCGCGGTGCTGCGCGACGGCGCGACGGCGACGCAGGTGCTCGACGCCGCCGAGGTCATCCACCAGCGCGGCTACACCGTCTACGACGACCTGTTCCACGGGATGAGCCAGCTTCCGCCGATCCTGCAGACGCGCCAGACACAGCGCGGCCCGTTCCGCGAGTTCACGTTCCGCGCCGGCATGTGCGTGGTCGTACAGCCGAACGTGGTCCGCGACGACTCGGCGCGGATGGGGCTCCAGGTCGGCTCGACGCTGGTGATCACGCGCGACGGCGCGGAGGACCTGCACCACTACCCGATGCGCTTCATCCGGTGCGGCTGAGGAGGAGAAGAAGACATGAAGTCTCGCGGAACGCGCGTGAAGCACACAGCGGCCAGCGTCCGCAGGCGCGCAGAGGATGAGTACCAGAAGCTCGACGCCATCGTCCAGCGCCTTCGGCCGGAGGACTTCGATCGATACGCCTTCGACGCGCGAGCGCGGATCCGCTGGACCGTCAAGGACGTGATCGCGCACATCACTGCGTGGAAGTGGCGGGACGTTCGTCGCATCGCCCATGACGGGAGTCCCCTCAAGCCATACGACGCGCCCTACGGCCCAGGCACGCATGGACCGAACGAGGCGATCTACCGGCGCTCTCATCGCACACCGGCGCGGACGATCGTCGCCGAGCATCGCGGCGCGCATCGTGCCCTGCTGAAGGCGTTATCCGAGGCGCCGCCGGAACACTTTGCCAGGCGGTGGTCCGCGCAGTGGCCCGGGGACTCGGTCGGCCACGTCGGATCGCACCGGCGACTCCACCTGGACCCGCTGTTTGGCAAGCCGTCCAAACGCCCCAAACGCAGCGACCGCTAGCCGGCGATGCGGCGGCCGGCGGCGTAGACCTCGCGCACCAGCGGCGCGCCCAGGCGATACGCGAGGTCGCGCTCGTCGTCGGTGTCGAGCACGACGATGTCGGCGCACCGCCCGGCGCGGAGGATCTGCACCGCTACTCGATGCGCTCCATCGTCTGCGGCTGAGGCCGAGCGCGACCGAAGCGCCGGAGATCGGGTGGTAGAGTCTGCGCCGCCTGGGGAGGTTCTTGATGGCAAGCCTCGCGGCCGAGCTCGCAAACCGCGCCGGACTGAGCCTGGTCAAGGCGAAAGGACCCTTCGGCGGACCGACCGGCGAAGGCTGCGCGGTCGGCTCGATCGACGGGTTCCCCGTCGTAGCTGGACTGACGAAGGTCGGGAACAACAAGGCGGTACTGCTTCTCGTACGGATGGTCGGGGGCTCCCTGACTCTGTCGCCCGAGCAGCTCCGCGCTCGTGTCGAGCACGACCCCCAATTGCTCGCGGCGATGGACAAGAAAGAGCTGTCTGGTGCGGAGCGAAAGGCGTCGACCTTCGCCGGCGACGGAGTCCTGCTGACCTGGTTCTATCGGTTTCGCGCCCCTGGCGCCGACAAGGTCGCCGACGGGCTTCGCGCGCTGGTCGCGGCCGTCAAAACTGTCGCGCGGCCGCCCGAACGCGATTGCGAGGCCTGCGGTCAGCGTGACGGCGACCTTTATCTGTCGAATGGCAACTACGTCCAGCGCTTGTGCACGGCCGATCTGCAGCGGGCCCAGGCGGGCGACGACGCGCGCATCGCCGCGTACCGAGCTCTCGTGTCGCGCCCCCTCGTCGGTCTGCTGTTCGGTTCGGTCATCGCGGTCGGCGCCGCAGCGCTCTGGGCGGGGATCGCGATCGCGATACACCGGATCTTCTTCCTCGTCGCCGTGTTGATCGGTGCCGCGATAGGGGTCGCCGTCAAGCGCGGCTCCGGAAAGATCGACCGCGCGGGTCAGGTGACGACGCTTATCCTCACCTTCGTCGCCGTGATCCTCGGGCAGTTCGCCTATGTGGTGGTGACGGCGTCACAGGCCCTGAAGATCCCGATCACGCCGCAGCTCGCGCAAGTCGTCGCAGAGAGGTTCGTCTCCATCGAGTTCGGGAGCTCGAACGGGTACTTCGTTCTGGGGGCAGCGATCGTCGGCGCGGTGCTGACACTCGGATATTTTCGCGCACCGGTGAGCAAGCGGGAGTTCGTGCGAGTGGACGCCGCCGCGAGCTGAACGCGGACGTCCCGACCTACGGCCCGGCGAGGCGGCGGCCGGCGGCGTAGACCTCGCGCACCAGCGGCGCACCCAGGCGATACGCGAGGTCGCGCTCGTCGTCGGTCTCCAGCACGACGATGTCGGCGCGCCGTCCGGCGACGAGCGCCCCCGTCCGCTCGCCGCGGCCGAGCGCGTGCGCCGCGTTGATCGTCGCGGCCACGATCGCCTCGTGCGGCGCGAGCCCGCACAGCGTCACGCCGAGCGCGATCGCCGCGGGCATGCCCTCGAGCGGCGAGGTGCCCGGGTTATGGTCGGTCGCAAGGGCGACCGGCACGCGCTGGGCGACGAAACGCCGCGCGTCCGGCGCGCTGTAGCCGACAAAGAAGGCGCTCCCCGGTAACAGGACCGCGACCGTGCCGGCCCGCGCGAGCGCTCGGATCCCTTCGACGCTCGCGTTCGCCAGGTGATCGGCCGACCGCGCCTTCTGGCGCGCGGCGAAACCAGCCGCGCCGACGTCGTTCAGCTGATCGGCGTGCATGGTGATCGCGAGCCCGGCCTCGCGCGCCGCCTTGAACAGCGGGCGCACGTCGTCCGTTTCGAAGACGCCGTGCTCGACGAACGCGTCCACGGCCTCGGCCAGCTTCTCGGCGACGACGGTCGGCAGCGCCGCGATCGCCTCGCGGATGAAGCCGCGCTTGTCCTGCGCGTGCGAGGCGGGCAGCGCGTGCGCGGCGAGATAGGTGACCGCGACGTCGATCGCCGACTCCGATCGGATCCGCGCGATGAGACGGAGCTGGCGGAGCTCCTGCTCGACCTCGAGCCCATAGCCGCTCTTGATCTCGATCGTGGTCGTGCCGAGCCGGGCCGCGTTCGCCAGGCGCCGACGCATCAACGCGAGGAGCCGATCGTCCTCGGCATCGCGCGTCGCTCGGACGGTCGCGTGGATGCCGCCTCCGCGCTCCAGGACCGCGAGATAGTCGGCGCCGCTGCGCCGCGTCTGAAACTCGTCCCAGCGCTCGCCCGCGTAACAGAGGTGGGTGTGCGGATCGACGAAGCCGGGCAGGACCACACGGCCGGCGACGGCACGCTCGACCACGCCAGCGGTCAGCTCGAGCCGCTGCCAGCCGTCGCCGTGGCCGGTCGAGACGATGACACCGTCGTGCGCGGCGAGCCACCCGTCGTCGACCGCGGCGATATCGCCGGCCGCGGCGCCGACGCGCGGCGCTTCGTGGCGGAACGGCGCGAGCGTCAGCAGGCGCGCGCCATGGATGAGGAGATCGGCCTGCGTCACTCCGAGATGAAATGCGCCTCGATCACGCGGTCACGTGAGAGGCCATCGAGCTTGAGTGAAGACGCGGTCACCTCGAGCGCGGCATCGAGCGGCAGCAGACCGATGAGCTCGCCCCGCAGGACCGCCACACCCGCCGCGGCCGCGCGCGACTCCACCTCGCGCCAGACGCGAGCGAGCGAGGTGACGGTGTGGTCAAGGAGGTTCATCGAGACCTGCGCGCGCGGTGGATCGCTCAAGGCGAAGCCGAGCGCCTGCACCGCCGGGAGGCCGCCCGACGATTCGCGGATCTCCTTCGCGATCCGCTTCGCGATCGCGACGTCGGCCGTGTCGAGTTCGATGTTGAACGCGATGAGCGGCGGGCGCGCGCCGATCACGATGGCGCCGGCGGTGGGATGCAGCCGGGCGGGTCCGTCGTCGGGGGTGTGCGTCGTCGCGAGCAAGGCGGCGAGCCCCTCGTACTGCGGCTTGCGGATGTCCGGCAGGCGCACGCGCTCCGGACGCGTTGCCGCGCGCGCGTAGTAGTAGACCGGGACGTCGTGCGTCCGCGCGACCGCTCGTCCGACGCGGCGTGCGATCTCGACGCACTCGTCCATGGTCGATCCGGCGAGCGGCACGAACGGGACGACGTCTACCGCGCCGAGGCGCGGATGCTCGCCGGTGTGCGTGCGCATGTCGATGTCGCGGTACGCGGCATCCACGAGCGCGAGCGCGGCGGCTTCCACCGCGGCCGCGTCCCCCGCGAACGTGTACACGGAGCGGTTGTGGTCCACGTCGCTCGTGCGGTCCAGCAGGCGGACGTGCGGGATGGCGCGCACGGCGTCGGCGATGCGCTCGATGACGTCGGGGCGCCGCCCCTCGCTCACGTTCGGCACGCATTCGACCAGTCCGCTCACGGGCGGGAAGCGTACCTAGAATCGCTCGGTGCGAGCCGTGCGCGAGGCGGACGCGACGCATGCCGAGCCGCCCGGTGACGCCGACCGGATCTTCCGCGGGATCGCGCGCTCGTACGACCGCGTCGCCGCGATCCTCTCGTTCGGCCAGGATCCGCGCTGGCGCGCCGCCCTCGTCCGCAGCGTCGGGGCACGGCCCGGCGAGCGCGTGCTCGACGTGGCCACGGGCACGGGCCTCGTCGCATCGGAGCTGGTGCGCGCCTATGGGTGCGAGGTCGTCGGGATCGACCAGAGCGTCGACATGCTCGGCGTGGCCGCGCATCGCGGAGCGGCGATCGCCTTGGTGAGAGGCCGGGCGGAGCGCCTGCCGTTCCCCGACGCATCGTTCGATCACGTGACGTTCACATACCTGCTGCGCTACGTCGACGATCCGCGCGCCGTGGTTCAGGAGCTCGCGCGCGTGCTGCGGCCGGGCGGCCGCATGGCGACGCTCGAGTTCGCCGTCCCCGCGAATCCGCTGTGGCGCGCGCTGTGGCGCCTGTACACGCGGGTCGGCCTACCGCTCGGCGGCCGGATCGTTTCGTCACGCTGGGCGGCGGTCGGCAGATTCCTCGGACCGAACATCGACGCGTTCTACGGCGCGCATCCCCAGCGCGCGATCGAGGGGTACTGGCGCGAGGCGGGCTTCGCCGACGTGACGACGCGGACGATGAGCCTGGGCGGCGGCAACGTCATGAGCGGCACGAAGTCGGCCGGCGCGATCGCCGGTGCGGCGCCGCCCCTGGGCGCGGCGTTCTACGCGCTACGCCCGGGCGACTGGCGGGATTACTGGACGCTCCTTCACCCGCCGTACACGCTGTGGCACCTCTCCTACGTGGCGCTCGGCGCGTCGCTCGTGCCGAACCCCGACCCGCGCGTCGTCGCCGGCGCGCTCGCGGCGTTCGCGCTCGCGGTCGGCATCGGCGCGCACGCGTTCGACGAGCTGCGAGGCCGGCCACTCGCGACGCAGATCCCGAGCCCGGTGCTCGTCGCACTGGGAACGATCGCCCTTGCCGCCGCCGCGCTCATCGGCGTGATCGGCGCGTCCGCCGTGGGTGCACCGCTGCTCGCGTTCGTGATCGCCGGAGTCGCTCTGGTGATCGCGTACGGGTTCGAGATCCGCCCGGTGCACACGGACGCCGGATTCGCGCTCGCGTGGGGCGCGTTCCCCGCTCTCACGGCCGCCTACGCCGTCGGCGCAGCGCCACTGCCCGCGATCGCCGTGGCCGCCGCCGCGGCGCTGTTCAGCCTGGCCCAGCGCGAGCTCTCCACACGCGTTCGATCGGTGCGCCGGCGCGCGCGGACCGTGTCTGGCGAGATCCGCTACGCCGACGGGTCGACCGAGGGCATCGATACGCGCGCGATCATCGCCGCGCCGGAGGCCGCGCTTCGTCTGCTGTGGCTGGTCGCGGTGCTCATCGGCTTTGGCTCTCTCGCGGCGCGTTGGCTGGGCTAGCGAGCGCGCGGGTCAGTCCGCGGGCGGCTGGTGGAGCGCCCGCAGCCGGTCGGCCATCGCGTGCAGGACGGCGAGCGCGATCTCGGCGCGCTGCGCAAGCACGTTCTGGAACTGCTGCTGACCTAGCACGAGGCAGCGGGATGCGCTCGTCGTCGTGACCGTCGCCGTGCGGGGCACCCGCTCGAGCAGCGCGATCTCGCCGAAGAAGTCGCCGGGCCGCAGGTCGCGAACGTGACGCCCGTCGCGGGCCACCTCGGCCGACCCGGAGAGGAGGATGAAGAAGTCGCCCCCCGGCGCGCCCTGCTGGCACAGGACCTTGCCGGCCGGGAAGTCGAGCTCGTCGACCTGCGTCGCGATGTAGGAGAGGTGTCCACCGTCGCAGAACGAGAACAGCGGTACGCGGCGGAGCTGCTCGACGCGGGGGTCCGCCACGCTAGTGCTTCGCCGCGGCCTCGTGGTTGTGGGCTTCGGCGTTGCGGATGCGGCGCGTGAGGACCGGCAGCATCTTCACCGCGAGCTGCGGGTGGCTTTCGAGGATCCCTCGGAAGTGCCAGCGCGTGATGCCGAGGCACGTGGTGGGCTCGACCGCGCGAACGGTCGCCGATCGCGGGAACTCGTCGAGCAGCGCCATGTCGCCGAAGAAATCGCCCGTCTTCATCTGGGAGATCTCGTGCTCCTCGCCGCCGTGCTCCTGCAGGATCGCGACGCGACCGGACCGGATGATGAAGGCGCCCACACCGGTATCACCCTGGCGCACGATGTCCTGCCCCGCGGCGTAGCTCTGCTCCACGGCCGCGTTCGCGATCGAGTCGAGCGTCTTCGCGTCGAGGTCCTCGAAGAGCTGAACGCGTTTCAGGAAATCGGTGTTCGCCGCCACGGGCGGCATCATAGCGTCACCGTGGGCATCCGGATCGAGGTCGCGTCGGACATCGCGGCGTGCGCCGCCACCGTACCGATCCAGGAGGAAATCTGGAGCGGCGACGTCGTCGTCCCGCCGCAGCTCTTGCTCGCGACGCTGCACAACGGCGCCTTCGTCGCTCTCGGCTACGTAGATGGCGACGAGCGCGCCGCCGGCTTCGTGTTCGGGTTCCTGGGTATCTACGACTACCACTTCCGCCACCACTCGCACATGCTCGCCGTGCGCCCCGCATACCGCGGCACGGGTTTGGCTGTCGCGCTGAAGCAGGCGCAGCGCGATCACTGCCTCGACCAGGGCATCGAGATCATGGCGTGGACGATGGATCCGCTGGAGGCGCGGAACGCGCGCTTCAACTTCGCCAAGCTGGGCACCTACGCGCGCGAGTACCACCGCGACTTCTACGGCGCGATGCCGGACAAGCTGAACGCGGGGCTCCCCTCGGACCGCCTCTACGTCGAGTGGCCGATCGGGACGGATCGCGCGCAGCGGCGCCTCGCCGGCGAAGACGCGCCGCCGCTGGAGCAGGCCGAGGCCGAGGGGATCCGCTATCTGTTGCGGAGCGCGGCATCCGGACCCACGCCACAGGAACCGCCGATCGCGGAGTCGCATCTGCTGCTCGAGATCCCGCGCGCGTTCCAGGAGACCAAGCGCGCCGACCCGGCGCTGGCGCTCGCCTGGCGCACCGCGGCACGGGACGCATTCGAGGCCGCGTTCGCTCAGGGCTACGCGGCGGTCGAGTTCCTGCGCTCCGCCGACGGCCGTGGCGCGTACCTGCTGGTCCGTCAACCCGCTCGTCCCGGGGTTGCAGGGGCAGCAGGGGCAGGGGCCCCTGCGGCGCGCAGCGCCCTGCGATGAACGGGTGGTGCTTCATGACGGCGAAGCCGTCGTGAAGATAGAGAGGGTCGAGCTGTTCCTCGTCCGGTTGCCGCTGAAGAGCCCCTATGAGACGAGCGGCTCGATCGAGACGCACCAGGCGCACGTGCTCGCTCGGATCGAGTCCGAGGGCGCGGTCGGTTGGGGAGAGAGCGTCGCGCCGGAGCTGCCGTGGTACTCGGCGGAGACGCCGGACACCATCTGGTACGCGCTCGAGCGGATCGTGCTCCCACGCCTGCTCGCCGCCGACCTTGACGGCCCGGCCGCGGTGGAACGTGAGTTCGCCTGGATCCGCGGCCACCACATGGCGAAGGCCACGATCGAGATGGCGGTCTGGGACCTCGTCGCCAAGCGCAACGGACGCTCGCTCTCGGCCGAGCTCGGCGGGACGCGCATGCGCATCCCCTGCGGCGTCGCGATCGGCATCCAGCCCTCGATCGCGGCGACGCTCGAGCGCATCGCGCGCGAGCTCGAAGGCGGCTACCAGCGGGTGAAGGTGAAGATCAAGCCGGGCTGGGACGTCGCGGTCGCCGAGGCCATCCGCGCGCGGTTCCCCGAGCTGCGGTTCATGGTTGACGCGAACTCCGCCTACGCGCTCGAAGACGCGCCGGTGTTCACGCGGATCGATGCGACGAGCCCGATGATGATCGAGCAGCCGCTCGCGCACGACGACATCGTCGATCACGCCGCGCTGCAGCGGCGCATCCGCACGCCGATCTGCCTCGACGAGTCGATCGAGAGCGCCGACGACGCGCGCAAGGCGATCGAGCTCGGCGCGACGCGCATCGTGAACATCAAGCCCGGCCGCGTCGGCGGCCACGGTGCGGCCAAGCGCATCCACGACACCTGCGCCGCGAGCGACGTGCCGGTGTGGTGCGGGGGGATGCTCGAGATGGGCATCGGCCGGGCCCACAACGTCCACCTCGCGTCGTTGGAGAACTTCCGCCTCCCCGGCGACATCGCCGCCTCGGCGCGCTACTTCGAGACCGAGATCGTCGGCGAGCCGTTCACGGTGGCGCCCGACGGCACGATGCGCGTGCCGACCGGCCCGGGGATCGGCGTGACGGTGCTGGAGGACGTCATCCGGAAGCTCGCGCTGCGGTCGCTGGAGCTGAGCGCTTAGGTCAGTTCAGAGGCCCGGCGAACCGGTTCGCGACGTCGAGTAGTCCCGCCATCTCGAACGGCTTGCTGAGGAAGCCGTCGGCCCGCAGCTCGCGCGCCCATCGCTCGGCGCTCGGCCCCGCCGTCATCACGACGATCGGCACATGGAGGCCGCGCTCGCGCAGTTCGGCAGTGAACCCCGCCCCGTCGAGGGTCGGCATGCTCATGTCGAGCAGGATCACCAGCGGCCGGCTGCGCTCCACCAGCTTCAGCGCCTCGGTGCCGTTCGCCGCCGTGAGGACACGGAAGCCCTCGTGCTCGAGGATGTCGCGGATCACCGCGAGGATCGATGGTTCGTCGTCGACGACGAGCACGGACCGCTCGCCGGCGACGAGAGGCCCGGCGCGTTGATAGGCGACGATGCGCTCGCCGATCCGCTCACGTTTCATGAACGAGAGCCCCGACTCCCATGACAGGAGCCAGTCGCTCACCGCCTCCGCCGCCATCGGCCTCGCGATGTGATACCCCTGCGCGGTGTCGCAGCCGAGCGCGGCGAGCTGCTCCCAGGTCTCGATGTCCTCGACGCCTTCGGCGACGACCTCGAAGCCGAGGTCATGACCCAGCGCGATCGTCGCGCGGACAATCGCTTCGCGGCGGTGATCCCTGGTCATCGGCGTGACGAATTGACGGTCGATCTTCACGGCATCGACGGGCAGCTCCGCCAGACGACCGAGAGAGCTGTAGCCCGTTCCGAAGTCGTCGACGTCGATGCGGATCCCGGATGCCCGCAACGCCTCGAGCGTGCGGTGCGCGAGGTCCGGATCGCTCATCAGCGTGCTCTCGGTGATCTCGACACCGAGGCACGCCGCCTCGCAGCCGGCGTCCTCCAGGATCCGCGTGAGGAAGTCCGAGAGACCCGTGTCCTCGAGCGTGAGCGCCGAGACGTTGATCGCCACGCGCAGCTGCGGCAGGCGCTCGCGCCATTTCGCGAGGCCCCGCACCGCATCGCGCACGACGTGGACCATCAGCGGACCGACGAGGCCGACGCGCTCCGCGAAGGGGATGAAGGTCGTCGGCGGGACCGGTCCGAGATGCGGGTGCTGCCAGCGCGCCAGCGCCTCGAGACGCGTGACCGCGCCGGAGCGGATGTCCACCAGCGGCTGCAGCCGGACCTCGATCTCCGACTTCTCGATCGCCCGACGAAGCTCGCCGCGCGTGAACGACGGCACGCGCCGCGAGCGCTCCCCTGCGCCCATGCGGCGCTTTCATAGCATCAGAAATGTCTAACCGCTAGACAATTAAATGTACTAGTACCTTCGGGCTAGGCGGTGGTCTGTGACTCCGCCGATCGGGGCGTCTCCTCGGGCCAGACCACGACCTCGTCGATGACCGTGCCGAAGGCATCCACGAGCCGCACATAGTCGCCGCGATCCCAGAGCGTGCGCGCCGCCGCGACCGGGCCCGCCGCGTAGACGTGCTTGCGGCCGGGCGCGAGATCATCGGCGAGCGGATGCAGCGCGGCGCGGACCTGCGACCCGGAATGGATGCGGTAGATCTCCCCGGCGCGGACGAACGCCGGCGAGCCCCACGTGTAGACCCACTCCCACTCGACGGGCTTCGCCTCCTCGGCGCGCCACAGCGCGCGAAGGTGCTGCAGGCGCCAGTTCGCGAGATCGCTGTCGACGTTCACCAGGACCTCGATCCACTCCCGGTTCGCCTGGTCGAGCGGCGTTGCCGCCGGCGCGGGGCGGATCGAGAGGATCCGCGCCTTGTTCGCCTCGACTGGTCTAAAGTCGCTCACGCGCTGGCGAGGATAGGCCACGGAGGAGATCGGATGAGCGAGCACGCGCGCGCGCTCCTCGCGGAAGCTGCGGGCACGTTCTGGTTCTTCACCATCGGTGCGGGGTCGATCGTCGCGATCGTCGTCGCCGGATCGCCCGCGATCGGGCTCCTCGCGATCGCGCTGGCGCACGGCCTGGCGCTGGCCGTCGCAATCTCCAGCTTCGGCGCGATCTCGGGTGGCCACTTCAATCCGGCCGTCACGTTCGGGCTTGCCGTCGCGAACAAGCATCCCTGGGGCCGCGTGCCGACCTACTGGGCGGCGCAGCTCATCGGCGCCCTCGCCGCTGGACTGGTTCTCCGCTACTTCTTCGACAGCTCTCTCGCGGCGGCGAGCCAGACGCATCTCGGGACGCCGACCCTCGGGACCGGCGTGACCGTCGTGACGGCGATCGCCGTCGAGGCCGTGCTCACGGTCTTCCTGGTGTGGGCCGTCTTCGGCACCGCCGTGTCGCCGAGCGCGCCGAAGATCGGTGGGTTCGGGATCGGCCTCACCGTCGCGGCGGACATCCTGCTAGGCGGCCCGCTCACCGGCGCCGCGATGAATCCGGCGCGGCACTTCGGGCCGGCCGTCGTCGCGGGCTTCTTCGACAACTGGTACGTCTATTGGATCGGGCCCCTCATCGGGGCCGCGCTCGCCGGTCTGTCGGTCCGCTACCTGTTCCCGGGAACGATCGAGCCGATCGCGACGGCCGCCCCGCGCACGAGCGATCGCACCGAGCGGATCTAGGAGGGGCTCTCCGCCCTGACCTCGCCGGACCCGAGCGCTCTGGCCTCGGCGAGCTTCTCGCCTGCGGCCGCCAGAAGCGCGGCGGCATCGCGCCCGGTTCGCCAGCCGGCGATCCCGGCACTGAATCCGAGCGGCCCGCCGGACGCGTCCGAGCGCGCCGCGGACCGGAGGCGCTCCACCGTGCGGAGCGCGCCGAAGGCGTCGGTCTCGGGCAGAAGGAGAGCGAACCCCGCACCAGATCGCACCGCGAGGTCGTCGCCGCGCAGCTTTGACCGCAGGATGGCCCCGAATTCCCGCAGGGCCGCGTCCGCGACGGCCGGCCCGACCGACTGGCGCACCTTCTCCTCCTCGTCGAGCTCGATGGCGATGACCGTCAGCGGCCGCCCGAGCGCCTCGGTCTGCGCGATGAGGGCGGGCAGGCGCATGTCGAGGAACGCCGCGTTGTACACGCCGCTGACCTCGTCGGTGATCGCGCGCTTCGGACCTTCGGCCGGCGTGGCCGGCTCCGCCGCCGCCGTGCCGAGGAGGTACGCGACCGGCGCCGACGCGATCTCGAGCAGCAGCGCCTCGTTCTCGGTCCACGTCGCGCGTGCGCGTGCGAACGCGGCGACCGCGACGGCGCGATCGCCCGCGACGAGCGGCACGTACAGGATGCCGCGCAGGTCGACCATCGACGGCACACCCGCGGTCCCTTCCGTCTCGGTGACGGCCCGGCGCTCGCGAGCCACACGCGCCCACGGTCCGTCGGTGGCGACCTCGAAGGCGACAGCGGCGCTGTCCGCGCCGACCGATGCGCCGTGCTCGAGGCGATCCGCTCCGGTGAAGAGCCACACGCGACCGACGTCGGCGACGACCCAGCGCGCGGCCTCGAGGAGCGCACGGATGACGACGAGCAGGTCGCGCTCACGCACCTTCGCGCTGGCGGCGAGCGCATCGCGTACGTCGTCGAGCTCGCTCATCCGTCGCATCCTGCCCGTGGGAGCCTCAGCGGTCGTTTCTTTCCGAGATCAAAACGGCGGTGTCGCGGTCGCTCTCGCGCCGGCGGAGCGTTGCGCGCCCTAGCTGAAGCCGCCGCACTCGGGCGCGATCCCGCCGCGCTTGCAAAAGCTCACGAGCACTCTTCCGGACGGGTATTCGACAAGCGGCACCATCCGCTCTCCGTCGACCCATGCCGGCGTCACCAGGGTCCCATCGCGTCGGACGAACATGAATCCGTTGATGCGCTTGTCGCCGATCGGGCGCACTCGCCCGGCGAGTGTCCGTTGGACGACCGTGCCGCGAGCGCAGCCCGTGCGCGCGGAGCAGTCCTGCGCTTCCCACGAGTACACGGCATCGCCGGATGCGCTCCACGCCACGACGCCGCCGTGGCCGGAGTCCGAAAGCACCACGTCGCTGAAGGTCACGCGCTCCGCGTCGAAGAGCGTCAGAGACCAGCCACCTTCCTCGCGCCATGGACTGCTCACGGCGAGGATCGGCCTGCTCGGGTGCCAGCGGATGGAGTAGCCATCCGCGACCGCGCCGACGTCGTAGACGTGACCGCTGACGAGGTCGAGCACTCGGCCACGCCCATTGATGTTGTACGAGAGGAACCGGCCGTCGGCGGCAAAGGCAAGGCCGTACCCGAAGCTCTCGCCCGGCGGAGCGACGACGAGTGGGACGAACGGACCAGCAGGCAGGCGCCCACCCCAGATCTGTTTGGCCCAGCGATCCGCCGAGACCAGGTACGCGATGCGAGACCCGTCCGGGCTGATCACGGGATATGACGGACGCCGCGTGACGTCGCCGCGGTCGATGCGTGCCACGGCCCCCGTGAGGACGTCTCCAACGAACAACGATTGATCCCACTTGTCGCCGGCGCTCACGACCACGGTGCGCCCGTCGCGCGAGATCGAGGATCCGCCGCTGTACGACGTATACGTGAGGAGGTCGTGGGGCGGTGTGGCCCCAGTGAGATCCACGAGCCACACGCGGGTGCCGCGCACGTCATATCCGTCCGTCGCCACGAGCCCGAGCTCCAAGGGGATCTCCGTCGTCGGCCGCAGGTGGAATGGATCGTCAGGGCTCACCGGAGCGTCGGGCGCGGCGATCGCGTATGGCCCCGACGGCGCCGGGCTGGGGCTCGGCGTCGGGCGCGGACTGGCGACCGCCGCGGAGACCGTCGGTGGCGTCACGGAGCGGGTCGCCTCGTTCGTCGCCGGTGGCGCTGGCGCTGGCCGAGTGGTAGGGGTGCAGGCGACGATGACGAAGGCAACGAGCAACCCGCACCGGAACACGGCTAAACGATGCCGTTGCGTTCACGCGCGGTCATCCGACTTCGCGCGGGACGAACTACTACGCGCGACCCGTGTCGACGAACTGAGCCAGCGCGTTGCGCTCGCAGAGGGGCGAGTCAGATGGCCCGGAGACGACCGGAGGGCGAAGCGTGCGGACCAAAGTAGACGCTATTTAAACCGCGGCGGAAAGAGGGCGGGCGACGAAAGCCTGCTCCTCAATTGATGCGAGACCAGTAGGTGAAGTCAACAGAGGGAACTATCCCCTTGACGACCGTAACGCCTGATCGGTACAACTGTGCACACCTTGACAGGGACGCGGCGCACCCGGAAGTGGGTGCGCCGTGAGGCGGCTACGAATCAAAGAATTGCACCTCAAACCGGCGGACGGTGAAACGTACGAATCTGACCAAGGCCGGGAGCGAATCGAGCAGCCAATTCTCGCCGGGCGCGGCATCTTGGATAACTACCGTGAAGGGCATGTAAGCCTTCACCTGCGCCTGCGTGAGGTTCTGCCCGATGAACGGGCGAAAGAAGTCGCCGGGAAGCCTCAGGACTACTGCGTTCTCTTCGAGCGGGCTGACGGCGTCATCCGGCGAGCCGGTGAATTGCGTGTAGAAGGTGTCGGTTGGGGTACCGATGACGATTCCGGCGGGACCGCTCGCGCCACCCATGACGTGCAGGGTCTGATGCTTGTCCCGTACGTCCAGGCGATGAAGCATCGTCAGGAGGTTGTGGTCGGGGTCCGGCACGTGGCACGGCTGGAAACGATCAACCAGTGCGATCGCGGTCGCGGACGCGCCCCGTACTTTTCGTCCGAACTGCCACGCATACCACTTCGGGTCCGCCGCCTTGGCTTTGTCCCACACCACAGGGAACATGGTCTGGGCTGTTGGATAGCCCCCGGCGACCAAGACGAGCTGCCACATGAGGTGGTCGAGCGCACTCTGCAGGTTGTGAACGATGTCTCCGACGATGAGCGCCAGCCTCGGTGGTGGGTTCCGCTCGATGTGGATCCGGTACAGGAACTCCTGTCCCGAGCCCGGTTGACGGTCTGGATCGGACACCAGTCGGTATGGGCTTGCGTCGAGGAAGAACCGAACCTCCCGATTCAGGTCCTTGAGATGTTTCTTCGCGCGCCCGATCTTTGCGTAGGTACCCCACAACCGAGGGTCGCTCATGCGTAGGATGGAGGCGTCATGCCACGAAAGCAGAAGCCACTCACGCGCGAAGGTGACCCGACACAGCGCACGCGGGGAGGACTCGAAATCCCGATCCCCAAGCGCAGCGACGTGCTCGGCATGTTGGACAAGGCCGCTACGACGCGGCCTGTGGCCTCACCGCGCGGTCGAGGAAAGCCTCGAACATCCCGCGCCCGGTAGCCTCGCGGTTGTTGTAGCGGAACACGAATTCGTCCACGTAGTCCTGAAGATGCCGCGTCCCCACTCCGTGGTAGACGCCGCTGATCCCACGACGCAGCAGCGACCAGAAGCCCTCGATCGTGTTGGTGTGGACCGGCCCCGCGACGTACACGCGCTGCCGGTGGCGGATGCGCTTATGGGTGAATCCGCGCTTTTCGAGTCCGTCGTAGGAGTGCCACTCGTCGGTGTAGACGATGGACGCGGGCAGCACCTTGACTTCGACGTGCGGCATGAGCGACAGCGCCCCGGGATCGGGCACGACCATGACGCGCAGGACGGGGTTCTTCCCGTCGTGCTTGCGCTGCGCGATCCCGAACACGGTCGCCTTCCCGGTGTGGCCGCCGCCGACACCCGTAGCCAGTCCGTGCTTGCGCCACTTGGCCGCGCCGCCGATGAACGCTTCGTCCATCTCGACCTCTCCGCCGAGCGGGGCACCGTCCTGCCAGAGCAGCGAGCGAATCTGTCGGAACATGCGCCACGCCGTCTTGTAGGTGACGCCGAGTTCCCGTTCGAGCTGCTTGGCCGAGATGCCGCATCGCGTGCTCGCCATGAGGTACATCGCGTAGAACCACAGCCTCAGCGACGTGGCCGAGTCCTTGAAGATCGTCTGCGCCATCGGGTGGACGTTGGTCCCGCAGAACTGGCACTTGTAGATCGGGTGCCCGTTGATCTTGTGGTGCTTAGTCACCTTGCCGCATTTGCGGCACGCGATCCCGTCGGGATACATCCGGGCGACGAGATATTCGAGGCACGCCGAGTCGTCCGGGAACTCCCGCTCGAACTCGAACAGGGTGAACCGGGACTCGGAAGCCGTGGATCGCTTGGGGTCGTCGCGCTTCACCTTCGACATGCGTCATGTGTAGCCGACGGCCGTACGGTTGTCAAGGGGATAGTTCCCTCAACAGACAAGCTGCGTCAGCCTCGGTTGGCTCCCGCCTGTCCCTGCAGCTTCAGTTTCTCGATCCGCTCGTTGAGGAATGGGGAGAAATGTCCGCGGTAGCGTTCTTGTAGTTCGGGGCGCATCCAGTCGCTTCCGCGAATGACCTTGCGGCAGAGCGGCGAACCGCACCTGCAAGCCATCTCCCAGTCTAGAAGGGCGGTCTGGAGCGCGTAGTCGACCGTGATCTCTTCACCAGTCGCGATGTCGCGCCGCGCCTCAAGGGTGAACGCATCGCGCATCCACAGGTTTGAGTCACACGAATGATTTCCGCGGGCAATCCGCTCGTCGTCTTGAAGGAGGAGGTTGACGCCTTCCGCGATTCCCAGGCTGTTGTACTTCTCGCGAGTGCGGGCGATGCGACGCAGCTCCTGATCGTCGATCGTTCGACCGCCAAGCACTCCGACCACTTCGCCTTTAGGAATCGGAGCCGACGCGAAGAGGCCCAAGCCTCGAATTGCTGAGGGCCTGACGTCGACTCGTGGATCAAGCCAGCACCTCGCAGGTGCTATCGGGCTGCTGTTCGCGGAAGCGCTTCTCACGGGCTGTCCTTTTACTGCACGGCCTTCCGAGAACACTCGCTCTCCAGCGTCGACCAACTGAACTCTCACGTTCTCGTACCAGCCAAGCCACTCGGCATATCCGACAGCGTGGGACAGAAGCCGCTTAGAGCGCTCTTCACCCTGAACGTAGCCGGTAACGAGAGTTGCCCCACTCAGCGCGACGCGATAGGCAGCAGCGTCGAAGACATCTGCGCTCGAGATATCCAACGGACCATCAATCTCCTGCTCGTACCTCGTGAGAAAGAGCGCGACGCGGCGAGCGGTCCTGTCAATGGAACGTGTCTGCCCTTTGACCGACTGGTTGATCGGAGCGAAGGCGTAGACGGCGTACGCGAGATCATGCAGCTCGCTGTTGACGTGAGCGGAGTCGAAGTCGATGACTCCAACCGCCTCGCGTTCGCGCCGGACGACGTTGTACCAGGCGAAGTCGTTGTGGATTACGTGTCGCGGTGTCGCGTCTTTGGGAAATGCCTCAAGGTACTTATAGACCAGCGGCAAGTTGCCAAGGATCGACTTTGCCTCAGGAGCCTTGTCCGCAGCTAGGAACGCCGCGACCTCGTCGGCCGGGAGTACCCGTTCGACCTGGTACCAGAGGGCATTGGCCGGCGGCTCGTAATCGCGCATGACGAGATTCAGCTCGGCAAGGAGATGTGCTGCACTCTGCAGGAACGCGTCATCATCCCAGTCGAAGTCCCAGCCGGTAACCGCCACATCGCCCGGCAGATACGTCAGTAACTCGTAGAGCCCATCTGGCCGCTGAATCCAGTCTTCGCCCGTGACTGTCGGTTGCGGTGCGGGAGCGTGCCGGAAGCGCGCCGCCAGATAACGGAGGAGGTCGTGAGTTGAGCGGATCCGCAGGCCATCACCGAGAGCGCGGCGCCGCACGACGAATGACGATGCGCCCGCGTCGACTCTCCATGAGCTGGTTGTGTTGCCGGTGTTCGGCTCGATTCGATCGGGAGTGATTCCGAAGGCGGCAAGGACCTCCCGCATTGTCTTCGCGTCCGTTTCGTTCATGGTTTCTGAGAGTCATTCTACCTTTTTAGGTAGCACCAACGTTACGTCGCGTCTGCGCGACGGCCGTAAATTCATGGGATACGGAACTTGTAACCAAGTGCTCGGTTGCCTGGTGAGCCAGACGGGACACTATTCGAACCAAAGAATCGTGCCAAGCCGCCTTCGAAGCAATCCCGCTGCTCCTCGCCTGTTACGACGACCTAGCGCGCGCAGCAGACCTTCTCGCGTAGTTCGGCACGGTAGACCGCACCGGACACTAATCAAACCGAGATCTCCCCGAAAATCTCGAGATATGAAGCTGCTGGATCAGCTGCTCGACCACTACTACGAGCTGGAACGGTTGATGGAGCTGACTTCTCATGACATCTCTATTGATGGCGAGGGGGAGAGGTGAAGTCAAGTCAACAGGGAAGCGGATCTAACCTCTAGCGCTCCGCCTTGGCAAACCGTTCCCACGTATCCATGCAGCGATCGATCAAATCGAACATTCGATACATCTTGCCACCGGAGATGACAAAGTAGCTTTCACCGCGTCTTTCGTGAGGTGCGTACTCCCGACCGTCTGCAAAGCCTCCGGTAACCCAAGGCCGGCGATTGAGTCCAAAGTGTTTGGTCGCATTTGAGATATCCCTCGCGACCCTCAGTTCTGGGGACTTGTCGAAGAGCCGTTTGACCGCACCTTTCATGTCAGGACGATCATGGATGACCCAATCACCTAGGTGAGCGCAGTTTTGGAAGAAGACATAAGCGTAGTCAAGGACATAAGCGTCGACGTCATTAGCGTCGACCTCTGCACCTAACAGGCGATGTATCCGCTCATGCCACCTCCTAAGACGTTTGAGCTGACCCTTCCAACCATCATGCCGGTAGAGGTTTAGGCCCTCACCGATTGGATTGGTTCGAAATGGTTTCTTGCCTTCTGAGTTCATTTGTTGTCAGCGCCGAATACAGATCTCTTGCCCGCGGCTACACCACGTCGACCGCACAACCCACCAGCTTGTGAAACCAACCCGGCGACACCTTGAGCTTGAAATTGGGAGACCCGCCCGCTTGAACCACCAACTGATCCTCTGGGACTCCATCGAGGAACTCCACATCGTCCGCCAATTCACCTTCATGGATCAGCTGGCAGCGAAGCTGTTTGTAGAAGAGGGTTTCTATAGGTACCTGCTCCCCCCGGTACTCCACACTGATTCGCCACGGGAATCGCCCACGCAGGAACGCTTCGAACGCTTCCCTGTCGCTCCCACCCGGTTGCACGTGTCGTGCTGCACTAGCAACCGCAACCAGAGCCAGAGTGAAGGCACCCTCTCTCCGGCCGAGTCGCCAGAGAATCTCCGCATCCTCCACCCGCCGCTGAACCGCCGCTTTCGAACGCTCGTCGCCGTGGCGCACGGGCCGACTCATTTGTCCGCCCTCGAGGGCCTCAGTTGTGCTTCGTGGTCTTCTACTCATCAGTTATCTCGGAGTCATGCTCTACCCGCTATTGATCGCGAGCTTCTTCGCCAGTCCGAGAAGCGCGCGAATCTTCGGATTTACGTTATCCAGGTCTTCCCTCTTCATCCCGGCTGCAACCGCGAATGCCAGATCGACCTTCCGGCCCTTGAACCCACCGAGAACACCGGCCTGCCCGTTCTCTGTCGATGCAAGGTACGTCGCAAGTGCGTCATCGACCTGCGCTAGAGCCAATCCGGTAACTGATGACACCAGGTCCCTCGGGTACTCGTACTCAATGGCTGGCGAATCAAGTACCAGAAGCCTTTCATCGGCCCGGCTGCGCATGAAACTCTTCCATTCACGAACTCGCTCTGCGTCCACTTGCTTGTCGACAATCGCGCACAAACGTTCTCGATATAGGGACGTATAGGCAGCCACGCGGAACACCTGGTCGATGGCGGCTAGAGCTTGCTTGATGCTGCCGTCGCCTCCGGCGAAGTGGAAATCGATTCCCCGCCCTACCGGGTCCTCAAGCTCGAGGACCTTGTGGAGAAAGATCTCGTCGGAACGGCCCTCGACCACGATGATGTTGTTGGCGAAGAACAAGTCTGCTGGAGCGTTCCCGAGTAGACGGAAAATCAGAGTCTGAAGTTCTGCGGGCGTCGTAATGTGGCGAATCGCCGCCGCCCCATTGACCGATTCAACGACGTAGTTGTTTTCAATCGTCTCCTTGTCGACGAAGAGATGCGAGTGCGTCGCCAGGTAAATCTTCTTTTGAGGAAGGCCCTCTTCGCCCCGGACCACCTACTTGATCAACTCGGCAAGCCGACGCTGTGTCACCGGCTCGATACCGATCTCTGGCTCGTCAATGCAGAGCCCGGGAAGTCGCGGGTCGAGCAGACGGACGAGAACGGAAAGCACGGCCCGGGAGCCGGAGCCCTGTTGCGGCAAGATTCGACCGTCAGCGAGAATTTTCGGAGCGGAGAAGTCGTTGCTCGGCTCGAGCCGTTCGACGGTCAACGCACCGAAGTAGTGATTGTGCCAGTCAATGACACGCTGCCGGTCGTCGTTGGACATGGAGACAAGCTCGCGGAACGGATCTGGCGCTTGCTTCTCGGATTCGTTCGGATTGTCTTGTCGACGTTGTTGGAGGAGGTTGTGCCGCTGCTGTTCTGCGTTCGGCTCAATCGACATCTCGCTTGAGACATCGAATCGCCGCGGCGACACGTAGTCGAACTCGGTGGGCTCCTTGGCGATGTACTTGAGTATTGAACTCTTGCCGCTGTTGTTTGGTCCTGAGAAGACGACGAGGTCGCCGTCTGGGATATCGAGACCGGCAGGAAGGTTGCGGAACTGTGTGGTGACGGTCGCCATGAATCCATTTTACCTTTTTAGGTAGCGCAAATCACCACGAGCTAATCCGGACGGCGACGGTCGTTCGAACACGAACCTCGTGTGCTCGCAATTCGTAGGAGATCTGCGGCGAGTCCTACCACCACCGGCCGCTTCTTCCATCGCAATCTCGTATTCAGCCTGATCGAGGAGGACGCGCACCAGAGGAAGCAGGGCCTCGCGTTGCTTTCGGCCAGCTCCCGCTCGCAGCGAATCAGCAAATCCAGCAAGCCAGGACGGCTGATACGGTGGGAGCGGTTCGAATGAGAGAGAACTGGTAGCCGTGTCCGCAGGGCTGAAATGGCCTGTGACCAGGGCGGCTGCGCTCTGGCGGCGCCTTCTGCCACGTCTTCGATGGGTGGGCGCAGCGGTGACCTCGAGGTGGCTGCTGTACCTGAGCTTGGGAGCTGTGTTTGTGGTCACGGCAGTGACGTGGCAGACCAGCCAGGAAAACACGTGGCAGCGAGAGTGGGGGCCGAACGTGGGGACGGCCGCCTTGACGATCCTGGTCACCGTGCTCGTTGTGGAGCGGATCATGACGCGGGAGAAGAGGCAGGCGGCGGATCGGCGACGGCGGTGGATCATGGGCGAAGGGGAATCTGGCTATCCCTATGGTGCCTACGGCGCCTGGCAGACCCACGTGCGGGCGATCGCGAGCGACTACTGGTATAGCCACTGGAAAACCTACCGGCAATTGCCGGACCGAGTGCTACCGCTCCTCGATCACTGGCTGCAGGGCCAGGCCAGCGAGGACGTCCCGTTGCGGACCGCAAATACGCGGCTCGACGAGATCAACCGTCTGACGAGGCTGGAAGAGGCTGGCGACGTGGCCCCAGAGGAGAGGGTGATGTTGGGGCGGCCGACGCGTTCGGAGCTACTACTCGCGAGCGCCAAGGGCCTCTTTGGGGCAGTACAACCACTGCGGGAGAGCGGCGCCGACGTGGTTGGCCACGAGGTGATTCTGGCCATCGATGCCTTCGGGAAGGAGCTGGATTGGATCCAAAGTTCTTTCCATGTCGGGAGGCCGCTAGCACCAGGCGGGAGGGGTTACCAGCGAAATCCGGAGGAAGAGGAGCGCGGAGCGCTGGAGATGATCGTGCTGACGACGCGCGGTCTGGGGCGAGTCTTGGAGAGGCTGGATGGTCGCTTCGGACACCCCACGCCGAGCATGCCGCCACGAAGGGATGGCGAACAGCTCATAGGGGAGCCGGGCCAGCCCTGACCATCAGAAACTGCTGGTGGCTCCCCTCTTTTTGACGTGACCGGTTGTCTCCGCTTGAACAGGTCGAGGTTCTTCCAGGCACAGGCGACACAAGGAGAAACTGGCCAAGCTAGAGGCCGAGCGCCACAAACTTCTCGAGGCCTACTTCGCGAACGCGATCCCGCTAGATCTCCTGCGATCTGAACAAGAGCGGATTGGCGATGAGGTGAAGGGTTTGCGTGACCAAGTGGAGTTTGACAAGGGGCTCTTGGAGCAAGCCGGGGATGCAGATTGCGTTGGATCTGATCGAGAAGGCGAGGACGACCTACCGCAATGCGAGCGAGTCGGCTCGTCACCGGTTGAACTTAGTCTTCTTCGAACGCGTCTTCATTGGGGACGGTCAAATCCGCGCGTTGGACTTCCGTGAGCCGTTCCGGACGATCTTTGGCACCAACACGAACGCGGGGATGCCGAATACGGTGCTCGCCACCCCCGGAGGGGTGTCCGAGTTCGAACTACGACTAACTGGTGAGCCAGACGGGACACTATTCGAACGACAGAATCGTGCCAAGCCGCCTTCGAAGCTAATCCCGCTGCTCCTCGCCTGTTACGACGACCTGGCCCGCGCAGCGGACCTTCTCGCGTAGTTCGGCACGGTAGGCCAGAGGGGTCACTATTCAAACCGTCGAAAGCCTCGGGAATCAGACCTAATGCAACAACTGCTGGGAAGCTACGACTAACTCGCTACCGCGATTCGGCTGTTGCGGGGCGATAAGGGTCCTTAACCGCCTGACTCAATTGATGATCTATTTCGTTGGTGTCGATCTCGGCGCGATCTCCTCGCCGGGCGTCCTCGAGAGACTGCGGCGAAACTCATCAGTCGCTCCGTTCGAGTCGCTCTAGTTCTTAAGCCTCAGCCTCTTGTTGAGCGCGTAGAAAGCGACCGATAGGAAGAGAACCGCGACGCTTCCGACCTGCGTGGAGACCCACGGGGTGAAAGGCCCATCTGGCATGGCAAGCACCAAAGCGACGAGGCCAATCACTGCAAACGCGGCGAGCGCCGCCACCTTGCGTCCTTCGCCCGGTCTCACCCGGCGCGGGCTATTCGCCCACAACAGCAAGAGGCAAAGGATGAGGGCACCTCCGAAGAGCGCGAGCTTCGTCGTGCTGTCGGGTGCCGTAAAGACACCAACCGCGCCGAGGTAGAAGGGCAGCACCTCTGTCGGTACATAGCCTGAGACCGCGTCGGTCGCCTTCTTGAGCCCGTCGGCGTTGGACCCGTCGTCGGCGCCGTCGCTTCCTCCATCGTCGAGACCTACTCCGCTCTTGTGCATCGCCGTGTGGATACGTCCGAGGTTTGCCTTGCGCGCGAGGTACACCGTTGGCGCGCGCTCCGCCGCCGAAATCCCTATCTGGCGCAGGAGAGGCTCGGCGATGTGTTCAATCGGGACCTCGTGCAAGACCTCGCCAAGCGCCGAAGCCTCGAAAGAATCATCGTGTGCTGCAGGCCCACCGACACGCTCGAACATGGCTCGAATGCTCACAGCTTGCCTCCCTCTCTGGGCCGCCAGGCAAGCTAGGCTATTGCGCCAGTCAACCTGCCCGTGGGTGGGACACGACCAGCAATATCTCCGGATTGCGAGGGGCCAGTCCGATGGGTGTAAATCGGTCCTCTACAAGCAACTCCTCACCAGCCGCATCTCCAGCACAGCTGCTCGATCACACTGGTAGGACCACGCCGAGGCCCTGCTGTCGAGCGACCTCTTCAACCTTCGCGGCCAGTGCGAGGTCCTCAATCGCCATCCCAAACGGGTTGACAACCACGATTTCGTCGTCGCTGCGGCGCCCGACCGTCGTGCCAACCAGGATACTTCCGAGCTCTGCTTCAACACGCACTGCGTTGTCTCTTGGCGGGTCGAACGGACCCACGGCCTGGCCCGCGTGAAACAGGCGTCCCAAGACGCGACGGTCGTCTGCAGCTACCAAGGCCCAGTCGTCGACGACCACTTTGTCCGCCGCGCGGAAGAGATCTGGTGGCACGTCATCGAGCGAGACATTCACGACTAGAGCTCCTCGCCGGAGCCATTCCGGCCGAATGTAACCGCTGGCCGTCGTGGTGCACGCGACGATTACGTCCGCCTCCCGAATCGCTTCCTCGACCGTGGCCACTGTCTCGATGCGCAGATTCTTGTCGCTGAATCGTCGCCTGAAGACTTGGGCAAGCGACATCAGGCGCTGAGGTTCGATATCGAAAAGGACAAGCTGTCTCAGCCACGCAAGCTCGCGGCAGAGTACCTCGCAGTGCTCTTGACCAATCACACCGACACCGATCACTGCCACCGTCTCGGCGCTAGTTCGAGCCAGCGCTCGGGTTGCAGCGAGGCTCACACATGCGGTCCGCCGGGCGCTAATCTGCGCGCCCTCCATAAGACAGACGATTCGGGCAGACAGAGGATCGAACAGCATGGTCAATCCGCTGGCTCGCGGAAGCCCTCGCGTGGGATTCGCGAGGTTCCCGTTGATAATCTTCGTTCCGACTACGATGCGGCTTCCCCGAATCATTCCGGGCATGTTGAGCGTGCGGGCCTGTCCGCCGTCAGGTGCGTTCCAAGACAAGTACGCCTCGGCTGCAAGCTCCGCGTCCCCGCGCGCGTGTGCTGAAAGTACCTCCGAGACTACGACCGGCGCGTCGATTTGTTCGAGAGCGCGCGCCACGTCAGCGGCGGAGAGGTACAACACGCTATTCCCCGTTGCGCGGTAGGGCGGAATCTGTCTTGAAGCCCACACGAGCGAGCGAGGGTAAGTCAATCCCCTGCGCGGCTAACCATTGATCGTCGTAAATCGTTTCGGCATACCGGTCGCCACTGTCAGCACATATGCAGACTGGGCACTTGAGGTCCGGGTGCATCGCGAGATCCGACGCGCAGGCGGCCAGGACGGCACCAGTTGATCCGCCGAGGATGAGGCCGGTTGCCGCCTTTAAGGCGCGGCAATAGGCGAACGCATCCTCATCACGAACTCGGTAGACCTCGTCGACATCTTGACGCCCCAAGTGGCTTGAAGGCCGACTGGAGCCGATTCCTGTAAGTAGGCGCGGCCCAGGCGTTCCTCCTAACGCCACGGATCCGCGAGCATCCACGGCGACTATGCGGACAGACGGACGTCGCTCGCGAATCGCCCGTGCAGCACCGGCGAGTGTTCCTCCCGTTGATACCGGTGCATAGAGCGCATCTATGACTCCGTTTGTCTGCGAAAGGATCTCCTGTCCTGTTCCCCAGTAGTGCGCCAACGGATTCGCGGGGTTGACGTATTGATTGACCCACACCGCTCGCGGGTTCACTCGGGCGAGTTCCTCGGCCAGTGCAAGGCGCGCTGGCAGGAAACTTCCAAAGGAATCTGCGTTCTTCACCATCTTGACCTCGGCCCGATAAGACTGCAGGGTAGACAGCACCTGCCCTGTGGTCCTCGGATCGACCACAGCGACGAAGTTCAATCCCTCTCGCGCAGTGACGCGCGCCAGAGCGATGCCAAGATTGCCCGAGGTGGACTCGACGACCGTCGGCTCGCGAGGGCGGCGGTCCTGTGCCAGAAGGTCGGCAATCAATCCTTCCGCTGTACGGTCCTTCGATGAGCCGGTTGGATTGCTGGACTCGAGCTTCAACCAGGCGGAACGCGGAACTCCGTCCACCCAAAGCCGGATTTCGCGCAAGGGTGAGTTCATGGATACCGCGTCCACGAATCGCTCGGGCACAGAGAGCACCACCTATGTCCGGCGAGGTTCCGAGGTGGTCGAGGAACTCCGCGCCAGTCTGAAACCGCAGTGACTGAAGACGTCAGCGGGATCGTCGGCCGCCCGAAGGAATGTGCAGGGCATGCCCACGTCGTGGTACCAGCCCCCACCTTTGTCGATCCGTCGAGTTCCCGCGATTGGCCCAGTTGGGTCGGACGGTGACGTTTCGAGCCGCTGAGCGGTTGCGGTTAGGTCATCGTCAAACCAGTCGGCACACCATTCCCACACATTCCCGGCCATGTCCACCGCTCCGCAGGGGGCTGCTCCCGAAGGGTACGCACCAACGGGCGTAGTGCGGTTGGGTCCCTTGTGCCAGGAGTTCAGGCGCAGTGGATCCCACCCGTCTCCCCAAGGAAAACGTCGCTTCTTTCCCTCAGAAGTCCACGAAGCTGCCTTCTCCCATTGAGCCTCCGAGGGTAGGCAAACGTCCGGCAGGAATTGCGCGAGCCACTGACAAAAGCCGTGCGCGTCGTACCAGCTAACGCGGACGACGGGATGCTGATCCAGTTCTAAGATCGGCACCTCATCCTGAAATTCGCGGTCGAGTCGATGACTTGGGTCGAAGACCTCATAGATGGCGTTCGTCACTGGCACACGACCAATCTGGAACGCTGAGACAGAAATGCGCTTTCGCTCTGGAATCCAAGGCAGCTTCGCGGGATCATCAGCGCTCGCGCCGATGTCGAACGGACCACCGGTGACCTCGCACCAATACGGAAGGGCTGTTCCATCAGTCTCAATCGCATCAACGAGTCCCTCCGGGACAGGGGGAAGCCGTCTAAGCATTTCCACCATCAATTCGTCCGCGAGGGCGGGATCGAATTTCCTCGCTAGCTCCTCGACGAAGTAGAGGTCGCAGCGAAGTATCCGAGACCCGACCGAGCCGACATAGTCCGAGAGAATCTGGCGTGCGTCGCGAGGAGAGGCGAGTTTGCGGCCAATCTGCCTGAAGAGCTCTCGCCGGTCTCTTTGAGTCCGCGAAGGTAGTTCGAGAACCTTCGCCGCCAGGTCCGGGCCAAGATGGTCGATCTCGCTCAGTGCGCGGAGTGCCAAATCTGGTGGTCCCTCAATCAATCGCGAAACGTACTCGTCGATGTCCGACGTGAGGCCACCGAGCAACGTCAGCACCTCCGACCACGTGGAGTCCTCCAAGTGCTGTTCGACGAAGGCGCGACGCCGTTCTGAATCTAGTCGCGACAACTCAAGGGCGGCCAAGAATTCGCGAAACGTTCGATGCAGGTATCGATAATTCCGCTCAAGCGTGTCCGCCGGATACAACAAGCTTGAACGTCGAGCAACATCGCTCAGGAAATCGCGGGGTCCCTGCCAGGGACGAAGCCAGTCCCTTTCGGCGTGCTCGACGGCTCTGATGACTTCGGTTGCGGGGAAGTCTTCCCCACTGCGAGGTTCCGTCGCCTTGTGCAAGTGGAAACTCGTGCGAGCAAGAATCTGCTCCGCCTTCTCCGGGTTCAGGACTCCCTGACGCCCCCTATGTCGCCCTTCGAGGAGCAGGCGTACCGCAGTTGAATAGAGATCCGAGCGACGCCGAAGCTGCGACGGCAGGTCATCCTCACCCTCGTAATCAAGACTTTCCCTGGCGACCAGGCACAAGACGGTCAATGTCATGGGAATAGCTGCGAGATCGGCGAGATCTCCTCGACGACCCAGCATTCGGAGAAGAAGCGCTGTCTTCTCCGGCCCACATATGCGCAACATGAGTTCCCTCTGCTCATCTACCGTTAGGGCCTCGAGTTCGAGCACACTCAGCGCCGAAGGGCCAGCAAAGCCGACTTTCCGCGAGGTAAAGACGACAGCATTCGAGCCTTCAATGGCGGCGGTCACGCGGCTCATGACGGTCTCGCGCTCCTCGGATGGGATCTCATCGAGGCCATCAAACAAGAGAACTGACCGGCCGGCCTCCGCCAGCTTTCGCACCCGTGACGTGAGGTGGGTTACGCCCAGGCTTTGGCCAATCGCCTGTACGTAGTCCCAGAGGGAGGCAGCCGGCAGTTGCCGAATGTGCCTCGCGAAGCTTGAAAGCCCTACCCATATCGGTATAGGCGCATCGGCGTCGGTCCCCGCAGCTTGCGCGAGGCGCGCTGCCTCCCTGAGCAGCAGGGTGCTCTTCCCCATTCCGGGATCTGCCAGCACCAAGTACCTTCCACCGACACGCAGGAACTCCGCTAGCTCAGCGCTTGGACGGTGAGACGATCCGGGCTTGACAGGCGGATACCCCGACATCTTGAATTCGGACTCGCCTGACTTGGCGCCAGTGTCTCGAAGCCTCGCGCTCAGCGCGATGCGCGAGAGCGACAAACCGGATGGCAGTAGAGGCGAGTCGAGGGTCTCCCACTTGTCCCTGAGGTAGCGCAAGTACGTAGTCACCTCGTGGCTGCGTCTGCCGCCGGTCGTCTGGCCGAACCTGGAAAGGAAGCTGTCGATTGAGGCACGGCCATCCTCACCGACGGTGTCCTTCAGTGCGTCAAGGAATGCCGGAATGGGTTCCCTTCCGTCCGCGAGCGTGCCATAGTCGGCGGCAACACTCAGAAGTGAAGCTACGAATTCCATGGTGCTCCCCTCGAATGCAATCTGAGCTTGCAGTTGCTGGTCGAGGCCCGCATTCATAGCCATAGCTCGGCGACCGTTCTCCGATTGAATCGTCGGGTTTCCGATCATTAGGTTGAGCGCGTCGCGACCGATATCAGAGTCGGACTGCATCGGCTTGCTAAGACGTCAGCCGACGTCGGATGTTTTCGGGCAAGTCTGTGAGAATCGCGCCGCTGACGATTCCTTCGTTGCGGAAGAAACGACGACCTGTGGTGGGCTCTGTGAGCAAGCCGCCAGCATGATGGATCGCTACCGCGCGCCAGAGGTCGTCAAAGACTGGCGAACCTGACGACCCCGGCATCGTCGATGTGAGGTACTGGACGATTCGTTCGTCGACATATTCGACGAAGTTGTTTTGAAACGAAACCTGCTTCGGTAGACCGGCGGGGTGCTGCACGATATTGACGCGCGATCCGACGGCAATCGGGACGGTTGCGAGCGTCAGGGCACCCCAGCGTCCTGGCGGAAGCCCGCTGAGTTCGACAATCGAGTAGTCAAGATCACGGCTTGTAGAAAACACTCCATCCTTCGCGGCGCGGTATTCCTCAGCCTTCTCAGGGGCGCCCAATTCATTCCGCTGGTAGTTGAACCGAAACGCGGTGCGCTCAGCGATTTCACGGCTCGGCAGAACGTGGTTGTTCGAGAGAAGAAGGCTTTCACTCACCAGAAATCCAGTCCCCGTCCATGACCCTGCGTCTACCAGCGCGACAGCGCGAGCCGCGTCTAGAGCGCGATGCAGGAAAGAGATGTCTCGAAGTGTGTTCTCGCCGATGATCCTCTCTTGAACACTCTCGGAATCGTATGCGGTCCTGGATACAATCGGCTCGTCCGAGGTCTTAGTCGGCGTCATGAGTGAATAGCGGATTAGGACTGAGTCGAGAATGGCGTGCTCAGAGCTGGCCGGACCATACGTTTCCTTTACGCTGTTGAGGAATGCGCCGAGGGCCGTACCGCCCATCGGCAGTGATCCGTAGAACTGCAGGTGCGCGACTAGGTCACCCAGCACAATCGCGCTCGGCCCCTCGAGGTCCACCTGGGGAATGAGGCTGCTCAGTCCCGCCGTCTGCAACGTAACGAGGCGGCCTCTGTGGGTCTGTAGCAATGGCGAGTTCTGAAGCACGCGAACGACCGCAGAGAAGTCAGCTTGGCTCAACTTAGGCATCGGCGATGTCCCGTACCGCAAGGAAGGTGGCGCCGACAGCGAACGCACGGTTCATCTCATGTGGCTACCTGGCGCTCTCGCCTCCCTCGGCAGGCGGGTTGACGACCCGCCAGAGCGAAAACTTGCCCGTAATCAGGTCGAGGTCTGACTTGCGACCGAATAGGCATATACCCCAGTACTCAAGGTCGTCGGACGCAGTCGCCCGAGTCCGCTGCATCTGCTCGACATAGGTGTCCTTCGTCATCGTTTCTGTGAAGTCGACGAAGAGGATTCCCTTCTCCAAGGCAGCTTCGCGCGCCTGGCGAATCTTGTTTGAGTTGTCCGCACGGAGCACGACCAGGGAGAGAGCGGACACCGGGTGCATGCCGCCATCTGCGTCGACGTAGTCCACAAACATCATCTGCTTTCGATCGTCCTCACTCGCGCGGTTCACTAGCGACGCGGCCATGTGCGCAGCGGCGTTGAGCGCAACACCCAAGTCAATCTTCTTGTTGAGCACCAGTACGAACTTGTGACTGGTCTGACCGTCATTCATCTCAGATGCGCACCTCCAATGGTGTGGGGTTCAGCGCGCAATGCCACTTGACGTCCTCAGTCCGCTCGACGGCACCGGAAATACAAGCCGTCATGGATGTGCGGCCGAGGACGAAACGGACCGTGCGGTGGATCCTCCCAACGCTCATGTCGGACATCCAGAACCTCAATCCCCGCAGGCAGCTGCTTGGAAATCGCTGGCTCGTCAAAGAATCTGAACAGCGTTCCCCTATACACAAACGCATCTTCTTCCAGTTGTTCACCCTCACCGAAGGCGCAATCGGCGGGCGTGAACACGTTGAATAGCAGTTCGCCGCCAGGTCGAAGGGTCCGGGCCATGCGCTCAAGCGCCACAGCAGGGGTAGTGACTTGAGGCAAGGCATCGATGCACTGCGCGAAGTCGAACTGATCCTCGGCAAGCGGCAGGTCTTCGAGACCACAACACACAAGCGTCGGACATGTGACTCCGCGTGCAAGAGTCGCCCTGGCAATCTTCCGCAGCGCAGTGGGAGCGATATCAACGGCGGTCACAAACGCCCCAGCCTCCAACCAGGGCCAGAGATTCCTTCCATCCCCCGACCCAAAATCCGCGACGTGGATGCGATGGACCTTAGCCTCCAAGGCCCTCCGCGCGAACTCAAGGACTTTCGAATCGGCAGACTCCTGCCAGGCAGGCAGCGTCAGGCTCTCTTGATAGTGCTGCTCCCATCCCCTGTAAACGTCTCTTCCGGCGTCCATAAGCCGGGTCTTCGCTCAGTTAGGGCCCGGCATCGGGATGGCTGGGCCACACACAGAAGGCGTCATCGCCGCGGGGCCAAAGTCGGGTTGAACCAGGCCCGTGAGTTCAGCTGTACACACTCGTTCCCCCATGACCGTCACGCGGCGTCCGATCTTGCCGGTTCGCTCTACAAACATTTTACCAACCGCTCGCGTGCGAGACAAGTATTAGAAGACGGTCGCCCCGTCGACCGCGGCGTCGCGACGACGGCCCGCAGTACGTGTAGCGAGCGGCAGAAGCTCGTCCGCGCTTTCTATGCCGACGCCATACCCGTGGAGCTTCTCCGTAGGGAACAGCAACGAATTGACGATGAACCGGCTCGTTGTCCTGACGGCCGAAGGTCTCGAGGGCCCAGAGAATCGACGTCGAACGAGAAGCTCTCCCGGCACCTGACCGTCACGCGCCCGTTGTCTTGCGGTCAGTCCCGAGGTTCGCACTCTTGGCAGCTCTGCTCGAATCGGCTGCGGCAGTCAACGACCCAATCGAAAAATAGCGGAGGGCTCTATCTATCGCGTCATCTCAATCTTTAGTCTAAGAACGCAGTTCCGCCACCGCTCCAGACGCCGCGAGTCTGGCTCTCAGGTCAATCGCGTCGTCGTAGGTCAAGCCCGAACGAACAGTCGAGGGTGATGAACAAACAAGGTCCCTCGCCTCCTTGAGACCCACCTGTGCGGCCTCGCGAACGACTTTGATGGTGTCTATGGGCGTACGGCCGGTGTTGAGAAGGACAACTGAATATCGCGCCAGACTTCGATCGGCAACGAGCCAGGTCATTGTCCGAGCCTGCCGCCCATCTGGAGGCGTGCCAGGTCGAAGACCTGAGGAGCGGCGTAAATAGCCAGTCCGACGTTTGCCGCTCCCGGCTGCTCTCGCGTGCCAAGTCCCTCTTGAGGCAGGCCGCGGGTGGCCGACTCGACACTTATGAATTGCGCGCAATTCCAAACGGCAAGCGCGATTAGATCCGGCAGCCGTAGATCACCTGGAGCGGCATTCGCCCAGGGAACAAACGCCTCGATTGCTTCGACGGTCTCTCTGAAGGCCGGATATCCCATCCCGGCACAACCCTGAAACAATCCCGCATGCTTGCCTTGCCGATAGCATGTGAGGAGCAAGCTCTTGGCGAAGTCATCGCGTAGGGTCTTTTCGCCGAGAGCGTCGGCCGCCCTTATCGCCCATGCTAGCTGCACAGCCTGATGATGGGTCTGTGAAATTGGCCAACGATGCAAGAGCTTCAGGGCGCGCTTGGCTTCGTTCTCGTAATCCAGTACGGACATTTCGTATCGATCGGTTGAGAGCCCGATGCCGTCCTCGTTCCAACCCCCCTCAGCCCCCCTAGACACCACCTGCGCGGCCAGCACGAGCAAGGCTGAGTGCATACCTAAAACCGACGGATTAAGTGCAAACCCTATGACCTCACCGTCGTCCGCAAGAGCACCAGATAGACCTACCTTGGCGAACAAGGGAATCATGTACTTACATGACTTCACGAACGCGATCAGCCGATCCACGGACCGGAGCCCGAGATTTCTCAATTCAGAGTCGCGCGTTGAGCGGGCCACCCGAAGAACCTCGTATGTGTTGTTGAAAAGGTACCAAGTGTCGACCACACGTCGACGCCATTCTTCGCCCCGAGGTGGGTATGTATTCTGGAAGACCCCAGTTTCCTCGTCGAAGAAGTCCTTCAGCGTGCCCGCAAGCTCCGAACCCAGGGCGTGCGCTTCCGTCGCGCGCTGTGGATTGGACTGAGCGTACTCGAGGAGAGATGCGGCCAAACCGGCCTGACAAATCAATTCTGCACTACTCTGAAAGGGCTGGTTCCCTTCTCGCTCATAGGTTGTCTCATTGCTCCGGAATGTCTCAAAGAAAAGCCGCATAGTCTTCTCACTCTCGTCGAGTGGTCTTCCATCAAGTGGCCGTCGCTCGCCAATTGCCAGCAGCGTCTCAAGACAATAATCCGCAGTCTCCCGCCAGTCGTGTTGACCCCTTGGCACCGGCCAAGGTAGGAATTCGATACTCTGGGTTACTAGCCTATTTAGCGCCTCCCACTGGCTGGGCATGGCGTCGCGGTCATCCAAGTTTTCCTTGTCCGTAAGAGCGCGATGCCTGCTGTGGGAAATCAAACGAACGGATTGCGTCAGATCCACATCGCTGAACAAGCCGACCACGAGATGAGGGCGAATGGGACTGCCTCCAACTCGCAACGGTACGATGCAGCGCTTCATGTGCGTACGCGACCAATCGATTGGTCCGTCAGCTACAAATACGTACTCAGTCTGCGTGCTGGGGTCGTAGTAGTACGCGCATGGCAAATCGTTTCCCGAGACGCCGACGATGCTCGTGGTTGGGCCGCCAAGCCAAACATCGTGCCACTGTTGATGCTGCGCAAATTGAAGCTCTGACATTTCGCCAAGGTCATGGATGCGTCGCCTTTTGTCCGCCGAGTTGCGCGGTCCAATCACGGAACGTAAGTTCATGGCCTATGCCGGGTGCATTTCAATGTGATCCAGCTTCCCGACGAGGCGCCAACTGAGATCAAATGAAAATGGCGTGGCTTTGGCTTGGCCTGCGTACACAGCGCCCTTGATGCGGAATGCTCGAACGTTGTCGCGATAAACTAGATCTATTGAGCCCCGGTGACCGAAGGACAGTCGAAAGTTCTGGGGAAAGTCATCGGCACGCACCCCAAGATCGACCAAGTCGTACGCTCCCCGACGGAGCTCAAGAACTTCAATTTGCCGGCCGATCCACAAAAGTGTTAGTGGCTCCAACATATGAGTAGTAACGGAGTTCCCTTGATCCCGCGGCAATTCCAATACTTGCTCGATGCGAACTTCGCATTTATCCGAAGATCGACCGACATTCTGTACTTTGAGGCGCACATGGATTCGCCGGCCTTCGTAGAAGTTCTTCCGCTCTCGTGGACTACCTGAGATTGTCTGGTGTTCATCTTCAATCACCCGCTGGTAGGGGAAACTATCTGAACACGTAATCTCAAACCTAGCGGCACGGTATGCATCCAAGATGAAATTGAGAAATAGAGCGACAAGAACTACCCCTACTGTGGCTAGGCCGGCGAGTGCTTGGGCGACCGCCGCAATCCAACTAATGACAAGCTGGTCTTGCGATGGGGGCGTTGACCAATTAGCAGCGAACCAAGCTGCCGCTATCACGATTGTGACGACAAATGTCACACAGACAACGACGAGAACTAACCCCGCGAGGGATGTGCGCCTGAGCATTTTCATCGTGCCGGCTGATGATTGAGTCGACTGAGCCGGTCAGAACCGCCATGACCGCAAGAAGACGCCGACCTGGGCAAGGCAGCGCGTCCCCGCGGGGTCGCGAAGGAGCGCCTCGCTGACCTCGACCTGCCCCAGCAGGTCACCCTCTCGCTCGCGCCGAGCCTCGCGCGCTCGGCCAAGGAGCAGCTGCAGTCACTCAACCCATCTTCGCACTCCAGCGCTGCCTGGGCAACGGAAACAGCCTGAAAACCATCCGGCCCCCGGGCATCAGCTTGCTCGCGCGTCGTGCTTGACGATTTCGAACTCATTTCTCAGACCGCAGTCCGGGCAGTCGTAGGCCACCTTCGCGGCATGGTCGGGGCGATCGCGTCGCTGGCCGGGATCGTCGTCATGTTCGCCGACCAGCTCACTGGAAGCGTTGGCCTGCAGGCGATGCTCGCGCTCATCGCGTCGGCCGCGTGCGTTGCGACCGCGACCGTCATCGTGAAACGCATCCGGGGCTCGCATCCCATCACCACAAATCCCATCGCCATGCTTCCCGGCGTGGAACTCCTGCTCGCGCTCTCGCTCCTCGTTGGCGAGCCGCGGGTCTTTCCTGAGCGCGCCGACACAAGGCTTGAGCCAAAGTAGACGCTATTTGAACCGCGGTCGTACCCGGCCTGGCGACGTAAGCCTGCTCGACTTGCTCATCCAGCATTACGACGAACTCAACCGGCTCGTTGTCCTGACGGCCGAAGGTCTCGAGGGCCCGGAGAACCGACGTCGGACGAGAAGTGGGGGCAACGGTCAAGCGGTTCGAAAGTGCTCGGACTAAGAGCGGGAGATTCTCCTAGTCCTGGGGCGGAAGCTTTATGTCGTGCGACTACTTCCGCCCAGCTCGTAGCCATATCTACAGTCCAAGATCGTGCGGCCCGTCAGGCCGAGCCCAGTCGATGTCGGACTTCGGCTTGTCTTCGATTCCGAAGACCATCTTCAAGATCCACTCGACAAACTTGATGGTTGCAGCGATCGGGAGAACGAAGACCCAGAACCAGAATTCGACAGCGCCCATCTCCTTTTCTGCTAATCCGTCAGATCGATCCGCAAGACCTCGCCTGGGCTGAGAGAAACGCTCTTAGTGCCTCCTACGGCTCCCAAGACGAGCAGAATGATCGCTACTGGTATCAGCACGAGGATCAGGAACGCGTTTGCAGCGAAGATCCCGATCTTGTGGAAGGCACGCCAGAAGTCCTGGTCTTGCCGACGCTTCGTGAAGTAGACGATGGCCCAAACGCCGAGACCGATTGAGAACCCCAGAGCATCGGCCCAGAAGCTATTTACGCCTCTCGGGTCAAGCAGAGGCCTCGTGACCGGAAATGCAAGGACCACGCTTGCGATCCAGGCCCAGCCGAAAGCGCTGCGGACGTAGCTCCAGATCTCCTCTCTCCTCTTGAGGATCGGCCGGGGGACGTCTTGCAGACAGTCTCCCCGGCCTGATCACCTGTCCTTCCTGTTCTAGCTGGTGTACTTCCAAACGTTTCCCGGGCCCGTGTGATCTCCCCAGTTGTCACACGGCGGGAAGGTTTCACCTGCCTTGATGCGCTTAACAACCTCAGCGTGCTTCACACATTGGATCGTTCCCGTCCGCGGGGCTTTCTCACCGGGCTTATACGTGTCCATCGATCTATCACCACCTTTCGCCACGCCGCCGCTGCGCGCGCTCGTTGTCATACACCCATCGAAGTTCGGGCTGTCAAGAGGCGGCTGTTCGGACGCAGGGACGAATCGGACGAGAGGCTCTAGACGACGAGCTTCCCCGGCCCGCTGACCGCTACGCCTTCAGCGTCGTAGATGCGGCCGCACTCAGTGCACCGAACGTAACCGAGCCATGCGCTGGTTGGCTCCACTGGGTTGCCAGCGCGATCGGTCGTTTCCCAGGAGCCACCGTGCGGATCGGTCTTGCCGCAAACGCAATCCAGGCGTCGCATTTGCTGAGGTCGTCACCGTGCGCGTCATGGAATGCCGCCGAGTCAGCGTGGTCTCGACGCGCGACTGACGATCTTCGCTCTGCCAGCTGCAACCAACTCGCTCGATCACCTCGTCTTCTCCTTTCGGCTGAGTTCTCCATTTTTCAATTGATGATGCGAGCGGTCGGCGAAGTCAACAGTCAACCATCGGACTACATCCCGAGGTGCCTTTCAGCCGGGCTGGGCCTCGGTCTTGGCTGTCTTCGGATCGACGAAGACCGGCCAGTCAATTTTCCCAAATACCTGACCCTTATTGGCTTCTGTAATCGTGGCAAGAATGACCGCGCGGGTCAGCCGCTCGAAATACTCAAGCGAAGGAATGTCGGTCGGCGTGTTCGCGGCGACGTCCGGATCGGCGGAGAGTTGAACATGCCGAAAGCCCATCACTTCGGCACTGGGAAAAGCCTCGCCCGCATGGACATAGTGGGAGCGTGCTAGGTACACGTTTCGCAGCAGCTCAGGCAGCGCCGCAGCGGAGTTCCTGTCTCGTTCATCGTGCTCGCGTGTGTGCCACGTCCCATCGGTGTATTCGCCGGTTCCAATGTTCACACCAGGAACGAACTGGCGCCATTCTTCGGTCCAGAATGTCTGCGGCAGAACTCGAAGGACGTAGCTGCGGAACCTGCGGCTCAGGTTCATGTGAGTGTTCGCAAGCAGCCTGCCTCGAATCGCATCGGACTGGGCGGGGCTAAGTCCTATCTCGTTGAGTAGCGTGTTCCAGGCCGGTGCCTCGCTCCATCCGTGGAAGTCGGGAGGGGGCGGCTCGAACCTAGCTGCCAGCGCTTCGATCGCGCTGACAAGTAGAAGATAGGCGGCGCTGTTGTTGCGTCCCATCGTTAGTGCTGCACCCTGATAGAGACCGACTGCCTGAGCCACCGCTGCGAAATCGTCATCTGCGGCAATCGAAACGATGTCCTTCAGAAGGGGAGTGATTTGATCCGCTCCGCCAGCGATTGGCGCGAACACCTCGCTGTCCGGCTGATGCCCCAGCGGCATAAACGTCTTCTTGTCGCTGCCTTCTTGGCCGATGACCAACTCCGGCAAGACTCGAACGCGTCGGTGCAGCGCGAGCGAGAGGAGCGCTCCGACGTCCGATTCGACTTCGGACAACGAGAGGAGGCTGGCCGATGGTCCAGCGCTCGGACGAAGCCACCGAAGGATTGCCGTCTGTTCCGGCAGCTCACCCATTTGATAGCCGAGCTTGGTCGCGTCCGTAACCGCGAAGAGAGGTCCGTAGTACAGGAGCACGTCCCCCGCCGGCGCCACCACCCGTCTCATTTCCTCACGGACCTGGTCGGGGACCTTGGCGAAGCCTGACGTGAAATCCGTCAGGACCCGGCGTAAAGCGAACAATTTCTGTCTAGGCGCTCACGCCTATAGATATCCCTGGTTTGGGCTTGACGGCCGCCAGATGGACGAACATTAGTGACCTCCGAGTTCGGCGCGGAGGTCGTCGAACTCCCTATAGCCTCGCGCGGTTAGCTCGTTGACGGCTCGCTCGGTTTCGGCCTTCGCGGCAGAATCGTCCGACGCGAGCACGGCGCTCAATAGGCGTTTTACATGCTCGTGCCAGCCATACAGAAGTCCCGGCTCCTTCTGCACGCCAATCATCAATCGGAAGGCGTGGATGCTCTTGCCCGGCCACTGCGGCGCAATATCCGCCAGGCGCTCAATGACTAGATGCGCAGCGTCGACGGCGGTGCCAGTTTCGAGGATCTTGAGCAACTCATCAAGCAGCCATTCCGCCGAAAGAGCGTCATGCTTTGAGGCGAACCACCAGCCAAACGATCCGACTTCGTTGCGGTGCTTGTCGGGTTCTGCACTGAACACTTCGAATCGTCGACGCCATAGCTCACGGATACGTCCCGCCTGTGCTTCCGTGAGCACCGCACCGCCGTTGTATAGGGATCGACCGATGAATTCGAGCGCCGCCAGTCGAACGCTCTCGGGCGCAACCTCAAAGAAGCGAGTAATGAGACTGTCCTCAGCCCACGTGAGCTTTCCGCGCCAGTACAGGATCATCAGGTGCTCGGCCAGCGTTTGCACCGGGTCGATGAACTTTCGCCCCGTCGGTTTCCCTGGTAGTTGCGCCAGTTCTTCGACTCGCTCCCGGTACTGCGGCTCAAGAACAGCGAAGACATTGTCATATGGCTGATTGGTGAGATAGGACTCCCACGCTGCATCCCGCAGGGGTTTTCGATCCGTCGGGAAGATGTCGTTGGCGTGTTCCTTGGCCCAGGCCGAATCGATTAGCAATAGCCACGGGAACCACTGACCATAGACGGCCCGAACGGCGAGCGATGGGTCCTTTTCCGGATCGAGGTGTGCCTCAAACACATCGCGTGCCTCTGGCAGCGCCGCGAAGCCTTGTTTGACGCGATCAGCGTGATTCTTTTCGTCGTCGCGTCGCACCCAAAGCGCATAGCGCACCAGCGCTTGCATCCCTTTGCCACGCGTGGTGTTGAGTGAGAGCGTCAGTGGGTCCATGTTGTCGCCGCCATAGCGCTGCTCGTGCTCCGGGGTAGGGTCAGGATCCGCGGTAACGGTTTTCAGCGACGCCCAGACCTGATCACGGAGCTCAATCGGAATCGCCGCTTGATCCTGGCGCCCGCACCCTTCTCCGAGCAAGTCGGCAACCGTGCCCCGCGCCCAGCGCCAGCCCGGATCGCGCTCCATCAGCGCCGCCCCCTCCGGCACTTCGTCCTGCTCAACCGAGTGCGATGTGACGTAGGCAGCCAGTTCCAGAACCTGCTCCCACGGAAAGACCTTGTTCTGACGTAAAGCGTTCTCGAAACCGTCCAGAAGTGATCGGACGAAAGTCGGGTCTAGACCCCGGAAGCGCTGTGCGAATTCTGCGAAACGCTCGGGGTTCTCGGCTACGGCAGCTGACAGTTGGCGTCCAAGACCCTCGTACGAATCCGCGAACGGATCTCCCTGCGGAGCCTTCCAGTCTGCGAGGAAGGCCACTAGATCCGGCAGTGGCATACCGGCAATATCGGCGGCCGACTTTGGACTTGTTGGTCCCACCCAACCGCTCTCGTGGTAGGTCGGAAAGTCGGGATGTTTCGGCTCACCGCCCACGGCCGATAGCTCTGCGTAGCGCGCCTGCCACTTTTCGGGAAGCACGCCGCGGAAGACCGCTAACTTCTCAACTTCCCAGCCGCGCTTCGCTCCGGCTACATCCTCGTCCGTCGCCGGCCGCCCGACCATGGCAGCGAAGTTCCGTCGAAAGTTCTCCATGTCCGGCGGATTCTTCAGATTCGCAAGCAGCGTCTCCTGCTGTTCGGTTGGGACATCTTTGAAATGGGCCTGCGCCAGTCGCGCGTATTCATGGCGGACTCCGACTTCATCGAGAAGCGCCCAATCTGCGAGCCGTGTCCGAACCAGATCCAGGTCGTGCGCGCCGTACAGAGCAAGGAGGTGCAGCGCAATCCTCCTGAAGACGAGCCGCTCTTGCGACTCGAGTTCTGCCACGATGGTCCGCAGTTTGGCTGGGTCTGAACTGAGGATTCCCTCCGCGACGTCGCGCACCGCCTCGATAAGTACGTCGCGGACTTCCGTCGAGGGCTCGTTCTGGGAGTGATCCTCGATCGCGGAGCGCCAGATGTACGAATGGTCCTTTGCGGGCGCTTCCGCAGAGGGTGGCTCACCAAGACGCATGGCTTCACGTAAGAGATCCACGAAGAACTTCAGCGTTCGAGCTGAATCAGCCTTTAATAGGGCGGGCCGGAGTTTCTTGACCGCCTGTTCGTAGTCCCAGCTATCCATTCGGCCGATTGGATGAGGACGGAGCAGACCGAGACTCTCGTCTGACTTCTCGAAACGCGGATCCGGTAGGACATCGAGCAGAGCACGCGCAAGGTTGAAGGCCACAGTCGCTTGACCTTTGTCGACCAACGCCACTACCAGGTCTGCATACCTGTCGGGCAGCAGCCACAAGAGCTGACGTTGAGACTGAACCCACTTCTGCTCGCGCCGACCCAGTTGCGCGGCCCTGCTTCCCGGCAGGGCGAGCGCCGCCTGAATCACGTCTGCGTGGACGTAGATGTTCTCGGTCGCAGGCAGTTCGAGTAATACGGTCGCGACCAAGTCGGGCGCTTTGGGCGCCACCCGGGCGAGGTACTGCGACTCGGACCAGAGCGGGAAGCGCACCAGATCGTCGACCTTCTCAGGGATTGGCGGGTGCCGGAAATAGCCGCGAGCTCGCAGGGGTTCGATCCAGTCAGGCGAGTTGTTCTTCTCAAAGAAGTAGACATAGTTCGCTTTCAACTTCTGCATCGTTGCAACAGCTTCTTCGACTTGTTTTTCAGTGGGCATCGGTGTCTTCTCCGAGGAGGGCATCTAGCGCCGCACGGTCCTCAAACGGCTTGGGGGCGACGCGCGGTTGGATTAGATCCCGTAGGAAGTTCTCCGTAGCGGCCAACTTCTGCCCGAAGTCCTCACGCTTTGGTTCGAAGTTGTGATGAGTCACGTTGTTCATGTAGTCATCGAGCGTCTCGAACGTCGATCGCCTCTGCTCAGCATGCGTCAGCGGCACCGGACCCGGGGCGGGGTCGAAGTCGCCCAAGATCCTGTCCAGTTCGTCTCTCCTGAAAGGCACCTCACGGGCTAGGTAGGCGATGAACTCACCGACGACGCCTAGGAATCGGCCGAGGGAACCGTTGACCTCGCCCTCAAACCTTCCCGTCTCGGGCTTGAATGCTTGCGACGTCCGAATCATTCTCTGCCATGCGTCGCGAACTTGATTCGCTTTCGTTCGCATCGACACTGTGCGCGGGGGCGGCTGCTGCTTCGTCGCTAGGTGAAGCTTGTCGAAGACCTCCCGAATGCTCAGCGCCGCCTGCGCGAAGCACTCCGGATTCGATTCCTGGGCGAACACACGAAGTGCACCCTCGTACATGCGCGCGAGTCGCGGGCTCAACTCATGCAGAGCACCGAGCAAGTCCAGCTGTTGCTGCGAGGCGAAAGCCTTCGCCTCCCGCAGGCCTTCCGATTGATCGCCCGCCGAGTTCGCGCCCGCAGCGTTCGCCATCTCAACGCGACGCCCTCTGCGCCTTGCGATCTAGTCGCGCGGGCTCGTGCCTGAGAACATCACGCTGAATCGCTCTCGCGGGAACTGCGGAGTCGTCATGCTGCAACGGCATAAACGCTCCTCCCTGACCCGAAGTACGAGTCGTACACATGCTGGTAGACCAGATCAACCTTCTTCTCGTAGAGAGGCTTGTCGTACGTGTCCGGCAACTGATCCAGTGCCTCTTCAATCGCGAGAGCGAACTTGACATCGGCGTAGCGGAGGAAAATCAGTCCGAGAACCGGAATGGAGTACTCGGATCTCTTGAGCTTCGAGTTAGCGCGCGGCTCATCAGCCGCGTCCCAGAGACGTTTCTCGATCGGCGAGCCGTTATTGGCCATCTGTTACTGCGACGGTCGCCCCCCTTCAGTCAGAGAGACGCCGGCGATGTCCTTCCCCCATGTGAGCGCCCTTCCCAGCGCCAAGCTTCAGTCCTGCGGGGCAGCCACGTAATCATATCGAACACTTGTTCACTAATACAAGGCGACGCTGGTTCGCGCGGGCGTTGATGCGGCTTACGCGAAGTAGCTGTGATCGAAGGTCGCCTCGAAGGTGGGGTCATCCTTGCGCACGAACCGGATGGACTCGCCGAGCGACGCGCTCCGCGGGGTTCGTGGGTCCCGCGCGAGATCACTGCGTCGTTGCATGTTTTAGATCGCGCGCAGGACGTTCTGGCCGTATTCCCCCCGCGGAATCCGCGCCAGATCTTCCCGGAGCTCTTGGTTCATCGTCTCGCGATTCATCGCGGCAGCATTCTAGTGCGCGCCCGCAGCCAACAGGCTCAGACAGCGCGCACAGGCAGGCGTAGGTTGATCCAGCAGGAGCGAAAGACCCAAGCCTTGTGGTACCGGGCGGCCGCAGACGGTCGTTTCGTCGTAGAACCACCGCCCTTGATCAATTCGACGTCGCACGGCGTGGTGATCAAGCTGGATACCGCGTTGGTCGAACTCGGCCGCCCGCATCCAAATGTGGAGTTGGTCCGCCTCAGCGCTCAACGGCGTAGAGCTCACCGTACTCGCGGTAGAAACGAACAAGGCGTTCCGTTGCCGCAAGAAGCTCGGCAGTGGCATCTCGGGAAAAACTTGACTGGTCCGAATCGACGAACTTGCCGAGGTTGATATCGAGGTCCGCTAGGAAGCGCAGCAGCTGCTGGCGCTCGCTGTAGCCGACAAACGGCTGCGGTAGCTCGATTGCGTCGGGTTGCTCAGGACTGCCGATGGTCGAGTAGCGGAGGCTCGGCCAAATCCGACTGATGGCCTCTGCTCGAATCTGGAAGCTCTCGGGGTGGCCGACGCTCATTCGGGTTGCCTGATCGATCACTTCGACTTCCTCCCCCTTCTCCTGATTTGCACTTCGTCAAACTCGCCGGGCTCAGCAGTGCGCACGATTGTGAAGACTTGGTCGGCACTGCCCGGTCGTCGCTGTGGCCAGCCCGCCCGCGGATCCCGTGCGAACAAGTCCCGATGTGAGTCAATCCAGGCGTCGACTTCGGCAAAGGTCAAGGAGAATGCGGGCATCGAGAGCTTGGCGACCACGCCGTTCTTGAACTCCATCACGACGTCCCAGTTCGGGACATAGCCCAAGCGATCCGCCAGGATGCTTCGGGCCAGATCCCAGGGGCCGGCACCCCCATAGCCCCAAGCAAGCCCCGTCGGCGAGCTGTCGACGAAGTGGGAGAGATCACGAGCCGGTTCGTCACCGATCTTGACCTGAACGTGACCGCCCTCTTGCCAGAGTCCGAAATATGCCCCGTCGGGCTCGCCGAGGGACGGCGGGGGCGGTGGAGGTAGAGCCGGTTCTGGTCGCCTCTCAAAGCGCTTCCACCATTCCGCTCGTGGAGGAAGCGGCACGTTCCAACCGAGAGCACGGCGCCTGGCCCAGCGCAGATCACCCACGTTGACGTACTCGTAGTCACGTAAACGTCGATCGACTTCGTCGTGGTCCGCGATAACGGCGAGGACTTCGACCGGACCTCCGTCGCGCCATGGCTTGAACTCTTCGCCGGGCTTCCCAACATCCTCGACAACGATTTCAGCTGCGACAGGTTGGGGAATCTCGGCGCGGCGGATCTTCTTCGGACTCCACGTCTTGTTGTGGGCAACCGCGATCAGTTCTCCGGTCGTAGAAACCCAAGTAATTCGACACGGACCCATCTTTGGGTCCTGCCAGTGCTGACCCGAGTCGATTTCCTCGCGCGTATCTCGCCGGCGACTGGCGGCAAAGAACGCCGCCTCACTCTTGAAGCGTCGGTTGCGGCGGCCATTCCCTGGACGGCCAAGCGCGACGATTTCTCGGCCCCAGAACGGGATCATCCGAGCCAGATATGAAATCCAGATCCCGGCCCGCTCGAGAAGATTCGATACGCCGGCAAACCTCCGACCCACGTACGCGGCGATGACGATTGCAACCGCTACGAGTAGCGCCGCCTCGCCCGGCAGGATGAGATCGGGACGTTTCAGGCGTTCAACGACTGAGTTCCAAACAAACGTCGCGATCGGTCCAAACACGAGAGCGATGACGAACGAGATAAACGCGTCTGCGAGCTTGACGGCGAGCCAGCTCCACCCTGGTCGAGCCGCGGACGAGGCACTGATGCCGTCAAACTCTAGTCGGGCCGCTCTCAGATTGGAGGCCGACGGAGCTCAGTTATCGAACCCGCCCGCCGGACTACGTGCTTCGATGCCAGCCACATTGCGTAGATCGCAGCCGAGCTCTTGTAGCGCGTCGTCTAACTCCAAAGCAATCGCCTCTCCGTAGGGCGGAAAGAGGCTGCGCGCGATCTGTCGCCACACCGCCGCTAGGAAGAAGGCTCAAGGCGGGTTATGCCAGGGTCTGAACTGCGGAACGCGCCGGTAAGACGGACGCACCTTCGCAGGGTCGAAACCTCGCGCTGGCAGTTGCTCTCATACGGTCACAGACGCCCCTCGTCACCGACCCCAGAGCGATTCCGGTTTGGGATGAATAGCAACCTCGTGTCGTCGCTTAAGCCGAGTCATAGGAGCGATGCTCCAACACCCTCGCGGACGTAGCGGTAGACGTCCGCGGCATCGCCGCGGCCACGGATTCCTTTGCAGTAGTAACAGTTTGGGTCGGGTGCGTCGGACGAAGTCGTGAGACGCCCCATGTGCGCATACCACTTGATGATGCGAATCGGAGCCCTCAGACCGGTGACTCTGACCATGAACTCCGTCACGGCCAGTGACCCGACGACACCGTTGATCGACACGACCGATGGACCACCCTGCCCAAGAGCATCCCTGCGGACTCCATAGAGCACGTCGTGGTCGCCGCGCGCGTCTGGTGAGCTCAGTTCGAACTGCGCCTCTTCAATGTCCAAGAGACCGTGGCAGGCAATGCAGCCCATGCCGTCAAGAGCTATGCAGATTCGGCCGCCATACGTGGGCGGATCACCTGGCATGACGTCCGAAGCGAGGTCGAAGTATGGCCGAGCGTAGGCGGCACAGAGTTCATTGAGGACGAGCCGCAGACCTTCTGAATCGAGGCAACCGAAGACGTAGTCAGCAGCCATTACCGCGGCGAACGCATCGTCGCTGATGAGGGAGGCCGGAATCTTGTCGACGCGAATCTGCGGGTCGATCGCCTTGATGGTCCGCTCGCCGAGGTCGACTTTGAGCGAACCGGGGATCGGATCATCGTGCCGTGCGGTCACGTTTCGATTCCGATCCGTCTTCGCAAGTTCTTGGGGATCAATCAGGGCGAGGTAGCCGACGCCCAGGAGCGCAAGTTGTTGCACGACGTGAGTACCAAGACCCCCGAGACCAACGACGGCGACCCGCGTCGCACCGAGCTTCCGCTGACCTTCTTCGCCAAAGAGCGGCAGGTGTCGGTCGAAGCGGTCAGCTGGCATGGAAGGTGTAGCCGTCCTTCGTGAGGGGTGAGAGCCGAGTCGGTGCGAGAGAAACGCCGTTCGAGATGAGCGCGTCCAACCGCACCGGGCTCTCGGGACTGTCTAGCCAGACGAGGCCGTCGAAGCTTGTCGACGTCACAACGATGGCGGCGTACGGCCGGCCCTTGAGACGCCACCAGATGTGTGGGACGAACTCCTCGAAGCCGGTCCAGTCGCTTGGCGAGAATTGCGCATCCGAACGGCCGCGGTGCGAATGAAACTCGACGACCGAAGCACCGAGGTCATGGGCGCGCTTGATGACGTGGCCCCGCGTTTCGTCGCTCAGTTCCAGGTGATAGGCCGAACGTGAAGCGAAGCCTTCGGGCTCGACGGCCGACCATTCGATGAACCCGAACGACACACCATCTTCACGGGACGGGCGAGCGTAGACGAAGGCCACCTCCTCCGGACCAGCGGCCGTTGACAGCAGGTGCCGCCACAGCGCCGCGCGGACGTCGATGGGAACGTGGAGGCGAATGCTGCTCACTTGCCCTCCTCAAAACGCCTGGCGAAGCCCTCGACCCAAGAGCGCAGGCTGTAGCCGCGGACCGGATCGGGCTCGGCGGTGGCGCGCCACTGCCCGTCAACCGTTGTCCACGAAAAGACGCCCCACTCGCCGTCGAAAGGCGGCTTTGTCTGCGCCGGCTCGGTGTAGTTGTCGGGGCGCTGCGCGTCGATGGTGAGTCCGCCGGGCACATAGATGCCGTACGGCGGCGTGCCCGGATATGAGGGCGGTATCTGGAGAGCGACATCGGTAGTCGCGCGACTCCAGCCCGCGGGGAGCGGATAGGCGGGGATGCGTATCCACCGCCCTTCGGCGCGATATTCGAGCGCGGGGTAGCGCTCCCGAAGTAGCGCGAGTTCGCGCTCGATCCGGTCCTGCACGCTAGCCTCGCTTGAACCGAATCTTCTTCGAGAAGCCCATACCCGGCTTGAGGTCGATGATCTCGCCAGGCTGCAGCGTTCGCTCGTTGTTCTCGGCGTCGATGAGGATGGCGCCCTGGGCGGCATCCCAGCCGCCGAGCGCGACGATCTGCTCTGTGGTGATGGTCGGCTCGTCCCATGGCTTGAGCGCACCCTCGATGTCGAGCGTGAATTTAGGTCCCTGGCCCTTGTCTTTGCTGGCGGTTTCGAGCATCTGTCGACTCCTTCTGCAGCCCAAAGGACGGCTCCCCTGAGATGCGATATGATTTACCTAAATGGTAACACAAAAATCATGCACCTGACAGGTCTATGATTTTCGCCACACCCGTGGACGTCCGCTTCCGTAGTCGCGACCTACACCGCATCTGCAACCAGCACGCTCTCCTGAAGGCACGTTGGGGCTCGCGTGCCGCCTCAGCGCTGACGCAGACCCTCCACGAACTCGAAGCACTCGAGTGCCTCGGCGACATGCAGGCTCTGCCCTACGTCAGGATGCGCCGCGATGACGATGGCCTGGTTCAGCTTGACTCAGTGGCCGGAGTACGGCTGCGGATGATTGCCCAGCCCATCACGCACTCGACAGCGAGATCGTGGAAAGCATCCGAATCCGTCGTAATCGTCGAGATCGAGATTGTCGCCGAGGAGGACCATGGTTAAGGCAGGAGAACGGCTGCGCTACGCGCCCGATCACGCCACGCCGCCGGGCGTCTCTTTGCGCTCGACCCTCGTGGTCTTGGGCATGACGCAGGCTGAACTGGCAACACGAACGGGCCTTTCCCTGAAGCACGTTAACCAAATCGTCCAGGGGACGGCTCCGCTGACTCACGAGACCGCCCTTTTACTTGAGAAGGTGACTCGGGTACCGGCCAAGATCTGGAACGCGCTCGAGGCAGGCTACCGCGATCATCTAGCGCGGATCGAAGACAGGCGCAGCCTGGAGGGCGCGGCGAACTGGCTCAAGGAGATTCCCGTCCGGGAACTCGTCAACCGGGGGTATCTGCCCGAGAGCAGCGACCGAGGGGCGCTCCTCGCGGAGGTCTGTCGCTTCTTCGGCGTCGCGAACCGAGAGGCATGGGAGACGCTTTGGCGCTCGCCCCTCGCAGCCTTCCGGAAGTCACCGACCATCAGTAGCGACGCCGGAGCAGTGGCGGCCTGGTTACGCATCGGTGAAGTCGAAGCTAACTCGATCCAATGCGCGCCATTCGACGCGCCACGGTTACGCGAAACGTTGCACGAGATTCGTGCCCTGACGACCGCGCAGCCCGACGATTTCGAGCCCCGACTGAAGAAGCTATGCGGTGCAGCCGGAGTTGCCGTCGTCTTCGTACCGGAAATCAAGGGCACGCGGTGCTGGGGTGCCGCTCGCTGGCTCACACCGACCAGGGCACTAATTCAATTGAGTCTCCGATACAAATCGGATGATCACCTCTGGTTTTCCTTCTTCCACGAAGCAGCGCACTTGCTACTCCATAGCAAGAAGGCGACGTTCATCACCACCGATCGCTTTAGCGACAGTGCCGAGAAGGAGGCCGATTCGTTCGCGGCTTCATTCCTGATTCCGCAGCAATACGAGAGTCGCTTGCGGGAGCTGTCCATCTCCGACATTCGTCCCTTCGCTGAAGAAGTCGGGATTGCGCCAGGCGTCGTGGTTGGCCGACTTCAGAACGAGGGAATCTTGAACTGGAACGAGGGGAACAGTCTCAAGAGACGGTTCGAGTTCGTCGAGAAGTGACGCGAATATGGACCTGGTTCAGCGCCAAAGATCGCGCTAGGTCGAGGTTGCGCGGCTGCGACCGCGATACGCGCGCCCGAAGGCAATGGCCTCCGCCTCAAAGGGGTGGTGTCGATAGTTCCATTGACGCCGCCAGAACTCCTCGCTACCGGTTTTCATTCCCGGCGCACTGGCTTCGCCGGCAAGCCTCGTCATCTCCTTCCATTCGGCCTCCCAATCTCGACGCGTCAGCGTTTGGGACGCATGCATGACTTCGTGTCCAATCGTGTCGCGCCGTTTCCATCCAGGAACGGCGTCCCAGTCATGCTTGTTGATCAGGACGGTCTTTTTGACCGGATCCCAACCGCCACTCACTCGACCACCTGACGTTTGCGGGTTCTCGTCGGCGAATTCGACTGCAAGCTCGCCGCGAATTCCTAACTCGCGCGCGACCGCCTGAACCTCGCTTCGAACCTCAGCTGGGTCAGCGCCCCATTTGGCGACTGCGGCGAACTGACCCTCCGGACTATCGCCCCCCTTATCGGCAAGGATCTCGGCCTTGAGCCAGCGTTCAAGCTCCTCCCGCGATGGCTCCGTCACAAGGCCAAGATAGCTGCGCCCGACGCATGCCGGCGCCCAGCGAAATCGAGGTCGCGCTCAGCGACGCGCCCGACTAAAGTGTCGATGTCACGCGGAGCTTGCCATCGACGCGGAGAAACGAGTCCAGTCCGGATCGGGAACTTGTGAGCGATATGGCCCAACTCGTACCGCTGAATCACAAAGGCAAAACCGGTGGAATCACGCAACGCGACGACCACGGACCTGACTCCAGACCAGGGCGAGTGGTTAGCTGCTCGACGGTCGCTTCGAGCGGGGCCGGGCCAGGTCATCCGGGACAGACCTGGACGCACTTTGAGCCGTCGAATTGGAGCCGGCAGCGGATGTAGACGATCCGGCCGTCGGCAGCCCGTAGCAGCGACTTCTCGGTCATCGGTGCGCCGTCCCTTGTGCCCAGTGAACAAGGTTCTGCAAGCCCAGCTATTTCATGTAAACGATCTTGCCGTCGGCGCCTCGCATGAAGATGTCGGCGGTGATGCTTGGTCCGCTTATGAACGGAGTGCGCGTACCGCTCAGAACGAGGTGTCCGTTGCCGGCCCAGTACTTCTCAATGGTCGGCGAGCTGGCCGAGAGCTTGAAGATCTCCTGCCCTACTCCCGGATAGAAATTTGACGGTTTCGGATCGGCGATGAGAAGCTCGACGCCTTGCTTGGCCTCCATGAAGACGCCAATTGGGGCTGCTCCGGCTGAAGTCGAGACGGGGACGATGACCCAGTGGTTTTCACCAGCCGCGTCCATTGGTCCAAAGAGCGAGGCTTGGAAGGCAGAGTTGGTCTTGACGACCGTCGTCCCGTCGCTGATCTTGACGACCAGGATGTTGAAGGTACCGCCCTTGCCATCGCTGACCGAGCGCATCGAGACAGCGAACTTGACCCCATGCGGATCGAAGGGAAACGGCATCTTGTAGCTCTCGACGGTCGCGGTCTTGAGGGACGCCGCGATGTCGGCTGACGGCAGACCCGTGAAGAGCCGATCCGCCTCGACATCACTGCCGACCGCAACGACTTGTCCGACGGGCGTTGGTGATGGACTGGGCGAGGGAGATGGTGTTGCCGCCGGGGTCGAAGGAGTCGGCATCAACGGCGCCGTCGTCGTGGCCTGAGCAATGGGTGCCGGTGCGGCGCTGGGGGATGCCGATCCTCCGCACGCGCCCAGAACCAGTTGCAGGACCGCAGAGACTGCAATTAGCCGATTCATGGACCCTTCCCTGCCCTTCTCCCGCCTTGGTCGCCGTCGACTCTATTTTGGAGTTGCGGAGGCACTCCGGCAAGGCTGCGGATCGTGGCAAGCCGCAGCGTCGAATACACGCGGTTCCTGCGTCGTCTTCGCCTGGCGCGCGAACGGGCTGGGCTCTCCCAAGCCGAGACGGCGCGCCGGCTCGGCAAGGGACAGGCTTACGTCTGGAAGTCCGAGGTCGGTGAGCGGCGGGTCGACGCCGTCGAGCTAAGAGCCTTCGCGCGGATCTATGGCGTGTCGGTGATGTTCTTCTACGAGTAGGCCGGGGTAAATTGCGGCGGGGTCGCGTCGAGCAATGAAAGAGGCTGGCTCGAAGTGAATCGAAACCAGCCTCAGTAGTCGTCTGGAAGCAGAATGGTCGTCGCCGACCGATCTGCTTCCGTGATGATCCAAATCTTCTCGCCCGTCTTCAGTCGATACGCGGAGAGCAGTCGAAAGCCTTCGCGCAGTGAGAGCTCGTTCTCCTGTTGGTCATGCTCGTCGAGCTCACCCCAATCACCGGAAGCGTGCCGATAGAGAAGATCGAAGGCCGCTTCGCCGGAGTCCTCGAGAGCGCGTAAGGCCCCGGGCGTCGCCACCACCAGTCCGAGCGAGAATTTCGGCGCTGTCATGCCGAATCTCCTCGGGCTTCAGGACGAAACGGGCGCGGACGCTCGGCGCTCCCGTAGCGCCGCTTCACCAGCCGCGATCAGCCTGGTAAAGAGCTCCACGCTGGCCTGGTCGTAGGACTTGCCCGTCTCTTTGAAATCGCGCTCATGGTGGTCGCGCGCCTTCCGTAGCCCTTCGAGCTGATCCTCTGCGATCTCCATCGGTAGCTCGTTCAGCAGTCCAACTGTCAGCGCGACTCGTTCCCTGACGTGCTCGGCGTGAATGGCCCAGCGCTCGTCTTCGGTCCGCGCGCGATCCAATCTGCGACCGGTAGTGCCCTCCGACTGATGGACCTTGCGACGGAACTCCGCGACAAGAACGGCCGGGTCCGATTGCTTGAAATTCGTCATCGCTCGTCTCCTTCTTCCGCTATCTCAATCGCAAGGAGCGACTGGGTCAGCGGCAGAAGAGACAAGCGCGAACGAAAGGACCTCCTACCAGCCGAAGCTACTTAGGAGGTCCATCTCAATCCTTCTTGCCCGAGGCCGAAGGGGCTCCCATCGCAGGACAACGCCCCTTCGACCGAAGCTGCTTACGTGGTCTTGGCACCTCTCCCCACACTCACACCCTTCCGGAGGGCGGTGTGGTCGCGGAGAGGGTTTCTGGCCAGGCACCTTACAACGGCAGCTCTCGCACGGGTCACTGACCGTCTGGGCCAGACGAGCAATGATCCCCGCGATGCTTATCCCGCTAGTAATAACCTAGTTTACTACAATCGAACGCTTTATTCAAACTCGACCGCCCAGGGGCATTCTGCGCGGACGGGGAATACGCCCTGGGACGACCACCGCGCGGTCCTAACATTTCCCTCCAATGGACGCACCGCCGAGAGAACCAGCCGGGGTGTCAGCGCCACTAGCTCTTTACACCGTGAACGGGCCGCCAACGGACCGACAGGAGCTAGAGCAACTCCGTCGTGTCATACGGGTACTAGAAGAACACTTCGCTGGCCGACAGACGGTTCACTACCTTGTCGTCCAGCCGTTCGTACAACCGTTCAACCTTGATGCCCTGCTCATCACGCCTCGCAAGTTCTTCGTTCTCGAATTCAAGAGCATTAGGGATCGCTTCGAAATCACGGGCGGCGGACTTTCGTATCGCTATCGGGACGACGGAAACAGGGAACCGTGGGATCAACAGAACCAGTACCAGCGGGTGCGGTCATACAACTTCGCTCTGCTGGACCACATTCGCAAGCACCGCGATGAATTTCTATCGCCAGCGAAGCTCGAGGCATTCGATGAATACCGACAGGTGCACGGCATGCTCGTTGTGCAATTCAGACATCCAGACAGCATCGTCGGCGTCGATGTGTCGTATTTCTCTGTCTCCGGAGAGAGCGAAATCGGTTTTCGGATCGACGAATACTCGAACGCCGTTGAACTCACAGAGGCTGAGCTCTTGGCGTTCCTGGGCACATTCACAGGAGTCCGGGAACTGTCGAGAGAGGAGGCTGGCCTCCTTGCGCCCGCCGCCGCTGCAAGCGGCGCGGCCTTGCCGATCCCAGTCGCCGCGCATCTTCCGCCGAATCAGCCGACTCTGATACCCAGCGCGGCATCACGTCCGAGAGCTGCGATGGCCGGACCGCCCAGCTCGGGCCCCCCGTCGCCGCCAGACGCACCTCACAGACCACAAGCGTCCGACCAGCTGCCTCCTGCTCCTCCGGCCGCTGCGCGTCTAGGGATGTGGCCGAGGGTGGTCTGGATCGGGATAGTGCTTTTCGCAGCGTTCGCGGTCCTGGCGGGTCTTCTGAGGCCCGCCGTCGGAGATGTCCGGGTCGTCGACTCCGCACGCCCCAGCGCCAGCAGCATTCCGGGGGTCGTGGCGGCAACACAGGCCCCAACGACACCGTCCCCCAGTCCGACGATCGCAGCGTTCGGCCCCACTGCAACGGTTCGTCCGGGTGTGACGCTTGCGGTGACGGACCTCCAACCCGCAGCGCCGTACACCTCCAACCTGCGAGCAACCTTCAAGATCACGAACGCGAGCGGGGCGGAGTTCTGGCCCCGGTTCGACCCGACCGAAGTGACGATGACGGAAGACAGCGGTCGGCGTCACACATTCCAGTTCGCCTATTGGCCGCCCGGGCAAGGACCGCCGGGGCCAATGCCGACAGGCGCAAGCACAACCTTCGACATTGAGTTCGCGGGCGGCGGACTGTCGCCCTCGACATCGCGGGTCGACATTCGCTTCGGCTCAGTCTCGGGAGTCACAGGGCTAATCGTTAGTTGGCCAATCACGTAAGGGCAGCCACGGCCAGGGATCTGGCGCAGCGTGTCCCGCAGGCCAATTGACGACGCGCCTATCGTTCGATCACTGCTCCTATTTCAGTCGGCCAACTCTGCGCTGGCAGAAGGAGGGTGTTGGGTCGCATAACCCGGGTGACCTCCGTGGTTGAAGAGGGGCCGAACGTGGAGTGGATGATGGACGAAGTCCTCCAATCGCTCCAACCGCTCCCTCCGCGTTTGCACAGGCCGTCAGAGCGCCGAGCTAGTCGGTGACGGTGCTCACATCGGCCTAACAGCCGACTCGAAGGACGTGCGTTAGTCGTCCGACAAATCGGTGGACACCGAGGGTTGGCGGTTCCGGAAACGGAAAGCCAAGGTGTCCCTCAATACGGGCGAAGCGATCCGAACGTTCCGGGAAGCTCGCGGGCTGACCCAGGCGGAACTCGCCGACGCGATCGGCATGAGCGCTCCGTACTGGTCGAAGCTCGAGAACAACCGCAAAGGACCGCCGAAGCTTGAGACTCTGCAACGGGTCAGGGTGGCTTTCGACCGAAAGGGAAAGCCACTCGAAGAGGCCGAGCTATTGGAGCTCTTCTCGGCAGCGCTGAGGCAGCGTCAATATCGGCCACAAGCTCGCGGACGTGCGGTACCGGACTTAGGACCGGAATCGCTCGACCAGAGGAAGTCCCGAGGGCAACCTCGGGACTTCTCTCTTTTCATGTCCTGCAGGACGGCGACGCCCCTTTCCTCTTGACCAATGATCGCCGCACGCGCCGGCGACATCAGCGGAGAGGAGGAACGGATGAGTAAGGCGCTCGAACGCGTGCCCGCAGTCGATTTCGATGCCCTATGGAACCGCGGCGAGCCGGATCTTGAACTGTCAGATGACCGACAGATTAGGCCGGTGCGAAGCGAATCGACGCGACTGCCACGGAATGTCGTGCTCAGTGCGCTCGGTATAGCGGCACCGGCCGCTGTCGGCAGCATCGCGGGCATCGCTCTCGGCGAAGTCGCTCGCTGGGACTGAGCGGTGGGTGGGGATTTCGTGCATGCCAATGCCGCGGAATCCCCACCGCCGCGTGAGCACGTCTTCGCGAGCCAATGTCCAAGATGCGGCAAGGTCGCCGCAGCTGCGGGACACGCGACTTTCGGCGAATGGCTGGATTGCCTAGACGCCTTTCGCCTTGAAGCGCGACTGGCTAAGTGGACCGAGGAGTGGCCCGCTTCCACGGCTCCGTCCGATCCGTCGTCCGGCCTCCTCCAGCTGTCTGCACGGGCCAGCCGGATGGTTCCGTTCGAATGAACGACCCTGAGGAGCTTCTACGAGAATTCACTGAGCACTACGCGCGCAGTCTCGATGCTGCTCACCAACTTCGGGAAGAGCGCATCGTCGTAATCGGACTGGGCGCGGTCGGCTCGCTGACCGCGCTGGAGCTCGCCCATCACGGCTGCTCGCTCGACTTGATTGACCGCGATGTCGTCGACGCCGCCAACCAGGCCCGTCACGTTCTGAGCGAGCGGAGGTACCTCAACGAGCCCAAGGCGGCGGCTCTGGCCGCACATATCCGCGCTCAAGTGCCGTCGCTCCAGGACATCCGCAGTCTGGTCGTCGATATCAACCTGCTTTAGCCGAGAACAGCTCGCCAGTCGTCTGACCGGTGCCTCTCTCATCATCGCAGCGACCGGTCGGAATGAGATCGACCGCGTCCTCGATGAGTGGGCCCGCCACTTGGACATCCCCATTCTCTTCCCGTCGATGTGGGCGGGCGAGCAGGCAGTGGTCGGTGACCTGCTGGTAGTCGCCTGGAACGTTCAAGGGCGGCGCGGAGGGTGCTTCCGCTGTCTCCGGCCTGAGACCGACCGCCCCGAGCCTCCGGCCGAGGCGCAGCCTGGTCTGCGCGCGGACGTACAGCGTGTCGCCAGTCTCGCCGCCGCGACGGCGCTGGCGCTTCTTCTCTCGGGCAGCCCGCAGCAAGTTCGGCTGACCGAGCAGCTACGACGCGGTGTCAACTACTTCTTGGTGCCTCGCTGGCCCCCGACGGTTCAGACCGTTCGCACGCGCCGCCGTCGCGATTGTCGGTTCTGCTCGGCCGTCCGCTCGGCCGGCATCACCATCCGGGGAGCAGCCGGCGTCGGAGGAGGCGGCTTGCGTGATTGGGCCGTCGGACTCGGCCTGGCGAGTGCGACCCTTTGGCACCAAGCCATCCCCGGTCTCGACGCCCTGACCACGCTCGCCTTCATCGCCGCGGCCAGTCTGTGGTGGCGGAACCGCCTGCCAAGCTTCGCCGAGGTCTCCTCTCGCCTGCGCTCGCTCGGAGGTGATCAGCCGTGATTGCCGAAATCGAAGCTTCGCTTTGGCGATTGATGTGGCGGCTGACGTGGTTCCTCCTGACGCTAATCCTGCGGATCTTCTGGTTGCCAATCCTCATCATCGCGGTGTTCGTCTACGTCGTATTGCCTGCGCTCGGAGCACTCGTGCATCTCCTCGCTGTCGTCATGCAGCCCGCAACTGCCGTGGCGGTCCTGTTGGTCGTTCTTTGGATGTGGCGCCGATGAGATTGGCTCGCCGCTTGTTTGTTGACTTCAATGACTGTAGTCATCATCAATATGACTAAGATGCAAACTTGGAAGGAGAGCCAAGACGAAAGAATAGCGCCAGACGACGAGCTCGAAATCGAACGCGAGCGAGCCGCCGATCCGTTCCGCCCCTTGGCGATCGTGCTACTAGACATCGCCCGCGAGAAGCTGGCGCGGGAGCGGGAAGGGAGAGAGAAGAGAGATCTAGTACCTGCCCAGAGGAGCCCACGTGCCCGGCCTTGATACGGCCTTACAGCTTGCAACCACCATCCTCGCGGCAGCTTTGCTCCTGCTCTCCGTTTGCGGTGGCCTCGCCCTAAGAGGGCGACTCCGCCGCTTCGACGGCGAGCTCTACCGCGTCGCCGCCCCTGCCTCCCCATCCTCACCCGAACACTTCTTTCAAAGCCTGCACGGGCTCCTCCGGCCGTTCCTGCGTCGCCTCGTCGGCGGGCAGCCGTGGATCTCACTCGAACTGGCCGGACAAGCAGGACGGGTCAGCTTTCAAGTTTGGATCCCCGAGGGTCAGAAACCGTTCGTTGAGTCGCTTCTACGGGCCGCCTATCCCGGCGTCGAGCTGACCCCGGTCAAGGAAGAGAGCGCGGATAGGTCGCATACCGCTCTGGCCGATGTTCGCCTATCACGTGGCAACTACCTGCCAATCCAGACGAGCTTCGACGGCGAACCGCTCGCCAGCACCCTTTGGACGCTCGCCCGGGCCCGCGGCAGTAGCGCGGTGACTCTGCAGCTACTTGTCAAACCGAAGCCTTCGCGTTGGCAGAGTGCCGCCGACATGGTGGCGCAACAGCTGCGAGACGGCCGACGCGGACTACGCGGAATGCTCTTCGGCGTCCCGGCCGACGCCCCAGCGACGCAGCGCGAGCGCGACCAGGCCAAAGCGATTGAAGAGAAGGCGTCGCAGCTTGGCTTCGACTGCGCGCTGCGGGTCGTGGCCGAGAGCAATCGTCGGGGAGAAGGCGAGGAGTTCCTACGCTCGATCGCGGCCAGCCTGCGGCCGTTTGCCGCTGCCAATAGCTTCGACTTTGGGCGGGTCTTTCTCCGTGGACAATTCCTGCAAGCGTTCCGCTCTCGGCGGTTCCCACTCTTTGACGGCTTCACCCTCAATACCCAGGAACTGGCGGCGCTTTGGCACCTGCCGAGTGAGGCACCGCCGCAGCTTGAAACCATCCGCGCCCCGCGACTGCCCTCACCACCTGGTGCCTCACAAGGCGAACGGCAGCTAGGGGTCTCGACCTACGGCGACGAGAACCTGCCGATCCGTTTGTCGATCCAAGACTCGCGCCGACACCTACATGTCCTCGGACCGACCGGCACCGGCAAGACGACGCTTATGGCAAGTCTCGCCCTCCAAGACGTCGCCGCCGGACGCGGGGTCGGGATCATCGATCCCAAAGGTGATCTCGTCGCCGCCGTCCTAGCCCGCATTCCGCGCAATCGCATCGCCGACGTCGTTCTGATTGCGCCGGGAAATGGCGACCTGACCGTTGGACTCAATCCTCTCGAGGCTGGTAGTGGTGACGATCGTGATCTCATCGCCGAGAACACGCTCACCATCTTCAAGCGCATCTACGAGCGGTACTGGGGTCCACGCACCGACGACATCCTCAAGTCAACGCTTCTGACTCTTCTTCGTCAGCCGAATTCGACGCTCGCCCACATTCCGCTTCTTCTAACTGACCCACTTTTCCGCCGGCGTCTGATCGGCAGTGTCAGTGACCCGTTGGGGCTCGATCACTTCTGGCAGTGGTTCGAGCGGCTCTCCGAGGCGCAGCGGAGCGAAGCCGTCGGGCCGGTCATGAACAAGCTGCGCGACTTCTTGGTCCGACCGCGCCTAAGGCGTCTTCTGTGTCAGCCGCGCTCGACGTTTGATTTGCGGTACATCGTCGATGAAGGCGGGATCCTGCTGGCTGATCTATCCGTCGGCCGTTGGGGCGACACCGCCGCAGCACTGATCGGCTCGTTTCTTGTCGCCAAGCTTTGGCAGGCGGTCCTGGCACGCTCGGCGGTGCCGGAGAATCGGCGCCGCGACTTCTTCCTCTTCATCGACGAGTTCCAGCAATTCCTCGGGATCTCTGGTCCGTTCGCCGACGCCCTCGCCCAAGCCAGGAGCCTCCGGCTGTGTCTGACGATCGCTAATCAGCACTTGGCTCAGCTGCCGCGCGAGCTCCGCGAGGCCATTGGCTCTAACGCCCGCAGCCGAATTGTCTTTCAAGCCGGGCAGGAAGACGCCTCATATCTCGCCAGAGAGTTCGCGCCGCTTGATGCGGCCGCGCTCACCTCTCTCGCCCGCTACGAGATGGCGGCTCGGCTGTCGATCCAAGGCGAGACGTCGCGCCCGTTCACGGCACGGACCCTGGCCCTTGCCGAGGTCGAGGATCCCGACCGCGCCCGTCAAGTTGCGGCCGCCTCACAGGAGCGGCACGGCCGGCACGTAGCCGTCGTCGACCGCGAGCTTCAGGCGGTCTTGTCACCGATGGAAGAGATAACGATTCCAGCTCTTGGAGTCGGGCGGAGGCCTCGGCGATGAGACGGCCCGTGGCTAACCGCATCTACGTCGGTGATGCCGAGCGCGTGCTGCGCAGTTGGCCTGCCGAATTTGTCGATGTCTGCCTAACCTCCCCGCCGTACTACCAGTTGCGCGATTACGGACACCCCGACCAGCTCGGTTTGGAGGAGACGCCTGAGGAGTACATCCGTCGACTCCTCGCGGTCCTGCGGCAGGTCCGTCGCGTCCTTCGGCCCGGCGGTTCGCTCTATCTCAATCTCGGCGATACCTACAGGGGCAAGTCGCTCGTTGGCATTCCCTGGCGCTTGGCGCATGAGCTTTCGCGGCGCGGTTGGTACTTGCGAAACGCCATCGTCTGGCACAAGCCGCATGGGCTACCGAGTGCGATCAAGGACCGACTGACCAACCGCTACGAGTTCCTCTTTCACCTGACCCGCTCGCGCCGCTACTTCTTCGACCTCGACCCGATTCGCGTCCCGAATACGGATCCGCGATCTCGGTACCTGACGAGGCCGGTCCGTCGAGGCGCTCAGGGAATCGATCACCGGCCGGGGCTAGCAGTGGCTGGCAACTTCGTGCCCGACCCGCGGGGCAAGAACCCGGGCGACGTCTGGTCGATCGGCCCGGAGACCAGGCCGAAGCGCTGGATCGTGCCGGCCGAGACGATGCACTACGCGCCGTTTCCCGAGGAGCTCTGCGAGCGACCCGTCCTGGCGGCCTCGCCCTTGGGCGGAATCGTCCTGGACCCCTTCGTGGGCTCAGGCACGACCGCCGTAGTCGCTCGGCGCCTCGGACGCCGGTTCCTAGGGATCGAGCTCGTGCCGGGCTACGCCGCCCTGGCGCGGAGGCGGCTGCGCCACGAGTCCCTACAGGCTGCCAACTGTTCTCGTCGCTCGTTCTCTAGCTGTTCTAGTCGGAGAACAGCAAACCGCGTTACTGACACAGGAACCGGCGCCTCGACCGCACTGAGTTTCTACCGAACCGCGGAGGCAGCATGAGGACCGACTTCCTCAGTTCTCGAGAGGTGCAGATCCTGCTGCTCGTTGCCTCCTACCGCTACCTCGGTCTGACCCATCTTGAGGAGTTCCTATTCGCCGGTAGTCCAACTACTCGTCTCTCACGCAAAGTCATGACGCGGCGGGTGGCGGGCCGGCTGCGAGATCATGGACTCCTCGCCTCGACCCCCAGGCTCGTCGGCGGTCCGGCCGGTGGGTCGGGTCGCTTGGCATACCACCTCACCAAACTTGGGGCCAAGCTCGCCGGCCAACTGAATCCCGATCTCCCGACGCGGCGGCTCTCCTCCTCGGGGACATTTCTGATGCAGCACGCGCTCATGACGGCCGATGTGGCGTTGGCCTTTCGCCGAGCGGCAAGGACACACCCGGGTCACGACATCCTAGAATGGGAATCCGACTGGCAAGCAAGGCACCGCGTCCGTTCGTCGGTTCTAGTACCGGATGCCTACTTCGTCTACGCAACACCCGACTTGGAGCTGTCGGCCTTTCTCGAGATCGATCTAGGGACCGAGGGCTCCCGCTTCTTCGCTTGCAAAATCCTAAGCTACTTGGAGCTCGCGCGAGCAGGCGATTGGCGAGAGATCTTCGAAAGCTGGCCGTTGGTTCTCGTGGTGACACCGACCGAGCGACGCGCCGAGGCGCTGAGGCGCGCGACCGAGGCCGTGATCGCGCGCCAAGCCGACGCTGAGCGCATTCGCGGGCGGACCGCCTTTGGCTTCGCGGCCATCGGTCAAGTCATTGAAGGGCCACTGGACGCCGTCTGGCATTTCAACGACACCGAGGAGGTCCAAGTGCTGCTGCCAAGCATGTTGGCTCATAGTCATGAAGCAGTTGACTAGAGGCGAGAGGATCGCTATGCTGTCTAGAAGTGACAAGAAGACAGTCTCAACGGACGGTGGCCGAGCGTCTCGGCCCGGTCTTCCACAAGCTCCGAACCGACCGCAAGATCCCGACCCAGCAGCTCTCGGAAGAGACGGGGCTGGACTACTCGTACATCGCCCATCTGGAACGGGGCCGCTTCAAGGACATGGGGATCGAGAAGTTCGCCCGCCTCGTTCGCGCTCTCTCGATCTCGGCCGATCAGGTCCTGGCGGAAATGGGGCTTCTGCCGAAGGGCGCGGCACCACGAATCGATCCCAAAGCCTTGCTGAGGGCGCATTACAAGCTCAGTCCAACGGACCTACGGAACGCGCTCGATTTTCTGGAGTTCCTGAGCCGCAAGTCGGGGCGACCGAAGGCGGAGAAGGAGCCAAGGAGCCGAACGTGAAGCGCGCGGTCATCTACGTCCGGGTCTCCTCCAAGGAACAGGCCGAGGGCGGCTACTCGATTCAGGCTCAAACCGAGGCCTGCCGTCGTTTTGTCCTCACCCAAGGTTGGTTCCTCGCCGAGGAATACGTCGATCAGGGCGAGTCAGCGCGTACCGCTGACCGGCCGCAGTTCCAGCGAATGCTCTCTGACCTTGCTGAGCACCGCGATATTTCCGTCGTGGTCGTTCACAAGCTCGACCGCCTGGCGCGCAATCTCAGCGACCACGTCACAGTTCGAGCGAAGCTCGACAAGCTCCACGTTCGTCTGATCTCGGTCAGCGAGAAGATCGAGGAATCGGCCAGCGGACAACTCTTCGAAGGGATTCTTGCTTCCCTCGCCCAGTTCTACTCGGCCAATCTGGGCCAAGAAGTCAAAAAGGGCATGTTTCAGAAGGCCCGCAATGGGTTGTGGCCATCAATCGCACCTATCGGCTACCTCAACCATCGCGAGGACGGCTCGCGTCGCGCCGAGTCTGTTCTCATCCCCGATCCCAAGACCGCGCCCCTTGTACGCGAAGCCTTCGAGCTTTATGCAACGGGCGAGTGGAGTATCACGAGCCTCCATGGGGAGATGACCCGACGGGGACTGAAGACGAGAAACGGTCGGCCACTGGCCCGTTCCAAGATCGCTTCTCTTCTTCGAAACAAGATCTATGCCGGCGCCGTCATTTGGGGTGGGGTCGAAGTGCCTGGGCAACACAAACCACTTGTCACCGCCGACGTCTTCGAGAAAGTTCAGGCAGTGATTGACACCCACGACCTCGCGGGGGTCCGCGAGCGACGACGCGGCCACTATCTGAAAGGAAGTCTCTACTGCGGCACCTGCAACTCCCGCCTGGGTACAACCCTCGCCAAGGGCGGCCGGTTCGAGTACTTCTTCTGCATCGGGCGCCACCGCAAGCGGACCGCCTGCGCGGAGCCCTATGCCTCGACCGCAAAGCTGGAGAAAGAGATCGAGGCGCTCTACGGCCGGATCGAGCTGCCAGAGGCACGGCGCCAGCAAATCGAGCGTTCGGTCGAAATGGAAATCGGGCAGCAGGTGCTTGGCAGTACCAAGAGCGCCAGGCGGCACCAGGAGAAGCTGATGCAGCTTGATAGCGAGCGGCAGAAGCTCATCCAAGCTTTCTATGCCGACGCCATACCCGTGGAGCTTCTCCGTACGGAACAGCAACGAATTGACGATGAAGTCAGGGCTCTGAAAGAGCAGATTGGTCTTGACCGGGAAACTTTGGAGCACGCCAGGAAGGCAGTCGAGATTGCGCTTCGACTAATCGATCGGTGCGACGCGACCTTTCGCGAGAGTAAGGAAACGAGTCGCCGCCGCCTAAACCAAGTGTTCTTCGAGAGGATCTACGTGAGTAGCGGCGAGATTCGCGCGTTCGACTACCGCGAGCCGTTCAAGACGATCTTCGAGAACATCGCCAATGCCAAGGGCGTCGGTTCGCTGCCCACCCCCGTAGGGGTGGCCCAGTTCGAACAACGACCTTCTGGTGAGCCGCCCGGGATTCGAACCCGGAACCAAGGGATTAAAAGTCCCCTGCTCTGCCATTGAGCTAGCGGCCCCGACCTGCGCTTTATTTGACGCCTTTGAGCAGCTCCGACAGGGTGACGCCGAGCCGCTTCGCGAAGTGCGACAGCGCCGCCAGCGACGGCGCGACACGGCCGGTCTCCATCTTCCACACGTACTGACGCTCGAAGTAGACACGCCCGCGCCGATCGGAGCCCAGCTGCGCCATCGTGAGGCCCTTCGCCTCGCGGAGCGCGCGGATCCGCTTTCCGGCCGCGCGCGCGACCTGCTTCTCGCCCGGCACGTCGGGATTCACGCGAGCCGGCACGGCCCTATACCCCGGCGCAGCCGGACGCGACAGGAACGTCCGATGTCGCGATGGGACGGACGATCACCTACGGCACCGGGTCCAGCAGCGGCTTGCCGTCAAGGAACGCCAGGATGTTGGCCGCGGCGCGCATCGCCATGCGGCGGCGCGTCCCCTCGGACGCGGACGCGATGTGCGGCAGCAGCACCGCGTTCTCCTGCGCCAGCAGGAGCGCGTCGACCTCGGGCTCGCGCTCGAAGACATCGAGCCCCGCGCCGGCGATGATGCCGTCGCGAAGCGCCTCGGCCAGCGCGTGCTCGTCGATCACCGGCCCGCGCGAGCTGTTGACCAGAACGGCCGTGCGCTTCATCTTCCGCATCGCCGCGGCGTCGATCAGGTGGTGCGTCTCCGGCAGAAGCGGGACGTGCAGCGACACGAAATCGGACTCGCGCAGGAGCTCGTCCATGGTCACGAAGCGCGCGCCGAGCTCGCGCTCGGCATCCTCGTTGCGCCGCGCGTCGGTGTAGAGCAGCCGCATCGAGAACCCCTGCGCCCGGCGCGCGACCGCGCGTCCGATCCGGCCCATGCCGACGATGCCGAGCGTCGCGTCATGCACGTCGTGGCCCAGGAAGAGAAAGGGTGTCCAGCCGCGGAACTTGCCCGCGCGCAGGTAGCGCTCGGCCTCCCCGAGACGCCGCGCGGCCGCCAGCAGCAGCGCGAACGCGCCATCGGCCGTCGTCTCGTCCAGGATGCCCGGAGCGAACGTGACCGCAACACCACGTTCCCTCGCCGCGGCAACGTCGATGTTGTCGTAGCCCGTGGCGAGCGAGGCGATGAGCTTGAGCCTCGGCGCGCCGCGGATCGCGCCACCGGTGATGGGATTCGCCGCGAGCGTGTACACGATGTCGGCGTCGCGGATCGCGGCCGCGACCTCCTCGGGCGTCGGGAGCGGGGGCTCGCCGGGCAGGACGACGACGTCGGCCCGCGGGCGCAGGAGCGCGAGCGCGTCCTCGTGCACGGGACGCGTCACGACGATCTTCGTCACGACGCAATATTGACGCACGTGGTGAAGAGACGAGTCGCGGTCGACGACGTCGCGGAGCACAACCGTCGGATGTGGGACCGCCTGTCGGCCGCGGGCATCCCGTACACGCGGCCGCAGGGCACGCCCCCCAAGACGGCGGCGGCGAAGCGCCGCTTCCTCGATCCGCACGACCGCCTCGCGGGAATGCCGCTCAAGGGCGCACGCGTCCTCGTGCTCGCCGGCGGCGGAGGGTGGCATGCGGTGCTGTTCGCCGAGCTCGGGGCGGAGACGACGGTCGCGGACATCAGCACGCGCCAGCTGAGGACGGTCCGCGAGCTCGCGCGGACTCGAGGCACACGTCTCAAAGCGCATCAGCTGGACATGCGCGATCTGTCGCGTTTCGCCGACGGGTCCTTCGACGTCGTGTGGCACAGCCACTCGCTGGTGTTCGTGCCCGACCCGGACGGCGTGATCGCCGAGGTCGCGCGCGTGCTCGCGCCCGGCGGCGTGTATCGCGCGTCGACGATGCACCCGGTCACCTACCGCATGTACGGGACGTGGACCGGCACGGGCTGGAATCTGAAGCGCGGCTACTTCGAGGACGGGCCGATCCGTGGCGACGACGGCGTCTGGGAATTCGACGACGTCACGGTGTCGGCGCCGACGCTCGAGTACGCGCACCGCATCTCGGATCTGGTGAACGCGTGCGCCGCGGCGGGCCTGCTCGTCGATGGACTGTGGGAATGGTCTCCGGGTGAGATCTCGACCCGCGTTCCGATCCGGCCGAGCACGGCGCGAGGGGAGGCCGAGCCGGGATCCGATGAGGCGCTCGAGCGGCTGTTGCCGGCGTTCGTCGAGTGGCGCGCGCGGAAGCCGGGGTCGCATCCCGGACATCACGTCCGGGACGCGATACTCAGTCCTCCGGCGGCTTCCGCAGGCGCCCGCTCGCCGAAACGTACTGCTCGGCGATCTGGCTGATCTTTCTCAAGGCGACCGGGATGTTCACGCCCCAGCCCACGCCGAAGACGCGCTCGGTGAAGACGTGGTCCGATTCCGGCGCCCAGTACGACTCGCGCAGCCGCTTAATCGTCGGCACGCGGAAGTCGTAGGGCACGACGCCCGCGACCTTGCCGTGCCAGGTGCGCTGCTCGGGTGGCTTGCGCAGCTCCTGGTAGACGGCGGCGAACAGCGTGAGCCAAACGAGCGACTTGATCGTGCGGACGAGGTCTTTCATCACCTAACTCCCGCCGGGGTCGTCCCCGGCTTGCGCAGCGGGATCCCGGCCCGGCATTGCGGGCACGCGTCGGGTTCGTAGGCGGCGATGCTCGTGCGCCACAGCGCGACGAGCGGGACGCCGAGTTCGGCGCCGCCGGATCGATCGACGAGCACCGCGACGGCGATCACGGTCGCACCCGCCGCGCGCACCGCGTCGATCGTCTCGTTCACCGACCCGCCGGTGGACATGATGTCGTCGACCACGAGCACGCGCTCGTCACGCGCCAGCTGGAATCCGCGGCGGAAGACGCGCCCGCGACCCGACTCGTCACGCTCGGCGTAGACAGCGCGCACGCCGAGCTGGCGCGCGACCTCGTGGGCGAGGATGATCCCGCCCGTCGTCGGCCCCGCGACGGTCGTGACGTCGAGGTCACGGACGCGCTCGGCGATCGCTTCGCAAAGCCGCTCGGTCTGACGCGGCCACTGCAGCACGGCGAACTTCTCGACGTAGCGGTCGGAGTGCTTGCCGGACGACAGCTCGAAGTGGCCCTCGAGGTACGCGCCGGCGTCGCGGAACAGGGTCTCGACCTCGCGCTCCCCGATCGCCATGTCCACATCAGTATCTATGCTCGCGCGGATGAAGGCATTGACCGTCGTGCCGCGCAAGCCCGGCAGCGGCGCGGTGCGCGACGTGCCCGATCCGGTCGCGCGCGACGGCGAGGTCATGGTCGACGTTGTGCGCGTCGGCCTGTGCGGGACGGACGCGGAGATCGAGCGCGGCGAGTACGGCTCGGCTCCTCCGGGATCGGACCTGCTGGTGCTGGGCCACGAGAGCCTCGGCCGGATCGCGGACGATCGCGGGGCGCTGGCGAAGGGCACGCTCGTCGTCGCGAGCGTTCGGCGGCCGGACGGCTGCCCGAACTGCGAGCGCGGCGAGCAGGACATGTGCGTCTGGGGAAAGTTCACCGAGCGCGGCATCGACGGGCTGCACGGCTATTGCGCGGAGCGCTACGCCGAACGCCCCGAGTACCTCTTCCGCGTCGACCAAGCGCTCGAGCCGGTCGCGGTGCTGCTCGAGCCGCTCACCGTGAGCGAGAAGGGGCTCCGCCATCTCTGGTCGGCACAGCGTCGCATGACCGTCTGGGAGCCCAGGCGCGCGGTCGTCACCGGAGCGGGCCCGGTCGGGATCCTCGCCGCGCTGGCCCTGCGCCTGCGCGGACTCGAGGTCACCGTCATCGAGCGGACGTTCAAGCCCGCGCGAGGGGAGCTGCTGGCGCGGATCGGCGCACGCTACGCCGCGACGAACGACACGCCGCTGGCGTCACTCGGACCGGTCGACGTTGTGCTCGAGGCGACGGGCAGCTCGGCGGTCGCGTTCGCGGCGATCGACCTGCTCGGACCGAACGGCGCGATCGTGCTCACGAGCGTGACCGGCGGCGGGCGGAGCATCGAGCTTCCCGCGGACGAGCTCAATCAGCGGATCGTGCTGCGCAACCTCCTGATCCTCGGGAGCGTGAACGCGAACGCCGAAGACTTCAAAGCGGGCATCGCCGACCTCGCGCTCTCCGAGCAGCGCTACCCGGGGTTCCTCGGCTCGCTCATCACACGCCGCGTGCCGCTCGCGGAGGCGGCGAGCGCTCTGCCGCACGATCCGACGCAGATCAAGACCGTCGTCGAAATCCAGCGGCAGGTGCCCCTGCGGAGCGAATCGACAGCGAGTGGGGCCGTCAGGTCGTGACCATCCATGACGTCACGCTGGTCATGCGGCCGGGCATGCCGACCTGGCCGGGCGAGGACGGGCCGTCGATCGAGCCGCTGCGCCGCATCGCCAAGGGGGACGGCGCGAACGTGTCGGTGGTGCGCTTCGGGAACCACACCGGCACCCACGTCGACCCACCGATCCACTTCATCGAGGGCGCCAACACGGTCGACAAGCTTCCGCTCGACGCGCTCGCGGGCCCGTGCACGGTGATCGCGTACGACGGCGAGACACACATCTCGGCGGCCTGGCTGAAGGCGCACGGGATCGCGGGCGCCAAGCGAGTCCTGTTCAAGACCCGCAACAGCGAGCTGTGGCGGACGCGCGCGCCGTTCGACGAGCGATTCGTCGCCATCGATGAGAGCGGCGCCGATTGGCTCGTTGCGCAACGAGTGAAGCTCGTCGGTGTCGACTACCTCTCGGTCGAGCCGTTCGGCTCGGGCAAGAGCGGCCACCCGGTGCACGTGAAGCTGCTGGCCGCGAGTGTCGTGATCGTCGAGGGGCTCGATCTCTCGGAGGTCGCGCCCGGGGACTACGAGCTGTTCTGCGGCCCGCTCAAGCTCGAGCATGGCGACGGCGCTCCCGCTCGCGTGTTCCTCATCGAGCGCTGACCGACCGCCGTACCATCTAAAGGATGACGCTCGCGAAACCGCTGGTAGGGCGGCGGGAGCTCCTGCGGACCTTCGCCGAGGACCGCCTCGTCGCGGTCGTGCGCACCGCGACGGTCGAGCAGGCGGAGCAGCAGGCGCGCATGGTGGCCAAGGCCGGGGTGCGGCTCGTCGAGATCACGCTCACCGTGCCTGACGCCTTCGAGCTCATCGAGCGGCTCGCGACCGACGCGTCGTTCGAGGGGATCGTCGGCGCGGGCACGGTGCTCTCCGGCCGCCAGGCCGAGGACTCGCTCCTGGCGGGCGCGCGCTTCCTGGTCAGCCCGTGCCTGGTGCCGGCGATGATCGAGGCGGCCCGATCTCACGATGCGATCTCGATGCCGGGCACGCTCTCGCCGACGGAGATGCTGAGCGCGGCGGACCTCGGCGCCGACTTCATCAAGATCTTCCCCATCGCGACGATCGGCGGCCCGGCCTACGTCGCGAACGTGCGACGGGCGCTTGGCCACCTCCCGCTCGTCGCGACCGGGAACATCGCGTTCGAGGAGATCGCCGAATACCTCGCGGCCGGCGTGGTGGGCTTCGGCATCGGCGGACCGCTCACCGGCGGCGACATCTCGAACGCCCAGCGCTTCCTCGCCGCCACGCGCCGCGCCGCCTAGGGCGCGGGCGTCCGGTCGGCACATCTGACGAGCGCCGGAGCGAGGTAGATGCCGCGCGATCTGCCGCTGGGCAACGGCGACTTCCTCATCACGTTCGACTCGCTCTACCAGCTGCGCGATGTGTACTTCCCGTACGTCGGGCTCGAGAACCACACCGTCGGCGACCCGTCGCGCTTCGGCGTCTGGGCCGACGGGACGTTCAGCTGGGCGAGCGACGATGGCTGGCAGCGGCGCCTCGCCTACCGGCACGAGACGCTCATCGGCGATACGACGCTGCAGAACGACCGCCTCGGTCTGCGCCTCGTCTGCCGCGACGGCGTCGACTTCGACCGCAACGTGTACCTCCGGCAGGTCACGGTCGAGGATCAGAGCGGCAAGGCCCGCGCGGTGCGCCTGTTCCTTCACTTCGACGCGCACCTCTACGGGAACGACGTCGGCGACTCGGCGTACTACGACCCTCGCGCCCGCGCGCTCCTGCACTACAAGGGCAGGCGCTGGGTGCTGATCTCCGGCACGGCCCCCGGAGGTGATCCCGGCCTCACCTCGTTCGCCATCGGGCAGAAGGAGACGGACGGCAAGGAGGGGACGTGGCGCGATGCCGAGGACGGCGACCTATCGCGCAACCCGGTCGCGCAGGGATCCGTCGACACCGTCTCGCAGCTCTCGCTGAGCGTCCCGGCGAACGGATCAGCCGCGGCGACGTTCTGGATCGCCGTCGGCCAGTCGTACGACGATGTCCGCGAGATCGACAAGCTCGTGCGCGAGCGCGGCGCGGAGTCCTTCCTCGCGCGAACCGAGGACTACTGGCGGCTGTGGGCGAACAAGGAGATGGAGCGCCTTCACGACCAATTGCCGGACGACGTCTGCCATCTCTACAAGCAGTCCGCGCTCATCATCAGGACCCAGATCGACAACCGCGGCGCGATCATCGCGGCGAACGACACCGACGTCGTCCGCTTCAACCGCGACCACTACTCCTACATGTGGCCGCGCGACGGCGCGCTCGTTGCCGCGACGATGGACGACGCGGGCTACGTCGAGGTCCCGCGGCGCTTCCTCGCGCTGTGCGGCGAGCTGATCACGCGTGAGGGCTATCTCCTCCACAAGTACAGCCCCGACGGCTCGGTCGGCTCCTCGTGGCACGCGTGGATGTCGCCGGACGGGCGGCTCGAGCTGCCGATCCAGGAGGACGAGACGGCGCTGCCGCTCTGGGCGCTGTGGCGCCACTACGAGCGGCACCGCGACATCGAGTTCGTCCGGCCGCTGTACCGCAAGCTCGTGCGCGCCGCGGCCGACTTTATGACGTCGTTCCGCGAGCCGCGCACCAAGCTTCCCGCGGCCACCTTCGATCTGTGGGAGGAGCGCCGCGGCATCCACTGCTTCACGGCAGCGTCGGTCTGGGCCGGGCTCATGGCGGCACGCAACTTCGCCTCCGCGTTCGGTCAGGCGAGCCTGGCGCAGCGCTACGGACAGGCGGCCGACGAGATCAAGGCAGCGACGATCGCGTACCTCTACGACGAGGGCCGCGGCCGCTTCGTGCGCACGATCAACGTCCTGCCCGACGGAACGATCACGAAGGACGCGACGATCGACATCTCACTCGCGGGGATCTGGCTCTTCGGCATGCTCCCGCTGGACGACCCACGCGTGCGCGCGACGATGAAGGCGATCGAGGACCGGCTCTGGGTACGCACGGCGATCGGTGGCCTCGCGCGATACGAGAACGACTACTACTGGCAGGTGTCGCAGGACGTCGCGAACGTTCCGGGCAACCCCTGGTTCATCGGCACGCTCTGGCTCGCCGACTACCTGGCCCAGACCGCGAGCGGACCGGACGATCTCCGGCGGCCGCTCGAGCTGCTGCGGTGGTGCGTGTCGAAGGCGGCGCCGTCCGGCGTGCTCGCCGAGCAGGTCCATCCCTACACGGGCGACCCGATGTCCGCCGCGCCGCTGACCTGGTCGCATGCCGGATACGTCGCCGCGGTCCGCAGCTACGCCAAGCGCGCGGAGGAGCTGGCCGCGAGCACGGCGGCGGTCCAGGCCTGACCGTGCCGCTCGGCGGCCGCACGCTCGCGCTCGTCGCGCTGCTGCTCGCCGGTGCCTGCACCGCGCCGCCGCCATCGACCCCGACGGCACCCGCGAAAAGCCTCGCGGATCAAGCGACGTTCCTGCTCGCGAATCCGGCGGGTCTCACGCTGCTGGACGAGTCGTGCCGTTCCCTCGGCAAGCTCATCGAGCTCCCGGCGCAGAGCGCGCCGGCGTACCCGGCGATGCATCCGAGCCGCAAGTCGATCGCGTTCGGCATCACCCTGCTAGCAGCGAAGAAGACGGGGTTCGGCTCGGACATTTACACCGTGAACCTGGACGGGACCGGAATGCGGCCCCTGGTCGAGCATGAGGGCGAGAACGTCTTCTACGCGAGCCCACGCTTCGACCAGACCGGGAACATCCTCTACTTCCACCGCCGGGCGGCGATCCTGAACCCGGCCGGCCAGTATCTCGGCAATGAGGACAGCGTCGAGCGGCTGGACCTGCGCACGGGCGAGCGCAAGCGGCTGCTCAAGGACGCAGCCGATCCCGACATCTCGCCCGACGGCCGGACGATCGTATTCATCCACGTGGTGGACGGCCAGCTCGATCCGACCGGCCTGTGGATCGCCGGCGCCGACGGCGCCGACCCGCACAAGCTCTTCGGGCGCGACTCCTTCTATTACGTGCAGACGCCGCGGTTCGCCCCGAAAGGCGACGCGATCGTCTTCTCAGGAGCCGGGCACACCGTCGCTTTGCCGTCGCGCACGCCGAAGCTCGCGCACCTCAGCGTGCCGTCCGAGCTTTTCCTCACCGGGGTCGCTTCACCCGCGCTGCGGTCGCTGACGCAGACGGTCGACGACGTCGCACCAGCGTGGTCGGCCGACGGGTCGCGGCTCGCGTACGTGGGCACGGGCGCGTTCTTCGTCGTCACGATGGCGGATCAGTCGGTGAAGACGTGCGCGCAGGGGCAGGACTTCTTCTTCGGGGACGTCCTCTGGCTTCGCTGATCCCTAAGCGCTCGGCGGGAGCGGATAGCCCGCGAGCGCTGGTTCGCCACGGAGCATCTGGAAGCCCGGCTTGATCCGGCCGTAGATGATCGCGAGGCGCTCGTCGTAACCGACGAACGCGCTCTTCATCGCGTTGATGGTCAGCTTTTCGACGTCCGCGAGACCAAGCCCGAACGCGCGTGACATGCGGTGGAGCTCGTCGGAGAGCGTGACGCCCGACATCAGCCGGTTGTCCGTGTTCACCGTGACGCGGAAGCTCTGCGCGAGGAACTGCCGGATCGGATGGTCCGCGAGCGACGGCACCGCGCCGGTATCGACGTTGCTCGACGGACAGAGCTCGAGCGGGATGCGCTTGTCGCGCACGTACGCCGCGAGGGGGCCCAATTTGATGACCCTTGTCCGCTCGGTCGGGCGAAGCCCTCCCTCGCTCAAAACCCTCTCCGCTTCGCCGCCCTCGGCTGCTCCGCTCCGGGGGGCCCAAACGTCCTCTGTGATGGTCATGTCTTCGACGAGCCGTACCCCGTGCCCGATGCGGTGGGCGCCGCACACCTGCAGTGCCTGCCAGATGGACGGCGGCCCGAACGCCTCTCCCGCGTGGATCGTGATCGAGAAGTTCGCGTCGCGGCAGAGCTGGAATGCCTCGAGGTGCGCCTTCGGGGGAAAGCCCGCCTCCTCGCCGGCGATGTCGAACCCGACCACGCCGCGGTCGCGATGCGCGACCGCGAGGGCAGCCATCTCGACCGAGTCGGTCCGGTCGCGCATCGCGCACACGAGCTGACGCAGCACGATGCGGTGATCGCGCTCGGCGCGTGCGAAGCCGAGCTCGATCGCGCGCACGACGTCCTCGAGGCGCATCCCACGCGTCGTCGAGAAGACCGGCGCGTAGCGGACCTCCGCGTACACAACGCCGTCGCGGGCGAGATCCTCGCCGCATTCGTAGGCGACTCGCTCGATCGCCTCGGGCGTCTGCATGACCGCGATCGTGTGCGTGAAGCCGCGCAGATAGAGCGGCAGCGAGCCTGAGGCGGCACTGGCCCTGAACCACTGCGCCAGCTGACCCGCATCCATCGTCGGGAGTCCCTCGTAGCCAAGCTCACGGGAGAGCTCGACGATCGTCGCGGGACGCAGGCCGCCGTCGAGATGGTCGTGTAGCAACACCTTTGGCGCCGCGCGGAGCAGCTCGAGCGGGAGCGTCACTCTCCCTTGAAGCCCTGCGCGTTGCCCATGTGCGGCCAGACGCGCTCCTGGGCGATCGCGAGCAGCTGCTTGATGTGGTTGCGGTCGTGATGGATCCACTCGTGGATGAGATCGCGCACGAACAGCTCCCCGACCTTCGGGTGCGTGCCCGAGCGCGCGAGGTCGGCCTCGCTGAGGGAGCGCACGAGCTCGACGCTCGCGTGGCGCGCACCCATGAACTCCATCCACAGGCTCGATGTCAGGCGCGCGCAGTCGCCGCGCTGCTTCTCCACTTCGTTCTGATTCCAGGCGTGCGTGTTCGGGTGGTCCTCGGTCAGGAAGTGGCGGATGCGCCCGGCGAACCCGCGCTTCTCCGCCTCGACCAGGTGTCCCACGACCTCGTTCGCGCACCACTCGCCCGGGGCCGGATGCCAGGCGCCATCGTTCCCGAGCGCGTTCAGCTCGGATTCGATCTGCGCGCAGGAGGCCTCGAGATACGCGGCGACCTGCGTCGGTGTGAGCCCGTCCGTCATTTCAGCACCGCTCCCCGTGGATCCTGTCCGGGCACGATACGCCAGCCGCTGCGCGCGACGGTCCCGAACACGATGTCATCGGGCCGCACCGGCACGCGATTGAGCTCGCGACCGGTCGCGGCACGGATCGCGGCGACGATCGCCGGCGTGCTCGAGATCGTCGGCGGCTCGCCCACGCCCTTCGCCCCGTACGGCGCGTCGGGGTGCGGATGTTCGATGACGTCGGCGACGACCGGCGGCATGTCGAGCGTCGTCGGCAGCAGGTAGTCGGTGAACGACGCGTTCTTCACCGCGCCGTCTTTCAAGATGACTTCCTCCATGACCGCGAGCCCGAGGCCCTGCGCGATCCCGCCCTCGAGTTGACCGATGACGGCGAGCGGGTTGATGGCCTTCCCCACGTCCTGCGCGGTCGCGACCTGCACGACCTTCACCAGCCCCGTGCCGAGATCCACGTCGACGGTCGCGCGATGCGCGGCGAAGAGGAACGCGACGTGGCCGTGGTTCTGTGTCGTCGGGTTGAGCGACTCCGTCGGCCCGTGGCGGTACGTGATGCGATGCTCGATCGGCGTGTCGAGCAGCCGCTCGAGCCGGTCGCGCGGGACGTCACGGTCGCGCGAGCGACGGTCGAGCTCCGCGTTCACCAGATCGCATGCGGCTTTCACCGCGGCACCGGTCATCCAGGTCTGGCGCGACGCGGAGCTCGATCCCGCGGAACCGATCTGCGTGTCGGCGTTGTCTACGATCACGCGCTCGAGGCCGAGCTCCGTTCGCGCGACCTGCAGCTGGACCGTCACGACTCCCTGCCCGACCTCCGCCGCGGCCGTGTGCACGTGCGCGATCGGGCCGTCAGCGTCGCGCTCGAGCCGCACCCGCGCGTCGCAGGGATCGTCGAAGCCGTGCGAGTAGCAGACGTTCTTGAACCCCGCCGCGAACCCGACGCCGCGCACGACGCCTTCGCCGAGCGTGAGGTTGCCCGCGCCACCCGGGAGCTCGACGTTCGACGCCCGACCGGCCGGTGGGAGCGGGAGCGCGTTCGTCCGGCGGATGACCTCGCTCACCGGCTCGCTCCCGACGACGGGCTGGCTGGTGATGATCTCGTCGCCGTCCTTCAACGCGTTCTTCGACCGCAGCGCGACCGGATCCATCTCGAGCTTCGCCGCGAGCTTGTCCATCTGGGCTTCGTAAGCGAAGCACGTCTGGACCGCGCCGAAGCCGCGCATCGCGCCGGTCGGCGGGTTGTTCGTGTACGCCCCGACGCTCCAGACCTCCGCGTTCGGCACGCGGTACGGACCGGCGGCGAAGCACGCGGCGTTCGCGATGACCGCCGGGCTCGACGACGCGTAGCCACCGCCGTCGAGCGCGATCGTCGCGCGCACGTAGACGAGCGTCCCATCCTTCTTCGCGCCGTGGGTGTAGAAGAGCCGCGCGGGGTGCCGGTGCACGTGGCCATAGAACGATTCCTCGCGGCCGTAGGTCATGCGTACGGGCCGCTTCGTCGCGAGCGCGAGGAGGCAGAGGTGGATCTGCAGGGTCACGTCCTCGCGAGCACCGAACGCGCCGCCGACGCCCGACATGACGAGGCGCACCTTCTCCTCGGGCAGCCCGAGGCACGGCGCGATCTGACGGAGATCCTCATGCAGCCACTGCGTCGCGATGTGCAACGTCACGCCGCCGTCCTTGTCGGGGATCGCGAGCCCGGCCTCGGGTCCGAGCGCCGCCTGATCCTGCATGCCGATCTCGTACTCGCCGCTCACCTCGACGTCGGCCTCAGCGTGCAGATCCCCATGGACCAAGTGGATCGCGTCGATCACGTTGCCTCGATCGTGGATCGGCTGCGCCTCTGGCTGGAGCGCGGCGATCGGATCGGTGATCGCCGGCAGCGGCTCGTACGTCACGGCGATGATCTTCAGCGCGTCGCGCGCCGCCTGCGCGTCGTCCGCGGCGACGACGGCTACCGGATCGCCGATGAAGCGGACCTTCCCGCGGGCGAGCGGGTACTGGTCGCTCTTCATCAGGCCGTAGAGCTCCTCGTTCGGCAGATCCTCATGCGTGAGGACGGCCCGCACGGCGGGAAGCGCGCGGGCCTTCGCCGTGTCGATCGAGACGATGCGCGCGTGCGCGTGCGGGCTGCGGAGCGTCGCGCCGTGGAGCATTCCCCGCTCCCACAGATCGCTTGCGTAGCGGAACTCGCCCTTCACCTTCGGCGCGCCGTCCGGCCGCTCGACCGACTCGCCGACGGTGCCGCGGACTCGCTGACGCACGGTCACGCTCATGCGCGCGCGCCGTTCGCGACGGCGTGCACGGCCTCGAGGATCTTCCCGTAGCCCGTGCAGCGGCAGATGTTTCCCGAGAGCGCCTCGCGGATCTCCGCGTCGCTCGGCTCGGGGTTGGCGTGCAGGAGCGCGTTCGCTGAAACGATGAGCCCCGGTGTGCAGAACCCGCATTGGACCGCGCCGGCCTTGAGGAACGCCGTCTGAAGGGGATGCATCTTTCCACCGCTCGAGAGCCCCTCGACCGTCTCCACCTTCTTGTCGGCGCACGCACCCGCGAGCACGAGGCAGCTGCAGACGAGCGCGCCATCGAGCATGACCGAGCACGACCCGCACTCACCCTGTTCGCAGGCATTCTTGCTGCCGGGAAGCTCGAGCTCCTCGCGCAGCAACGTCAGGAGCGACTCGCCGTCCCGCGCCTCGGCCGCGCGCTCCTCGCCGTTCACCGTGAGCGAGACCCGCATCAGGACATTCGCGCCACGCGCGCGAGCGCGCGGGCGCCCATCACGGTGAGGACGTGACGGCGGTACGCCGCCGTGCCGCGCACATCATCGATCGGCCGCGCGGCCGAGGCGACGAGCCGGCCGAATTCCGCATGCGCGGCGTCGCTGGGGGCGAGCGTACGGTCCCAGCCGGCTTCCTCGAACAGACCCTCAGCGAAGCGCGAGGCCTCGTGAGCCGCCAGCACGGTCGGCCCGCACGAGCCGAGCCCGATGCCGACGCGCTTGCGCGATCGATCGGCGACCAGCGCGAGGCTCGCGACGGCGATGACCATCGCGTTGCGGGTGCCGACCTTCATGAAGGTCTGCGCCTCGCCCGCGTACTGCCACTCGACCGAGACGATGATCTCGTCGCGGCGGCGAACGCTGCGCTTGGGTCCGGTCATGTAGTCGCGCACGGGCACGCGGCGCTCGCCGGAAAGGGACCGGAGCGCGACGGTCGCGTCGAGCGCAAGCAGGACCGGCAGCGTGTCGCCCGCCGGCGAGGACGTGCCGAGGTTGCCGCCGATCGTCCCGGCATTGCGGATCTGCGGTGAGCCGACCGTGCGCGCCGCCTCGCGAAGCGCGCGCGACCCATGATCCTCCTCGAGCAGCCGCGTGTACGTCACGCCGGCGCCCATCGCGACGCGGCCGTTCCGCCGCAGCTCCTTGAGCTCCGTGAGGCGATCGATCGCGACGACCGAGGCCGGCCGGTGCCGTCCGAAGTTGACGTCGACCATGAGGTCGGTGCCGCCCGCCAGAAGCTCCGCGCCCGCGTCCGCGTGGAGGTGCTCGAGCGCGTCGTCGAGGTCGCGCGCGACGTGCACGGTCATGGGACCGCACAGGCTATGTCAGTCGAGCGCGCTCCACGAGCCCCGGAAGCTCCTCGGCGGCCCGCGCGCGGATCTCGGCGGCGTCCAGGCGCACCGCGCGTCCATCGCGCACCAGCTGCTGGCCGTCGACGAACACGTGGCGGATGGCGCGCGAGCCGCCACCGAACACGATGCGCGTTGCCGCGTCCCCCGCGGGGCCGGCGAGAAGGCCCGCATCCAGGACGACCAGGTCGGCGCGCTTTCCGGCCTCGAGCGTGCCGATCTCTCCATCGAGGCGCAGGGCTCGCGCGCCTTCGCGCGTCGCCATGACCAGCGCGTCGCCGGCTGTGAGCGCACCGGGTCCGTGGAGCGCTCGTGAGAGCAGCGTCGCGAGCCGCACCTCCTCGAAGCCGTCGAGGCGGTTGTTGCAGGCCGCGCCGTCGGCCCCGATGCCGACGGTCACGCCGGCCCCGCGCAGCGCGACCACGTCGGCGATGCCGGATCCAAGCTTCAGATTCGACGAGGGGCAGTGGGCGATCGAGGTCTTCGTCGCCGCGAGCTCGGCGAGCTCGGTCGCGTCGAGGTGGACGCCGTGGGCGAAGATCGCGCGCTCGGACGCGAGGCCGACCTCCGCGAGGTACGCGACCGGCGAGCGCCCCGTCGCGCGCTCGACCAATTCGCGCTCGTCGCGCGACTCGTTCGTGTGCGTGTGCACGAGCGCGCTCGTCATCTTCGCGAGCGCCGCGACCGATTCGAGGAGATCGCGCGTGCACGACAGCGCGAACCGCGGCGCGTACGCGTAGCCGATCCTGCCGGCGTCTTGACCATCCCAACGCTTGCGGAGCGCGGCGCTCGCATCGAGCGAGGCGCGCGTCGTCTCGAGCAGCCGCGGCGGGACACCGTCGCCCGCATCCATCATCGCCTGGCCGAACCGCGCGCGAATGCCGGAGCGGACGAGCTCCTCGGCGACGATGTCGCCGCCGTGAGTCGTGCCCATGTCGAGGACCGTCGTCGTGCCACCCAGGAGCAGCTCGAGCAGGCCGAGGCGCACGCTCGCGCGGAGTGAGAGCTCGTCGTGCGCCGCCTCGAGCGGCCAGACGCGGCGCCGCAGCCAGTCCAGGAGCGGCAGGTCCTCGGCCAGCCCACGGAAGATCGTCTGCACGAGATGGACGTGGATCTGCACCAGGCCCGGCATGACGTAGCAGCCGCTCGCGTCGATGACCTCGAACCCATCGGGTGCCTCGAACGTGCCGATGTCGTCGATCGTGCGGCCGCGGACGAGCAGGTCGGCGGGAAAGTCGAACGCGCCGTCGCGCATCGGCAAGAGCGTTCCGCCGCGGATGAGGACGTTCATGCTGTCGACACTATGACTCGCGCCGCGCGAGGCGAGCCTGCCCCGGTCGCGCGAACGCGCCGTCCTCGAAGATCGTGCGGCCGCGCACGATCGTGCGCACGACGGCGCCCCGGAACGACTGTCCGACCCAACCGCTCTGCCCGCTGCGCGTTTGCAGAGCCGATGTGTCCAGTTTCCACTCGCGATCGAGGTCGAGCAGTGCGACGTCGGCATCCATCCCTGCAGCGAGGCGCCCCTTGCGCGCGAGCCCGAGCAATCGCGCGGGCGCCGCGGCCAGCAGCGACGCCAGCCGCGACAGCGGCAGGCCGCGGCGATGGACACCCTCGGTAAGCAGCGCCGGCAGCATCGTCTGGATCCCCGCGATGCCGCCCCACGCGGACCACAGATCGCGCTGCTTCATCGCCGCGGTGCACGGCGAGTGATCCGAGGCCACGAGCGCGACGCGGCCGCCGAGCACCGCGTCCCACAGCCGGTCGCGATTGGTCGCGCCGCGGATCGGCGGAGCGCACTTGAGCAGCGCACCGTCGCGCTCGACGTCGTCATCGGTGAACCAGAGGTAGTGCGGGCACGTCTCGGTCGTGACGCGCGGGCCGCTCACGTCGAGCGCCGCGGCCGCGCTGACGTGCACCACGTGCACGCGCACGCCCAGGCGGGCGAGTGCGGATACCGCGCCGACCTCGGCCTCGGGCGGCCGCGACGCCGCCCAGGTCTCGGCGTGCCCGCGGAGATACAGGGGATCCTCCGCGTGGACCGCGACGAGCATCCCGGCATCGCGGATCGCGCCGAGCGTCGTCGGCGGGAACTCCGGCACGCCGCTGTCGCACAGGAACGCCTTGAGGCCGACCGCGCCGAGCTCGCGAAGCGCAATGAGGTCCGCTCCGGGCACGAGCCCGCCCCAGAGCGCGAAGTCCACGAGGGAGCTTCGCTCGGCCGCGGCGCGCTTGGCTTCGAACGCCTCATGCGTGCTCGTCGGAGGAGTCGAGTTGAGCGGCATGTCGGCCACGGTCGTGACGCCGCCCGCCGCCGCGCCGCGCGATCCATGGGCCCAGCCTTCCCAGTCCTCGCGGCCCGGCTCGTTGAAGTGCACGTGCGCGTCGACGACGCCGGGAAACACGACCAGACCGCGCGCGTCGATCTCACTGTCCGCCGAGCCGGCACCCGGGTCGACGATCGAGTCGATGCGCTCGCCCTCGACGATCAGGTCCGCCTCGCGCTCGCCCTCATCCGCGACGATGCGGCCGCCGCGGATCGCGAGACGACCAGGACTCATTCCTCCTCGATGCTGAAGTCCTGCGCGCCCTCCCACAGTGCGAGCCGTCCCACATCGGCGAGGTTCTCGTTGCCCTCGATCACGGTGGCGAAGTGATTGCCGGCGAGCTGCCCGACCTTGCTCGAGAAGTGCGTCGCCCCGTACGGGAACAGCAGCTCCATCTCCGAGATGCCGCCGGGATAGATCAGCATCTGGCCCGGAGCCGGGTGGCTCGTGTGGTTCTCGAAGTCGATGCCGAGACGGCGGTCCCCCATCGGCACCCACGTCGACTCGCCACTCCAGCGGCAGTGAACGAGCTTGCTCCGTAGCGGCAGCATCGCGCGAAGCGCGGCCACGGTCTTCGGCGCGGCCTGCTCCTCGAGCCGTGCGCGGAAGCGATATGGGCCCGCGGAGATCCGAAGCGTGCGCATGTGGGCGGCTAGGATACGCGAGAGGAATGGACGGGCAGACCGAGCTCGGGACCTTCCTCTTCGCGGATCTTCGTGACTACACCGCGTTCGTCGAGGGCGAAGGGGATCGCGCCGCCGCGCGTCTCATCGCGAGCTACCGCGCCCTGATCCGCGAGCGGCTCCCGGCATTCTCGGGAGCCGAGGTGAAGACCGAAGGCGACTCGTTCTACATCGTCTTCCGCTCGCCGTCGCAGGCCATCGGCTTCGGCGCCGACGTGCTCGAGGCCGCACGCGCCGCGACCGGCGGCGAGCGCGCGGGACTGCGATTCGGGGTCGGCATCCACGCGGGAGAGACCGTGCCGCTCGAGGGGCAATTCGTGGGTTCGGCGGTGAACGTCGCGGCGCGCGTCGGTGCGCTCGCGGGCGAGGGCGAGCTCCTCATCACCGATACGGTGCGCGGCCTGGTGCGCACCAGCTGCCCATTCCCGATGCGCGAACGGGGCCCGGTCGAGCTCAAGGGCGTCCCGGAGCCGGTGAGCCTCTATGCCGTCGAGTGGCGCACAGTGGAGGACGAGCCGCTCGCGATCGCGCCGTCGCCGCCAGTGGCCGTGGGAACTCCGCTCGTCGGCCGGACGGAGGAGATGGCGCGGCTGGTCGCCCTATCCGCCGCCATCGAGCGCCGTGAGAGCGGCGTCGTCCTGATCGGCGGGCCCGCCGGCATCGGCAAGACCCGCCTGGTGCGCGAGTGGGCCGCGCGCGCTGGTGATCAGCTCACGCTCGTCGGCTCGTGCGGTTCGCTCGGTGGCAGGGTCTACGGGCCGTTCGTCGAGATGCTCAGGGGCCTCGCGCGCACCCCCGGCGCAGAGGCGCGGCTCCGCCGAGTCGCTCCGGAGCTACTCGTGCTTCTTCCCGATCTCGCTCCGCTCGAGCGACCGCGCCAGCTCGATCGCGAGACGTTGTTCGGCGCGTTCCTCCGGCTCGTGCGCGACATCGCGGCGGGCGCGTCGGTGGCGCTCGTCGCCGAGGATCTGCACTGGGCCGACGAGGGAACGCTCGCGCTGTTCCGCTTCCTCGCCCGAGAGGCGCGCGACAGTCGCTTCGCCCTGGCCGGCACGTACCGCGACGACGAGCTCGTCCGCGGACACCCGCTCCGCGCGCTCGTCGCGGAGGCCTCGCGATGGCCCGACACCACGACGCTGTCGCTCCATCCGCTCGCGGCCGCGGAGGCGGAGCTTTTGCTCCAGCGCGCGAACGCGAGCTCCCTCGCTGCCGGGGAACGGGAGCGCGTCATCGCGCTCGCGGAGGGGAACCCGCTGTTCCTCGAGGAGCTCGCGCGCTCTAGCGGCGAGCACGGAGGGCGGCTGCCGCTGTCGATCGCGGAGTCGGTCCTCCGACGCGTCGGGGCGCTCGACGATGCGAGCCGCCGAACGGTCAGCTATGCCGCCGTCGCGGGTCCGCGGGTCGAGGTCGATCTCTTGCAGCGCCTCCTCGATCTGCCCGAGCGCGACGTGCTCCGAGCGCTGCGCGCCGCCGTCGAAGCGGCCATCCTCGTCGAGACCGCCGACGGAATCGAATTCACGCACGCGCTGACGCGCGAAGCGGTCTCTCGTGACCTGATGAAGCGCGAGGAGCGCTTGCTGCACCGCGAGATCGCCGAAGCGCTCGTCGCGCTCCACGGCGACGATGCCGGCTGGGCGGCGGAGATCGAGCGCCACTTCCTCGACGGCGGCGCGCCCGATCGCGCGGCGCCGTACGCGCTCGCGGCCGGGAACCACGCCCTGGCGTTGCTCGCACCGCATGTCGCGGTGGCCCATTTCGAGCGCGCCGTCGATGCCGCGCGGGCCCCGCTCGATCGCGCGCGCGCCCTCGACGGGCTCGGCACCGCGTACCGGCTGGAGCTGCAGGTGGGCAAGGCCGTCGCGACCCTGCGCGACGCGGTCGCGCTCTTCGCCGAGCACGGGACCCCGCGCGATCTCGCGACGGCCCAGGCGTCGCTGGCCAAGGCGCTGCCGTTCGGACGCGAGGAGCGCGCAGCCTGGCAGCTCGCGTGGGACCGCGCGATCGCCGCGAAAGCGAGTGCGGCCGAGCTTGCGCGGATCGCCCAGACGCTCGCCGGCCGGGCCTGGGAGTACATGGAGGACGACGTCGCCGCGCGCTGGCTCGGCCTCGCGCGCGAGCACGCCGCGGCGGCGGGCGCAGAGTCGCTCGCGGCATCGGTGGAGGACACCGCGCGTCCGATCGAGCATCTGCCCGGATGGCACGTCGCGGAAGAGCGTGACCTCGCGCACAAGCTCGATCGCGCACTCGAGCGCGACATCGGCGTGGTCCTCGCGTACCGGCGCTACATCGACGCGCGGTGCCGCGAGGCGGATGCCGAGGAGCGCGCGGCGCTGACACAGCGGGCGCGCGCGTACGCGGACGAGCGCGTCCCCGGCATCGCGTCGGGCATGGTCTTCCGCTACGGCGCGCCGTGGCTGGCGTGGTGCGAGGGAGAGTGGGACCGCGTGCTCGGCCTGTGGGACGCGCTCGGCGCGCGCTTCAGCGGCGACGACGTCGCCGAGATCTATCCCGACACCGGCCCGCTCGCGGCCGCGATCCGCCTGGAGCGCGAGGGTCCCGAAGCCGCCGGTCCGGAGATGCGCCGGCTGGTCGCTCGTCAGGAACGAAGCGACACGTGGCGCGCGCACGTCGCGGGAGCCTCCCACCTCGCGAATCTCGAGCTCGCCGAAGGCCATGCTTCGGGATCAGCCGCGGCCGCGGGCGCGCTGCACGCACGACGGACGCCGCAGGCCCTCGCGATCTCGAGCTTCGTACTCGCCTCGCGTGCCGTGGCGGCTGCGGCGCTCGTCGCGAAGGACGAGGCCTGCACGGCGCCGTGGCGCGATGCCGCACCGCTGCTTGGGGCCCAGGGCCGCCTCTTCGAGCTCTGCCTCGCACGCATCGAGGGAGTCGCATTGGCCGTCGAGGGGGACGAGGCGGGTGGCGCACGGGCGATCGCGGGCGCGGAGGACGGCTTTCGGGATCTCGGGTGGCAGCACCTCGCGGCAGAATGCGGATGGCAGCGCGCACGGCTCGGCGATCGTGCCGGCCTGAGCGCCTCGCGCGCGTTCTACGAGGCGCGCGGGGCGACGTGGCGCGTGCGCTGGATCGATGAGGAGGGCTGGAGATAGGCGGCCGGTTCCACCACATGGACATCTACGTCGGCGATCTCGCGCGCAGCGTGGCGTTCTGGGGACCGCTCCTGGAGCGGCTTGGCTTCCAAGCAGCCGCCGATCGTCCGACGGCGAAGAGCTGGCGAGGCGGGGGGGCCGAGATCTTCTTCGTGCAGGCAGAGGCCGAGTTCGCGGCGCAGGGCTACCACCGCAAGCGCGTTGGCCTGAACCACCTCGCTCTCGCCGTCGCGGACCGCCAGGCACTGTCCTCTCTCGGAGACTGGCTCCGCGAGCGAGGTGCCCGGATGCTGTACGGCGGCGCGATCGAGGAGACGCCGAGCCAGTACCGCCTGTTCTTCGAAGATCCCGACCGGATCAAGGTCGAGGTCCTCGCGGAGCGCAAGGGGTGACCACGCTCTCGACGCACGTCCTCGATACGGCGCGCGGGATACCGGCCGCCGGGATCGCCGTCGCGCTTTACCGCGACGACCAGCTCGTGGCCAACGGGAAGACCGGCGAGGATGGGCGGATCGCATCGCTGAGCGATGCGCTCGAGCCCGGCCTCTACCGAATTGTGTTCGATTGCCCCGGACACTTCTTCGAGCGCGTCGCGCTCGACGTCCGCCTCGGATCGGGACACACGCACGTGCCGCTGCTGCTCGCGCCGTTCGGGGCGACGACGTACCGCGGGAGCTGAGCGTTCCGGACGCGGACCTGAGCGAGGCCGAGAAGATCGCCCTTCTTAACTCGCACCCGCGCATCGGCGCCGATCCGACCACGCTGTCGGCGGAGACGCGCGCCGAGCAGGGCACCGGCGAGGACGACGCAGCGGTATTGCGCGAGCTGGCGGAACTGAATGACGCCTACGAGCGGCGCTTCGGCTTCCGCTTCGTCGTGTTCGTGAACGGGCGGACCAAGGCGGACCTCGTCCCGGTGCTTCGCGCTCGTCTCGGCCGCACCCGCACGGAGGAGCTCTCCACCGGCTTCAGCGAGTTCCAGGCGATCGCGCGCGACCGGTCGGAGCATCCGCGATGAGGTCGGAGATCCACTACGGCAAGAGCGGCGTCACGGCCTACCGCGTCGGCGCGGACGGGGCGGTGTTCGCCGCGCGCGTGAGCGTCGACGTGCTCGGCGACAACTTCCTGCCCGCGTACACCGAGGGCGACAACTCGAACGTCGTCGCCACCGACACGATGAAGAACTTCGTCTGGGCCATGGCCGCCCAGTACGCCGGCGCGACGCAGGAGGGGTTCGCCGCGTTCCTGGCACGGCGCTTCATCGCGACGTGGGACCAGATCGGCGCGCTTCGCGTGCGCTGCGAGGAGATCCCGCTGCCGCGGGAGGGCCGGATCCTGCGCAGCATTGGCCGAAGCGACCGAGCAGTTGCGGTGATCGAGTGCTCGCGCGAGAGCGGCGTCATCGACGTCCGGAGCGGGCGGGAGGGGCTCGAGCTCCTCAAGGTGACCGGCAGCTCGTTCACCCACTTCGTCCGCGACGCGTACACGACGCTTCCGGAGATCGTCGATCGGCCGCTGTCGATCGGGCTCGACGTCCACTGGCGCCACTCCGAGGTCGCGGACGCCCTCGGTGAGAGCGAGGCTCATGTCGGCGCAGACGCGGCGCGCGCCTTCGTATGCGCGACGTTCGACGAGTTCAACTCGCGATCGATCCAGCATCTCGTCCACGAGATCGGCCGCCGCATGCTCGAGCGCTTCCCGTCGCTGGCGGAGGTCGCGTTCGACGCGCAGAACCGCACGCCGGACGCGGCGGTGCCCGTCAAGGGCGATGGGATGAAGGTCTATACGGACGCGCGGCCGATCTTCGGGAACATCGGCCTGGTGCTGAGGCGCGACGCTAGGGGATGAGACCCGAACCGAACTCGTAGTCCGACGGCGCCGGGTTCGGATCGGCGGCCGCCGGGATCACGGCGGCGTCCGCTGCGCCCAACGTCAGCGTGGCAAGCGCGCCGGCTGTGACCGTGACGCCGGTCGACGTCTCGTCCGCGGTCACGCGGTAGCGGCCCGGCGCCAGGTCGACGAAGCCGAATTGGCCGCGCCCGTCCGTGGTGACCATGCGGACCGTCGTGCCGTCCGCGTCGACGAGCTTCACCGCGCGGTCGGCCAGCGACGCACCCGCCGCGTCCACAAGCGTGCCGAGGGCGTGCCCGGTCGACGGCCGGGACTTCCACGGCATGTCGGGCACCGTCGCGGTCCCGGCGAAGACCGGCGGCGCGTCGGCGACCGGCTGCGTCAGCGCGCGCGTCAGGTCGGCGCGGCTGGCCTTCCCGCTGCGTGTGCCGCCGACGTCGGATGCCGCGTCCGGCGTCCGGTACGAGTAGCCGATCCAGCCCGCGGCCACGTTCCCCGCGGCGCTCGGCGCGAGCGCCTGAAGGATCTGGCGCACCGATGCGTCCACGTCGTTCAGGTAGAGCGCCGAGCCGATCGCGGTGTGACGGCGGAACTGGTTGTCCTTGGCGAAGTCGCTCCACTCCGCGTACATGCGGCGCTGGTCGCCGCCCGTGGCAGTGTCGCGCTTGTAGTCCATCGGGATCGCGAGATCGAGGATGCCCTCGGAGAGCCAGCCCCGCCAGTCCTGCAGCACCTCGGCGTACGTCCGCGTCTTCGTCCAGCCGCCCTGCGACGCCGGCCCCGCACCGTAGCTGATGACGTCGGCGCTCACACGGACGCGCGGCTTGAGCGCGTACGACTCGAGGTAGACGCGCCGCACGATCGCGGTGACCTGGTCGCGCCGCCACTGCGTCCACTGGGCATCCTGCGGCGCCGGCCGGTCGGTGCGCCCGGTCGCCGCCTGGAAGCGCGCGACCGCGGTGGGGTTGTAGCCCCACGACGGCACGTTCGCGGCGATGTTGCCGTCGGGATAGCGGATGCGGTCGAGGTTGATGCCGTCGACGTCGTAGTTCGCGACGATGCTCGTCGCCATCCGGACGATCCAGTCCTGCGCGTCGGGGTGGCCCGGATCGAGGACCCACTCGCGCATCCCCTCGCCGGCGACCTGATCGAGGCCGTCGCTGCGCCGCGTCATCCAGTTGTCGACGCCGGTCGCGGATGGGCCGTGCGCGTTGAAGACGTGGCGCGGATCGGCCGGCGGCACGTTCCCGCGCCAGGCCGCGGTCGCGATGATCCAGGCGTGGACCTGGATGCCCTGCGCGTGCGCCTTCTCGATGAGCCGGTCGAGCGGGTCGAACGGGCGCGGCGCGATCCGCTCCTCCGTCCGCGGAGCGAGCGAGCGCTCGCAGAAGCAGTCGCCGCGGCGCACGACCTGCGCGACGATCGCGTTGAGATTCATCGCGCGGGCCTGCGCGACGAGCGTGTCGATCTGATCGCCGTCGTAGAGGCCCTCGCCGAACGCGTCGACCCACAGCGCGCGGAGCTGCGGGGGCGCGGCGGGCGCTGCGGCGGCTGGTGACGTGGACAGAGTCAGCGTCGAGATCGCCAGAACCAGTACGAGGGCGAGCGCTGCCCGAGCGCGCCTTTCCCAACCCACACCGCGGTAACGCCGCGGCCGAGCGCGCGTAGCGGCACCCAGTCCCGTCACCCCTCGTTCGCCCACCGTCCGAGCATATGAGTCGGCCCCGGACCGTCGGGTTCCAGCTCCGTCGCAGTGTCCGCGCGGTAGCGCTTCGCGCCCGCACCGCTGCTTCCCGGTTAGCGTGAGCGCCGTGGGCCGCGCGTGGGGCCTGGCCATCGCGATCGTCATGGCGTCCTGCTCATCCACCTCGGACGTTCGGGCAGTCCCGCCGACGGCGCCCTCCTCGGTCAACGCCGCGAGCGCGCGGCCGCCAGGGGCATCAGCGTCGGTCGCAGCCTCGTCGCCGGGGCCGTGCCGGGTCCCGATCGCGCAGGCGTCGGTGAATGTCACGATCGCGATCGAGACGGTCCTGAACGGACTCGTCGCGCCGTGGGCGGTCGCGTTCGCGCCCGATGGCCGCGTATTCATCACCGAACGCCCCGGGCGGATCCGCGCGTGGCGCGCCGGGGAGCCGCAGGCGAAGGTCTGGCTGACCCTGCCGGTGCTCGCGCGCGAGGAGGCGGGCTTGCTCGGGCTCGCGCTCGATCCAGACTTCACGCGGACGCACTTCGTGTACGTCGCCTACACGTACCAGGCGGGTGGGGGCGCAATTCGCAACCGACTCGTGCGGCTCGTCGACGATTCCGCGGCGAACGCGGGATCCGTCGATCGCACGCTCATCGACGACGCGCCGGGATCGATGTTCCACGACGGAGGCCGCGTGCGCTTCGGACCAGACGGGAAGCTCTACTGGACGCTCGGCGTCGCCGACGAGGTCCTCAACCACGCGCAGGACTCCGCCGCGCTCGACGGAAAGGTCCTGCGGATCAACGCCGATGGCTCGATCCCGGCCGACAACCCGTTCCCCGGATCGCCGGTCTGGTCCATCGGCCATCGCAATCCGCAGGGACTGGCGTGGCAGCCGTGCTCGGGCCGGCTGTACGAGACCGAGCACGGACCCAGCGCGACGCCGCGATCGTCGCCGCCGCTCTCGCTCTGCTGCCGCGACGAGCTCAACTTCATCGAGCTCGGAAAGAACTACGGCTGGCCGCTCATCACCGGCGACGAGCAGCGCGACGGCCTCGTGACCGCGCTGCGCAACGCCGGCACGACCATGACGTGGGCGCCGTCTGGCGCGACGTTCGTGACGAGCGGCCCGTGGGCGGGATCGCTTCTGTTCACCGGGCTCGCCGGCCAGTCGCTGTATCGCGTCGCGCTCGACGGGAGCGATCTGCCGGCCGTCGCGTCGTTCGAGACGCATCTGCGCGGCGCGCTCGGCCGGCTGCGCGACGTCGTAGAGGGGCCTGACGGCGCCCTCTACGTGCTCACGAACAATCGCGATGGTCGCGGTCGCCCCACGGCTGACGACGATCGCCTGGTGCGCCTGGTCGTCACGCCGCGCTGACCGCCGGCTCAGCCGCGGCTGCGCTGACCGGGCGAGGGATCAGCCCTTTCCGATGCGCAGGTCGCCGGCTTCGAGAGCGGCTCGCACGACCGCGACTCGATTCGTCACGCCGTATCGGCGCCGCAGATGCTCGAGGTGCTTTTTCGCGCCCGTTTTGGAGATGCCCATCAACGCAGCGATCTCCTTGTCCGGGCAGCCGTGCGCCAGGTGATCCAAAGCGGTGCGCTGTGAAGAGGTAAGCGTGCGAAGGGTCGACATTCTTGTGCTCCCCGCGGCCGTCGCGATTTGTTCGGCTGAGTGCTTGAACAGCCGACAGGGCAGTACTCCTTTTACCCTCTTGCCCTCAAGTCACTAGGGGGGCGCGGCGGCGTGTCTGCGAGGTGCCAATTGACGGCGGCGACCATGCGCGCGGCGGAGTCCCCAGAGCTCGGCGCTGCCGTCCGGCGGCTGTCGCTCTTCGGATTCGTGTTCGCGGCGCAGCTCGGCCACCTTATCGAACACATCGCGAAGGCGATAAGCGGTCAGGGCCTGCTCGGGCCGGCGGCTGACACCGAGCTCACACATCTGCTGTTCAACGCGCTCGTCGCGGTCTTCGCGCTCGCGCTCGTGTGGGCCTATCCGCGGAACCCGTGGGTCTACCCGCTCGTGCTCCTCTCGGTTCTGCACGGCAGCGAGCACGTCTACATCTACGAGCAGTACTTGCGGACCGGACTGATCAACGGCCCAGGCCTGCTCGGGCTCGGAGGTGCGATCGGAATAGTTCCGCTACCGCGACTCGACCTGCACAACGTCTACAACGGTCTCGAAATGATCCTCATCGTGCTCGGATCTTGGAACGAGGCCGAGGCTCTGTTCATTACAAGCAAAGGAGTAGAGGATGCGAGTGATCTTTGAGACTCCGCCCGTACCGGCGGTCGACACCTTGCCGGACGGCCGCACGGTTCGTGGGACCGCTCGGCTCGTCGTCAGGACGTTGGAACCTGGAGAAGAACTGCCGCTCGGCTGTCCGTCTGCCCAACCGGTGTCACGATGGCGGTCGACCAGCCTGGCTGGCAACGGCTCAATGCCGGTTCCGCCGGTACCGCATTTGATCGGACCCGCGGTCGCGACCGTCCCGCGAGAACTCATCGAAGCCCTTCCGGACGACGTCCGACTCTTCGTCCAGTGGGAGCTGAAGCCCGGAGGTACGACATGAAACGTCGTTTGCTTCTTGTCAGGACGCTCACCGGCGCGATGAGCGCCACCGTCTTCACGGCGACGGGCTGGCTCATGGGGACACGGACGCTAACGATGCCGACCTGCCCCAATTGCAACCCTGGCGAAATCTGCGGCCTCGTCTGCCAGTCATACGGTCCAACCTGCGTTGCGCTCGATTGCGTCGGCGCGTGCAGGAACTACTGGACGAACTCCTGGGGATGCACGCCTACTTGCCCGTCGTGCGAATGCGCGGTAACGCACCCGATGGACGCGTGTGGCAGTTGCACGTATCCGTGCCTCAACTGAGATTGGAGCGTCTGCATGATGGTGGCATTCCGCCGATCGATCCGTCCGCTGGTCCTTGCAATCCTCCGCGCCATGCCCTCGCCTGAGGGATGCGGCTGCGCCTCGCGGAAGCGATGGATGATCGAGCGAATCGAGGCGATCTAGAGCGGCATAGCCGCGAAGCAGAGCCGATCGCACGCGGCTCTGCTTCGCCCAGCCATCTCGGGCCCGTAGTTCCCAGTCACGAGCGCGATGGCTGCGCGTCGTAGTGATCGAGTGCCATCCGGAAGGTGCCTTGGCCGTGTGACATCGCACGCAAGTCAGCACCGTAGTCGGACATGGCTCCGAGCGGAACTAGACCTGAAATCGCTGCGCCAGTGGAGACCTCGCTCCGATCGGACACGGTGCCACCGCGGCCGACCAGGTCACGAACGACCTCATCGGCGAACTTCAAGGGCACGGTGATCTCGATCCTCATGACCCGTGCGACCACCTCCGCTACCAGAGACTGACCGGCTGCGGTCCGCGGTGCGCGCGCAGCTTCCGGTCCTTGGTGATGAGGCGCAGGCCGGTTTCGATGGCGGTGGCGTAGATCAGCCGGTCTGCCGGATCGCCGGGAAAGGATTGAGGTAGCAAGACCGCGGCTGCCGCGATCGCCGGCGTCACGGGAATCGTCCGCACCTGCGCGGCCAACTGACTGAGCCACGATGCGAGTGGGATGGTTAGCACGACGCGCTCGTGCCTGGCGAGCCACGCCAGCTCCCACCACGAGATGTCCGCGACGACGAGCTCGTCCGCTTCGTCGATGGCCTTCGCCGCGGCGTCGCTGATGCGGTCCGGCTCCGACGACCACCAATGCACGATGTGGCTATCGAGGACGATCCCGCTCAGGGCGTGTTCCAGCGCGCGCCGGTCGCGAACAGATCCTCGTCCGTCGCGGCCGTCATCGCGATGCCCCTGAGAGCGCCCTTCAGCGCATGCGGGCCCGCGGCTGGGACCAGACGCGCCACCGTGCGTCCGTGCCTGGTGATCTCGACGTCTTGGCCCGACGCGACGTCGTCGAGCAGCGAGAGGATCTTGGCCTTTGCCTCCGTAGCGGTCACTTTAATGGTCATATGGCCATAATACAGTGACTCGGCTCGACATGGGCCCCATGCGATCGACTGCGGCGCCCGCGATTTGGGCCTACCCCTGCGCCAGGAGCTCCTCGAATGCCGCCGTGCCGGGCGCGACGTGACGCAGTCCCGGCACGACCGCAAAGTCGCCATCCGCGGACGCGAGCGCCGCCGCGTCGTTCGCCAGCGCAGCAGCCGCGAGCACCGCATCGAAGGCCCCGAGCTCGGGATGCTCCTCGAAGAGACGCAGGCCACGATCGAGGTGGACGGCCTCCACGAGAAGGAGTGGCGATAGGAGCTCCGCATATCGGCGCGCGAGCTCGACAGCATCCGCCCTGCCGTGCCGGCGGGCGCGGATGTAGGCGAACTCTTGGATGACCTCCGGGGTCGTCGTCGCCTCGACCCTGCGAAGGGCGATCGCGTCCACCAGCCGCCGCGTCGGGTCGCGCAGATCATGCGTTGCTCCGACGGCGAGCGCGAGGATCGTCGTGTCGACGACGATCAGCGCTTGGCGCCCGCGCGGAACTCGTCCAGCTCGGCCTTGAGCTCACGGATGTCGGCCGGCAGCGCCATCGGTCGGGCGCCCAGGATCGCCTTCGCCGCGGCGCGCTTCCTTTCGAGCGAGACCGGGAACGCGCGATCGATGGCCTCACGCACCAGCGCACCGACCGACGCGTGACGCGCGCGCGCCTCCGCGCGCAGGCGCCGATAGCGGCGATCGTCGAGCAGGACCTGCAGGCGCCGCGTCAACATGCACATACATTAGCATGCCGTGCTTAGAGACCGGATCGCAAGAATCGATCAAGCCCAAGGCTGCTGGTCGCTGACCAGGTCGCTCTCATACTTCGATCGATGACGGCGTCGTTGACATTCCTTCCCGGCGTCGGCTTTCGGCAGGCAGGCGTGCGGCTCGGGAGCGAGACCCGAGTTGAACGTGACGGCAGAACGCTAACGGTCACGCAGTTCGTTTCTACGCCCGATGGCACCGATCTCACATACGAGATCACGGACGGAAGCCAGAACGCTTCCTGTGTCGTGCCTGGCCCAGGTCCATCACTGTTCGATCCCGACAAAGTGACGTTGCGCGACGCCGAGCACGACTACGCCGCCGCCTTCCTAAGGTCGACGGGCGTCATCGCGGGCGGTGTCCGGCGCTCGCTCCAGGCGAAGCCGGTGCCGAGCACCGTGCGCGCGCTCGAGCTCCGCGTCACCAGCAGCCTCTTCGGCGAGTGGCGCGTTCACCTCGAGCTTGTCCCGTTCGACGCGGACGGCGTCGGACGGTTGCAGCCAGTCGAGGCCAGCGCGACGCACGAGGGCGTCACGGTCCACGTGCGCGGTATCAGCCTTACCGCCGAGGCGACGGCGATCCGATTCGAAGCGGTCGCCGAAGGCAGCGTCGAGCGCATCATCGGCGTTGGCGGGCTGCACGGCATGCGCGCCGGCGCGACGGAGCTGCTCTTGCTGGACGAGCACGGTCGCGCATGCCAAGAAATAGCCAAGCGGGACGCGCGGGAGCCGATGGATCGCTCTGAGCTCGCCGTGTTCCCGGCCCTGCCCGACGACGCGCGTGCGCTCGAGCTCGTTGTGCCTTTCATCACCATCGAGGAGACGAAGGCGCCGGTGGTGATGAAGCTGCCCGTGGTCGATCCGCTCGCGCTGACATTCGGCCGCTACGCGATCCGGGTCCTCTCGACCGGCGAAGCGCCCGACTCACCTCGGCGGCGCAACTTCGGTCCGGCGCTCGCGGTCCGGCTCGATCTCGGCGGATGGCAGGGTGATCGCCGTGTGCTCTTCCCATCGGGCGTGCTCGTTGACGGGAACAACCTAGGCATGGGATACGGGAATGGGATCAACGCGACCGCGCCCCAGCCTGCCGAAATGGTCGAGGTCCGCATGCCGGACCCGCACGCGCCGAAGCTTCTGACACTCATCGCCCCGGTGGTGCAGGTCCGCGGTCCATGGCGCGTCAGATTCTCCCGTCCATCGGAGCCATCGTGATGGCGTGCTTTCAGGGAGCGGGTTCGGCTCGGAGGCGGCTCGCGGCATACTCCGCACGTGGCCATTCGGGGCGTGGCCGTTCGGGGTACTCGAGCGCCGGCGCGCGTTCCGAGCACCGCGCGCGCTCTCGTGCTCGCCGAGATCCCGCTCGGGCGACTCGTGGCCCTTGCGCTCAACCACGGCATGTTCGAGACCCAGGTCGTCGAGAATGCGGCCGCCGCGCGGAAAACCATCGCGGACTGGGAGCCGCACCTGGTCATCGTCGATCTCGACGTGGATCCCGCGGGCTCGATCAAGCTGCTGAAGCGTGGCCCGCGCGGGATGGCGCTCCCATCGATCGCGCTGACACGACGTGGCGACATGAAGGCGAAGCTCGCGGCGCTCGACGCCGGCGCTGACGACATCATCACCGTGCCGTTCAGCCCGGAGGAGCTCGTCGCGCGCGTGCTCGCGCTCATGCGCCGCACCTACGGCAAGGGGATCTCGTTCATCCCGATCATCCGCGTGGGCGAGCTCGAGATCGACCTGCTGAACCAGAAGGCGAGGACGGGAACCACGAAGCTGACGCTCACGTCGATGGAGCAGGCGCTGCTCTATCTCCTGGCATCGAACGCGGGAGAGGTCCTGACGAGAGAGTTCATCCTCGACACGCTATGGGGATCGGACTACCTCGCCGAGAGCAACGTCGTCGATCGGCAGATCCGCAATCTGCGGTCGAAGCTCAAGGACGACTGGCGGAAGCCTCGCTACATCGCGACCGTACCCGGCCGGGGCTACCGCTTCCTCCCGCGATAGCCTCCCGAGCGGCTCCGCATGCCAGCATCGTCCGATGAAGTGCGCTCATGACGGCAGGCGGCCAAGCGCTCACATTCCGGTAGGGGAAGAGGCATGGCGAATAGGGCGGTCATCCATTTCGAGTGCCGCGCGCCTGAACATCTCGCCCTGCCGTCGCGCCGGGGCGCGGGCGGTCTAACGGTCCACGACCGCGCCTGGGCCTACTGCGACGGAGACGGCGCGGACGATGCCCACGAGTGGATCGCGAGCGGCGGCGTGCCGATCGATCTCTTGATCCGCTGGAGCCGACCCGTCGCCGCGCCGGTCGGCAGGGTCACCGCAGCGCAGACCACCGCGGCGCAGACCGCCGCGACGAAAACCGGCGCGACGATCGAGAAGACCCCTCCGCCATCGCGCAAGCGCTCTCGGTGATGGGCGACGATGGCACGTACCGCGCTCGAGGTGGCTGGCTGATCCACGCCCGGCGCGGCCGCGACGGCCTGCCGATCGTCGAGATCGAGCGCGACGACGGCGTCATGGTGGCCGCGAGCGAGTCGGCTCTCGTCGGCGCGGTGAAGCTGTCGGACGATCCGTTTTGGCCGTCACCCGCGATCGACATCCCCTCCGAGGTGCTGTCGCCCGACTGACGGCTGGAGCGGGCGAAGCGAGGGCGGCGAGGTCGAGGCAACGTGTCCGCCCGAGCTTCGCCTCAGGCCCCGGGGAGCGCGGTACCGATGACGTCGCGGATCGAGGCGAGACCGGTCGCGCGCACGTAGGCCGCGAGCCCCTCGATCACCGCGATCGGCGCGAGCGGGTCAGCGAACGTCGCCGTACCGACCTGGACCGCGGACGCGCCGGCCATCAGGAACTCGAGCGCGTCCTCGGCGCTGGTGATCCCGCCCGCGCCGATGACCGGGATCGCGACGGCCTGCGCGACCTGGTAGGTGATGTGGACCGCGATCGGCCGAATCGCGGGGCCCGAGAGCCCGCCGCTGCGCGTGCCCAGGATGGGGCGGCGGCGGCGCACATCGATGCGCATACCGAGCACGGTGTTGATCGCCGTGACCGCGTCCGCGCCGGCCTCCTCGACCGCGCGCGCGACCGCGACGACGTCCACGGCACTCGGCGTGAGCTTCACGATCACCGGAAGCTCGGTCGCGGCCTTCACCGCGCGCGTCACGTCCGCCGCGAGACCGGGGTCGCAGCCGAAGAGCATGCCGCCCTCGACGTTGGGGCACGACACGTTCAGCTCGTATGCGACGACGCCCGGGGTGCCGGCCATCTCGCGCACGACGCGGACGTAGTCGTCGACGCTGTACCCGGCGACGTTCACGATCACCGGCACGCCGAGCTCGCGCCAGACCGGGCCGTACGTGCGCGCGACCGCGGCGGCCCCGGGATTCTCGAGCCCGATCGAGTTCAGGATCCCCGACGGCGTCTCGGCGATCCGGTACTGCGGGTTGCCCGGCCGCGAGCTCACCGTCGTGCCCTTGTTCACGAACGCGCCGAGGCGGCGCACGTCAAAGAGCTCCGCGTACTCGACGCCCTGGCCGAACGTGCCCGACGCGGTCAGCACCGGGTTCCGCAGGCGCAGCCCGCGGGCCGCCTCGACCTCCAGATCGACGCCGGACTCGGGATAGCTCGAGGGATCGCCGCGCACGAACGCCCCGTGCGAGGGACCGGCCGCGGACGGGCTGACGGCCTGCGCCGCGCGCAGCTTCGTCGCGAGCTCGAGCGGGACGCGCTCGTCGGCAGGTTCGCCCGTCGCGGCTTCGACGATGGATGCGCCGTCGACGTCCGCGATGTCGACCGCGTCCTCCTCTTCCTCGGCGTCGGCCGCCTCAGCTAGCGACTCCTCCATCGAGCTGCTCACGTTGATCGGCCGCTCGATCCGCTTGCGCGGCCGGCGCCACGGCATCAACGAGCCTCTCGGGCGGACATCAGCGCGCTCCCGCGGAGATGCCGATCGTCGCCGGCTCGCCCTCGTCGAACCGGACCGATCCGAGATCGAAGACCGGGCCCTCCCGGCACACGCGCGCGTTCCCGTCGCCGGTCACGATGACGCACGCGCGGCACACGCCCATCGCGCAGCCCATGTGCTGCTCGACCGCGATCTGAGCGTCGAGCAGGACCGCGCGGCCCGGATACGACGATGAGGCGCGGTCGGCCTCGTCGCGCAGGCGGCCGAGCGCGGCGAGCATCGGCCACGGCCCGCAGGCGCAGAGCTGATCGGCCCATGCGAGCGGGCCCGCCAAGGCGTCGGTCACGCGACCCTTGATGCCGAATGACGCGTCCTCGGTGGTGACGACGTACTCGACCGCGGGCGGCAGCAGATGCGACGGCCAGAGATGTTGGATGGACCGGCCGCCCATGACGAGGGTGACGTTCCGGCGCGGCGCCTCCTGCTCGGCGAGGACCCGCATCGGGGCGATGCCGGTGCCGCCGGCGACGAGCAGGAGGTTCTTCGTCGAGCGGCGCACGACGAACGCGGTCCCCAGCGGGCCCAGCAGATCAAGCGTCGCGCCGTCGCGACGCGCGGCGATCCATTCGCCGCCGGGCCCGAGTGGCTTCACGATCAGCTCGATCTCGCCCGCCCTGGCATCGATGCGATTGAACGAATAGGGGCGCCGCAGCAGCGGATCGAAGCGCTCGCCGGGCCGCACGTGGACGAACTGGCCGGCGCGCGCCTGCGCGGCGATTCCCGGCGCGCCGATGCGCAGCACCGTCCCGAGCTCGCCGATGACGCTCGTGCCGATGACGGTCCCCTGTTCCAGGATCATCGCGGCCCCTTCGTCGCGGCGTCCATCATCATGCCGTCGCCAGCACGCGCGCGTCCGCTCGGCGCGCGATGATCCAGAGAGGCAGGGTGAGCGCGATGAGCGCCGCCCCAACACCGAGCGCGAATGCCGTGCCGATCGCGGCGAGAGCGCCTCCGGCGAATGCGCCGGCCGCCGCGCCGAAGTCCTGCGCCGTGTGGAACGCCGCGAGGGTCCGCGGACGGTCGGCCGGCGCGGCCATCCGCGCGACCGCCAGCTCCGCGACGATCGCGCCGCTGAGTCCCGCGAAGTACGCGACCGCGCCGGCGGCGATGAACGTGATCGGGTCGAGGGACAGCGTCAGCGCCGCGACACCGAGCATCACGGCGATCGACGACGCGAGGAACGTGCGGTCGAGCGCGCGATCCGCGAAGCGCCCGGCGAGCGGCTGCCACACGAGCTGCGCGACGCGCTGCGAGACCACGAAGATGCCGGCGATGAGCGTCGCGGGCACGAGCGCGCCGAGGATGAAGCCGCCTGCCGGATACAGCTCGGCGATCCGCAGCCCGCCGGCGACGGTCTGGATGCCGGCGCTCACCGCGAGCTGCGCCGCGCCGACGGCGAGGATCAGGGCGAGCCGAGCCTCGCGGACCGAGAGGCGCACGTCGGTCGCGCCGACGATCGACGCGGTGCGGCGCCACGCGCTGACCGCGAGCGCCGGTCCGATCCCGCCGATGAGCGTGAGGACCGAGGCGCCGAGCACCGCGGCCGTCCAGCCGACGGCCTCGACGGCGAAGGGCGCGTACACGGCGCCCGCGAGGTAGCCGATGGCCCACAGCCCGCGCGTCTCACCCAGGCGGCGGCCGGCGCGATCGCCCGCCTCATCGACCGCCGACACGATCGAGCCGAGCCGCAGGAGCGAGAACGCGAAGCCCCACACCAGCCGCGCCGCGAGCAGGACGATGACCCACGACGGCTCGGCGTAGAACGCGGTCGAGACCGCGGCGAGGACGATGGCCAGCAGAACGAGCGGTCCCGCCGGGACACGCTCGTACAGCCGCGCGGCGAGCGGGTTCGTCGCCAGGCGGACCCAGCGGTTCACCGAGAGGACCACGCCGACCAGGAGAGGCGCGACGCCGAGGCGCGCGGCACTGACCGGCAGCACCGAGTAGAGGAACGTGTCGCCGAGGAGGGACGCGGCCGTCACCAGAGCCACGGGCACGGCGGGCCGCATCGGTCTAGTCGGCCGCCGCGGCGCCGGTCGGCACGCCGCTCCGGTACTCGGCGAGCGTGTTCACGGAGTAGCTCACCGCGCTGCCGCGCAGTGCCGATACCACCGCGAGCGCGGTGTCGAGCGACGTCAGGCACGGCACGCGCGCCTCGACTGCCGCGCGGCGGATGAGGAAGCCATCGCGATCCACGGTCTTGCCGAGCGTCGGGGTGTTGATGACCGCGGCGCACCGGCCCGAGCGGATGATGTTGAGGATCATCTGATCGCCATCGGCCAGCTTCGGCACCTCGGTCACGGCGACGCCGAGGGTGCGGCAGAGGGCCGCGGTGCCGCGCGTCGCGACGATGTCGTACCCGAGCCAGTGGAAGCCCTCGATGATCGGGATCGCCTCCTCCTTGTCCTTGTCGGCGATGGTGATGACGACCTGCCCGTTCGCGGGCGGCGCCATGCCCGCCGCGACGAGAGCCTTCCAGAGCGCGGCCGGGAGCGTGCGGTCGATCCCGATCGCCTCTCCCGTGCTCTTCATCTCGGGGCCGAGGTGCGTGTCCACGTCGAGCAGCTTGGCCATCGAGAAGACCGGCGCCTTGAGCGCGACCAGGTCCGGCGCCGGCCAGAGCCCGTCCGCTCGCCACCAGCCCTCCTCGCGCAGCGTCGAGCCGAGGGCGATGGCGACCGCGAGGCGCACGAGCGGCACGCCGCTCACCTTCGTGAGGAACGGCACGGTGCGGCTCGCGCGCGGATTGACCTCGAGGACCCATACATGTGCGGGCCCCACATCTCGGTCGCTTCGCTCCGCAGGGGCCCCTGCCCCTGTCTCGACGATGAATTGGATGTTGAGCAGGCCCTTCACCGGTAGCGCCTCGGCGATGCGCCTCGTGAGCGACACGATCTCGTCGCGCTCCGCGGGCTGCAGCTGAGACGCCGGGTACACCGCGAACGAATCCCCGGAGTGCACGCCGGCGCGCTCGACGTGCTCCATGATCCCGGCGACGAGCGTGTCGCGGCCATCGCTCACCGCGTCGACCTCGACCTCGCGCCCGCGCAGGTACTTGTCGATGAGCACGCGCCCGGTGCCGGCTTCCAGCGCGGAGCCGAAGTAGCGCGCCAGATCCTCCGGTCCGTACGCGATCTCCATGCCGCGCCCGCCCAGCACGAAGGACGGGCGGACGAGCACCGGGTAGCCGATCTCCTGCGCGATCGCGAGCGCCTCGCTCGACGAATCCGCCGTACCGCCGGGTGGCTGCGGGATCCCGAGCGCGGTCGCGAACTCGTGGAAGCGCCGGCGGTCCTCGGCCAGGCCGATCGCGTCGGCGGACGTCCCCGCGATCCGACCGCCGATCGCCTCGATGCGATCCGCAAGGTTCAGCGCCGTCTGTCCGCCGAATTGCGCGAGCACCGGCAGCGCCCCGCCGCCGCCGCTCGCCTCGTTCGCGATGACGCTTGCGACCGACTCCTCGTCCAGCGGCTCGAAATACAGGCGCGCCGAGGTGTCGAAATCCGTCGAGACGGTCTCGGGATTGCTGTTGATCATGATCGAGGCGACGCCGCGATCCAGAAGGGCCGCCGCGCTCTGCACGCAGCAGCAGTCGAACTCGATGCCCTGCCCGATCCTGATCGGGCCCGACCCGAGGATGAGCGTCTTGCGTCCGGCCAGGGGCACGGCCTCGTTCTCCTGCTCGTACGTCGAATAGAAGTACGGCGTCACGGCCTCGAACTCCGCGGCGCACGTGTCGACCATCTTGTAGACCGGCGCGATCCCCCACTGCGCGCGCAGCCGGCGCACATCGCTCGCGAGGATGCCCATGAGCGACGCGATGTCCGTGTCCGCGAAGCCCAGACGCTTGGCGCGCAGGAAGACCGCCGGCGTCGGCACCTGTCCGCTAAGCTCGGAGTCGGCGAACCGGACGATGCCGGCCATCTTGCGCAGGAACCAGGCATCGATGCCCGTCGCCGCGTGCAGCTCGTCGACCGACGCGCCGCGGCGCAGCGCCGCGAAGAGCCGCCACAGCCGGTCGTCCGTCGGGCCCGCGGAGAGGAATCGATCCATGAAGTCGTGCGGATCGTTCACGCCGACCCACGCGGGCGATTCCCACAGCAGCCCCTGTCCCTTGATCTCCAGCGAGCGCACGGCCTTGAGGAGCGCGGACTCGAAGGTGCGGTCGATCGCCATGACCTCGCCGGTGGCCTTCATCTGCGTGCCCAGGTGCCGATCGGCGGCCGGGAACTTGTCGAACGGCCAGCGCGGGATCTTCACGACGACGTAATCGAGCGTGGGCTCGAAGGCCGCCGTCGTGCGCCGCGTGACCGCGTTCGGGATCTCGTGCAGCCGTTTGCCGACCGCGATCTTCGCCGCCACGCGCGCGATCGGGTAGCCGGTGGCCTTCGAGGCGAGCGCCGATGACCGCGACACGCGCGGGTTGACCTCGATCACGAAATACGGCGTCGGCGAGGAGGCGTCTTCACTCGGGCCGCGATCCGGATCCATGGCGAACTGGACGTTGCAGCCTCCCTCGATGCCGAGGGCGCGGATGATGCGCAGCGCCGCCGAGCGCAGCTGCTGGTACTCCTTGTCGGTGAGCGTCTGCGACGGCGCGACGACGATCGAGTCTCCGGTATGGACCCCCATCGGATCGATGTTCTCCATGTTGCAGATCGTGATGCAGGTGTCGTCCGCGTCGCGCATGACCTCGTACTCGATCTCTTTCCATCCGGTCAGCGACCGCTCCACCAGGATCTGCCCGATCGGCGACGCCGCGATGCCGCGCGCCGCGCGATCCTCCAGCTCCTCCCGATCGTGCGCGAATCCACCGCCCGTGCCGCCGAGCGTGAATGCGGGACGCACGACCACCGGGTAGCCGATCGAGTCGGCGAAGGCGATCGCGGCGTCCACCGACTGCGCGGTCGCCGACTCGGGGACCGGCTCGCCGATCTCGATGAGGAGCTGCTTGAAGGCTTCGCGATCCTCGGCCTGCTGGATGGCGCGCAGCGGCGTGCCCAGCAGGCGCACGCCGTAGCGCTCGAGGACGCCGGATTCCGCGAGCTGGACGGCGAGATTCAGCCCCGTCTGCCCGCCGAGCGTCGCCAGCATCCCGCCGGGACGCTCCTTCGCGATGATCCGCTCGAGCACTTCGACGGTGAGCGGCTCGAGGTACGTCGCGTCGGCGACGCCCGGGTCGGTCATGATCGTCGCGGGGTTCGAGTTCACGAGCACCGTCTCGACGCCCTCTTCGCGCAACGCGCGGCAGGCCTGCGTGCCCGCGTAGTCGAACTCGGCCGCCTGGCCGATGAGGATCGGCCCCGACCCGATGATGAGAACTTTCACTTGCGCGCCACCGCCGCACGCACGTCCGCAAGGAACGCGTCGAAGACGGGCTCGTTGTCGCGCGGACCGGGCGCGCCCTCCGGGTGGTACTGGTACGTGCGGATCGGCAGCGCACGGTGCGCGAGCCCCTCCACCGATCCGTCGTTCAGGTTGCGCGCGCTCACGACGAACCCCGAGTCGGCCGGGATCGACGACTCGTCCACCTGGAACTCGTGGTTCTGGCTGGTGATGACGACATGCCCGGTCCGCGTGTCCTGCACCGGGTGATTGCTGCCGTGATGACCGAATGGCAGGCGTGACGTGCTCGCCCCGATCGCGCGACCGATGAGCTGGTGCCCGAGGCAGATCGCCAGGATCGGCAGGGGCCTGCCCGCGCCGCGCTGGAACGCGGCGTCGAGCATCAGCCTCACGTTCTGCGCGACCTGCGGGATCGCCGCGGGGTCGCCCGGCCCGTTGGTGATGACGATGCCCTCGGGCGACCACGACAGGACGTCACGAGCGGAGGCGGTCACGGGGAAGACGCGGACCGCGGCGCCGCGGCGCGTCAGGCAGCGGATCTGGTTCTCCTTCACGCCCGTATCCAGGAGCGCGATGCGGGGCCCCAGGGGCGGGGGCCCCTGCGAGCGAAGCGATCCGACCTCGCGCGGCTCGGCCGCGCTCGCCTCGGCCACCAGGGGGCGGGCGCTCAGCGACGGCGCGCTCCGCGCCTTGGCCACCGCCTCCTGACCGACATCGGGATCGAGCGCGAGCTGCGGCGCGACCTGCACGAGCGCACCGCGCATCGTTCCGACCGACCGCAGCCGGCGGACGAGCGCGCGTGTGTCGACGCCGGTGATGCCGGGCACTGCCTGCGTCCGCAGATACGCGTCGAGCTCGCTCGTTCCCGACCGCGCGGTTCCGTTCAGCTCCCGCACCACGAGCGCCTCGACCCACGGGACGCGCGACTCGGCCGCGCGAGCGAACACGCCGTAGTTCCCGATCAGCGGATACGTCATGACGACGATCTGGCCGTTGTAGGACGCGTCCGAGCAGACCTCCTGATAGCCGGTCATGGCCGTGTTGAACACGACCTCGCCGACCGTCCCGCCGGCATCGCCGAACGCCTCGCCCCACCACGTCGAGCCATCCTCGAGGCCGAGGACCGCCGCCCTGCTCATTGGTGCATAACTATACGTTCCGGATGAATAAAGATGCAATTGCGGCCATGGCCCGGACGCGATGGGGTCGCGCCGCCTCCGGCTCACGCGGCCGGCTCCTCGAAGCGCGTCTCCCCGCCGACCACCGCCATGACCACGCGACCGCGGACGGTCCGCCCGAGCAGCGGCGTGTTCGCGCTCTTGGACACAAGCTCCCCCGTGCTGACGGTCCATTCGCGAAGCGGATCGATCACGATCCAGTCGTTCGGCTCGAGCTCGCGCCCGAGGACGCGGGCCGGCCCGGTCGTCAAGGCGGCGAGGACGGTGTCGAGGTCGGCCAGGCCCGCGGCGACGCCCGCGAGGAGCAGCGGGACCGCGGTCTCGAGCGCGGCGATCCCGAACGCGGCCGCCTCGAGCTCCACGTCCTTGCGGACGGAGGCGTGGGGCGCGTGATCGGTCGCGATCGCGTCGATCGTGCCGTCGCGCAGCCCGGCCCAGCAGGCGCGCACGTCGGCGGCGGTGCGGAGCGGCGGGTTCACTTTCGTATTGGAGTCGTAGGCGATCCCAGGCCGCGACTGGACCAGGGGATGCGTCGGATCGGCCTCCTTCAACTGCTCGATGAATGCCAGTTCGCGGCTGCCGGCGACCCATTCGTCGGTGAGAGCCAGGTGGTGCGGCGTCACCTCGCACGTGACCGCGACGCCCTCGGCCTTGGCCTGGCGCACGAGCTCGACCGCGCCCGCGGTGGAGACGTGCGCGAGATGTAGCGACCCGCCCGTCAAGCGGACCAGTGAAAGGTCTCGCGCGATCGCCGACTCCTCCGCGGCCGCGGGCATGCCGGCAATGCCCAGGGCGGCCGACACGACGCCCTCGTGCATCACGCCGTGCCGCGTCAGCGCGAGATCCTGCGGGTGCTCGCTGATGGGCCGGCCGGCGGAGCGCGAGTACTCCAGGGCGCTGCGGAAGAGCCGGCCGTCCTCGACCGGCGAGCCGTCGTCGCTGAAAAGCACGGCGCCGCTGGCGGCGAGCTCGACCATGTCCGAGAGCTCGCGGCCCGCCCGACCGCGCGTGATGCACGCGACCGGAAGCACCCGCGCGGCGTCCGCCGCGATGCCACGCTCGATCAGCTCGCGGACCGCGCCGGGCGAGTCGATTGGCGGCTCGGTGTTCGGCATGGCGCACACGGTGGTGAACCCACCGCGAAGCGCGGCGCGGGCCCCGCTCTCGACGGTCTCCGACTCCTCGAAGCCGGGTTCGCGGAGGTGCGCGTGCAGGTCGACGAACCCGCGCGTGACGATCAAGCCCCTTGCCGTGAAGGCGTCGCGGTCGAGCTTCACGATGCGCGTGTCCCGGCGAGCAGGTAGAGCAGGGCCATGCGGATCGCGACGCCGTTGGTGACCTGGCGCTCGATCAGCGAGCGCGGGCCGTGCGCGACGGCCGCGTCGATCTCGATCCCCTCGTTCATCGGTCCGGGGTGGAGGACAGGCGCCTCGGGTCGCATGCGCGCGACGCGCGCGTCCGTGATCCCCCAGACGCGCGCGTACTCGCGAAGGGACGGCAGAAGCCCGGCGTCGGCGCGCTCGCGCTGCAGCCGCAGCGCGATGACGGCGTCCGCGCCGTCGAGGGCCCGGTCGACGTCTGGTTCGTACCGCACCTTGTCGGGAAGCGATCCGCAGCGCCAGGCGGCAGGCATCAAGGTCGGCGGGCCCGAGAGCGTGATCTCGGCACCCAGCGGCACGAGGGTGTGGATGTCGGAGCGCGCGACACGGCTGTACAGCACGTCGCCGACGATCACGACGCGCTTGCCCCCGAGATCGCCGAGCGCGTCGCGCAGCGTGTACGCGTCCAGGAGGCCCTGCGATGGATGCGCGTGCGCGCCATCGCCGGCGTTGATGACGGCTGACTCGGTCCGCTCGGCGACGAAGTACGGCGCGCCGGACGCCCAGTGCCGCATGACCACGACGTCGCCGCCGAGCGCCTGCAGGGTCCGCACCGTGTCGAGCAGGGTCTCGCCCTTCTCCACCGACGATCCGGTCGCGGTGATGTTGATGACGTCGGCGGACAGCGCCTTCGCCGCAAGCTCGAAGGACACGCGCGTCCGGGTCGAGACCTCGGCGAAGAACAGGATGACCGTGCGCCCGTGGAGCGCCGGCGCGCGCCGGACGGGCCGCGACAGGACCTCGGCCATGGCGTGCGCGTTCTCGAGGACCGTCTCGATCTCGGCGCGCGACCAGTCTTCTGTTGAGAGCACGTGGTGCCGGTTCCACTTCGGCGCCGGGAATTCGGCCTTCGGCCTCCCCGGCGCCGCTTCGCGGTGCGACCGTTCGCTCATGTGAGCACGCCCGCTTGTACGAGCTCGATCTCGTCGTGCCCGTCGTCCTCGGCGAGATGCACGCGCACGTCGTCGGTCGGCTGCGTCGGCACGTTCTTGCCCACGAAGTCAGCGCGAATTGGCAGCTCGCGATGGCCGCGGTCGACGAGCACGGCGAGGCGGACCGCGCGCGGCCGACCGTAATCGATGAGGGCGTCCATGGCGGCGCGGATCGTGCGGCCGGTGTAGAGCACGTCGTCGACGAGCACGACGATGCGGTCGTCGACCTTGAACGGCAGCTCGGTCCGGTGCACCGTGGGCGCGTAGCCGATCCGCGTGAGGTCGTCGCGATACAGGGTGATGTCGAGCGCGCCGAGCGGCACCTCGACGCCCTCGTTCTGCGAGATCGCCGCGGCAAGGCGGGCGGCCAGGAGATCGCCGCGCGCGCGGATGCCCACGAGAGCCAGAGCGGGGACGTCGCGGTCGCGCTCGACGATCTCGTGCGCGATCCGGGAAACTGCCCGACGGATGTCGTCGGCGCCGAAGAGCACGGCCATTCGTACTTCCTTTCCGGCCTCGCAGGACCGGTCGTTAAAGGTCGTCGCGTTAGCGTGAGTATATGCGGGCAGCTCTTGCGAGCGTGGGGATCGCCGTCTTCGCGATCGTCCTGGTGTCAGGCGCATTCGCGACCACGGCGCTCGCTCCGACAGGGGGCCCTCCGGGAGATTCATCGGAGCCGACGCCGCGGCCGAGCTACACCCCCATTCCGGTCATCACGCCGGAGCCGACACCGCGGCGTGTGCCCCTTGCGAAGCTGGTGGCCCGCTTCCGCGTCCCGATCGAGGGCGCATCGCTCCCGACCGACCCGGATCTGTACCCCGAGGCCCCACGCGACTACCGGGCGGGGATCCACGAGGGCATCGACTTCCCCGCGCGGACCGGGACGCCCGTCCTCGCCGCCGCGGACGGCGTCGTCGTTCGCGTGGACACGGTCTTCACCGACTGGACGGCCGCGGAGCGCGAGCGCGCGCTCGAGGCGTCCGTCGCGCTGCGCTATACGCCGACCGCGACGCTCGATCGCGTCCGCGGGCGGCAGGTCTGGCTGGATCACGGAGACGGGATCGTCACGCGCTATGCGCACCTCGCCACCGTCGCCGACCTCGCGCTCGGATCGTCCATCGCGGAGGGGACCGTGATCGGCACGGTCGGCAGCTCCGGCTATCCGGAGGGCGGGCCCCACCTGCACCTGGAGATCCGCATCCTGGACAGCTACCTCGGCGACGGCCTGAGCGCCGCCGCCGTAATGCACGCGTACGCGCGCGCGTTCCGGTAGGGCGCGCCCGCCATCACTGGACCGCGATGAAGGACAGGGTCAGGCCGATCAGGTTGAAGACGCCGTGCGCCGTCATGTTCGCGAACAGGTTGCGCGTGCGCTCGTAGACCAGCGCGAGGACCACGCCCGCGGCGAAGAGCGGCAGCGCGACCGACGTTCCGTGGGGCACGACGAACGCCGCCGCGGAGAGTGCCGCGGCGAGCGCCAGCGGCATGCGCTGGCGCAGTCCGCGAAAGAGGATCCCGCGGAAGAGAAGCTCCTCCGCGAACGGCGCGATGACCACCCCGGCCAGCGCGTCGAGCGCGAAGGCCTGCAGCCCGCGATGGCGCTGAAAGGCGGCGACGAGGCTCTGCTCGGGCGAGCCGAAGACCGTTCGTTGGACGATCTCGAGCGGGAGCGTGAGCGCGAAGATGGCGAGGCCCGCGAGCATCCCGATCCGCAGGGCATGGCGTGACGGCCAGGCGAAGCCCAGGTCGGCGGGGCCCGCCCGGAGGAAGCGCCGCGCCAGAACGAGCGCGATGAGCGCGATCGGCACGTCCTGGAGCACCGTCGCGAGCAGCAGGTCGCTCGGCTCGATGCGTGCCGGGTTCAGCGTCACGCCAAGGAGACGGAGGCCGCCGATCTGAAGCGCCGCGCCGACCAGGATCGCGATGAGCCCGACGGCGCCGCATCCGACGGCGCTCCAGCGCGCCGGCTGCTCCGGCGCGGCCGTCTCTACCGGAGGCCGGTCCGCTTGGCCCTCAGAGCCGCTTCGAGCACGATCTCGCTCCATTCGGACGCGAGCGGTCGCGGCACCTTCTTGAAAACGCCGATCTCGGCGATGCCCTCGGGCAGGTCGTAGAACCACGGCACGTGGCCCGCATCGCACATGTAGACGTACGCGGTTGACGGCTTGGGCGATTCGGAGCGGATCGCACCCAGAAGATCGAGCTTGCTCGTCGCGATCCGGGTCGAGTGCCACAGCTCGCGCCTCGCGACCTCGATGATCGTCTCGCCCGAGCGACGCGTGCTCGACGGGAAGTGCCAGCCAACCGCATCGGGCTTCTTGATCCAGACGACGAGCTCACCGTAGAAGGGCAGGACGACCGCGAGCTGCGCCGAGGCCGGAGGGAACTCGCGGAACGAGCTGTCGCGCCGCGAGACGAAGTTGACCTCTGCCATCTCTCTCGCACACTATGTAGACAAGCGACTGACCGTCAATAGCCCGCGAGTGTCCGGTCAGCGTCGCAACGCTTCCGAGACCGCGAAGGGATCGGCGGAGACCACGCTGGCCGCGTAGAGCTCCATCGCCCCGATGTCGCTCGTTCGGTTGCCAGGATCGCCCCGATCCACCAGGCGCACGACGGGCGGGAACGCGGACCACTCCGCCCCGTCGCCGGCGAGCGGCCCGACGTACGCCACCATGTTGTGCGACACCACGCCGAGTGCGCGATAGGCGTTCAGCGCGTGCGCGATCGCGGACACGAGCGAGCCCTCGTGCTGACCGGGTCGCCCTACGATCACGATCTCGCGCTCCTTGATCGGGACGAGCGAGGCCATCACGCGCGCGCCTCCGACCTCCACGCCCAGCCCGAGCGCGCCGTGCACGAGGTAGAGGTCGTCGAAGTAGTCGCGGCCGTGTGCCGCGCGGTAGGCCGCCGCCTGCCGCCGAAGCGCCTCGACCTTCGGGTAGTGGCGGCCTCTGGTGACGGTCATCTGCATGTGACCGTGTACGACCGAACCGCCCGCGCGCCACAGCGAGTTCCAGAGGAGCAAGTAGAACCGGGCGTCCGGATCGCTCTGGTGCGCGGCCTCGGCCCATCGGCGAGCGGTCAGAAGATGGTCCGCGAGCGTCGCCTCGTCCATCGGCTCCAGTGGATCGTGGCGCGCGAAGACGAGCACGCCGTGGTAGCCGTCGTACTTCGCGATGTTCGACGCGGTGATCGAGTGCGACCCGCCGATCCGACCGAACGAATCCGCGGGCGTGCCGGTCTCCGGCGTGTCGAACGGATCGCCCACGGCCGCAGCGATCGTCTTGCGCGCCTCGTCGCCGCCCTTGACCTCCATCGGCCGCTGCGCCCTGAGCGCGTTGAACAGCGCCCCCTCGAACGTGACGATGTTCGTGACCCGGACGATGCGCTGGTGCCGGACCGCCTCGACGGAGCCGAACAGCTTGGTGATCCAGCCCTCCATCTCGGTCGGCGGATCGAGCGTGCCGACGGTCTCGCTCACGTCGAAGATGCGCGTGGCGGCCTCGCGCGCGTCAGCGGGGAGGGCCGCGACCCGCTGAGCGAGCTCGACGATCACGGCCGGTCCGGGATGATCAAGCGGCGCGTCGGCGCTCGGCTGCGGACTCGTACATCTCGACATAGCGGCGGGCCGACGGCGACCACGAGTGATCCTCGCGCATCCCGCGCTCGCGCAGGCGCGTCCAGGCATCCCCATCGCGCCGGAATGCCGCGATCGCGCGGCCGATGGCGGCCTCGAGAGCGTCCGGCGCGTACTTCGTGAACGAGAAGCCATTGCCGGGCTCGTGGATCGTGTCGGCCAGCCCGCCGACCGCGCGCACGACCGGGACGGTCCCGTAGCGCAGCGAGATCATCTGGCCGAGGCCGCACGGCTCGAAGCGGGACGGCATCAGGAAGAGGTCGCTGCCGGCGTAGATGCGCTGCGCGAGCGCGGCATCGAAGCCCAGCTTGAGCGCGAGCGACCGCGGGTACGCGGCCGCGAGCCCCTTCCAACGCTCCTCGTAGCTCGGCTCGCCGGTGCCCAGGACGCAAATCTGCGCGCCGGCGCTCGAGTCCCCCGTCGCGGCGAGGACGCGCGGCGCGACGGCGGTGAGCAGGTCGATCCCCTTCTGCTCCACCAGACGGCCGATCACGCCGAGCACGGGCGCGGCGGGATCCTCGTGCAGGCCGAGCTCGCGCTGGAGCGCGGACTTGCAGGCGGCCTTGCCGCTCTGGCCGCGCGCGTCGTACCGGACGGCGATCTGCGAATCCTTCGAGGGATCGAAGAGGTCGGTGTCGATGCCGTTCAGGATCCCGTGGAGCGAATCGGCCCTGGTCGCGAGCAGTCCCTCGAGCCCTTCGCCGAATTCGGGCGTGAGGATCTCCTGCGCGTACCGCTCGCTCACCGTGCTCACGACGTCCGCGCCGGCGATCGCGCGGGCCATCGGGTTGCATTCGCCGGGACTCTCGACCGCGAGCCGACCGCGCGGCAGCCCGGCGAGAGCGAGCACGGTCGCGGCCGTGCGTCCCTGATAGGCGAGGTTGTGGATCGTGAACGCGGTGGCCACGCGCGCTCGGCGCAGCATCGGAACGAGCAGGGCCGCGTGCCAGTCGTGGGCATGCGCGACATCGGGACGCGCCGCGCGCAGGTCTTCGGCGACGGCACGGCAGAAGAGCGCGTACCGCTTGGCGTCATCCGCGTAGCCGTACACCTTGTCGCGCCCGATGCGCTTGCTCTCGACGAAGGTGATGCGCACGCCGTCGCGGACGGTCTCCGCGTAGCCGACGCGCGCGGTGGCGGCACCGTAGGGGACCGAACGCTGGCGTGCGCTCGCCGGGATGCCGTAGCGCCCGCGATCGATCGAGCCGTGCAGCGGGAGGTACACGGCGACGTCGTGGCCGAGCTTCGCGAGCGCTTGAGGGAGCGATCCCGCCACGTCCGCCAGACCGCCGACCTTCGCGTACGGGGCGACCTCGGCGGCCGCGAAGACGATGCGCACGGGGCACCCACTCTATACGCTGGGGATCACAAACGAACGGAGGCTATGGTGGAGGGCGATCGCGAGCGCGTGACCAAACCGCGGACCGAGGATCTCGTCGTCTTCTTGGCGCTCTCGCTGCCGGTGTTCGGCGTATCCGCGGCGCTGCTGACCTTCATCATCATCAACGCGGTGAGCAAGCACTGATCCGCTAACCCCGCGAACAAGCGCCGATCTCGCGCTCTTGTCACTGTCGGCTCGTCATGCCCCATTCGGGCCATCAGCACGCCCCATTTCTCTGCGTCATCACGCTCCCTGATCCGGTCACGGGTCGCGGTGGTGGCAGAACGAGATCATCCCCCCGTTAGGGCCACACAAATACGCGGCACGACGGTTAGGCATGGGTGATGGCCATCACGCGCTCGGCGCTCATTGCGCTTTCGGTGCTCGTGCTGGCGCTTGCCCAGCCGCTCGCCGCACGTGCCGACGACCACCCGAAGCCGCCCTCCGATGCCGCGCGCGCGGTGCAGTACGCGCGTCAGAGCAGCAGCTCGCGCGCCGAAGCGCAGCTCCTCCAGTCCCGGGTGGACGCTGCGAACGCGATGCTCGAGATCCTCTCCGCCGAGCGAAACGCGACCGCGGCGCAGATCGACGAGCTCGGTAAGGCGATCACGGCCTCGGAGACCGATCTCGCGCTCGCGACCTACCAGCTCGAGGATGCCCGCGTGTCGCTGGCGCGCCTGCGCGTCGAGATCGACGAGCAGTCGCGACGGCTCGATGCACAGGAGCGCCTCTACGGCGAGCACCTGCGCGTCACCTACAAGCAATCTCAGGTGAGCATGCTGGAGATGCTGCTCTCCGCGACCTCGCTGAGCGGATTCGCCGATCAGCTGCAGCGCCTGCTCCTCGTCGACCGCGGCGATGCCGCGCTGGCCGCGCAGATCCGATCGCTGCGTGCCGAGAAGATCCAGCTGCGCGACGAGGCGGCCGCGCGGGAGAGCGAGATCGTCGTGCGCCAGGAGAGCATCACCGCGCAGCGCGGGAAGCTCGTCGAGGCGCATGCGGTCTTCGAGAAGGTCCTCCTACGCGCCGACAGCGCGATCGCCGCGCAGCAGACCGCGAAGGCGGATGCGGTCGCCGGTCGCGCGAGGGCGCAGCTCTCGGCGGCGATCGCCGAGGCCGCGGCCATCGCCCTCACGCACGAGATGGAGGCGGCCGAGGCGCAGTACCCGGGCCTCGCGGCCGATCTCGCCGCGAAGTCGGGCCTCGGCGTGGCCGCGACGTCGAAGCTCACGCGGTGGCCCGTCGATGGCATCGTCTCGTCACCTTTCGGCGTGCGCGACGGTGGCTTCCACAACGGCCTGGACGTCGCCGCGCCGATGTACACGCCCGTCGTCGCCGCGGCGGCCGGAGTCGTCGTCACCGTGGGTCATCCGTACCTCGCGTCCGGCGACACCGCCGAGGTCGTGATCATCGCCCACGCGTCGAACCTCTCGACGCTCTACGGGCACCTCGACGATCTCCAGAAGCTGCCGCCCGTCAAGCTCGGCCAGCGGGTCGAGGCCGGCGACGTGATCGGCTACGTGGGCATGACCGGACGGACGACCGGGCCGCACCTGCACTTCATGACGATCTTCGACGGCAAGGCCATCGACCCGGCGCCCCTGCTGCCGGCGCGCGCGATCCAGCCCTAGCCCTGCACGGCGTCCTATGCGCCGGGCTGGCCCCGAGCGAACTCGCGCTGGCGCCTATTTGCCGAAGAGCTTCTTGAAGAACCCCTCGTCGTCAAGCTTCTTGACGTAGCTCATGTCCAGGTAGTCCTCGGGCTTGGTGCCCTTGGCCTTGGCGTTCGTCGCCGCGACCACGTCGATCGTCGATTGCATCCCGAGCACGTACGGCGTCTGCGCGAGATAGAGGCTGTACTGCTCCCAGGTATCGGTCAGCACGGCCTGGTCGTCGAGCTTCAGATACTTCTGCAAAGTCTTGAGCGCGAACGCCTTGTCCGAGATGAAGCGCTGCGTGCCTCGGGCGTAGGCCTTGATGACGCGCGGGGCGACGTCCGGGTTCTGCTGCAGGTACTCTGCGGTCGCGCCGACGCCGACGGATGGCCACTCGGGGCCGTCCTTGCCGAGATTGAGGAGCTCGTTGAAGCCCGCGGCCTTGGCGCGCGTGTTCGTCGGCGGTGAGACGGTCCCCGCGTCGACCTGTCCGGCGATCAGGCCGGCGAGGATGTTCGGCACCTCGGAGAGCCCGACGAGCGCGACGTCCTTGTCGGCCACAAGGCCCCACATGCGCAGCGCGAGGAGCGTCGCGGTGTGCGTCGAGGAGCCCGGCGTGGTGATGCCGATCTTCTTGCCCTTCAGGTCCTCGGGCTTCTTGATGTCGGCCTTGGTCATGATGCTGAACACGAGCTTGTTGTTGATCGCCGAGATCATCTTGATCTTCGCCCCGGCGGTCACCGCGTCGACCACGACCTGCCCGTCGAGGTGGCTGAACTGCACGTCCTTGGCGATGAGGGCGGGCACGGCGCGGGTGCTGCTCGCCACGTTCACGAGCTCGACGTCGAGGTTCTCGTCCTTGAAGTAGCCGCCCTCGAACGCGGTCCACAGGCCGGAGCTCGCGCCGCTGATCGCGGTGTAGTTGATCTTGAGCGACACCAAGCGCGGCGCCGCCGTGGCGCTCGAACCCGCGGCTGGGGCGCTGGGCGACGTCTGCGTCGTCGGCGGCGTGCCGCCACAGGCGGATGCGACGATCGCCATCGCGGCGACAAAAGCCAGCTTCCTCATCCCGTGCTACCCCCTCGCGGACGTTGGTCGCCGTGTCACTCTACATACAGACGGTGGCGCACCGCGGTGGAAAGGTCTCGAATTACGGGATGACTCGACGCCTCAGCTTCGCGTGCGGGGACTACGACCGGGTGCGCGCGCTGCGTGACGGACGCGTCCGTCCGGACGGGCTGGACCTGATCTTCCTGCCGCTTGGACCGGAGGAGATCTTCTTCCGGCAGCTCGTGCACGCCGAGTTCGACGCGTCGGAGATGTCGCTCGGCTCGTATGTGCTCGGCCGCGGCCGTGCCGAGCCGGCGCCGTTCGTCGCGATCCCGGTCTTCCCCTCCCGCGCGTTCCGCCACTCCTCGGTCTACGTCCACGCCGGCGCGGGCATCGACAGGCCGGAGGACCTGCGCGGCAAGCGCGTCGGCGTCGCCGAGTACCAGCTCACGGCGAACGTGTGGCTCCGGGGGATCATCGAAGACGATCACGGCGTGCGTCCCAGCGAGATCCAGTGGTTCACTGGCGGCCTCGAGCAACCGGGACGGCGCGAGAAGAGCGCCGTGCGGCTTCCGGCGGACGTGCGCGTGGAAGCGATCGGCGAGGGCCGGACACTCTCCTCGATGCTCGAGCGCGGCGAGATCGACGCGCTCTTCACGCCGCGACTCCCGGAGCCGTTCGTTCGCGGCGCATCCACGGTCCGACGCCTGTTCGCCGACCATCGCGCTGTCGAGGCCGAGTACTACCGGCGCACGCACGTCTTCCCGATCATGCACACCGTCGTCATCAACCGGCAGATGTACGAGCGCGATCCGTGGATCGCGCAGAGCCTGGTGAAGGCGCTGGCTGAGGCGAAGCGGCTCTGCGCCGCGTCCATGTACGAGTCGGCCACGCTCGCGTACATGCTCCCGTGGCTCGTCGACGACATCGAGGCGACGCGCGCGCTGATGGGCCCGGACATCGATCGGGACTGGTGGCCGTACGGCGTCGAGCCGAACCGCGCGACCCTCGAGACGTTCCTTCGCTACGCCCTGGCCCAGGGCCTCGTGGAGCGGCCGCTGACCGTCGACGAGCTCTTCGCCAAGGAGACCCTCGACACCTTCCGGATCTAGGCGAGGCTCCCGGTCACTTCTTGTCGGCGCCGCGGTCGGCTGCGCTCTGGACCAGGGCCGGTTCCAGCAGCTTCGACAACTCGTAGCTCAGGACCTGCGCGTTCTTCGCGCCGAGCGCATTCTGCGAATCCTTGAACTGCTCGACCGTGGGAAACGGGAGCACCGGGATGACGGGCAGGGCGTACTTGTCGTACGCGGCGGCCATCGCACGGTCGTCGTTGGACTTGAGCCACTTCTTGAGCGTTGCGATCGCGAGCGCGCGGTCCCTCCGCAGATGGGCCGTCCCGGTGACCACCGAGTCGATGACGCGCTGCGCCACGTCGCGGCGCGAGCCGAGGAACGACCTCGTGACCGCGATGACGGTCTGGGACGCGGGGAGCTTCAGCGCCCCGAGGTCGTAGAGCGGCTTGAAGCCCTTGTCCTCGACGAGCAGCGTGTCGGGTACGAGCGTGACCGCCGCCTGGATCGCCCCCGAGAGCAGCGCCGCGGTCCGCGTGTCCGTGGATCCGACGGCCACGATGGTCACGTCCTTGTCGGGATCGATCCCGATGCGCCGCAGCAGCACGCGCGTCGCGATGTCCGACGAGCTGCCGATGCTCGAGACCCCGACCCTCTTCCCCTTCAGATCGTCGGCGGTCTTGATGTCCGGCGCGGCTTCGAAGAGATGCGGGTAGACCGGGACGAGGTTCGCGAGCACGGCGAGGTCCGCCCCGCCGGCCGCGGCGCTCAGGATCTCGGAGCCGCCGATGGCCGCGACCTGCGTCTGCCCCGCGACCAGGGCCGCGACGCCCTGTGCGCTCGCGATCGCCTGGAACTCGACCTCGATCCCGTTCGCGGCGAACGTGCCGTCGTCGGCCGCGATCCAGAGCGGCAGGAAATCGGCGATGGGGTTGCTGTACGAGATGACGAGCTTGACGGGAGAGGGCCGCGGCGTCGCCGTGGCCGGCGCCACGCTCGGCGCGGCGGCCTGCCCGCCGCAGGCCGACGCCACCAGCACCGCCGCGATCGCGAAGGCGAACGCCCTCGTCGGCATGGTCCTTAGGGGCAGCTTCCCGCGAAGGTCGTGTCGGCGAACTGCTCGTACGTGATCGGAGCGGTGGTCAGCTTGTAGTCGAGCGCGATCTTCATCTCGGCGTCGAAGCCCGACCTGCTCAAGCAGCCGGTCCCGAAGCCGCTCTTGATGTGGTCGATGATCTTGATGACGAGCGGCCTGTCGAGACCCTGGAACTGCTCGGCCGCCTTCGCGTTCCCGAGGATGACGTCGGCGATCGCGGCCGTGCTGTTCGCGCGGATGAAGTCGAGCGCCTTCTTCTGCACGTTGACCATGCGCTTCACCAGATCGGGCTTCGCCGCGATGACATCCTCGCGCGTCACCAGGTGCAGCGCGGCGGCCTTGTCCGCGCCGACCCATTCCTTGTGCTGCCCGGCCTGGTAGATGTCCAGCAGCGCGAAGCCGACATTGTCGTTGACGACCTTTTCGGCGATCGGCTGGAACGAGACGATGGCGTCGACGCGGCCGGACTGCAGCGCGGTGTAGAAGACGGCATTGTCGCCGCCGAGCGAGACGAGCTCGACGTCCTTGTCGGGGTCGAGACCCGCCTTCTTCAGGAACACGTTGCCGAGCGCCCACGAGCCGGAGCCGGGGGTCGTGTAGCCGACCTTCCTGCCCTTGAGGTCCTTGACCGTCTTCACCTGGTCCTTGAGCTGGGATCGGACGACGAGTCCGAAGATCTCCTGATCGTGGAGCTCGATGACGACCTTGAACGGCGAGCCGGCCAGCCGCGCGATCGGCACGTGCACGAACGCGTACAGGCCGAAGTCGTACTGCTTGGCGATCATCCCCTGTCGAAGGGTGCCGCTTGAGCCGATGACGAACTCCGCGAGCTCGATGTTCTCCTCGCCGAAGTAGCCCTTGGCGATGGCGACGAGCGTCGGCAGGTTCAGCTCGGTCGAGTTGATGCCGGTGAGCGTGACCCTGTCCGGGGCGGGTTTCGCGGTCGGCGTCGCGCTCTGCGCGGCGACCGGCGCCTGTGACACGGGCGCCGACGTGGGGCCCGAGCACGCCGCCATGACCGTGAACGCGATCAGCGCGACGACCGAGACACGACGCATCTCTCGCCCTCCCCGCTCGCCCGGCGCGCGCCGCGCGACGCCCGCGCGAATCCTAAGCCGCCAGCGTCGCGGAGGGGCGCCAGCGCAGCAAACGCCCCTCGACGCGCTTGGCGATCTCGACCAGCGTCACCGCGAAGATCATGAGGATGAGCAGGATGAGGTAGACGCGCTTGGTGTCGAGCAGGCCGGCGGCGATGCTGAGCCGGTAGCCGAGCCCAGCCGACGCGCCGACGAACTCGCCCACGACGGCGCCCGTGAGCGCGAAGCTCACGCTCGTGCGCAGCGCGGCGAAGATCCAGCTGAAGACCGATGGCAGCACGACGAAGCGCGCGAGGTGCACGCGGCCGCCACCCATGACCTGCACGACCTTGACGAGCTCGGGGTCGACCGAGCGGATGCCGAGGTAGGTGTTGAAGAAGATCACGAAGAAGACGGTGAAGAAGCTGAGCGCGATCTTCGAGGCGATGCCGAGGCCGAGCCACGGCAGGAGGATCGGCGCGACCGCGATGCGCGGGAGCGAGTTCAGCGACACGAGGATCGGCTCGAGGAGCTCCGAGCCCTGACGCCAGTACCCGAGCAGAAGACCGAGCGCGGCGCCGCCGACGATGCCGAACACGAGGCCGACCATCGCCTCGGTCAGGGTGGTCGAGAGGTCGCGCCACAGCAGCCCCGAGGACGCGTACGGCCCCAGCTCGGCGAGCGAGCTCGACGGCCGCGCGAGGATCGCGGGGCTCGTCAGCACGATGCCCAGGCCGAAGCCGCCGGTGACGAGCTCCCAGACCGCGAAGATCGCCGCGATCAGCGCGGTCCGGCGGAGCGCGAGGGACCAGCCGCGGCTCACCCGGCTCCCGACGCTAGCGGTGCACGGAACTCGTCACGGAGCGATTGCCAGATCGTCGTCTCCAGCCTGCCGAACTCCTCCGAACCGCGCAGCGCGAAGGCGTCGCGCGGGTACGGCAGCGCGATGTCGAAGATCGCCTTCACCTCGCCCGGCCGGCGCGACAGCACGACGACGCGCTGCGCGAGCACGATGGCCTCGGCGAGATCGTGCGTGACGAACAGGATGGTCCGCGGCGTGATCTGCCAGATCCGCAGCAGCTCGGACTGCAGGACCATGCGGTTCTGCGCGTCGAGCGCGCCGAACGGCTCGTCCATGAGGATCGTCTGCGGGTCGTACGCGAGCGTGCGCACGAGCGCGGCGCGCTGGCGCATCCCGCCCGAGACCTGATGCGGGTAATAGCGCTCGAATCCGGACAGGCCCGCCATCTCGATCAGCGCGCGGGACCGCTCGCCGCGCTCATGATCGGCGACGCCGCGGATGACGAGCCCCACCTCGACGTTCTGCGCGATCGTCTGCCATGGCAGCAGGGCGTCGCGCTGAAAGACGTAGCCGAGATTCACGTCACGACGCGATCGGCGCTTCGGCTCGGCCCCGTCCACGACGATCCGGCCGGTCACCTCGCACTCCGCGGGGTCGAGCAGATCGGCGATCGCGTTCAGCAGCGTGGACTTGCCGCAGCCGCTGGGCCCGACGATCGCGACGAACTCGCCGTGGCCGATCTCCAGGGACGCGTCGCGCAACACCTCCACGCCACCACGAAAACGGATGCCGACGTGCTCGAGGCTGACGCTCACGATGGGTGCGCGCCGCGCCCTAGCGAGGCGCGATGCGTACGTCGACGAGCGCGGGCCGGCCGTCGTCGAGCGCCGCGATCGCCTGCCCGTACGCGGCGGCGAGCTGCGCGGGATCTTCGACCGGCCCGATCCCCTCGACGCCGAGATCTTTCGCCAGGCTCGCGAAGTCGACCGCGGGGGTGTCCATGCGCTGGCCGATCCAGCGGTTCTCGCGCGGGCGCCCGCGCTCGCGCGCCACGGTGTCCTGATGCTCCTCGTCGTTGAAGTAGCTCTGGTTGTTGTTGATGACGAAGAGCACGGGGATGCGGTGATGCGCGGCGGTCCACAGCGCGCTCGGGGCGGCGAGGAGCTCGCCGTCGCCGATGACCGCGACCACCGGGCGCCCGCTGCCGCGCGCCGCGAGCGCCGCTCCCACGGCGATGCCCGCGCCGGACCCCACCGCGCCGCCGCCGTCATGGCCGAGGAAGCTCCTCGGCTTCGTGAACGGCCAGGTCACGTCCGGCCACGGCCCGAGTGGCGCCTGGGCGACGATCGCGTCGGACGCGCGCTCTCCGAGCGCGTCGCGCAGCTCCGCGACGGCGCGCCCGAGATGGATCGGTCGCTCGTCGCGCCGCTTCGCGCTGGCCGCGGCGAGCGCGGCGCGGCGCTCTCGCGAGCGCGTGGCAAGGGCACGGGTGCGGTCCTCGGCGCGCCGCCGAGCGCTCGGCGCATCCGCCAGTGCCCGCGTCACCGCGTCGCAGAGGGCGGCGACGGCCTTGTCCGCGTTCGCGGTGATCGCGACCTCCGGGTGCGGCAGCTCCTGATAGTCGGCCGCCCAGGACCGCGCCGCGTAGGGCTCCAGCGACACGTTGATCAGCCGTGCCGGCGCGCCCTTGCGCTCGCGCAGCGCGCCGGCCGGATCGATCTTGTCGATCGCGAGAACGACGTCCGCCTCACGCACGGCCTCCGCGTAGCCCTCGTGCGACTCGCCGCGCGCTCGACCCTGGTGGAGCGGGTGATCGGCCGGGAACGACGCCGGCGAGCGATCCGTCACCACCGCCGCGCCGAGAGCGGTGGCGAGCGCGATGAGGTCGCTCCACGCGCTCGGGCTCGCGCTGGTACGTCCGAGCAGGAGGAGCGGCTGCTGCGCGTCGAGCAAGAGCCGAGCGGCGCGTGCGATCGCATCCGGATCCGGTGAAGCGGACGACGGCGCGTCGATGCGCGCGACGTCCGGCAGCGCGATGGCAGTGGCGAGCTTCTGCTCTTGAAGCGCGACGTCGAGGCACACGTACACCGGCCCGCGCGGCTCCAGGTGCGCGATCTGCCACGCGCGCAGGATCGCCTCCGGCATCGCCGCGACGCTGGCGGGCTGGTGCTCCCACTTGGTGAAGTCGCGTACGAGCTCGCCCTGCGCGTCCGCGGTGTGGATCCAGTCGATCCACGGTCGCCGCGCCGTCGCGTCCATCGGCCCCGTCCCGCCGAGCACGAGCACGGGCAGGCGGTCACACCACGCGCAGAAGATCGTCATCGTCGCGTGCATGAGTCCGACGGTGCTGTGCACCGCCGCGGCCATCGCCCGATCCGCGTACTTCGCGTACCCGTGCGCGACCGCGACCGCGACCTCCTCGTGGTTGCAGAGGATCATCGCGGGCCGCTCGTTGCCGAGGTAGTTGACGATGCTGTCGTGCAGGCCGCGGAACGAGGCGCCGGGCATGAGGGCGATGTACGGGATCTCAAGCCGCCGGAGCATCTCGGCCACGATGTCCGAACCCCACTCCGGTGCCGCCGGAAGCGCACCCGCGGCCTTCGGAACGTCGCGCTGGATCAAGAGGGCGTCATGGTACCGGCGCGATGAGCACATGACGTCACATCAACGCCAAATGCTGCCGCGACTCGCTCGCGCAAGAGGGATCCGCCGCACGGAGGCGAGCATGACCCCGGCCAACCGGGCTTTCTAGCGCCGGACTCAGCGATTCACTGTGATTGCAAGGCTGTCCACGAAACGCTCGCCAGGTGCCTCTGCCGGAGGATCTACGGACACGTCGCCGATCGTGCCGGCAAGCCCTCTTCCGCTGAACTGAAGGTAGAACGGGGTTCCCTGGCTGGTGATCCAGCGGACCTGAAAGCCACGTGCGCTGAGCTCCTTGTCGTACCACTCAAGCGGAGTCAACTGGATGCCGGCGCTCGGGATGACCGTTTGGGCGCCTGGGATCCAGAACACCCAGGTCACCGACGTGGTCTGGTCGCACTGCTCGAAGAAGTGGGCGTTGGGGAAGAGCGGGATCGAGGCCGGCATCGGCGTCGTCTGCGCGGCGGAGCAGCCTGGCGCTCGTTGCAGTGGGCGCGCCGGTAGGGAGATCGGCGATGGAGCCGGGAGGAGCGGGGGCAGCAGCATCGACCGTGTAGGTGCCGGCGTCGGCGTGGGGGCGGCTCCGCTGGTTCCGGCCGCGGAACCCGCACACGCCACCGAAACCAACGCAAGAATCACCAAGGGAATCAGGCTCCTCATGGGATGTGGGTATCGCCTTGCAGATCCGTCGTGAACTGCAGCAAGGATCCTCCATTGGCGCCGACGTAGTGCTCGATCCGGATCGAGTGGAAGCCCTGTGCGAGCGCCGCCGGGACCGTGGTCGTGTGAAGCCCGTCGGACCAGGCATCGACCAGCAAGGTGTTGTCGACGTACAGCCGGACGCCATCCTGACTGGTGACCGTGAAGTTGTACATGGCCGTGCCCGCCGTAGGGGCATACCCGAGACCCAGGTGTCGGCTCGACCAGTTGCCAGCCGGGAAGGGCTGTGGGGGCCAGGTCCCGGGGACGGACGAACACTGCGCAGGCGACCCGGTGAAGCTCGGCCAGGTCGCCAGGCTGTATGTCACGCACGGTGCCGCGTTCGCCAGCGAGCGGTTGGGATAGAACTCGTTGACCATGAACACGCGGACGCCGTTGATGTCCCAGGGCTGGCCGGTGAGCCATGCCTCGGCGGTGCTCGAGGTCGCGACATGCAGCAGCTTGAGGTTGTAGCTCAGCGAGGCGTACAGGGGCACGCAGCTCCACGACTGGCCGGGACTGGAGCCGGTCACCAAGCCGATGACCTGCTGCGAGCCGTCCTCCCAGACCTCCCAGGGTCGAGCGGGATCGGGTTTGCCGCCGATGAAGAGGCGTGCTTCGTCGTTGCTCACGATGTAGAAGCAGTAGAAGCTGGTGCCCGCCCGCGCCCAGCTGAATCGGTTCGTCCACTTCACCGCGAAGCTGCTCACGCCGCAGGCGCCGCTAGCGCCCCAGTCGAACGCCACGTAGAAGTTCGTCTGCTGCTCGCACGGCAGACCCGACCTCGTCGGGTTGTTCCATCCCTCTCGAGTGGTCAATCCGGTTTGCCACTTGAAGACCACGCGGACGGGAACCACGTTTCTAGGGGTGCCCGTTAGGAGGTTCATCACGCTAGTGCTGAGGTCAATGCCGGCTCCGTTGAGGTTGTTCGGCGGCGGCGTGTTCACGTTCCGACAGAACTGGTCTTGCCCGAGGGTCGTGGTCTGCTCGTTGAAGTTGAACGAGTAAGCGACCTCCGCTTCCGAAACGCCTGCCGGGAGTTGATGCCAGTCGTTGAGCGGATAGCCCGTTTGCGTTGTCCAGCAGGAGGGGCTACCGCCGTTCGTCGACCCGGGGTCGCCCGGGGCGCGACGCACGGACCCATTGGAACTGCATGCCTCGGGCATCACGTACCCGTCGTCCTGGTTCCATGGGCCGACCTCGAGGACCGGCACATTCAGGACCGACGCCGGCTGTGCCCCGCCGTTGTAGTAGTAGAGATCGACGGTGTAGGTCTGGTTCTTGTAGCAACTCCATTGTGTCGGGATGTTGCTGGCCCAGCCAGGACGCATCGCGAACTTCATGTAGGCGTCAGGCATGGCCACCTCGATCCCGTTCGGATTAGGAGTTCCGTCGTCGTTCGTTGGGACGTACGAACTCGCGCGGACGACGGCGCTGAAGGACTGCCCTGTCTCGTAGGGCACCGAGGCATCGACTGACGTCACGTTACGAAGGTCCCCCAGGGACAACGTGCTGACGACAATGAGCGTGACGGCGAATGCTGCGACGCGGCGCGAAAGACGCAGGCTGCGGACCAGGATCCGGGGCATCGGTAGCTTCCCACGCTTGTGGTTCAGCATCTCGAGTAACTCACCTGCCGCGCATCTGAGATAAAAGCGGCGTAACTCGTACTCCCGGCCGAAGCAGCAAGAGCCATGCCCGTCCAGTCGACGTTACACGACGCGCCTAGCCGCAGGGACTCTCAAGCGCTAGTGACGTTTGACGTGGTCCGAGCAAGCTTCCGCCGACTCGACGACCGTTCGCACGCGTCTTCAACGTTCGCTCGCGCGAAAAGAAGGCACCAGGCCGCTCCAACGCTCTCGTCAGCGCCACCGTTCCCGACCGCTCGCGTCATCGCCACCCGACGAAGACTGCGGAAGGTTAGCCATCACCCCAGACCAGCGACTGGGGGGTTTTTCGACCCTCGCCCGTTGCGTCACTCACGCCCACGGACACGGCGTCTCGACGACCCGCTCGATGACCCGCGGCCGGGTGGGCCGCCGCGGATCGGTGACGCCTTCGTGGGACGCGTGCGCATCCTGACCTATGCATCGCGCCACGCCGCGTACCGCCGGCGGTAATAGAGGAGCGGCTGGCCGTCCAGCACCTCGCCGCCCGCGACCTCCCCGACGAGGATCCAGTGATCGCCCGCCTCGATCGCGTCCTTGAGCACACACTCCGCGTAGGCGTGCGCGGTCTCGCGAAGGATCGCCGCACCGCCGGCGTTCGCCGACGGCTCCCAGCGGATGCCGGCGAACTTGTCCTCGTCCTTGGTCGCGAAGCGCGCGGCGACGTCCTCGGCTCCCGCCTTCATGAAATTGATGACGAAAGCCCGCGCGGCGAGCAGCGCGCTCAGGGTGCGCGACGTGCGCGCGACAGTCACGAGCATGAGCGGCGGTTCGACCGACAGCCCGACGAATGATTGCGTCGTCAGACCCTTCGGCGTGCCGTCGGCATCGCGCGCGGTGACGATCGCGACCCCCGTCGGGAACGAGGCCGCGAGGCTCTTGTAGCGGTCGGCGTCGACGGGCATCCGCTAGTGCATGACCGCGCCGCCGTCGACGACGAGCGTCTGGCCGGTGATGAAGTCGCTCGCGGGCGAGGCCAGGAAGACGACGGTGCCGACGAGATCCGCGGGCAGCTGGACGCGCGGGATCGCGCGATCCTCCACACGCCGTTGCCGCTGGGCGAGGATCTCGGGCGTGGGGTCCGCCTCGCTCAGCGTGCTCCCCGGCGCGATGGCGTTCACGTTGATGCCGAAGGAGCCGACCTCGCGCGCCAGCGTGCGCGTGAACGAGATGACGCCGCCCTTGGAGGTGACGTAGTGGATCCGCGTCGGCGAGCCGGAGAGCGCGGTGCCGGACGAGATGTTGATGATCTTGCCCGAGCGCTGGGCCTTCATCGCCGGAAGGACGGCGCGGCTCGCGAGGAAGACGCCGCGCAGGTTGACCGCCATGACCTTGTCCCACTCGTCCACCGAGATCTCCTCTATCGGCGCCCGGCTGATGGGGATCGTGGCGAAGACCGCGGCGTTGTTCACGAGCACGTCGATGTGCCCGAACCGCTCGAGGGTCGCGGCGGCCATCGCGCGAGTGCTCCTCTCGTCTGCAACGTCGGTGCCGAGTGCGAGCGCGGCAGCCCCGCTCTTCGCGATCGCGTCCGCGACCGTGCGTGCCGCCGCGCCGTCTACGTCCGCGACGACGACCGCCGCGCCTTCGGCGGCCAGGCCCTCGCAGTACGCCTTGCCGATGCCGTGGCCGCCGCCGGTGACGATCGCGACCCGGCCGTCCAGCTGTCCCATTTGTTGATTCTCCCTGAGGCGGCCCCTGATTCTCCCGGAGGGCCCCGTCGCTAGACCCCCAGTGCTCGCGCCGGATTCTCCGCGGCCATGCGTTGGAGCTCCGCGGCGCCCAGGCCCGCATCGTGGAGCATGCCGAGGAGCTCCGCGAACAGCTCCGGCGGGTTCGGGCTCTCCGGCCGGAAGCGGTCCGTGGACAGCACGACGTGCTCGATCCCGACCTGCCGGATCCAGCTGACCGCTTCCGCGGCGGTGAGCCGGCCGGGCGCGACCGCGGTCCAGCACAGCTCGACCCACGCGCCGAGCGCCGCGGTCCGCTGCGCCGCGTCGAGCGGCGCGCGAACGGACGACGACAGGGGATGGCTGAACACCAAGCGCCGGTAATCACGCCTCCGCGCCTCCTGGGCGAACGCGAGCGACTCCTGCCACGAGACGTGACCGGTCGCCAGCGTGAGGTCGTTCGCGGCGCAGAACTCCAGCAGCGCGCGACCCTGCTCCGTCAGCTCTCCGTCGCCGTCCAGGAAGGAGGCTCCCGCGATGTGCCGGGGATCGAAAGAGGGGAACACGCCCTGCAGCCGCGCGCTCATCCCGGCCGCGCGCAGGTCGGCCGCGGCGCCCCACGTCGGCAGGAAGACCATGCGCGCGCCGAGCCGCGCGGCGGATTCGACCGCCCAGAGCTCGGGACCACCGGCGACGGGGTTCAGCGTGATGCTCGACCACACCGCGACCGGACCGCGGTAGAGCTGCGCGAGGTAGTGCACCGCGTGGACCGTCGGCCACCAATGCGATTTCAGAACGACGCCGCGCATTCCCGCGGCCTCGGCCAGAGGGAGCCAGGCCCACTCGGCGTCGCGCTTGCGGAATACCGTCGCGGAGAGCTCGAAGTCGACGTGGCAGTGCAGGTCGATCGCGCCGGCGAGCAGCGCGGTCAGGTCTGGTGACCCGCCTCGAGGGCCTGCTCGCGCAGCAGATCGAAGGACTCGAGCACGGGACGGTCGCTGAACGAGAAGAGGACCGCCTCGCCGCTGTCGGCGGCGTGCTCGTGCCACGACCACGAAGGCACGACGAACGTATCGCCCTCGCGCCAGTCGAACCGCTGCCCTGCGATGATGCTGTGCCCGGTGCCCTCGGCGACGCTGTAGACGCTGCTCGCGGTGTGGCGGTGCGCCCTGGTGCGCTCGCCCTCGCGCAGCAGCTGCAGGTAGGCGCTCATCGTCGGGAGCGACGGACCGCCGTTCACCGGATTGATGTATTCGAGCATCACGCCGTCGAACGCGCTCGCGGTGTCCTCGCGGAGCGCGTGCAGCGCCGCGCGGCAATCCTCCCAGCGGTAGTTGAGGATCGGCGAGAACCGCGGGCTGTGGCGGTCGTACGAGGGACGCAGGTTCTTCGCCCAGCGGTGCGTCGCGTCCTCCATCGGCCGGACGACGGGCTGCACGTCGCTGCCGGTCTTCTCGGCGAACAGCTCGAAGAAGACGGCGTCGAGCTCGATGACGAACGGCAGGTCGAGGCCGTCGAGCCAGAGCATCGGCTTGTCGGTCTCGTTCCCGTGGTCGTGCCACGTCCAGTTCGGCGTCGTCACGTAATCGCCCTTCCGCATCAGAGTGCGCTCGCCGCTGACCGTCGTGTAGGCGAGCTCGCCCTCCAGGATGAAGCGCGTAGCGGAGGGCGTGTGGTGATGCGTGCGCGCGATCTCGCCGGGCAGGATGAGCTGCACGCCGGAGTACAGCGTGCCCACGGCCCGCAGCTCCTCCGGCGGGAGCCCCGGGTTCAGGAAGTAGAGGACGCGGCGCTCGGCCTCGGTCGCGGTGACGAGCTCTCCTGCGCGCATCACGCGCGGCCGCACGTCCGACCACTTCCAGAGGTACGGGACGCTGCGCGTGCGCGGCTCGGGCGTCAGCGCATCCTCGAGGACGTTCCACAGCGCCCCGAGCTGGTGGCGCGGCAGGTCGGCGTAGAAGCGCTCGCGCTCAGCCCTCAGCTCTGGCGTGACCTCACGCGGCCCCTTGGGGGCCGCCTTCTTCGCCATCGTTTCCGTGGCCATCGCTCGCCCTCCTTCTATACCCGCGCCATGACGGCCGCTCGAGCGGACGTGAAGCGCGGCATCACTTCTGCCGCGAAGAGCCGCAGGCTCCGCTCGGCGACGGGATATGCGATGTCGCTCCAGAGAACCGAGAGGCTTGGCTCGATGTCGCCGAACAGGTCGAGCGCGTTGCGGACGAGGTCGGCGACGGTGTCGGTGCCGCCGATGAACGCGCGCTTCTCGCACAGCACGCGCTCCATCGTCATCGAGTCGAGCTCCGCGATGATCTCGGCGTATCCCGGATAACCCGCCGATGAACGGCTCGCCCACGCCGACGCGCTGTCCTTGAACAGGCCCACGTACTGCGCCATCGGGCCGGTCGCTTCGGCGACGGCCTGGGCGTCCGTATCGGCGACATGCAGATGGAAGGACATCTGCACCGCCGGTACCGCACGACCCGGATGTGCGGCCGCGAAAGCGTCGCGGTAGGAGCACAGGTTCTTCTGCAGAGACTCGAACTTCGACAGATACGGCACGACCATGAGACCGAAGCCCTGGCGGCCCGCCCACTCGAAGCTCGCGGGCGTCCCGACCGCGGCGATGGCGATCGGCGGATGCGGCTGCTGCACCGGACGTGGGCTGCTGGTGACCGGTCCGAACTTGTAGAACGCGTCCTCGTAGACGACGTCGGTCTCGGTCCACAGTCGCCGCACCGCCTCGATGCCGCCCTCGAATCGCGCGCGGCTCTCGTCCATGCTCCGCTGGAACGCGTCGAACTCCTCGGGCAGGAACGCACGGCCGAAGCCCACGTCGAGGCGTCCGCCGGAGATCGCGTCGAGCATCGCTGTCTCTCCCGCGATCTTGATCGGGTGGTTGAAGATCGGCAGTACCGCGCCCGTCACCAATCGGATGCGGCTCGTGCGCGCGGCCACGGCGGAGAGGAACACGATCGGGCTCGGGGTCATGCCGCCGTATGGACGGAAGTAGTGCTCGACCGTGCGCACGTGGCTGAACCCGAGCTCCTCCGCGAGCTCGGAGAGGCGCAGCGCTTCGCCGAAATACTGCTGCGCGGACTTCTGCTCCGGGCGGACCGTCGAGAAGAAGTTGATCCCGAACGCGGTCATCGCGTCGACCTCCCGCCCGTGCCTGGCGCGGACGGCAGCGTACACGTCATCGCGCCGGCTCCGAGGCGCGCAGGACGCGTCGAGCTCGCTCCACGATGGGTCGATCGACGAGGCTGCCGTCCAGCGCGGCCGCGCCGTCGCCGCGCGCCTCGGCCGTCTCGAACGCCGCCACGACATTTCGCGCCGCTTCGAGGTCGGCCTCGCTCGGCGAGAACGCCTCGTTGATGGCGTCGATCTGGCCGGGATGGATGAGCGACTTCCCGCTGAAGCCGAGCTGGCGACCCAGAGCGCTGTCGCGCCGGAGCCCGGCCGCGTCCCGTATATCGGGCCAGATCCCGTCGTACGCGGGCACGCGCGCGGCGGTCGCGGCGACGACCACGCTCGCGCGCGCGTGCAGCAGGCGGCTCGCCTCGCCCTGACGGTCCGCGGGGAGGCCGAGATCGTTCGCGTAGTCCTCGGCGCCGAAGAGCACGCCCGCGATCCGCGGCGAGGCGGTCGCGATCGCGTACGCGTTCAGGAGGCCGAGCGCACTCTCTACCGAAACGACGAAGCGCACGGAGCCCACGGCGAGCCCGGCGTCGCGCTCGCGCCCGCTGACGATCTCCTCGGCCGCCGCCACGTCCGCTACGCCATCGACCTTCGGCAGCACGATCGCGCGCAGTCCGGGGCCCACGATGGCCGCGATGTCGCTGGCGAAGTGCGCGCTCGCGACCGCGTTCGCGCGAACGAAGCGGGCCGGCCGCGCGCCACCATCGCGCGCGAGCGCGTCCGCGAGTACGCTCCGCGCGGCGTCCTTCTGCGCGGGCGGCGCGCCGTCCTCGAGGTCGAGGATCGCGACGTCGAGCGACGCCATCGCCAGCGCCTTCTCCACCATGGGCCGCTTGTGCCCGGGAACGAACATCAGCGATCGCGCCACCGGCGCCGGGACCGCTCCGGGCTCGTGGGTGTTCATTCGCGCGGCTCGGGAAAGTGCGCGGTCCGGGCGGAGTCACGCGTCGGCACCATGAAGCTCCTCGTCATGACGAGCACGACCGTCCCCGTCTGCGTGATCCCGCGCTGGCGGACCTTCACGATCCCCCATCCCGGACGCGACCGCGAGGGTCGCGTTTCGAGCACCTGGCTCTCGGCGTACAGCGTGTCGCCGCAGAACAGCGGATTCGGGAGCTCGATCTCATCCCAGCCGAGCGCGAACCCGTTCTCGCTCGTATCGATGACGGCGAGACCGGTCACGACGCCGATGGTGAGGACGCTGTTCACGAGCGTCCGCCCGAATTCGGTCGTGGCGGCGTAGTGCTCGTTGAAGTGGATCTGGTTGGTGTTGTTGGTGAGCAGCGTGAATTGCGTGTTGTCCGCATCGCTGATCGTGCGGCCGATCCGCGAGCGATAGATGTCGCCGACCGCGAAGTCCTCGAGGAACCGCCCCTGCCAGCCCGGCTTCAGCTCTGTAGCTCCGCGAGCCGGCGACTGATCGCTTCAGCGCCGTCGCGCACCGCGCGGACCATGACCGGCAGGCGCTTTCCATCCAAACGGTACGCGGGACCCACCACCGACAGGCCCGCCGCGACGCGGCCGTCGGCGCCGAAGATCGGGGCCGCGATGCCGCGCACGCCCTCATCGACTTCGCCGTCGCTCACCGCGTGGCCGGCCGTGCGGATCTCGAGCAGCTGCTTCCGCAGGATCTTTGGATCCGTGACCGTGTTTGCGGTGAAGCGCGGGAGGCGTGAGGTCGAGAGCACCGAATCGATCTCCGCCGGATCCGAGAACGCGAGCAGCACCTTCGCCGATGCGCCCGCGTGCACCGGCAGGACGTGGCCGCGCTCGTACGACAGGCGCACCGGCTGCGTGCTCTCGACACGCTCGACGCACACCACGCTCGAGCCGGACCGGCGCGTGAGGATCACGGCCTCCTGTGTCTTCGCCGCGACCTCCCGCATCACCGGAAGGGCGACCTCGGGCAGCCCGAGGCCGATGCGCGCCACTCGCGCGAGCTGCAGGATCCGCGAGCCGAGCCGGAAGCCACGGGGGCTCTCCTCTTCCAGAAGGCCCTTCGAACGCAGTGTCTGCAGGTATCGGTACGTGGTGCTACGGGGCATGCCGAGGAGCTGCGAGACCTCGCTGGCCGATCGCACCGGGTGCTGCTCGTCGAAGAGAAGGAGGAGGTCGACGGCCCTATCGGCGGTCGAGTTCGTCGAGGCGGCGGCTGGTCTCGGAAGCCGGGACACGGTTCCCACATCCGAATCCTAAAGCGACCCGGGGCGGTGACCCTTCCGCGCCTTCCGCGCCTTCCGCGCCGGACCGGCCGGCCGCTGTTATCGATCTGTAAAGAGTGCGGGGACCGCGTCATCCACGAAACCGCTCCGTTTACCTTGAGGTATTCGGGGTTGGACACACGGGTGGAGGGAACAGACATGCGCATTCACAGGAAGATCGCGCTCGGCGTCGCCGCCGGCGTGTTCGGCACGGCGGTGGTGGGCGGGGCCGCCCTTGCGGCGATCCAGCCGATCGCTCCCGCTGCTTCGACGACCCAACCCGACGAGTCGGCGACGCAGGCCGACGATCACGGCAAGCCCGGCGCCCGTCTGGCCGAGGTGCTGCAGAAGCTCGTGGACGCCGGCACCATCAACGCCACGCAGCGCGACGCGATCCTCGCAAAGCTCAAGGACGCCGCCGCGACCAAGGGCACCAAGCCCGCGACGCCCGGAGCGAGGGGCAAGGCCGCGATCCACGGCCCGCACGGCGACCTCGCCGGAGCCGCCACGTACCTTGGCCTGACCACGGACCAGATCAAGACGCAGCTGGGCGCGGGCAAGAGCCTCGCCGAGATCGCGACCGGAGCGGGCAAGACGCGGCAGGGGCTCATCGACGCCCTGACCGCGACCGCGACCAAGCGGATCGACGACGCTCAGAAGGCCGGAAAGCTGACCGCTGACCAGGCGACGAAGCTCAAGGCGGGCCTCGCCGACCGCATCGGCAGGCTGGTGGACGCCAAGAAGAAGAGCTAGCGCCCGCCGGTCTCAGTCCGGGGCCGGACAGTGACGGAACGACCGTACCTTCGTTCAGTCATGTGGTGGCAACTCCGCACGCGCGTCCGTTCGGGCCGAATCTCGGCGGTATAGTCGGCCAGCCCGCCGGAGCGCCGCTCCGCGCGCGCGTGGAGCTGGCAGTGGACCGCGTGATCGATCAGCGCTACCGGATCGCGGGGCCGCTCGGCATGGGCGGCTCGTCACAGGTCTACCGCGCCCGCGACCTGACGCTGGGGCGCGACGTCGCGGTCAAGATCCTCGACGATCGCGCCGCCGCCGACGGGACGCTCCGCCGCCTCTTCGTGAAAGAGGGCCGAGCCCTCGCCACGCTCAGCCATCCCAACATCGTGGCCGTGTACGACGTCGGCGAGGTCGACGGCCGGCCTTACATCGTCATGGAGCTCGTGGACGGCGTGTCGCTCAAGGAGCGCATCGGCCGCGGCGGGCCGCTGCCGGTCGCCGACGCCGTCCGGCTTCTCGGTCAGATCGCCGCCGGGCTCGCCGCCGCCCACTCGCGCGGCATCGTCCACGCGGATCTCAAGCCTTCGAACATCCTGCTCGACCGGTCCGACGACGCGAAGATCTGCGACTTCGGTGTCGCCCGCACCCCAAAGGAGGATGCCGATACCCCGCAGCTCTACGCGACCGCGATGTACGTCGCGCCGGAGCGGGTCGAGGGCAGGCCGGCGACCGTCGCCTCCGACGTCTACGGCCTGGGCCTCGTGCTCTACGAGATGCTCGTCGGACGGCCGCCGTTCACCAGCACGAATGCGTCGGTCCTGCTGCGCGATCACGTCGTGCGCCAGCCCGTGCCGCCGAGCCATCTCCGCCCGTCCCTGCCGAAGGAGATCGACGCGGTCGTGCTGAAGGCGCTCGCGAAGGATCCGGCGCTGCGGTACCGCGGGGTCGCCGATGTCGCCAGCGCGCTCGCGCACTATCACGACGGGGCGACCGGCCACATCATGGCGCACCCGATCGACGCGTTCGTTCCATCGGCGACGCACAGCCCCGTCGTCGCCTTGCTCTCGGAGCACGGCGAGCCAATCCGTCGCGGCTTCTTCTCCATCCTCACGGCGCTGCCGGTCTTCGGGCTCATGAACCTCGCCGGCTTCGGCGTCGTTGGCGGCATCCTCGCCGCCGGGCTCGTCGCGATCATCGGATTGGCCGGCCAGCTCGGAATCGCGGTCGCCCTCGCGTGGATCATCGAGACCGCGCTCATCTTCATCTTCGTCCCCGGCCTGGCCGCGCTGTTCGTTCTCCTGGGGCTGGTGATCTGGCTCCGCGACGTGTCGGCCGAACAGACCGCGATGGCGATGGCCATGCCCGTTGTCGCGCCGTTCGGTCTCGCGCCCGCGCTCATCCTCGGGGCGGCGGCGATCCGCGGGATCGGGGGCGTCGCAACGGTCGCCTGGGGCGCGGTCATGACGATGATCTTCGCCATCGCATCGGGTCGCACGGTCCTCGGGCCGTTCGTCCAGACCGGACTCTCGCTGCAGCAGGATTCGCTCTTCGGCGACATCGACGCGGCGCAGATGAAGTCGGCGTTCCTTCAGGCACTCCAGCCCTCGGCCGGCGCGGACCGCTTCGGGCCCATCCTCGAACAGCTCGACCCGTCGGCGCTGTGGAACGAGAGCGCGGGCCTCGTTTCGCGCATCGCCGGGGCCGACGTGAGCGCGCTCGCGACGATCCTCGCGTGGATCACGGCCGCGCTCGTCGTCTGGACGGTCACGCGCCTGCTGCGCCTCTTCTTCGACACGCTGCTGCGGCGCCGGCAATGGTTCGCGCTGTACGTCTTCGCCACGACGATCGGCGTCTTCGCGGGCGCGGCCGTCCTCTACATGCTCTTCGTGTCGACCTCATCACTCGCGCTCGCGCCCGGCCGCAGCGCGGACTCGGTGCTCTTCGTGTCGGCCTTCGTGGGCGCGCTGCTCGCGCTCGCCGCCGGCGTCGTGATCAGCGCGACCGAGCGGACCGAGCACGCGGAGGAGGCGTCGCCGTCGATGGCGGGCCGCAGGATCGCCGTCCGCTAAAGCGACCACGCGGGGAACCAATGACCTTCGGCTTCGGCGCGGGCTTCTGGAGCGGCATTCGCTGCTCCATCGGTCAGGAGGCGGCTTCGTCCTCCGCGATGCCGATGCCGAGCTGGCGGATCGCGGGCGCGAACGCACGGGCGTAGCGGTCCGCGCGCTCGCGGATCTCGCGCGCGATCTCGGGCGCGTCGGGATAGCCGAGCTCGGACACGATCGCGAGGGTGAACTCCTCGAGCGCCGTGCGGTAGCAGTAGTGCGCGAAGAATGGGCCGGTCGGCCCGCCGTTCGCGAGCGAGGCGCCCGCCTCGGGATGATCGAGATTCAGGATGATGCCGCGCTCGTCGGGAACGTAGAAGGCGCGCAGGCCGGACTCGCCGCCGTGGCGGAAGAGCACGCGGAACGCGCCGAGCGGTCGGTCGCTGCCGAAGCCTGGCACCGTCGGCGGCTCCGGCTCTGGCGTCAGGACCTCCGCGCGGGGCGGTCGCGGACCGCCGGGTATGCCCCGGTCGCGACGAGGCGCGCGCGGACGCGGCTCCTCGGGCTCCTCGATCGGCGCGGGCTGTGGCGGCTGCGGCGCGGCCACGAGCCGCGTGCGCTCCCCGCGATACATCGCGCCGAGCAAGGTCGCGATATCGGTGCCGAGACGGTGCAGCTCCTGCTCCTCGGCCGCGCGGCGGCGATCGTGCGCCCGCCTCACCAGCTCCCGCCGAACGGCCTCGAGCGAGCCGTGCAGCCACGGGGTGAGCACCGCGACGATGGGGTTCCACGGATTCAGCGTGAGGTCGCGCGTGGCGAGGAACGCCGGGATCGTGGCGTCGTCGTCGTCCAGAACGGCGGCCTCGAGCTCACCGAAGAGGTACTGCGCCTCGGCCTTGCCCTCGATGCCCGCGAGCGTCATCGCGTTCAGGAACCCGTCGCACAAGATCGCGACCCCGTTCTCCTCCTCGGTGAGCGGACGGGAGGCGACCTTCACGATCAGCTCCAGCGGTCCCGCGAGCGCCACGATCTCGGGCGCCGCCGGAAAATGGTGCTCCTCCGCCGAGTCGGGCTCCACGTATCCGACGCGCTCGCCCTCGACCAGCACTCGGTGCCGCACGAGATGCCGACCGAGCTGTCGCTGGAGGTAGCGCGCGATGTCGCCGCGATCGACGCGCGTGCCCCGATGCAGCTCCTCGATCCAGACGATCGTTCCGTCCGCCTCGCCGGTCGGCTCGTCGATCACGAGCTCGCGAACGGGGATCGCGCGGCCCGGCGCGACGCCCTCGAGGTCCCCGCGCGCGAGCTCGACGACGTTGCGCCTACCCGATTGCACGGTCTCGACGCGCAGCCGGTCGGCGCGGCCGAAGGCGGCGATCTTGCCCGTGCCGAAGCGGCCGCGGACCTTGCGGCCGGCACGGCGCATCGCGTTCTCGCCGTGCATCGTGAAGAACGTGCGCAGCTGGTGGCGCGACATGCCCGCGGCGTCGTCGGCGATGGTGATGCCGCGCCGCGCGCCGGCGTTCGAGATCGCGACGCGGACGGTGCAGGCCTGGCCCGGCGGAGTCGCGTCGATCGAGTTCGAGACGTACTCGTAGATCGCCTTCGGGACGGTGGCAAAATGGGCGGCGTTCGCGAGCACGTCGCGGCCGACGTGCGTCACGACCTGCAACGGGTCGAGCGGCAGGAGCGTCGGCTCTTCGAGGACCTCGACCGCCATCGCGCCTCCCAGCAATACAACGAGGAGCGGGCCGCCCCGATCGGGCGACTCCCGCTCCCCTATTGGTCGCGAGTGTACGGCTCGGCGACGACGTGCGACGCACGTTGGACACGGCAGGGCAGAGCCGATAGAATATCTGTTCGAGACTGTATTTAGTCGCAGCGAGACGTAACGAGTCGGGGGAACCGACATGCTCACGATCGCCGAAGCGCAGCTCCCCTACGACGCGGACCAGGCCCAGACGCGCCGCTGCTCGCGATGCGGTGGGGTCAAGCCGATCGACGACTTTCCAATGAAAAGCAAGGCGACTGGCCGACGTGGCGTCTGGTGCCGCGACTGCCGCCGCGCTTACGGCCGCGACCATTACCGGCGGAACAAGCCCGCATACATGAAGCGGGCTCGTAGGCGTACGAACGTGGATCGCTCGCGAGCTCGCGACGTCGTTGCCGAATACTTGCGGGCGAACCCTTGCGTCGATTGCGGCGAGTCCGACATTCTTCTCTTGGACTTCGATCATCGTGAACGATCGTCGAAACGCGCACCGGTCGCCCGGTTGGTGAGCACTGGTCTCATCTCAGTGGTGATGGCCGAGATCGCAAAATGCGACGTCCGGTGTGGCAACTGTCATCGCAAACGCACCGCGGCGCAGTTCAATTGGCGGAAGAGTCCTCAGTTCCAAGACTCACGACGCGCCGTCGCTCCGCTAGGTCGCGCCGAGGTCCTCCGCGACCGGTACACCGGTCATCGAACAGTTGTTGATCTGGGACGTCGGTATCAGCCGGCAGTGCTCGCGATGTCGTGGGGAGAAGGCCCTTCACGAATTCGCGTTCGCCGACCGCACGACCGGATCACGCCAAAGTTACTGCCGGGTGTGTCACGCCGCCGCGCGCCGCGCGCATTACCTGATGAACAGGGCGACCTACATCGCATGGGCCACCCGGCAGATGCGGCGGAAGCGCGACGAACATGTGGCGCGCGTCCACGCCTACCTGCGAGCTCATCCATGCGTCGACTGCGGTGAGCGGGATATCACCTTGTTGGAGTTTGATCACGCCGACCCGTCAACGAAGATAGGGGACGTCGCTGCGTTGCTCGGGAATGGAAGCTGGCCCAAGATTCGCGATGAGATCGCGAAGTGCGATGTACGTTGCGTGAACTGCCATCGCCGGAAGACGGCCGAGCGCGGCAACTGGCGGAAGTTGCTGGGCGAGGACGCCGCTTCGTACAATGTGGACTCGCGCGGGTGTGTTGTAGTGGTAACAAGGGACTTTCCCAAAGTCCAGTCGGGCGTTCGATTCGCCTCACCCGCTCCAGTATCCTAGGAAGTTACAGACGTCGCATGCGCGCGAGTTCAAAGCTCGTCTCCCGCTGAGTCAGAGGTCGAATGCCACCCACCCTCGTAATCGTCAGCGGTCCCCCTGGGTCAGGCAAGACCACACTCGCGCACCTGATCGCGCGAGCGCTGCCGTGCCCGGCGATCTGTCGCGACGAGATCAAGGAGGGGATGGTCCACGCGCGCGGCGGAGCGTTCACCGCCGAAACGCAGGACGCGCTGACGATGCGGACGTTTCCTCTGTTCTTCGAGGTCCTGCGGGTGCTGGTTGTGGCGGGCGTCACCGTCGTCGCGGAGGCCGCCTTTCAAGACGCGCGATGGCGATCGGGCCTGGAGCCGCTCGGAGGGCTCGCGCAGCTTCGGATCGTCCACTGCACCGTCAGCGATGCGGTCACTCGCGAGCGGATCACTCGCCGGATGGCGAGCGAACCTGAGCGCGCGGCTCACGCCGATGCCAAGTATCTTGCCGCGGCGCCGAGCACGCCATTCCAACGGATCTCGATCGCGGCGCCTGCGATCGTCGTCGACACGACCGAGGGTTACGTTCCGTCGCTCGCCGAGATCGTCACGTTCATCAATTCGCAGGAGGCCGGACCTCGGCGCTGACGATGCCAAACTGATCTGGGGAACCACGGCACGAGCGCCGCTGTATGCACAGTGCCGTGGAGATCAGGGTCGGTCGCGACATGCTCATCGTCGACGAGGAAGAGAGCGCCGACTCGCCGCCACCACGCGAGATCCGGATCGCACGCGCGCTGATCGACGCGCTCCGGCGCCGTTCTCGGCTCCTCGGGGCGCTCGTCGCTATCGCGGTCGCCGCCACGGCAGCGTTGATCCCCCGCGACGGCACGCACGCCTCGGTCGACGCTGCCACTACGAGCGCGGTACCCGCGCCCGCGGTAGCGATCCTCGAGCGGATCGTCCCTTCGAACCCGGCACCGGCGCTGGGCGCCTCTCTAGACCCTGCCGTCGTCCCGCCGCCTACACCGATAGCGCTCCCGTCCATCCGCGCGGGCTGCCGTGGATTCACGCCGAGCACGCGTGGCCCGACGGGGATCGCCGCATCGACGGACGGCCAGTACGGGATCGATGGCAGCACAGTCCTGTCCGCTTCCAACCCGAACGACGCCTTCATCCTGGTGCGCCGCGGCACCTCGCTCGGCGACCGGATCTCCGTCGAGCTGGTGCAGGCCAGCACGAGCGCCCCCGCGACGTGGTGGGTCTCCTACACGGTCTCCGCGTCAGCACATCGGACCGCATGGGGCACGCTCGCGTTCGAGCTCGGGGTGAAACCGATCGCCTTCGCCGAGAGCTGCTGGCGGATCATCGCCGACGGCGTCGACACGGGGCTCGTGATCGCCGTCGGCCGCTGATCAGAGCTTCAGCGGCTTCATCTCTCCGAATACGGCCGTCAGAGCTTCAGCGGCTTCATCTCTCCGAACACGGCCGCGGGATCTTCCTTCCAGCGCGCCGGCTGCACGTCGATGTAGAGCTCGATCTCGTTGCCATCGGGATCGAGGATGTAGAGGCTGTGCGTCACGCCGTGGTCCGTCGCGCCGACGAGCCGCGCGCCGGCCTTCAGGATCGCCTCGCGCGCCGCGCGCAGCTCGTCATCCGTCTCGCCGACCTTGAGCCCGAAGTGGTACATGCCGAGACGTCGTCCTGGCGGGATGGGCGTCGCGTTCGCGCCGACTTCGATGAGCAGGAGCTCGTGATGCGTGCGGCCTGACGTGAACGCCGCCGCGGGCATCTGCATGCCTCTCTCGGGCGTGATCTCGTGCCACCCGAGCACGTCGCCGTAGAAGCGACGCGACCGCGCCAGGTCGCTCACGTACAGCACGATGTGGCCGAGCTCGTGGACCTTCATGTCGCCTCCCGGTGCGGCGCAACGCTCCGCACGCTCCTTCTATCGAAACACGCCGCGCGTCGAGGCATTCCCCGTGCCTAGCTCGCGCGCCGCGATTTCCGGCACTCGACACTAGATCGGGGCGAGCACCAGATCGAGCACCGCGGCCTGACCGTCCCGCGTCGCGCGCAGCGCGCGCTCGACCGCACCCGTCAGCTCGGCCGGATCCTCGACCCGCTCGCCGAACGCGTGGCAGCTGCGCGCGAGCGCCGCGTAGTCCGGCGGACGATCGAAGCGCACGCCGGGATAGCTGTCGGTCCGCACCGATTCGCCGTTTGGGAACAGGTCCTGCACCGGGCGCTGGCTCGCGCGGTAGCCCGCATTGTCGAGGATCACCGTTAGGAATGGCGCCTCGTTCCGACCGGCCATCCAGAGCGCGGCCACGGGCGAGCCGAACACGAACGACCCATCGCCGACGATCGTCACGACGTCGCGCGAAGGCGCGGCGAGCTTCGCCCCGAGCGCGGCGCCGAGGCCCCAACCCAGCCCGCTCCCGCCCGAGTCGAGCCAGGTCCCAGGGACCTCGCGGCCCAGGATCCGGCGGACGGGATCGCCGCTCGTCACCATCTCGTCGACGACGATCGCGTCGCGCGGCAGCGCCGCGGCGAGACACTCGGCGATCCAGCGCAGGCTCAGCGGTCGCGCCTCGCGCTCCGCGCGCGTCGCGGGAGCGGCGGGCCCGGACGCGAGCCGCTCTCGCCGTGATCGCCACGACGCGCGCCGCTCCGGCGTCGCGAGCCGTTCGATCGCGGCGCGCAGGAGCGGCAGCGCCTTCGCGGTGTCCGCCTGGATCGGCAGATCGACCGGGAAGCCCCACAGCTGGATGGTGGATCTGTTGGGATCGACGTCGATCTGGGCGATGCGGGCGCCTGGCGGCGGCGACGATCTAGCGGGGAGCCACGGGACGTCGGCGTCGAGGACGAGCACGACGTCCGACTCGGCGATCGCGGCGTCCTCGTCGCGCACCAGGAGCGGGTGGGTCCCGGCCACGTTCATCGCGGCGCCGGTATCGATCATGCGCAGGCCGACCAAGTCGGCGAGCGCCGCGAGCTCCGCCACCGCGGACGCATGCCGGCCGACCCGACCCGCGATCGCGAGCGGCGCGCGCGCGTCCGCGAGCCAGCCCGCCAATTCCTCGATCGCGGCGGGATCGCCGGCGGACGCGATGGCCGGAAGCGCCCGGCCGACCATCTCGAGCGAGATGCCGTCCAGCGCCGACATGAGCACCTCGCGCGCGACGGTCATGTAGACCGGGCCACACGGCTCGGTCGCCGCGAGCTGGAACGCCCGCGGCACGAGCTGATGCAGCGTGTCGACGCGGGCGAGCTCGTGCGCCCACTTCACATAGGGCCGCACGATGCCGATCTGGTCGCGCACGTCCTGCTGCCAGTTGACCGGGCGCAGGCGCGTGCCGGGGGTGCGCCCGTCCACCGTGTACGGCGTCCGGCCGGCCAGGATGACGACCCCGGCTTCGCCGCGCATCGCATCGTGCAGGTTCCCGCCGAGGTTCTGGGTCCCCACGTCCACGTGCACGACGACGACCTGCGGCCGGCGCGTGACCGCGAAATACGCGTGCGCCGCGGCGAGCGCGACGCTCTCGAAGAGCGAGGCCACGACGCGCGGCGTTCGCACCCCGCGCGCGTCCAGCGCGACGAGCGCCTCCTGAAGCGGTGCGGTGTCGGTGCCGGGATTGAGGAAGATGAGGTCGACCCCGAGGGCGGTGAAGAGCTGGATGATCGCTTCCGCGCCGTTCCGGGCGTCGGCCGAGACCGGTGTGGGCGTGGTCAGCGCTTGTCGAGCCCGCGGTCGGCCGCGCTCTTCACCAGCGACTCGTCGAGGATCTTGGCAACGTCGAATGTCTTCACCTTGTCGTTCGTCGCGCCGAGCAGAACCTTCGAATCGCCGAACATCTCGACCTTCGCGTACGGCAGCGTCGGATGGATCTTGGCATAGAAGTCGTAGGCGGCTTCGGCCTTCCTCTGGTCATCGATCTTGCTCCATTTCTTGACCATCTCGATGCCGAACGCGCGGTCCTTCTGCTCCCGCGCGATCGCGAGCACCATCGAATCGACGAATCGCTGCGCGAGGTCGCGCTGCGAGACGAAGAAGCTGCGGCTGAACGCGACGACGTTCTGGACTGCCGGCAGCTTGAGGTCGACCAGGCTGAACAGCGGCTTCCAGCCCTTCTCCTCGAGCACGAGGTTGTCCGGGACGAGCGACACGGCGCCCTGGATCGCGCCGGCGAGCGCGGCGGCGGTCCGCTGCTCCGCCGAGCCCACGTTCACGATCGAGACGTCTTTGTCGGGATCGAGGCCGAGCTTGCGCAGAGCGACCCGCGTGGCGATGTCGGACGAGCTCCCGGTGCTCGAGACGCCGACCTTCTTCCCCACCAGATCCTTCGGCGCGTTGATGCCCGGCGCGGCCTCGAAGATGAACGGATACGTCGGCGACGGCACGGCGACGACCACCAGGTCCGCGCCGCTCGCGGCCGCGGACAGCACGTCGCTCCCCGCGCCGAGCGAGACGCCGACTTGATTCGCGACCAGCGCCGTCACGGATTGAGTGCTCGCGATGTACTGGATGTCGGCGTCGATCCCGTTGTCGGCGAAGATGCCGGCGTCCTTCGCGATGTACGTCCACAGGAAGTCGGCGCTGGTGGTCGGCAGGGCCACCTTCAGCGTGACCGGCGTGGGCCGTGGTGACGCCGTGGCGGTCGCGACGGCGGCAGTGGCGGGAGGGGCCGCGTTGCCGCCGCATGCGGCGACGAGGACGACCGCGAAGGCGACGATTGTGAGTGAGCGCTTCATCGGCGACACAGTATCCATCGCCGCGCTGCTCGCTCGCGCTCGCACACCCGTAGGGTGCGAGACGCGGATCGGGCGGGCCTATGCTTTCGCACCAGCGGGGAGGCGAAGATCCCGTTCGGAGGGCCCTGATGAACAAGCTCGTGACCTTGTCGCTCGTCGCGGCGGTCGCGCTCGCAGCGTGCGCGCAGCAGCCGGCCGGGGCGCCATCCGGGACACCGCCGCCCGGGAAGAAGACGACCCTGCGGCTGCCCGAAGCGGCCAAGATCGTCAACACGATGGACCCGGGGGTCACGTCGGGCGGCGCCGGCCTCGAGCAGATCCAGAACATGTTCGAAGGGCTCGTGTACGTCGACCAGGTCACCGGCGAGATCAAGCCCGGCCAGGCGGAGAAGTGGACGATCTCGCCCGACGGCATCACGTATACGTTCAACCTCCGGCCGAACCTCAAGTGGTCGGACGGCCAGCCCTTGAAGGCAGGAGATTTCGAGTATTCGTGGAAACGCGCGACCGATCCGGCGACGAAGTCGCGCTACGCGCAGACGCTGTGGCCGGTGAAGGGAGCCGAGGCCTTCGGCACGGGCAAGGGCACCGCCGACGGCATGGCCGCGAAGGCGACCGACGATCGCACGTTCGTCGTCACCCTCGAGCGCTCGGCGCCCTTCTTTATGCACCTCGTCGCGACCTGGACCGCCTACCCGATCCGCCGCGACACGATCGAGAAGAACGGCGACAAGTGGACGCTGGCCAAGGACACGTATCTCTCGAACGGCCACTACCGGCTCGTCGAGTGGAAGCCCGAGCAGAGCATGACGGTCGAGAAGAACCCCAACTACTGGGGAGAGAACAACGGGCCCGACACGATCGTCTGGACGCTCTTCGATGACCAGGCGACGAAGTCGGTCATCGCGTACGAGGCCGGTGAGATCGACCGCGCCGTTCTCGTCGGCTCCGACATCACGCGGGCGAAGAACGACGCCGTGCTCAGCAAGGAGATCAAGAAGTTCGAACGGCAGGGCTCGCAGTGGATCATCCTCGACACCACCGACCCGCCGCTCGACAACCCCAAGGTGCGGCAGGCGCTCTCCCTCGCGACCGACGCGAAGCGCATTAACGAGGTGGTGCTTAAGGACGCGTACTTCAACTCCGTGTCGATCGTCGCCCCCGGCGTCCCGGGGCAGAAGAAGGAGAACGCCCTCGGCTACGACGTGGCCAAGGCGAAACAGCTCCTCTCGGACGCCGGGTATCCCGACGGGAAGGGCTGGCCGGCGAACGTCAAGTTCTCGTTCTCGTCCGACGGGGCCGAGACGAAATCCATCGCCGAGGCGATGCAGGGCATATGGAAGTCGGCACTCGGGATCGACATCGTGCTCGATCCGATGGAGGGCAAGGCGTTCGACCAGTGGCGACAGTCGCGCAAGACCGACAAGTTCCACATGTACGTGAGCGGCTGGGGCTCCGACTACGAGGATCCCAACAACTGGTACAACCTGCTCTTCCATTCGAAGGCCGATTTCTTCTACGCGCACTGGAAGAACGCCGACTTCGATCGGCTCATCGATTCCGGGCTCCAGGAGAACGATCAGGTCAAGCGACGCGCGACGTACGAGAGCGCGGACAAGATCCTCAACGACGCCGCGCCGTATATCACCGTGTACCACTGGGCACGCTTCGACCTCATCAAGCCCTACGTCCAGGGCCTGGTCCATTACCGCGTGCTCGGTCGCGTCCAGGGCTACCTCGTGCGCGTGAACAAATGACGGGTGTCGCGGTCACGGGCTAGCGACGGACCGGCGGGGGCTCTGGGGTCGTGACGACCTACATCCTCCGCCGCGTCCTGTGGATGATCCCGAGCCTGCTGGTCGTCTTCACGCTCACCTTCATCGTCGTCCATGCCACACCAGGCGGCCCCTGGGATGAGAGCGAGAAGCCACTTCCGCCGGCGGTGAAGGCGAACCTCGACCGGCAGTACCACCTGGACGATCCGCTTCCGAAGCAATATGTCGACTACCTCGCGGGCGCGGTGCGAGGCGACTTCGGCCCTTCGTATCGCAACGTCGAGCGCTCCGTGAGCGACATCGTGGGGGCGACGCTGCCCGTGTCGCTCCAGCTCGGCGCGGCCTCGATGCTTTTCGCGCTCGTCGTCGGGATTCCGCTCGGGGTCCTCGCCGCGATGCGGCAGAACACCTGGGTCGACTTCGTCGCCTCGCTCGTCACGGTCAGCGGCATCTCGACGCCACCGTTCGTGCGCGTGACGCTGCTGATCGTGGTCTTCTCGCTCGCGCTGCCGTGGCTCCCGACCGGCGGGTGGGAAGGCCTCGGAGACGTGCGCCTGATCATCCCGATGGTCGCGATCGGCACCGGTCCCGCGGCGATCCTCGCGCGTTACACGCGGTCGAGCCTGCTCGAGGTGCTGCCGCAAGACTTTCTTCGCACCGCGCGCGCCAAGGGCCTCGCCGAGCAGGCGGTCGTGCTGCGCCACGCGCTGAAGAACGCACTCATCCCGGTCGTCACCGTCGCCGGCGTCACGCTCGCGAACGTCATCACGGGAGCGTTCTTCGTCGAGCGCATCTACGGCGTGCCGGGCATCGGCCGGCAGTTCGTCGACAGCGTCAGCGGGCGCGACTATCCCCTGCTCCTCGGGATCGTGCTCGTGTTCGCGCTGCTCATCTCGGTCGTGAATCTCCTGGTCGACGTTTCGTATGGCTTCCTCGATCCGCGCATCCGCTACCGGTAGCGCGGCCGGCGCCGCGCTGCGGCGCCCGCCCGCGAGCCTCTGGAGCGACGCCTGGCGGAGGATGCTGCGCAATCGCCCCGCGGTCGTCAGCCTCGCGTACGTCGTCTTGCTCCTGGCGGCGGCGATCCTCGCGAGCGCGATCGCGCCGTACGCGTTCGAGGCGCAGGACCTCGACAGCGCCGACCTCGGATCGACCCAGGCGCACCTGTTGGGGACCGACCAGCTCGGCCGCGACCTGCTGAGCAGGCTCCTCTACGGCAGCCGGATCTCACTGGCGGTCGGGATCGTCGACGTGCTCGTCGTGCTGCTGATCGGCGTGCCGTTGGGGCTCCTGGCGGGCTTCTTCGGACGCTGGATCGACGTCGTCGTGATGCGGGCCGTCGACATCCTGCTGGCGTTCCCGAACCTGTTGCTCGTCATCGTGGTCATCACGTACCTGCGCGCGGTGCTCGAGCTGCCGCAGAGCGGGGCGCTCGCGGCGCTCGGCGGGCTCGACAAGCTCTCGGGCGGCCTGCTCGGCGTATTCATCGCGCTCGGGCTCGTCTCGTGGCTCACGGTCGCACGCCTCGTGCGCGGACAGGTGCTCTCGCTGAAGGAGAAGGAGTTCGTTGAGGCGGCCCGCATGATCGGCGCAAGCGATGGCCGGATCATGCTCCGCCACCTGCTCCCGAACTCGCTCGCGCCGGTCATCGTGGCGGCCACGTTCGGGATCCCCGGCGCGATCGCCACCGAGGCAGGGCTGAGCTTCCTCGGGCTCGGGGTGCGACCACCGCTTCCGAGCTGGGGCATCCTCATCGCCGAGGGTGTGCGCAGCATGCGCGCGTTCCCGCACGAGCTGCTGTTCCCGGCGGCCGTGCTCGCGGTCACGCTCATCTGTTTCAACTTCCTGGGCGACGGGCTCCGCGATGCGCTCGATCCGAAACTGAAGGTGGATTGAGTCGCCGTCACGTGGAGGCCTAACACCCGGCCGTCGGGCGTGTGCGCACCTTCACTGCGCGGACGTCGCCCACGATGCTTGCCGGTCCTCGCCGACCGGTCTAGATTCGCGCGGATGGACAGAACAGGGACGGTGGATGAGGACATCCGGCGGCTGATCGATCGCGCGATCGATCCGGACTTCGTCGGGCGGCTCGTCGCCGATCCCGAGGGCGTCATCCGAGCGAACGGCTGGAGCATCGCGCCGGACCAGCTCGTCGCCGCGCTGCGGTCGGCGGGCGTCGCGTCGGCCGACGTGGAGGTCCTTCAATCGCGGATCTCCTACTCCGGGCTCGGCCGCCTGGTCAGCTCGGCGATCCACGTCGGCCACGGCGCGCATTCGGGCCCGATGCCGGCCGCCTCGCGCGCCGACGCGAACACCGGGTCGCCCGACCAGAGCGCGTCGACGGATCATGCGGGCGCGATCGCACCGGGCGGCGATGCAGCCGGACCGGACGCCGCGAGCGCGGCCGCGCCCGACTCTTCCGACGCGGACGCAGATGGCGCCGCCGTGCCGTTCACGATGGACGATGGCACGAGCCCGCTGAAGGCCGCCCCGGTCGACGGTCTCCCCGACGAGTCCGGCGGCTAGCTCCGCGCCGATCGCGCCCGGCGAGGCCCTCGAGCGTTCCGCGTTCTTCCGCGCGCTGCCGGCCGACGCCCGCGCCGAGCTGGCGTCGCGCCTCGATCGCGTGGAAGTTGCCGCGGGCACGACGCTCTTCTCGCAGGGCGATGAGGCCGACCGCTATTACCTGATCGCGTCCGGCCGGCTCGAGGTCTGGGCCGGGAGCGCGGCGAGCCTGAAGCTCATGTCGACGCTCGGGCCCGGAGAGGGCTTCGGCGAGATGGGCCTGCTGCTCGCGGGGCGGCGCACCGCGGGCGTGCGCTGCGCGACCGACGCCGTCCTGTACGCGCTCGGGCGAGATGACTTCCGTCACATCCTGCACGAGCACCGCGGGCTGTCCCTGGCGCTGGAAGACGAGATGGCGCTGCTGAAGGTGAAGGACTTCCTCGGCCTCTCCTCGCCGTTCGCCGCGCTGCCGGGCGAGGCGCTCCGCCTGCTCGCGCTGCGCTTCGAGCACGTGGAGCTGTCAGCGGGGACCGACCTCGTGCGGCAGGGCGATCCGGCCGACGCCTTCTACATCATCCGGTCCGGCGCGGTCGATGTGCTCGTGCGACGCGACGATGGCAGCGAGTATCGGATCGCGACGCTTGGCGTCGGAGACCCGGTCGGCGAGCAGGCTCTCGTCACCGGAGAGCCGCGCGTCGCGACGGTCCGCGCGACCGAGCCGGTCGAGGCGCTTCGCCTCACGCGCGATGACTTCGCGGCCGCCCTGCAGAGCTACGGCGATCGCGCGTCGTACTTCCGCCAGCTCACGTTGCGGCGGCAGCGGCCGACGCGCATCGACGGTTGGGTGATACGCCGGCAGGTCGAGGCGGACGGCGACGTCTTCTACGTCCTGAAGGGAGGTCAGCGCTACCTGAAGCTCTCGGAGCCGGCGGCCTTCCTGTGGGATCTCATGGACGGAGAGCGCACCGTGCGCGACCTGGCCGTCGCTTACTACGGGCGATATCAGACGTTCGGGCTCGACGCGGTGCTCGACGCGATGATGCAGCTGCACGCCGCCGGCTTCGTCGTCATCCAGCAGGTCGACCCGCGGGCTCCAGCGCCGTCTGCCGGACGCGGTCGGCTGCGTCGACTCATGTCGGGCTCGATCGTCTTCCCGGACGTCGACCGCGGCGTCACCGCGATCCATCGCGTCGTCGCGCCGCTCTACGCGAGGCCGGCGCAGGCCGTCCTCCTCCTCGCGACACTGGCGGGCGCGGCGGCGTTCGCGGCGCTCCTGCTCTCGGGACAGCGCGTCGACGGCGAGCTCGTCGGGGTGCTCCTCGCGGCCACGCTCGCGGGGTATGCGCTGCACGTCCTCGCGCACGAGATCGGACACGCCGTCACGTGCAAGCATTTCGGGGCCGACGTCCATCGCGCCGGCCTGGGGTGGTACCTGGTCATGCCCGTCGCGTTCGTCGACACGAGCGATATCTGGCTCGCGAGCCGCTGGCGCCGCGCCGCCGTGTCGTTCGCCGGTCCCTACGCGAACTTCGCACTGAGCGGACTCGCGACGCTGGCCGTCCCATTCGTCGGTGAGCCCACTCGGCTGCTGCTGCTGCAGTTCGCGCTCGCGGGCTACGTCCTGGGCCTCACGAACCTCAATCCGCTCATCGAGTTCGACGGGTACTACGTCCTGATGGACTGGCTCGAGATAACGAATCTCCGGCGCAAGGCGCTCGCGTTCGTCGGATCGCTGGGCCGTGGATCGCGGCGCCGATCGGCCGAGAGGCGCGATCGCGCGATCTTCGTGGCCTACGGCGCTCTCGTTATCCTCTACGCGTTCGTCGCCGCGTGGAGCGCGTTCCAGGCGTATCGGCTCTACGCCAGCGGCATCGTCGGCAGCTACGCGCCGGGCGCCGCGGAGATCGTCGGCACCATCGTCGCCGTCGGCATGGCGCTGTTCGTCCTACGCCGCGTGTGGCGTGAGCTCCGCCAGCCGAGCTGACGAAGGCGAGCGCTACGCTCAGACGGTGCAGGCGTTGAGCGCGCATCCGCTCCGCACGGGCCTCGTCGGTGCAGTTGTACTCGTAGCGGCCGGCCTCGCGTGGTGGCTCGGCTCGCCGCTCTTCATCCGCACGACCGCGAACGAAGCCCTCCCCTCGGCCGCGCCGGCGCTCGCGACCGCGCCCGTATCGGCCGCCGCCTCGCGCGCCGCCACCGCCGTGCCCGCGGCCGTCGGCCCGGTCGTGCTCGCGCGCGGCGAGCTGCAGTTCGTCGATTCGATCCACAACGGCAAGGGGCCGGTGCAGCTCGTGCGGGTGGATACGCAGCGCTTCCTACGTTTCGAGAGCGTCGCCATCACCAACGCGCCCGACGTGCACGTCTACCTGTCGCGCGAGACGGGCGGGAAGTGGACAGAAGCGACGAGCCTGTACCTGGGCGCGCTGAAGGCGACCAACGGATCGTTCAACTACGAGATCCCCGCGGCGACCGACCTCGCCCCGTACAAGAGCGTGGTCGTGTGGTGCCGCGCGTTCTCCGTCCTGGTCACATGGGCGGACCTGACCGCGGCCTCATGACCCGGCGAGCGAGCGGAGCCTGAGCGCATCGCATGGAAGAGGCGCCGACACTTCGTCATCGGAGCGCGGTGAGCGCGAGTCCCGCGACGGCGGCCAGGCCAACGACGAGAGGCTCCGGGACCTTGGTGCGCCAGAGCGCCACGAACGCGGCCGCGAAGATCACCAGCGTCGCGATATCCACCAGGACCTGCGTCGCGATGACCGCGGCCGCGCCGACGATCGCGCCCGCCGCCGCGGCGGTCGCGCCCTTGGTGAAGCCCTGGACGGCGGGGTGCTTGCGCCAGCGGATGATGTGCGGGGCGAAGAGCACCACCATGAGGAGCGGCGGCAGGAACACGCCGATCCCCGCGACCGTCGCTCCGGCCAACCCGGCGACCAGGTAGCCGACGAAGACCGCGGTGATCACGACCGGGCCCGGAGTGATCATGCCCATCGCGACGGCATCGAGGAACTCGCGTTCCGAGAGCCAGCCGAAGTCGCGCACGACGCCCTGCTGCAGGAACGGCACGATCGCGAGCCCCGAACCGAACGTGAAGGCGCCGGCCTTGAAGAAGAAGACGCCCAGCTGCAGCAGCGTGTTCGGGTCCGCGCTGTTCGCGGCGCTCCAACCGACGCGGATCGCGCCCAGCAGCGGCAGCGCGATCGGCGCGGCAGGCAGGCCGCGCAGCGCCGGGCGCGCGTAGATCAGCACGCCGACGAAGCCGGCGGCGATGAACAGAACCGCGACCTCGCTGCGCGCGACGAAGGTGACGACCGCCACGACCGCGAAGATCGCCCAGAGACGTCGGTCGGAGCGCACGGTGACGCGAAGCAGCTTCCATGCGCCGCGCAGGATGAGCGCGATCACCGCCGGACCGACGCCGTAGAAGAGCGCTTGGATCACGGGCGTGCCCTCGAGCGCGACGTAGGCCGCGGCAACCGCGCTCACGATGAGGAACGGCGGCAGGACGAACGCGAGCGCCGCGGCCACGGCGCCGCGCGCGCCGTGGCGCACGTAGCCGAGCCACATCGCGAGCTGCGCCGCCAACGGACCCGGCAGCGTCTGCGAGACCGCGAGCCCCTGCACGTACTCGTCCTGCGTGAACCACTTCCGCCGCTCGACGAGGTCGCGCTGCATGTAGCCGGCGAGGGCGATGGGACCGCCGAAGCCGAACGCGCCGAGACGCAGGAAGTACGCGGTCAGATCGCGAAGCGTGGGCGTGTCAGCGCTTCTTCTTGGACTTCTGCTTGTTGACCGTCGCCGCGGCGATGCGCTTGGCGACCTTCGGCGATCGCCCGGCCTTGCGCTCGCTCTCCTTGATGTGCTCGTACTGGCGGTTCTGCTTCGGGGTCGCGCCCGCCACGTGCTGCCTGCCTGGCATTCAATCACCTCCGATCGCGGAGAAAAGATGCACGCCTCGTGCCGAGCCGGCGGGGCTAGGCTTGCGGTCGGTGGATCGGATCGCGTGACGAGCATACGTGCGCGCCTGGCGCCCGCTGTTGCGGGGCTGCTGGTGATCTCTTGCTCGATCTCGCTCGGGTCGGAAGCGCTGACCACGCCCGCGCCCGAGCCAGGGATCCCGCCGGAAGCGTCATCCGAGCCGCTGGCGACGCCCTCCGCGGCGCCTGCGCCGACACCAACCCCCACGTCGCCGCCTCGCTACGGCCGCCTGCGCGTGTTCGTCGCGTCCGAGAGCACCAATCAGGTCTGGGTGCTGGAGGGCGCCCCGCCGCGGGGCGCCTTCGCGCTGGTGGCGCGCATCCCGGTGGGGACCTTCCCGCACCAGATGGCCGTCTCGCCCGACGGCAAATGGGTAGCGGTGAACAACCGCCTGGCGGATTCGACCTCGATCATCGATCCAACATCGATGAAGGAGGTGATCCGCATCCGCGTCGGCAAGCAGCCGCACGGCATCACCTTCTCGCCCGACAGCAAGACGCTGTACGTCGCGCACGAGCGCGACACCTACATCCTTCCGATCGAGGTCGGCACCTGGCGCCCCCTGAGCCCCCTGGTGGTGGGCGTGCCGCAGCACGTGTTGCTGCTGGGCACCCAGCGACCGAATGACCTGTACTTCACGCTGACCAACACCAGCCAGCTCGACCATCTGAGGGTCTTTGACCTCGCGTCCAGGCGCGTCACCAACATCAAGGTCGCTGACGTCCACGACGCCTACTACACCCCCGATCAGACCGAGGTCTGGTCCAGCTCCTCGGGATTCATTGACAAGCCCTCGGACCGCATGGTCATCTACGACCCCGACACCAAGACGGTGAAGGAGGAGATCCACCTGAAGGGGCACTACCCCTTCCACACCGAGAAGGAGAACCAGGACGGGGTCTATTTCCTGGCGGACAAGTCGATCATGCTGCTGTCGGATCACCTCGGGCCCGGGCTGATGTGGTTGGACTGGAAGACCCGCACCATCCTGGGCGAGACGATCCTGGGCAAGCAGCCCTTCCACAGCACCTACGACCCCGAGGGGGACCGCGTCCTGACCACGACGAACGAGGACGGCATGGTGAATGTCATCGATGCCCGAACCCGGCAGGTCATCCAGAAGGTCCCCGTCACCAAGGCTCACGGCATCGCCGCGGTCGGCATCCCATGACGCCTCTTCATGACGGTCCCCTTAGGGGACATAGTCTTTCGGACGTTCCCTTTCGATGCGGGGCCGTCCTGGAAAGAGTGGGCGGGGTCCTGTCGGGGGACGAAGAGGTGCCCCATCGCCACTCCGAGTGACGGGCGGATGACCGAGCGGCAGGCCGAGATCATCGGGTTGATCGCGCGCGGTCACACCAACAAGGAGATCGCCTCGCAGCTGGGCGTGAGCGAGCGCGCCGTGAAGGCGCGCGCCTCCCGGCTGTACCGGAACTTCGGCGTCCCGAACCGCGCCGGGCTCATCGCGCGTGTCATGTCGAACTCGGCCGGGCGCCTGGACGGCAACGGTCACCCCGCGCCCGAGCTCGCCTTTGCCGCGTACCACCAGGCGCCGTTCGTGGCGGTCGTCACGAGGGGATCGGCCCACGTGTTCGCGTTCGTCAACGAGCGATTCGAACAGGTGACGGGCCTGCAGTCGCGGAGCCTCATCGGGCGCCCGATGCGCGAGGCCCTTCCCGGAGCCTCTGACGGCTGGATCGACCGAGCCGACGCGGCCCTGCGGACCGGCATCGCCGTGGCGGACACCGGCGTACCGCCGTGGCATGCGGACGGGATCACGTACCGGTACGTCGTCCAGCCACTGGTCGACGGTCAGGTCGGTCAGGGCATGTTGCTGTACGTCGGCGTGCCGGGCCCGCTCGCCTAGAATCGCGACGTGCCCGTCGAAGCCGGCGACCCCGCCCCCGCGTTCCAGCTCCCTGATCAGGACGGCGCGGTCGTGCGCAGCGACGATCTCCGCGGCAAGCCGTACGTCCTGTACTTCTACCCGGCGGACGACACGCCCGGCTGCACGACCGAGGCCTGCGGGTTCAACGACAACCTGAGCGCGTTCCAGGAGGCGAAGGTGCCGGTGGTCGGCGTCTCACCCGACGACCAGGCCTCACATCAGAAGTTCCGGAGCAAGTACGGCCTACGCTTCACGCTGCTGAGCGACCCCGAGAAGCGCGTGCTTGAGGCCTACGGCGCCTGGGGCGAGCGGCCGGGGCGCGGGCCCGGAGTCATCCGATCGACGTTCCTCGTCGGCGAGGACGGCGTCGTGCGCAAGGCCTGGCACGCGGTCAAGCCGGACGGACACGCCCAGGAGGTCCTCGCCGAACTCGCCTCGTGATCCCCTCGTCGAGGAGCTGACGTGGATGCCGGAAGGACCGAGATGATCGAGCGGGTGGCGCTCCTCGAGGTCCTGCGCTCCGGTGAGCTCCGGGTTACCGGTCGCCTCCTCGACGCGTCGAACGCGAGCTTCTGCGCGCAGGTGCGGGGCGACGGGATCGAGGCGGCGTGCGTCTACAAGCCGCGCCGCGGCGAACGTCCGCTCGACGACTTCCCGGACGGGACGCTCGGGCGCCGTGAGGTCGCCGCGTTCCTGGTCTCCGAGGCCATGGGCTGGGACATCGTCCCGCCGACGGCGTGGCGCGAAGAGGGCTCGTTCGGTCCGGGGATGGCGCAGCTCTGGATCGACGTCGATCCCGCGGCCGACGTGATGGCGCTGCTGCGCGAAGACCTCGCGGCGCTGCGGCGCATCGTCGTCTTCGACGCGATCGTGAACAACGGCGATCGCAAGGGCGGGCACCTGCTTCCCGTGGGCGATCGCATCCACGGCGTCGATCACGGCGTCTGCTTCTCGGTGGAGCCGAAGCTGCGCACCATCTTGTGGAGCTGGCGCGGCCGGCCGCTGGACGACGAGGCGATCGAGGGCCTCCAGCGCGTCGCCGATGCGCTGCGTGACGGGCTCGCGGCCGAGTTGCGCGACCTGCTCGCGAAGGCGGAGGTAGCCGCGACGCTGAGCCGCGTCGAGCGGCTGCTCCAGGATCGCGTCTACCCGCTGCCCGACGCGGGCCGCCGCGTGGTCCCGTGGCCTCCCTTTTAATGCTGAGCGTCCTCCTCGCTTCGCAGCGGAGGCCGCGCAGCGGCTCAGGGCTGGTTGATTTGCTCCTCGGGGCCAAGCCCCTCGTCGCTCATCTGTTGATGCTGAGCCGGTAGCAGCACGCGACCCGGCTGGCCAGTTTCGGCGACGTAGGCCACGCAGGCGACGCGGGCAGCCTCAGCGGCTGCGTCCTGATCGGCGATGGCGAGTACGGCTCCGCCGAATCCCCCACCGATGATCCGCGCGCCATGCACGCCGGGTCGCGCTTCGAGGAGACGGACCAGCGCGTCGACCTGGGCGGTCGACACCTCGAAGTCATCGCGCAGCGAACGATGCGAGCACGAGACGAGATCGCCGAGCGCGACGAGATCGGCAGCGCGGATGGCCGGCAGCGCCTCGCGCACGCGGGCGTTCTCGCTCACGACGTGCCGCGCGCGGCGCGCGAGCACGGGATGCTCGCGCTCGAGCCGCGCGACGTCCTCGACCGTGGCGTCGCGCAGGCTCCGCAGGCCGAGGCGATCGCGCGCCTCTTCGCACTCGCGGCGCCGCGCGGCGTACGCGCCTGTGCTGTTTTCGTGCGCGATGCCCGAATCGATGGCCACGAGACCCAGGGTCGTCGGCAACCTCACGCGCTCCATGGCCAGGCCGTCGAGGTCGATGAACAGCGCCTCGCCATCGCGGCCGAGGCTCGATGAGAGCTGGTCCATGAGGCCGACGGGCGCGCCGACGAGCTCCGACTCCGCGCGGTGCGCCAGCCGGGCGAGCGAGAGGTCATCGAGTTCGAGCGCGAAGGCCTCGCGCACGACCCGCAGGAGCGCGACGGCGAGCGCCGCGCTCGATCCGAGGCCCGCGCCCGCCGGAATGTCGGACGTGATGCGCGCCTCGAACCCCGATACCCGGCGCGCCGTCTCCCGCAGGACCGAGGTGACGCCCTCGACGTGGTCGCCCCACCCGCCTCGCCGCCGCTCGTCGCCAAGGCGGTAGCGGTGCTCGCCGTGGCCGGCGCTGCGGACAACGACCAGATCGTCGCCGCGCCGGTCCAGCTCCACATCCGTCCGGAGCGGGATGGTGGCCGGCAGGACGAGGCCGTCGTTGTAGTCGGTGTGCTCGCCGACGAGGTTCACGCGCCCGTGGGCCGAGGCCGAACGGCTGACCACGCGTGTGAGGCTAGGCTCGGTCAGCGTGTGGTGGCGCTGGCCGGTCCGCATCCTCGCCGCGATCGGCATCGCCCTCGTCGCGCTGACCGCCTTTCAGGCGGTCGGCGACGTCGTGACGGGGATCCGCTACGCGCCGCCGGGGCGGCTGGTCGACGTGGGCGGGTATCGCATCCACGTGAATCTCAGCGGCGACGTCGGCGCCGGGCCGACGATCGTTCTCGAAGCGGCGCCGTGCAGCGCGTCGCCGCAGTGGGGCTGGATCCAGCCGGCGCTCAGTCGAGGAGCGCGCGTCGCGAGCTACGACCGCCCGGGCCTCGGCTGGAGCGATGCGGCGCCCGGGCCGCTCTCGCCGCAGGATCTCGCTCGCGCGCTGCGCACCGCGCTCGAGCGCGCCGGGGCCTCGCCGCCGTACGTGCTGGTCGGCCATTCCGCGGGCGGGCTCTTCGCGCTCGAGTTCGCCGCGCTCTACCCGGGCGACGTCGCGGGCCTCGTCCTGCTCGACGCGCGCGGTCCGGCGATGCAGGCGCTGTGGCCGGGCGACATCGTCTCGGCCGACCTCGCGCGATGGAACCCGCTCGCCTATCTCGCCCGGCTCGGCCTCATTCGCGCGAGCGGGGTCGCGGACCGCGTCGCCGCCGGACTCCCGGCGCCGTCACGGGACGAAGAGGGCGCGCTGCTGGCTTCGTCACGTCACCTCGCCGCATGCGTGCCCGACGCGCGCATCGCCGACGTCGCGGCGCGCGAGCTGCGCGAGCGCGCGGGCCTTGGCGAGCTCCCCCTGCTCGTCCTCAGCGCCACCGACGCCGACGGCTACGTCTTCCGCGACCGCAAGACGCGCGACCTCTTCAGCGATCTGCAGCGCGACTTCCTCGGGTTGAGCACGCGGAGCGAGCAGAAGGTGGTCAACGCCGCCGATCAGATCACGCTGGTGACGGACGCGGGCTACGCGCGCACGGTGACCGACGCGATCCGCTCGTTCACGCTTTCGCTCCGCCGCTGACCGCGGCGAGGCGCTCGAGGAAGAGCGCCTCCGCGACGCAGCCGCTGGCGAAGTCCCCCAGGTGCAGGCTCTCGTTCTCGGAATGCGCGTTCGACGCCGGGTCGCCCATCCCCGTCACGACGACCGCGACGCCGGGAAATGCCGCGGTGAACTCGTGCAGGAACGGGATCGTGCCGCCGATGCCGATGTCGAGCGGCTCGGTCCTCCAGGCATCGCGCAGCGCGTCGCGCATCGCCCGGTACGCCGCGGTCTCCGTCGAGACCACGAACGGCTCGCCGATCGGGTCGGGGATCACCGTGACCTCCACGCCCCACGGCGCGCTCTTCTCAAGGTGGGCGCGCAGCGCGGCCATCGCCGCCGCGCCATCCTGCCCCGGCGGGATGCGCATGCTGACGCGCGCGCGGGCGAACGGAACGAGCTGATTCGATGCCTTGAGCACCGGCGTCGCGTCGATCCCGAGCACCGACACCGCGGGCTGCCGCCACAGGCGCGACGTCAGCGTGCCGTCGCCGAGGAGGCGCACCGACGGACGGACGCCCGCGAAGCCGCGCAGCTCGTCCTCGGAAAGATCGAGCGGCTCGGCGTCGGCATGCACGAGCCCGGCGACGCGCACCCGGCCGCGCTCGTCGTGGAGCGCCGCGAGGACGTGCGCGATGGCGGAGAGAGCATCCGGCACGGGTCCGCCGTAGCTGCCGCTGTGCACGGCGTGGTCGGCGGTGCGGACCTCGACCGTGCACGCCACGATGCCGCGCAGCGTCGTGGTGAGCGCGGGCTGCCCGACGCGCCAGTTCCCGGCGTCGGCGACGACGACCGCATCGCAGCGCAGGGTGTCGTGCTCGCGCGCGAGGTACGCGGGAAGATGCGCGGAGCCGGACTCCTCCTCACCCTCGATGAACAGGGCGACGCCGACCGGCGGCTTCCCACCCCAGGCGCGCAGCACCGCGGCGTGGGTCGCCACACCGGCCTTGTCGTCGGACGTGCCGCGGCCGAAGAGGCGCCCGTCGCGCTCTGTCGGCTCGTAGGGCGGCGTCTTCCAAAGCTCCGCCGCGCCCGGCGGCTGCACGTCGTGATGCGCGTAGAGCAGGACCGTCGGTGCGCCGGGCGGTCCGGCCACGCGACCGACGACGGCGGGCCGGCCACCGGGTACCTCGACCACGCGCGCCTCGGCGCCCGACGCACGAAGGACTTCGACGACCGCCTCGGCCGACTGGCGCACCGGAGCGCCGTCCCAGCCGGGCGCGCTCACCGAGGGGATGCGCACGAGCCGCTCGAGATCAGCGCGAACGCCCGGGAGCTCCGCTCGCACGCGGTCGAGGATGTCGCTCACGAATGCGAGGCTAGCGGACCACCACGTCGAGATGGATCCCCTGGGCTTCCATCCAGGTGACGCCGTCGATCACCGGCCGTAGCGGCAATCGGTAGACACCGGGGCGCCAGGCGGAGACCTGGAAGATGAACGTCGCGATGCCGCCCGGCGGCACGAACGCCTCTTGCTGCGCGGCGGGCCGCGTGGAGGCGAGCCAGCCATGGGGGATGCCCAGCCTCGCGAAGCGCGTGTCGTCCCCGACGATCCCGAGTCGCGCCTCGCGGTCGCCGCCCTTCACCCAATCGACGGTGCCCGCGTTGCGTAGCCGCACCATCGCGGTCGCCACGCCGCCGACGGGGATCTCGTCGGGCGCCATCTGGCCGACCCAGCGCGAATGGAACGCGGAGGAGATCGTTCGAGCATCGGCGCACTGGCTCAGGAGCCACATGTAGTGCGGCCAGTTCCACGTCGGTCCGGGATCGGTGTGGGTCGTTCCGGGGACCTCGGCGTGGCCGAAGACGTGGTCGCGGTCGAGCGGAAATCCGTAGCGCGACGCGATCGCGCAGACGAGCTTCGCCGACGCCCGGTACTGCGCCTCGGTGAATGCGGGATTCGTATAGCGGTCGAGCTCGTGCTCGATGCCGATCGTGCGCAGGTTGTAGGAGTAGTTGCCGGCGTGCCACGCCGCGTCCGACTCGGGGATCATCTGGGCGATCAGCCCGTCGCCGCGCACGACGTAATGCGCGCTCTTCCGCGCGCGAGGGTTCAGGAACGTCGCGATGGTCGACGCGTAGCTGATCTCGGTGTCGTGGATGACGACGGACTGCACGGTGTTCCCGCGCCGGCCGAAGTCGTAGTTGAACGGCGACGCCGGGATCCACGACATCGACGGGTAGCCCGCCCGCGCGTCGATCGCGCCGGCCGAGCCGATCGGACCGGCCGCGTCCGTCGGACCAGCGGCCTCGGCAGGCGCCGATGGCGTCAGGGCGAAGACGCATGCCGCGGCCAGGAGCAGGACGCGAAGGAAGCTTCCCACCTCGCCCGTACCGTAGGCGGGCAAGCGCGGTGAATCAACGGCCGAGCGGGCTTAGTGAGGTTGCGAAGGCGTATAGGACGCGCAGAGCATCCCGAAGTACGTGGGGGCCTCGTACGAAAGTAGGTCACTCCGCCAGCCCTCCCCGAGGGCGCCGTGCAGCATGATCATCTGCCAATAGCTGTCGACCTTGGCGTTCGCGACGAGCGTCCGGTCGAGTAACAGCAGGCGAGCAAGCGCATCGCCGCGGATGAGCTCCGTCACCTGCTCGTCGTAGCGCTTCGCGTCGGCGTGGAAGCCGTACGGGCCCTCGCGATCATGCGCGTGCCCGTGATCGCAGCTCGCGATGAGCGCGACGCGCTTGCCGGAACGCTCGATGGCCGCCGCGACCGCGCGGCCAGCGCGTACGTGCTCGTCGTCGGAACGATCGCGCGCCGGCGCCATGACCACGACGGGCAGTGGCGGATCCCGGCGCCCACCCATGTAGTGCAGCGGCACTTGCGTCGCCCAGTCCATCGGCATGACGCCGGCGCTCGGGTCGTTGCCGCCGTAGCTCACGCCGACGGCGGGGATCGCCGCGTCATTGAGCGCGCCGATGACGCTGGCGGCGAGCGCGCGATCGGTCGCGACGCGCATCGCGATCGGCGTCGCCGATCCCTCGAGCGATCCGGCGACCGTGGCCGCGGTGATGACCGCGAACGCACCGGTGACATGAACGTTGTGTGGCGTGAGCAGGACGGTCGTCTCAGGCCGTGCCGCAGCGAACCTGCGCCCGAGCTCCTCCATCGCGGCGCGCGTCTTCGCGGCCCGCGCGCGCTCTTGATCGCCGCGGTTGTACTCGTCGATGACCATCGACCCGTGTGGCGCGATGGCCGCGAAGACGATGCTCACGGCTCAGCAGCCCCGCCAGTTGCGCACGTACCTCAACGGGTCGCAGCCCCACGACCGGTCGCCGAAATAGCCGTCGATGCCGACGTAGCTCCACAGCACCAGTACCGTCGCGACGACCAGATACGTCAGCGCGATCGCGAGCGCGACCCGTCGTGTCACACCGTGCCTCGCACCGCCCACGCGCGCGCGACGAGCGAGATCGAGCCGTCGCGCGCGTGCGGGAGCGAGTCGCGCAGTCGATCGCGCAGGCGATCGCGATGTTCGTCATCGAGCGACATCGCGTAGGACGGCGCGGGGCCCTGCCCTCCCAGGAACGGCGACCAGTAGTCGTCGAAGTCGCTGAAGATCGTCGGGACCTCGATGGCGAGCGTGTCGACCGAGCCCAGGCCCACGTCGCGGAAGAGGCTCGCGAGCGGCGTCGGATGCGCGATCGGGAAGCGGCGGCCCTCGTCGAGCTCCGCGGCCGTCGGGTCGAGCGCGACCGCGGCGTCCCAGAACCAGCGCATGAGCTCCATGCGACCGGCATAGTCCCAGACATAGGCGGCCACCGTCCCGCCGCGGCGACAGACGCGGCGCATCTCGCTCACCGCGACCTGCGGGCGCGCCACGAAGTTCAGGACGAGCCCGCTCGCGACGTAGCCGAAGGTTGAATCCTTGTACGGCAGGTTCATCGCGTCACCAACCTCGAACTTCGCGCTGGGATCGCCGATCCGCGCCCTGGCCTGCGCGATGTACTCACTTGAGGGATCGATGCCCACCAGGCGCCGCACGCCGACGTCCTCGAGGATCACCATGCTGAGCGCCCCGGTGCCGCAGCCGACGTCGAGCCACGCCTCGTTGCGGGCCGGGCGCAGCCAGCGCACGAGCTCTCGGGCGACGAGGCGGCTCCAGCGTCCGACGTACGGGTCGTAGGCCTCGGCGCGCGCCCAGAGCGCGCTGGTCACGGCGTCGCGTTCTCGGCCGCGAGGCAGGCACGGCCCGAGCACCGGCGCAGGTCGTCGAGCATCTTGCTCAGCCGGGCGATCAGGCCCGGCTCGGCGGAGGCGTGGATGCTGTCGAGCTCGTACGGGTCGCGGTCGAGGTCGTAGAGCTCCTTCTCGCCGGTGTCGTATTCGACGAAAGCGTAACGCTGGGTGCGGATCGCGCGATACGCGGGGATCGTCCGCGTGACGCCCGCCTGGTCCTGCGGATCCGGCGGCTCGAACCCCGCGGGCGCTCGCGACGGGGTCGGCCGCGCCGCTCCTGCCGCGACGGCCGCGGGCTCGTGCTCGACCAGGATCGCGTGCCGCCACTCCTCCTGCGGCGGCGGGCTCGCGCCGAGCACCGGCACGAGCGAGCGGCCGTCGACGCGATCGCCGTAGCGGGCACGCCCGAGCTCGCCGAAGGTGGGAGCGAGATCGATGTTGAGCACCAGGTGCGGTAGTGTCGCGCCCCGCGGGACGCCGGGACCCCGCACCAGGAGGGGGACGTGGATGTCCTCCTCGTACGCGGTCTGCTTCCCCGGCGCAAGACGGTGCTGGCCGAGGTGAAAGCCGTCGTCCGAGGTGAAGAACACGTAGGTGTTGTCGAGCTGCTTCACCTCCGCGAGCGCGGCGATCGTCCGGAGGACCACGTCTTGAAGGCTCGCCGTCGCCTGAAGGCGACGGCGATAGATGGGATCGATGCTCGCCACGACCGGGTCGGTGAGCCGAGCCTGATTGACCCACGTCGGCTTATCCGAGGCGTCGGCCTCGTCGAACGACGGCGGGCGCGGCGCGGTGACGCCAGGGAACAGCGGCTGGTAGCGGACCGCAGGTGTCGCCGGCTGATGCGGCACGTACGGGGCGAGGTACAGGAAGAACGGCCGCGTGCGCTTCCCGTCGGCCCCGATGACGGAGTGGATGAACGTGCTCGCCCGGTCGGCGAGCACGTCCTGCAGGTAGTCCGTGCTCTCGCGGCCGTGCTTGACGATCCGGCCGTTCTCGTTGAGCTGGTAGTTCAGGCCGGCGTACGGAGTGCCGCCGACCGGGCTGACCCACGTGTCCCAGCCGGGCGGCACGTAGGCGGGCGAAACGACGCCGGGGTATCCGGTGAGGTACTGCCCCACGAGCGCGGTGCGATAGCCCGCGTCGTGGAGCCACGTTGCGACGGTCGACTGCTCGAGCTTCAGCTGATGCGCGCGCTCGAAGACGCCGGACCCACCGGTGGAGCCGAACAGCGTCGTGTTGTGGCCGTACTCGCTCTTCAGCAGCGACAGCCGCGATGGTCCGGACGCCGAGACGTCGACGAAGGCGTTGCTGAACGTCGTGCCGGCCCCGGCGAGCGCCTCCTGCAGCAGCGGGAAGTGGCTGACGAGCTCCCGGTCGAGGTCGTCGCCCAGCATCAGCACGATGTTGGGGCGGCCGGTGATGTCCACGATCACCGGCTGCGCCTGTGGCGCGCACGCGGCAAGCACCAGCGACGCCAGCACGGTCGCCCTCATCCACCGCACGCCAAGAGTGTGAGGCACGCCTCAGGGCTGGAGCGTCACCACCCGCCCGGGGAGCGCGCCGGTGTGCTCTCCGTCGCGCAGGACCTGTGCGCCATTCACGAAGACGTGGACCATCCCGGTGGCATACTGATGGGGCCGCTCGAAAGTCGCGTGATCGACGATCGTCGCCGGGTCGAAGGCGACGACGTCGGCGAAGCGTCCTTCCGTCAGCGCGCCGCGGCCGCTGATCCGCAGATTCGCCGCCGGCAGGCTGGTCAGCCGCCGGACCGCCTCCTCCAGCGTGATGACGCGCTCCTCGCGCACGTACTTGCCCAGCAGCCGCGCGAAATTCCCGTACGCGCGCGGGTGCGTGCTTGATCGCAGGAAGGTGCCCTCGGGCGCATACGAGCCCGCATCCGAGCCGAAGCTCATGTACGGGAGCGCGACCGCGCGGCGCACGTTCTCCTCGATCATCGAGAAGAACACCGAGGTGATCCGGGTGTCGTCCTCGACGAGCAGGTCCATGACCGTGTCCTCCGGAGCGGCACCGCGCTCGCTCGCGATCTCGGCGATGGTGCGGCCGATGAAGGGCCGCAGCCGCTCGACGCGGAACGAGACCGGCCGGATGCTCTCCCACCGTCCGCGCGGCAGGTCGACGAGCGCCTGACGGATCCGGGCGCGCGGCTCGGGCGAACGCAGGCGCTCGATCATCGCGCGGTGCCCGCCGTCCAGCGCCCACACCGGGATGACCGAATCGAGGCCGGTGGATGAGGCGGGGTACGTGTACATGTCGGTCGTCACGCCGAGCCCATCCGCGCGCGCGCCCTCGACCTTCGCGATGGCCTCGTCGATCTTCGGCCAGTTCGCGGGTCCGCTCTGCTTGAAGTGGTAGATCTCGGCTCGGACACCACCCTCGCGCGCGATGGTCAGCAGCTCGTCGATGGCCTCGAGGAGGCGGCTGCCTTCGCTGCGCATGTGCGAGATGTACATGCCGCCGAACTCGCCCGCGACGGAAGCCAGGGCGAGGAGCTCCGCGGTGTCGGCGAAGATCGCCGGCGCGTAGATCAGCGCGGTCGCGAGCCCGAGCGCTCCCGCCTCCATCTCGGCCCGCATGAGCACCCGCATCCGATCGAGCTCCTCGGGGGTCGCGCGGCGGTCGTCGTGGTCGATGACGTTGATCCGGAGGTTGGTCGCTGAAACGAACGAGGCGACGTTGGTCGAGATGCCCTTGCCCGCGAGTGTCCGCAGGAAGCCCGCGAGCGTGTCCCAGGTGATGTCGTAACGGATGTCGATCTGCTGCTCGAGCGCCTCGCGCTTCATGCGCTCGTTCAGCGGACCCATCAACCAGCCCTCGCCGAAGACCTCGAGCGTGACGCCCTGGCGGATGTCGCTCTGCGAGCGCCCGTCGTGCATGAGCGCGCCGTTCGCGTGGCTCAGCATGTTGATGAATCCCGGGGCGACGGCCAGCCCCGAGACGTCGACCTCGGTGCTTCCGCGCTCGCGCACCGTGCCGACCGCGGCGATCCGGTCGCCGGAGATCGCGACGTCGCCCCGGTACGCCGCGCGCCCGGTCCCGTCATAGATCGTGCCTCCGCGCAGGACGATGTCCGGCATGCTCATGTGCGCAGCCGCGGGTCGAGCACGTCGCGCAATCCGTCGCCCAAGAGGTTCACCCCCAGTACCGCCAGCATGATGAGCATGCCTGGGAAGACCGTGATCCACCATGCCGTCGCCAGATAGTCGCGGCCCGTCGCCATGATGGCGCCCCACTCCGGCTGCGGGATCGGTACGCCCAGGCCGATGAAGGACAGCCCGCTGCCGGCCAGGAGGGCGCCGCCGAAGCGCGTCGCAGAGAGGATGATGACCGGCGCGACGACGTTCGGCAGGATGTGCCGGACCATGATCCGCGTCGCCGAAGCGCCGATCGTGCGCGCCGCCTCGACGTACTCGCGCCGCGCCGCGGACAGGACGGAGCCCCGCACGATGCGGGCGTAGCCCGGCCAGCCGAAGAGGCCCAGCGCGATGATGAGGTTCTCCAGCCCGGGCCCGAGGATCGCGACGATCGCGATCGCGAAGAGCAGGTCGGGGAACGCCAGCATGATCTCGAGGACGCGCGAGATGAGCGTGTCGACCCAGCCGCGGTAGTACCCCGCGAGCAAGCCGAGCGCGACACCGCCGCTCGCGGCGACCGCCACCGACAGCACGCCGAGCTTGACCGCGAGCCGGGAGCCGTCGATGACGCGGCTGAAGATGTCGCGCCCGAAATCATCCGTCCCGAACAGATGCGCGTCGCTCGGAGCGCGCAGCCGCTCGCTGACCGAGATCGCGATCGGGTCGTACCGTTCGAGGAGCGGCGCGAACGCGGCCATGAGCAGCAGCCCGCCGAACAGCACGAGCCCGACCACGGCGAGCGGCTGATGGAGAAGGCGAACGACGGTATCCCTCACGCCGCGCCCTACCCGTACCGGATCCGCGGGTCGAGCCAGGCGTACAGGATGTCCACGGCGAGGTTCGCGACGAGGTACGCCACCGCGACGAGCAGCACCGTGCCCTGGATGACCGGGAAGTCGCGCGTGAAGATCGCCTGCGTCGCCAGACGCCCAACGCCGGGCCAGCCGAAGATGTTCTCGATGATGAACGCGCCGCCCAGCAGGCCGCCGAACTGCAGGCCGACGAGGGTCGAGATCGGGATGAGCGCGTTGCGCAATGCGTGGCGGACGACGACCGCGCGCTCGTGCAGCCCCTTCGCGCGCGCCGTGCGCAGGTACTCCTGCCCGAGCACCTCCAGCAGGGTGGCGCGGGTGATGCGGGCCTTGATCGCGGCCGAGTGCAGGCTCAGCGCGACCGCGGGCATCACGAGGTTCTTCCACGAGCTGGCGCCGGTCACCGGCAGCCAGTGCAGGGTCAGCGAGAACAGGATGATCATCAGCAGCGCGAGATAGAACGTCGGCACGGAAAGGCCGACGATCGCACCGCCCATCGTGAGCAGATCCGCGCGCTTGCCACGGTTGATCGCCGCGACGACGCCGAGGCTCACCCCGACGAGCGTCGAGAGCACGACCGCCGTGAGCGCGAGGACCAGCGTGTAAGGGAGGCGGTCGAGGATCTCCGTCGTCACCTCGCGGCCGGTGCGGGTCGATGTGCCGAGGCTGCCGTGCAGGACCAACCGCTCCATGAAGCGCGCGTACTGGACCGGGAGCGGCTGGTCGAGGCCGAGCTCCGTGCGGATCTGCTCGATGACCGCGGGCGACGCGTAGTCGCCTGCCAGGACAGTCGCGGGGTCGCCCGGGGTGAGCTCGACCATGAGGAAGACCGCGATCGACACGCCGATGAGCACCGGGATCGCGAGGACGATGCGCCGGAGGACGTACCGCCCCGTCTTGCTAGGTCCCGGTCACTTCCCGATATACGCGTCGTGCAGGAACACGCCACCCGACTTGCTCTGCCGCAGGTCCTTGATCGTCGCGCGCCACGCGGTCTTCGACACGGGCATGTACAGCGGCTGCCACGGCGCTTCCTGCATGACCAGCTTCTGGGCGTCGAAGTAGATCTGCATGCGCTTGCTCAGGTCGAGCTCGGTGCGTCCCGCGACGATGAGCTTCTCCAGGTCAGGGTTGCAGTAGAGGACGCGGTTCGAGGATTTCACGCGGTCGCAGGACAGGAAGAGGCTGAACATGTCCGGCTCGTTCCACGAATAGCCGTTCAGGTAGAGGTCGTGCTCCGCCTTCGGCGTCGCGGCGAGCAGCGCTCCGGACTCGAGCGCCTTCACCTGCAGGTCGACGCCGACCGCCTTGAACTGCGCCTGCAGCAGGGTCGAGATCTTCCCGTGGGTGGAGCTGTTCGTCGTGTACAGCTGCGGCTTGAACGGCTTGCCGTCGGGCGTCGTGCGCAGGCCGTCGGCCCCGGGCTTGTAGCCGAGCCCGTCGAGCCCGGCCTTCGCCTTGGCCGGGTCGTACTTCAACTCGAAGGCCTTCAGCTTGTCGTCGTAGCCCTGGATCGACTCGGCGATCGGGCAGCATTGCGCCTTGGCGAGCTTGTTCTCGAAGACGACCTGGACGATCTCGTCCTTATTCACCGCCTGGGAGAGCGCCGCGCGTAGCTTCGCGTTGTCGAACGGCGGTCGAGCGGCGTCGAAGCCGAGGTACGTGAGCCCGACGGCGAAGCTGTCGTAGAGCTTGAAGCGAGCGTCGTCGGCGAAGCGCGGCAGCTGCGTCGCGTCGAGCTCGAGAACGTCGATCTCGCCCGCGTCGAGAGCCGCGGCCTGGGACGACGGCTCGGGGATGATCTTGTAGTGGATCTCCTGGATGTACGGCGCGCCCCTGTTCGAGTAGAAGGCCGGGGCGTGGTCGTAGTCCGCGTTGCGCTCCAGCACGATCTCCTGACCCGTGCGCCACTCCTTCAGCTTGTACTCGCCGGTGCCGACGGCAGTGCGCCCGATGTTGTCGTTCGCCGCCTTGACCGCGCTGGGCGAGAGGATGCCGGCATAGCTCTGAACGAGGTCGTGGAAGATCGGCGCGGAGGGCTCCTTCATGTTGAGCTTGAACGTGAGCGGGTCCGGCGCCTCCATGCTCGTTACGTTCTTGAACGTCTCGAAGATCGCGGACTTCGAGCCGATCCGCTGGAGCCGCTCGAACGTGAACTTGACCGCGTCGGAGTTGAAGGGCGAGCCGTCGGTGAACTTGATGCCCGAGCGGAGCTTGAAGGTGATGGAGCGGTTGTCCGGGCTCACCGTCCAGGACTCCGCGAGCAGCCCGATATAGTTGTTGTTCAGGTCGAGCGTGATCAGCGGCTCGTAGACCCAGCCGAAGATCGTGGACGACACCGGGTTCGACGTCTGATGCAGGTCGATCGTGTCGGGGTCCGTGATCGCCACGCGGGTGACGCTTCCTCCGACCTTGCTCGCCGGCGCGCCGGACGAGGTGCTCGGCGCCGAACCGGCGCAGGCCGCGACCAGGAGCCCGAGGACGAGGATCGGCGAGAGGGCGAGCCGCATCGGTGGCGCCGAGCATATCGGAGTGATCGCCGTCACCTCGGGCTGATTTCACAGGCTCTTTACCGCGGAGGCGCTCTCCTGACGCAACCGGGCGTCTAGCCTGCGATATCCATGGTGATGAAGAAGCCGGCGCCACTCGGACTACGCAGGCGACAGATCCTCGTGGGCGCGGGCACCGCTGCGGGAGCGCTGGCGGTCACGCGTGTGCTCGGCCTGCATCACCTCGGACCCGATCTCCCGACGATCCCCGGCGTCGTCGCCTCGAGCCCGAGCCCGACGCCCGGCGGAGTGACGACGAAGGACTGGAACAGCCCGCTCGCGGACCCGGCGGCGCAGGTCGCGCAGCTGCTGCGCCGCGCGACGTTCGGCTACACCGCGGCGCAGCTCGGCGACGCGGCCAAAGATGGATTCCGGAAGACGGTCGACCGGCTCATCGAGACACCGGCCGCGGACCCAAAGGACCTCAGCGGCGCGGACGAGGCGACCAAGGACAAGCCCCTCAACACCCTGGCGCTGCAGAGCTGGTGGATCGATCAGATGATCGCCTCGCCGACGCCGTTCGCGGAGCGGATGACGTTCTTCTGGCACGGTCACTTCACCAGCGACTTCCGGAAGGTCACCAACCAGACGCCGTTCATCTACTGGCAGAACAGGACCTGGCGCAGCATGGCGCTCACCAACCTCCGCGACATGCTGACCGCGGTCACGATCGATCCCGGGATGCTCCGCTACCTCGACCTCGGCACGTCGACCGGCAAGAGCCCCAATGAGAACTACTCGCGCGAGCTCATGGAGCTCTTCAGCATGGGCGTCGGCACGTTCAACGAGGACGACGTCCGCGCGGGGGCGAAGGCGCTCGCGGGGTGGCGCGAGCCGATCACCGCCGCGATGGCGACCGCGCTCATGGACCAGGCCGTCCAGCGTGGCGGCCGCGCGCGCACGATCACGCCGGACCCGGTCAAGACCGGCGTGTTCGAGCCGAGCCGCGCGTACGTGGGCAGCGTGAAGTTCCTCGGCGAGACGCGGCAGTGGGACACGAAGGCGGTCCTCGACAAGATCGCCGCCCAGGACTCGGTCGCGCCCTTCATCACCGAAAAGGTGCTGCGCGAGTTCGTGATGCCGGATCCGCCCGAGGCGACGGTGAAGCGGATCGCGGATGGCTTCCGCAAGAGCAAGTACGACATGAAGACGCTCATGCGCGACGTGTTCACAAGCCCGGAGTTCACGCAGCCGACGGCATACCGCACGCTCATCAAGTCGCCGACGGAGTTCATGGTCCACGTCGCCCGCGCGCTCGAGGCGCCGCAGCTCTCGAAAGCGATCGCTCAGGCCGGCTCCGGGATGGGCCAGGCGCTGTTCGACCCCCCCGAGGTGGGCGGCTGGCCGAGCAACGCGTCGTGGGTCTCGAGCAACAACGTGCTGACGCGCGTGAACTTCGTGGTCGCTTCTCTGAGCGGACTCCAGAAGGTCCCGGCGTTTCGCGACGCGCATCAAGTCCAACTGGACGGGATCGTCGGAGCCAAGACCGCGGATCTGCTGAACTCCGCGCAGGACGACTCGACGCGCTGGCTGATCCTCCTCGCCTCGCCCGAGTTCCAGCTGAAGTGATGGAGATGCCGAGATGACGATGATGCCCACTCTCGACCGGCTCTCGCGACGGGACTTCCTGCGGAACGGCCTCGTGTTCGGCGCGGGCATGCGCGGCCTGGCGGCCGGCTACGCCGCGGTGCCCGATCTGTTCGCCCGCGCGGTCTACAGCGCGAAGTCCGCGGGCGCCATGAACGACCGCGTGCTCGTCATGATCCAGCTCGGCGGCGGCAACGACGGCCTCCAGACCGTCCTTCCGCTGCGCGACTCGAAGTACCGCGACCTGCGGCCGACGCTCTCGAAGGAAGCCGACATGGCGCTCCCGCTCTCGAACGACTTCGGCCTGCATCAGAACCTGAAGGGCATCAAGGCCCTCTACGACGCGGGCAAGGTCGCGATCGTCCAGGGCGTCGGCTATCCGCAGCCGTCGTTCTCGCACTTCGACTCGATCCGCGTCTGGGAGACCGGCGATCCATCGCGGCGGCAGCAGAACGGCTGGCTCGGCAAGACGATCGAGAAGAACTACGACTCCGCTGGCCATCCACTCGTGGGCTGCGCCGCCGGCACCACGTCGACACCGGGCGCGCTGCGCGACCTCCAGGCGACCCTGACCGTCGTGAACGACCAGAACGCGTTCAAGTTCCAGGGCAACGGCGACTCGATCGACAAGGTAATGGGCGCGCTCTACACGAGCACGCCGGGCATCTACGGTGCTCTCTTCGACACCGCGATGTCGACCGTGCGCGACACGATCGCGCAGCTGCGGACCTCCGCGACGAAGTACACGCCCAAGGCGCAGTACTCCGACAACCAGAAGCTCGTCTACAGCTCGAAGAACCAGCTTGCCGCGGCGCTGCAGCTGGCGGCGGAATTGATCGTGACCGGCACCGGGGTGAAGATCCTGCACGTGACTCTGGGCGGCTTCGACACGCACTACACGGAGCAGACGCGGCACGCGGATCTCATGGCCTACCTCGACTCCGCGGTGTCCGCGTTCCATCAGGACATCGCCGCCTACGGCATGGCCGATCGCGTGCTCGTTGCGACGTGGTCGGAGTTCGGACGCCGGCCGCAGGAGAACGCCAGTGGCGGAACCGACCATGGCACGGCCGCGCCGATCATGCTCGTCGGCGACGTCGTGAAGGGCGGGCTGTACGGTGAAGCGCCGAACCTCGGAAAGCTCGACGTTCAGAACAACCCGAGCTTCAGCGTCGACTTCCGCGCCGTGTATCAGGAGATCCTGCAGTCACACCTGGCGGTGGACCCGCGCGACGTCCTCAGCGAAAGCTTCCCGCGCGTGCCCTTCGTGAAGGCCGCGTGAGACCGATCGCGCTGCGACTCGCCGCGCTCGCGACGACCCTGTTCGTGTTCGCCGGGTCGGTCGACTACGCGGCCAGCCACGTCAAGAACGTCTCCGCGCCGTTGCAGCCGCCGGTCGCCGACCGCCCGAGCGCGACGCCCGCACCGGCGCAGCCGACGCCCACTCCGCTCCCGCCACTGGTGACGCAGCGCGGACGTACGCCCGTTCCCACCGGCACGCCGGCGCCGCGCCTGACCATCGCCCCGGGCGTGCGGCTCGCGACGCTGGCCCCGCTGACCTTCACGCACACCTCATAGAGTTCGGGCCGATGGACACCGGGCTCCTGCTCTGGATCCTGGCGCGGGCCACGGGGCTGTCGTCGTACGCCGCGCTCTGCATCTCGATCCTCTCGGGGCTGGCGCTCCGCACCTCGGTCCTCGACTTTCTCGCGACGAACCGCGCCATCCGTGCCCTGCACGACTGGACCACCTGGCTCTGGATGCCGCTCGGGCTCGTTCACGTCGCGACGCTGGTCCTCGACAAGACGGCGCGGATCGCCCCGCTCGACGTCGTCGTGCCGTTCCGTACCTCCTACGGGGAGCTGGCGATCGGTCTCGGCACCGTCTCCTTCGACGTCTTCCTGATCATCACGATCACGAGCTGGCTGCGCAGGCGCATGAACGACCGGCTGTGGCGGTGGATCCATCGGACCAGCTACGTCGCCTTCGGCGCGCTGTTCTTGCACGCTTACATGGCCGGCACCGACTTCGATTCCCCGCTCATCTCGGCGCTCTCCTGGTCGGTCGCGCTCGGCATCGGGGTCCTCGCGGTCTCACGGATCACGCTGGGACGGCTCCCCGAGTGAGCGCCCAGGCGATTGTCCCGGCCGAGACCGGAATAGAGCGCTGAAGCGAGCGCTCCCCCCGGAAGAGGGCGTACAATCGACGCATCTCGGGGAGGGTTCAGCATGAAATCTGGCGGATTTCCTTGCCGTTACGACGGCTGCGACACACGCTTCGCGGTAGCCGATCAGTCCTCGATGCCGTCACTGCTCGAGGCCAGCGGCAAGCGGACCGAGCACGAGATATCAGCGCACGACTATCACCACAAGCGCCTTGACGACCATGAGAGCCGCCCGCTGCCGTTCAACTCGAACGGGATCGGGAAGGGGCGTCCGCGGGGGATCCCGATCTAGTCCGCTCGGTCGGGCGAAGCCCTTCCTCGCTCAAACCCTGCGACTCTTCGCGGCCTTCGGCTGCTCCGGCGGCGGGGCCCAGTAACTAGTTCTGGCTTCTTACCCTGACGAAGGCTGGACGCATGCTTTTCGGCACGCCGCACTCCATGTGCTGACGCGCGGACAGTGCGGCGAAGTCGAGTGCACGCTGCATGAGCAGCTCGCTGAACGCCGGAGTTGCCGTCTGCTCGGGTCGCTTGAGGAACCGTCCTAGTGCCACGTGCTGAACGCTAGGCTCGGCAACGTCAGCCGACCATCGGCACGCTTCCGTATCCCGCTACGTAGCGCGCACTAGCCCGGTCGGGGGAGGGCCAGCCTCCCCAGCGCCTCCAGGGAGGGGCCTTTGCGCTTCGGTCTCGACTTCGGCACGTCCAACACCGCGCTGGCGGCATACGACGGCGATCGCGTCAGCGTGCTCCCTCTCGACCCGATTGCGGGCGAGAGCATGCCGACCGTCCTCTATGTCCGCCGCGACGGCTCGACGCTCGTCGGCCGGTCCGCGGTCGACGCGTTCCTGGCCGACAACGCGGCGCGCGGCCCGATCAAGCGCGAGTTCAAGCTCCTCGGCATCCGCATGGCCTCGAGCGACAAGGAGCAGCCGACGGTGGAGGCGCACATCCTCACCGACCTCTCCTCGCCCGGACGACTCTTCCAGTCGCTCAAGACGTTCCTCGGCGATCCGCTCCTCGTACCGACGAACGTGTTCGGCGACGCGAAGGGCCTCTCCGACCTCATCGCGATCGTGCTCGAGCACGTGCGCGCGCGCGCCAAGGAGCTGACCGGCACCTATCCCGACGATGTCACCTTCGGCCGCCCGGTCGAGTTCGTCGGCGGGCCCGAGGTCGAGGAGCGCGCGCTCGGCCGACTCGAGGATGCCGCGCGCCTCGCCGGGTTCCGCGCGGTGCGCTTCGAGAGAGAGCCCGTCGCCGCGGCGCGCGCGGCTGAGGTCGGCGAGGGCACGACCCTCGTCTTCGACTTCGGCGGCGGAACGCTCGATCTCTGTCTGGTGCAACGCAGCGGCGGCGACCTCGAGGTCCTCGCGACCGCGGGCGTCGACGTCGGCGGCGATCGCATGACGCAGATGCTCATCGACGACGTCGTCGCGCCGCGTCTCGGCTCACGCGCGGAGTGGGGCCCCAAGCGCCTTCGGCTGCCGGCGTTCGTCGTGAACGCGATCGGAGATTGGCGCGCGCTCTCCGCGCTGAACGAGAAGGCCCTGCTCGACGCGCTCGACGACCTCATCCGCGAGGCGGCTGCGGGCTCGCCCGACGGCGGAGCGCCGCCGCCGCGCCGCGAGCTGCGCGCGCTGCGCAGCGCGATCGAGCTGCAGCTCGGCTACGAGATCTTCGCCGCGGCCGACCGCGTCAAATGCGACCTGTCGGACGTTGCGCAGCGAGCCCTCACGTTCCACCGCGCCGAGGTCGACGTCGATGCCCTGGTAACCCGGCGGCGCTTCGAGCTGCGCATCGCGCCGCTGCTGCGCCGGATCGACGCCGTGATCGACGAGGCGCTGTCGCGCGCGGCCTGCCGCGCGGACAAGGTGGAGGCGATCGTGTGCACCGGCGGGTCAAGCGCGGTGCCCGCGGCGCGGGCACTGCTGGCGCAGCGGTTCCCGACCGCGCAACTGCGCGACATGGCGCGCTTCTCGGGCGTCGCCGCTGGTCTCGCGCTCAGCTAGGGTGCGCTTCTCGGACGTCGCCGCGGGTCTCGCGCTCAGCTAGCGTGTGACCGTGCCCGACCCCACGATCTCCCGTGAGCTGTCCAAGCGGATCGGCCGGATCGGCGCCTACAGCTTCCAGTTCGACGCGCTGCCGATGGCCGAGATGCGCCCCGCCGTCGCCGCGATCGAGGCGCTCGGATATGGCGCGATCTGGGTCCCCGAGTTCCTCGCCAAGGAGATCTACTCGAACGTCGCGCTCATGCTGGCCGCGACCGAGCGCGTGCCCGTGATCCCGGCGATCGCGAACATATACGCACGCGACCCGATGGCGGCCGCGAACGCCGGCCGCACGCTCGCCGAAGCGTTCCCGGGTCGCTTCGTCCACGGGCTGGGCGTGAGCCATGCGATCACGGTCGAGAAGCGCGGTTCACGGTACGGGCCTCCCGTGAAGACGATGCGCGATTACCTCGACGCGATGACCAAGGCGCGGTACATGGGCGCCAAGCCCACCGCGGAGCCACCGGTCCTCATCGCGGCGCTCGGTCCGAAGATGCTCGATCTCGCGGCGTCATCGACGCAGGGCGCGCAGACCTACTTCGTTCCGGTCGAGCACACTCGCCTCGCTCGAGAGCGCCTCGGCCCCGGACCCGTCCTCGCGGTCGAGCTCGCGTTCGTGCTCGAGCCCGACGCGGCGAAGGCCCGGGCGATCGCGCGCGATTACGCGATCCCCTACGCGCGCCTACCGAATTACGCGAACAACCTCCGTCGGCTGGGCTGGTCCGACGAGGACCTCCAGGGCGCCGGCACGAGCGCGCAGCCGATACCCAGCGACGCGCTGGTCGACGCGATCGTCGCCCGTGGCGGCCCGGAGGACATCGCGGCGCGGGTGCGCGCCCATCTCGACGCCGGCGCGGATCAGGTATGCGTGCAGCCGATCACCGATCGACGGACATCGCCGGTGCCGGCACTGCGTGCGGTCTGGCCCGCGCTCCGGGATCTCTGACCCGTAGCCGCTCGAGTGAGCGCCGCATGTATAGTGGTCACATAGGTGATCACATGAAGGTCGCCACTCTTCGGGACTTTCGCGATCGCGCCACGACGATGCTCCGCTCGCGCGACCTCGTCCTCATCACGCGTGACGGGCTGCCGGCCGGATTCTTCGTGCCCTGGACCCAGCCCGAGCTGCCCGACGACGTGAAGCGAGGCATCTACGTCGGCCTCTCCCAACGCGCCCGCGGAGAGATGAAGGCCAAGCACGTTACCGAGCGCCAGATAGTTGCCGATTTCAGAGCTGCCCGCCGCGCTCGTCGCTGACGCGAACGCGGTCCTGTCGGCGGTGATCGGCGGTCGGGCCTCGCTGGCCTTCGGCGACTCCGGCCTGCAACCCGTCTACGCGGCGGACGCCGTTCGGCAGGAAATCTTGGCGTGGCTGCCGAGGCTCGCAGACAAGCGAGGCCTCGACCTCGGCCTTCTCTTGGCCCTGTTCCAGCTGCTGCCGATCACCTGGGCGGATAAGAGCCGATATAGCCCTCGAGAGAAAGAGGCGCGTCGACGGATGCGGGAGCGCGACGAGGACGACTGGCCGACCGTCGCGTTGGCGCTCGCGCTGGCCGAGTCGCGGAGCGTCGGTATTTGGACGAACGACAAGGACTTCAGCCACGCGGGAGTCGACACGGTCACCACGGGCGAGCTTCTCGACGTGCTTCGGCGCACCTCCCGCGACTGACGTGGTAACGCTGAGGATCCGGCCGCGCCTTCGGCGCGCGACGGTCTGACTCACTCGCCCTCTCTCTAGCATTCAGCGTCGTGCAGATTCCCGACGATGCGGCGCTCATCGGGTTCGCGGATCTTCCCGGCACGCGCGGCCTCGCTCTCGCCGGAAGCATCGCGCGCGGCGAGCACACACCGTGGAGCGACGTTGACGTACTGCGCTACGTCGCCGGCACGGGCGTCGCGGACAGCGTTCCGCCGCGCTGGATCGGAGATCGACTGGTCCGCGTGAGCTCGCAGACGATGGAGGAGGCCTGGGCTGAGCTGGACCGGCCCGAGATCGCCATCTGGGCGGTGCTGCCGCTGCGCGAGATGCGTGTCCTCCTCGACCGCGATGGAGACGTGGCCCACCTGGCGGAACGGGCGCGCGCCTTCGATTGGTCGTCTATCGCGGAGCGCGCGCGGACCTGGGCGTCGCGGCGCCTCGCGAAGGATGCGGAGAACGTGCTCAAGCTGCGTGCGGCCATCGACCGCGCGGACGAGTCGTCGATCCTCAATGCGCATCTCAACCTGGCGCAGCACTGCGCCGATGCCGTGGCCGTGGCTCGCGGCGTCCTCATCCCGACGGAGAATCGCTTCCACGATGTTGTGCGGACCGCAGCCGGAGCCGAATGGACGCGGCTGCAGCGCTCGGCATACGGCCTCGATGGCGGCAACGCGGTCGCACGCGCCCGCGCGACATGCGCGCTGTATGCGTCGACGCTGCGACTCCTGGCGGCCGATCTCGACCCGGACGACCGGGCAGTTGCGGAGCGCGTGCTCGAGATGTCCGTGTGACACACCCGAACACGCGGCAAGCGCGGCAACGCAGCGTGCTCGCGGGTGTGCTGTTCTTGTTAGCCATGGTCGGTCTCGTTACCGAGGAGCAGCTGGCACGGCCGAGCCTCCTCACGCTCACGCAGTTCTACGTGGCCAATCTTCTGAGTGGCGCCACGGGACGTGTGCCTCTGTTCTGGTCGATCGAGATGTTCAACGCGACGCTGTCTCTCGAGGGCACGTCGGGGGACGATGCACCGATCCAGCTCCGGATCATCACGCCAGGCGGCGACATGCTCACGACGGACGCAATGAGCCGACTCGACCCGTCGCGGAACGTCGGCGTCTGCCCAATGCATCGCCCGTCCGCGGGAACGGCATGGTGGTCCGGACGAGTACCCGAGGCGATGGCGAGCGAGCTACGTGCGAGAGGCACCACCGGGTATCGAGTCGAGGTACTCAAGCACTCCTCTTGGTACGACGTCCTGCTCGTCGATTCGGGCTGTAGAGGAGTTGGTCGCCTGTAGTGCGACGCCGGGCGCAGGTGGTCCAGCGCGATCAGCCCATCCGCGGCGGGCATCGTTCGACGCGTTCCAGAGAAGTCGTAGTAATAGCGGCGGATCACGGCTTTGCCGGTTCTGCTCCCCGCCACGCATCGTAATGTGCTCGTAAACTCGCGAATCGAATCGAAGGCGTGATCAGCTGACTCTGGATCAGACCACCAGGCGCTGACGGACGTCGCCCGCGAGCCGCTCAAGAGTCTCGAAGTCGATCGGTGCGGGCATCTGCACGATGAGGCCGTACGCACCCGCGGCAACGTATTCACGCAGGCGCGCCGCCACTTCCTTCGGAGTCCCGCTGATGCGATACGCGTCATCACGCCACACGGTGTGAAGCTCGGCCAGCCGCTCCTCGATCTGCTCGCGACGCTCGCGCACGATGACGCGGAACGACGCGATCGCCATCACCTCGCGGCCTCGTGCCGTGGCGTCTGACCGGAGCGCCGCGGCCTTCTCCGCGAACGCGGGCGGGAGGAGGATCGCGTTCCACATGTCGGCGAAGGCGGCGGCGATGACGATCGTGCGCTGACCCGCGCCACCGATGAGGATCGGAACGCGGGCCTGGACCGGCCGCGGGTCTCCGGTCTCGAGCAGCGCCCGAATCGTTTCAACGTCGCGCTCGAGACGGCCGGCGCGCTCCGCGGAGGATCCGAATGGCAGCCCGAAGCGGCGATGCTCTTCGGCCATGCCCCCCGCACCCAGACCCAGGATGAGGCGGCCTCCGCTGATGTGATCGACGGTCGCCGCCATCTTCGCGAGGACGGCGGGAGGGCGAAACGTGACCGGCGAGACGAGCGGACCGAGGCTCACGCGCGCGGTGATGGTCGCGAGCGCGCCGAGCACCTCCCACGCCTCGAAACGGGAGACGCCGTCCTCCCAAGCGAGCAGGTGGTCGGGTACCCAGAGCGAGTCGTAGCCGAGAGTCTCGACGCGACGCGCAGCCTCGACCAGAGCCGGCCATGTCAGGCCGGCGGTCGGTAGCTGGACGCCGAGCTGGGTGGTCAGAGGTCGGCGATGAGGTCCGCTCTCGAGGCGTCGGTGATCGCGCCGCGGACCTGGGCGAACGATTCGCCTCCCAGGAGCCGTAGCAGCATCGGTTCGGGGAGCGCGGCGAGCCACGGGTTGATCTGGGTGCGATGCCGCGCCAGCGCGCGCCGCTTCTGCTGGACCCACGGCGTCACGTCGATCGTCGTCGTGAGGTCTTCGTCGGGCATGCCGAAATCCTTGACCTGTTCGAAGAGTGGATTCTCCGGCAGACCGGCCTCCTTCGCCATGCGGCGGAGCTCGGCGAACCGCGAGCGCGCGACCCCAGCGTAGAGGAGCCGCGCAGGCGCCCAGCCGTCGTGCGCCGCGCGGTCGAACGCGAGCGTCGCGCAGCGGCTGATCTTGCGATGGTCGGGGTGACCGTACACGCCACCCGGCTCGAACGTGACGACGACATCCGCACGCAGCTCCGTGAACAGCGCGACCAACTCGGCCGCGACGGCATCGTCGTCGGCTTGAGCGAGGGCACGCGGGTCCTGGTTCTCGGGCGTGCCTTCCATCCCGGAGTCGCGATGCCCAAGGAAACGCACGTCGGTGACGCCGAGCTCGGCGCACGCGGCGCGCAGCTCGGCCTCGCGGACCTCGCCCAGCGTCTCGGGTGTGGCGAGCGAGGGATCGGCGATCTCGCCGACCTCGCCGCGCGTCGCGCAGATCGCGGTCACTCGCGCGCCCGCAGCCACGGCGCGCGCGACGCTGCCGCCGACGCTGAACGTCTCGTCGTCGGGATGCGCGAACGCGGTGACCAGCGTGACCGGCACGCCCGCTACCAAGCGCTCACGTCGAGAGCGAACGCGCAGCTCGTTGTCAGGTGCCCTTGGCCTTGCGGACCTCGATGCCTCGCTCGCCACGACGGACCTCGAACGAGGGCTGGTCGTACGTCGCGGGACCCCGCGTGACCGTGCCGTCCGCCAGGCGGAAGCGCGAACCGTGGCACGCGCACTGGATCTGATCGCGCTTGGCGCCGACGACGGTCCCGCCGTCCGAGAGGTTGCAGCCCGCGTGGGAGCAGATGTCGTGCAGCGCGTACATGCGCTCGCCCTGCCGCACGATCAGCAGCGTCTGATCCCCCGCCTTGGCCTGCGCCGGCTCGTTCTCGGGGAACTCGCTCCGCTCGAGCGTCGCCCACTTGTTGCCACCTGCATCCCAGGCATGTCGGTCGACCATGTAGCCGAGCCCGAACACCAGCTCGCCGCCGATGTACGCGCCGATCGCGAGCAACCCGTAGCCGATGACCGCGTTCGCCGTCCAGAGCTGCGGTCCGCCGGCCACGTAGCCGAAGCGCACGGCGAGCGAGATCAGGTAGAAGACGAGCGAGAGATACATGAAGATCTGGTGGAGCGTCCCGTACTTCGTCTCGCGGCCGTAGGTGCCGGTGAAGTCCGCGATGCCCGCGAGCATCGCGCCCAGCATCGTGACGACGCCAACGGCCGTGGCCCACTTCGCGCCCTCGTAGGCCGACGCGTTCCCGAAGCCACCGAGGACGTCGAGGAACAGAGCGACGGTGAACGCGCCGACCGGAACGTCGGTGATGAGTGGATGCAGCGCGTGGCCGAGCCAGGTGCCGTGAAGGAAGCTCTTGAGCGCGGCTGGTCGCAGGAGGAAGAGGTAAACCTTCGAGAGCCACCCGCCAAGACCCTCCGCCCACTTCTGCGCGTCGAGGATCGGCGTGATGATGCGGCGGATCACGGCGAGAGGATACTGCCGCCATGCTGATCGACGGCCTCGAGGTCCCGCTCACGAATCAGGAGAAGGTGTTCTTTCCGCAGAGCGGCCGGACGAAAGGCGATCTCGTCAGCTACTACGTGGAACTCGCTCCGATGGTCCTCAACCATGTGAGCGACCGGCCGATGCAGATGAAGCGGTACCCGAACGGCGTCGACGCCGACTTCTTCTACCAGAAACGCGTCCCGGTCCCGCATCCGGACTGGCTCGAGACCGTTCACATCACGTTTCCGAGCGGGCGGACGGCGGACTTCCCCGTGATGAAAAGCGCCGCGAGCCTGGCGTGGCTCGCCAACCTCGGCTGCATCGAACTGCACACCTGGCATTCGCGAACGAGCGACGTCGAACGGCCGGACTACCTGCTCATCGACCTCGATCCGAGCGAAGGGAACCCGTGGGCGCACGTCCGCGAGATCGCGCTTGCGACGAGAGACGTGCTCGGCGAGCTCGGCCTGCCGAGCTACCCGAAGACCTCGGGCGTGACCGGGCTGCACATCCTGGTGCCGATCGTGGTGGAGCTGCCGTTCCCGCCCGTGCGCGATCTCGCGCGCGCGATCGCGAAGCTGGTCGAGAAGCGCGTACCGACCATCTCGACGACCACCTGGGCGGTGAAGGACCGCACCGGCGTGTTCATCGACTATGGACAGAACGCCCGCGACCGCACGATCGCCTCGGCCTACTCGATCCGGCCCATGGGCGATGCGCGCGCGTCCGCGCCGCTGCGCTGGGACGAGGTTGGCGACGTGGAACCAGGCGACTTCACCATCGACACGATGCGCGCCCGCGTGAAAGCAGTCGGCGATCTCACCGCCGGTATCTGGGAGCAGCGCGTCAGCCTGCTGCCGCTCTTCGAGCGCCTCGGAGTGAAGCTCGTGATGGAGGCGAAGAAGAGGACGCGCGCGTGGGACGGGCGCGACTGGCGGGCGGAATACCGCGACCGGCAGCGCGGTGCTAGCGACGCGCCAGCAGGTCCGCCAGCGTCGGATCGTCGCGACGGCGCTCCGGCCTGACCTGCGCCCAGGTGCACTCGGCGGCCTTCTTGTCCGGTCGGAAGCGCAGGAAGCGTGTCCCGTGGCGGAAGCGCTCCTCCTCCATCTTGTCGTAGCGCACCTCGCACACGAGCACCGGCTTCACCTCGGTCCACGGCAGGTCTTTTCCCTGCGACCAGCGGCTGCCGCCGCCCGGCACGCGGCTATCGCCGCCGAAGTGACCCTCCTCGGCGAGCGGCGGCAGGATCTCCTGGAGCTGCACCTGGAGCGATCGCGGGATGCCAGAGGTATGTCCCACGAAGTCGAGCCCGCCGTCCGGTCGAAACAGACCAAGGAGGAGCGTTGCGATCCGGTCGCCGCTCGTGCGATACCCGACGATCACACAGTCCGCTGTCTTGTGGTGCTTCACCTTCGAGACGGCCTCGCGCGAGCCGGGCTTGTACGGAAGGTCGGTGCGCTTACAGACGACGCCGTCCAGGCCGATGATCTCGAGCCGCTCGAGCCAGCGCTGCGCCTGCGCGGGGTCGCGCGAGTACGGCGAGAGCGTGAATGCCGCGGCGCGCCGCTCGAGCTCGGCGCGACGCTCGACGAGCGGCCGCTGGTGGATCGGCTCGCCATCCCAGAGCAGGATGTCGAACGCGATGAACGTCGCCGGCGTCTCGCCCGCGAGCTTGCGGATGCGGCTCTCGGCCGGATGCAAGCGCAGCTGCATCGCATCGAAGTCGAGCCCGCCGTCGCGCTGGATCACGATCTCGCCGTCGAGCGCCGAGTGGGGCGCGAGAAGGCTGCCGAGCGGGGTCAGCTCCGGGAAATAGCGGAGCAGAGGCCGCTCGTTGCGGCTCCAGACCGCGAGCTTTCCGCCGTCGTTCTCGAGGACGCCGCGGAAGCCATCCCACTTCGGCTCGTACCACCAGCGCTCCCCGACCGGCAGCATCTCGACGAGCTGCGCCTCCATCGGTGGGAACGGCACGTTCGGCCCCGGCACACGGTCAGCGTAGGGGGGCCGGGTCTCTCTCGGACGATCGCGGCCTCCGGGGGAATCAACGGGTCCCTTCGGGGGAATCACGGGTCCCTCCGGGGGAACTAACGAGACCTCTCAGCGCGTCGCGCTGGGGGTGGGCTGCGGTGGCTGCCCCGGCTGCCCGCCGGGCTGACGCGGCGGGAACCGCGGAAACGGCATCTGGCGCGGGGGACCGAACTGCTGCGGACCGCCCGGCTGCGGACCAAACCCCGCGCCGTCGAACCCACGGACGGCGGGGCGGAAGATCAGGCCGGCGACGATGATGGCGATGAGGACGGCTCCACTGGTGATGGCGATGACGCCGGCGCGGCGCCGGGCGAGCTCAGGGTCTCCCTGGAGCAGGCTGAGCGCCAGCCAGACGATGCCCGTGGTCGCGAAGACCAGGAACGCGATGAGCGCCAGCGCGCTCAATCCGCCGAAGATCATGGAACCACCCTCCTGCTGAACGTACCCACCGGGCCACGGCTGTGTTTCGGTCAGGGCACGCTGGCGGGGGGCGGAGTCGGGAACCGCAGGATCGGTGCCGGCGGGATCAGCAGGTCTCTGCTGAACAGCTCGGACCGCGGATGCGCGTTCAAGAAGTTGAGAATCCCGTTCGCGATGCCCACGGCGACGACATCGGGCTGGTCGACCATCAGCGCGCGATCGTCGTCGTTGCTCAGATAGCCCATCTCGAGAATGACCGACGGCGTGAACGGACTGGTCGCATGTCGGTAGCGCGTCCAGCTGAACGCGTAGTAGGCCGACATGGCTCTTGTGGTGTGTATGTCATCGCTCGGTAGCCCAGTCTCCACCGCGTACGTTTCTTCGATCGCCTTCTTGAGCGCACCCTCGAACAGGCCCCGCCGCTGTCCGTGTGCCATCTTGAAACCCGAGTTCTCGCCTGTCCCGTCACCATCAGCATGTAGCGCAACGAACACGTCCGCTAGGTAACCCTCGGGGATCGTCGTCGGCAAGATGTCGACGACGATGCCTTGCTTGCGGAGCAGTGCGGCGGTGCGCCGCGCGATGTCGAGGTTGGTGGCAACCTCTGTGAACCCAAGCCAGCTCGTGCCAGTCTGAAGCGGGATGCGTGAACCCAGCTCCGCCGGCGCGATCTCGGTGTCCAGGTGCCCTGCCTGGATGCCGACGCGGCGCGGGCCGTCGGGCAGCTTCGGGTGCGGGATGCGCAGGTAGCCCGGCGGGTCGGTCACGGCGTTCGGCCCGGCCACACCCTTGATCACGTCGCCGACGTCCGCCACAGTCTCGTCGCTCGTCATCGAGCGCGTGCTGAGGTCCAGCGGGATGACCGGGACCGCCGCGGCGTCGGGAAGCGACAGCGAGTGCCACACGCCTGAGCCGATCACCCCGGCGACGACGATCAGCCCCGCGAACAGGAGCACCCGGATGCGTCGCACGTGGCGATTATCGGTCCCGCTGGACATACTTCGGTGCGTCGTGAGCGAATGGCTGACGGCGCGGCTCGCGCGTTCCATCTCCGGTCTCGTTCTCGACGTCGGTTGTGGGCAGGGCCGTCACCTGCCGACCGGTGCGATCGGCATCGACGTGGACGCCGATCGCCTTCGCGTCGCGCGGGAGCGCTCCGCGCGCGTCGCGGTCGCCGACGCGCGCCTGCTTCCATTCGCGGACGGCCGCTTCGACACCGTGCTCGCGATCCGCATGCTGAACGCGACCGGCGCAATCGACGAGACGCTTCGCGAGATCCGGCGCGTGCTCGCTCCCGCCGGCCGGCTGCTCGTGTACACGCGCGCGCGACGAGCCGATGAGGTCCCCACGGGAGCCTCGAAAAACGACCGCCTCGACGCCGACAACGGCCTCGAGCGACTGCGGCGGCTCTTTCCCGCCGTCACGATGGAGCGCGAGCCCGGCGAAGAGCGCGGTGCTCTCTTCCTCGTGAGGCTGACCGAGACCTAGCTGGCGGCGAGCACCGCGATCCCTGGCAGCGGCAGGCCGCGCACGACCCGGCCGGTCTCCGATGACAGGACCGCGAGCTGCGGCTTGCCGCGGACGGCGAGGTACGTCGCGCCGTCGGCCGCGACCACGAACTGGCCGCACTCGCTGCCGATGCGCTCCGGCAGCTCCGCGCCGCGCGGCAGGCGGTATCGCGTGGCGACATCCGAGTTCCCGATGCACGCGTGGACGACGCCGTCCCGGCCCAGCGCGAGGCTCGAGTGGACCTGGAGCAACCCGCGGAGCGGGCGGCCGTCGCTGCTCGTCGACGCCGCGAGCACGACCTCGCGCGGCCGTGGGTCGAGCGCGCCGATCTCCAGACGCGAGCCGCCGATCGCTGGATCGAACTGCGCGAGGAACACCGGCTGGCCCTCGACGTTCACGATCACCTGGGGGACGCCGGAGGGCACGCGGCCCACGATCCGCGTCACGCCCCATCGACTGGCGGAGAACGGCTCGAGCGTCGCGACGACCAGGGCGTTCATCTGGGCCTGCGCATCGCTCACTGGGACAAGCACCTCGCCCGCGCGTGAGGCCGGCCGGCCGATGGGTGTGCCATCGAGTGCGAGGGTCCCGATCTCGCGCAACGCGACGACGTCCCACAGCGCGAGCCCGGCGCTCGTGACGACCGCGAGCCGTGCGGCATCGGCGAGCGGGAGGAGGTGGAAGACGGGCCCGCGAACGGTCAGCGTGCGAAAGAGCGCGCCGCTCAACGGATCGAGGAGCAGCACTCGCCCGTCGCTGGTCCCGACGAACAGCGTCCGATGATCCCGTGCGACCGCGAGGGCGGTGATGTGCGCCGCGACGGTGAACAAGTCGCGCTCTCCGGTCGCGACGTCGATGACCTCGATCTCGCGCGCGTCGGTCTCATCGTCGCTTCGCGAGATCGCCACGTACACGCGCGTAGCCGCCGCGGCGGCGAGGGAACCGAGCCCGGCGGATCGAGCGAAGACCAGCGCACCACTCGCGAGTAGCGCGGCCACGACCACCGCGATGACGATGCGGCCCATCGAAGCTCAGATGATCGGCGCGAGCTCGCCGGGGACGCCCGCCGAGGGATCGCGCTCCATCAGCGCGACCACGTCATCGAGCAGCGATTGCGCCGCGACGATGTTCGACTCCGCGCCCGACGAGCTGTTGACCACGCCGCGATCGATGCCGTCGCCGACGCGGCCGCGGTCGCGGTCGTAGACGGGCAGGCCCGCGGTGTTGCGGACGTCGAACCAGTCGCGCGCCTGCCGGGCGAGCCGGGCGTAGCGCCGATCGTCGGTGGCAAGGGCGAGCGAATCCATCGCGAACACGGCGCTGGCGACCGAGTACGGCAGCACGGTCGGGAGGTCGAAACCGCTCTCGATCGCCGGCACGAAGACCCGCTCGGCGCTCCGGGTGGCGATCTCGAGCAGGTCCTTCCTGTGCAGCACGGTCGCGGCGCGCGCGAGCACGCCCTCCTGGAGATGACCCCACAAGTGCGGTTCGCCCTGATCGGTCCCGTCGAGCAGCACATCGCCGGCGCGGCACGCCGCGATCTCGTCGCACCAGGTCTCGAAGTCGCGGCCGAGCTCCATCGCGACCAGGACGTGCAGCGCCCGGACGTCGGCGTACGTCCGCTCGGGGACGCACCGCAGCGCGAGGGCGGTCGCGCGCACGGCCCGATCGCTGCCGAGGACCCGCGAGGCGCGCGCCACGGCGCACAGCCCGCGCGCTTGCCACGCCTCGCCCCCCGGGAATGATGTCGGGCCGTCGAGGTTCGGCGTGCCGTCCCAATCGGTGATGAAGTTCGCGAACGCGCCGTCGGCACGCTGCTGGTGGAGCAAGAACTCCACCAGACCCAGGGCCCATTCGCGCAAGGTGCCCAGCCGCGTCCGTTCCCAGAGATCGCAGAGCAGAACGACCGCACGGGCCGCGTCGTCGACGCAGGCGACGCCCTCGAAGCCCTTGTCGGTCGCGGGCAGCGGACCGTCCTCGTCGGCGTACACGGCGATCGCGAGCGCGCCGGCACCGGCAGCCGGCAGAGGTCGCGTCAGGCGCGCGAGCTGGCGCAGCATCAGCGTCTCAGCAGCTGCGGCGTCGTGCCGTGGACCGGCTCGAGCGAATCGAGGATCTCGCTCACGGTGAAGTCCGCCGCGGCCATGACCGAATCTGCGGCTCCGTAGTAGAGGCGGATCTCTTCGCCGGCGTCGTCGAGCGCCACGTGACCGCACGAGAAGACGGTCTCGTTGAACAAGCCCACGAGCTCGAACGGCTCGGTCGGGGCGAGGATCGGCTTCGGGGAGCGCGCGATGACGCGCGACGGGTCGTCGGCGTCGAGCAGGAGCGCGCCCATCGCGTAGCGAGAGTTCCGGTCAACGCCGTGGTACAGCTCCAGCCAGCCGGCCTTGGTGCGAAATGGGACCGCGCTCGCTCCGGTGCGCAGCTCGTCCCACTGTTTCCAGCGCGGGAGCGCGATCGGCTCGTGCGCGCCCCACTCGACCAGGTCGCGTGAGTACGAGATCCAGATGCCGAAGATCCGCGCGAACGATCCGGGCATCGGCCGGGTCAGCGCGACGTACGCGCCGTCGACCTTCTCGGGGAACAGCACGACGTCCTTGTGGTCGGGCAGGAAGATCACGCCCTGGCGCTGGAACGTGCAGAAGTCCTTCGTCGTAGCGAGGCTGGTGGTGATGCCCAGGCGCCCGACGGAGACGTAGGTGATGTGCCATTCGCCGTCGATGGACGTCGCTCGCGGATCCTCGACGCCGTATTCCTCGAGGTTGCCGAGCGGCGCGATCGCGGGTCGCTCGTCGACGGTGAAGTGGATCCCGTCGCGGCTGCGCGCGACCCGAAGGTGGGACATCTGCGCCAGGTAGTCGACGTAACCCTCCGTCGCCTTGCCGAACGCGCCCGCGGGCCGGTAGCGGATGGTGCGCGGATCGCTCAGGTCGAGCCCGGGGAGGTCCTTCGGGATATAGGCGACGATCACGCTCGGCGGATCGGTCCGGGTGTCGAGGAACGCCATCCCGACGACGTCGTCCTTCTTATAGCCATTCGCCAGGGGCTTCAGCTCGGGCTCCGGGCCATCGAGGTCGAGGGTCATCGCGCTCGGACCGGGATCACGATCGCTACACGGGCGCTCGGCCACGCGCAGCAGCAGGATGATCTCGTCCCCCACACGCGCGGCGGCGGCGTTGAAGACGGACATCACCTCGAGCTCCGGAAGCGAGGGCTTGACGTCCCGTGGAGTGAGGAGAGGGTTCTCCTTCAGCCGGCGCGCGATCGTCATGCGATCCGTGCGGCCTCACGCGCGTTCCGGTCCGCGTTGCCCGGCCGGAGCACCGCCTCTCGCACCTCGCGGTCGATCTGCGGCGGGCCGAGGCCCCGCATGAGACGCAGGAAACGGCGGCCGACGTGCGGCCACGCCATCTCCTTCCCGTAGCGATACGCGCGCTCTTCGAGACGCTTCTTCAGCTCCGGGTCGTCGAGGATCGAGAGGATGGCCCCGCCCAGTCCCGCGGCATCGCGGAACTCGCAGAGGATGCCGCGACCGTGCGCGAGAGCCTCGACCGCGTGCAGGTACTTGGTCGAGACGATCGCCTTGCCCGCGCCGAGCGCGTAGGCGAGCGTGCCGCTGGTGATCTGGTTCGGATCGAGGTACGGCGTGACGTAGACGTCGGTCGCGAGCAGGTAGTCGACGATCTGGCGCTGGGTGAGGTATTCGTTCGCGAAGCGCACGTGCTCAGACAGGCCGAGCGAGGCGATGAGCGCGACGAGCTTGTTGCGATAGGCCTCGCCGTGCTGGCGGAGCAGCTCGGGGTGGGTCTGCCCGACGATCAGGTAGAGCACCTCGGGATGACGCTCGACGATCGACGGCATGGCTTCGATCACGTACTCGAGGCCCTTGCGCGGGTCGACGAGGCCGAACGTGGAGATGATCTGCCGATCCTCGACGCCGAGCTGCTTCTTGAACCGCCCGCGGCCCGTCGGAGCGACGGCGGGCATGCCGTGCGGGATCACGGTCGGGTGGCGCTCGACGCCGTAGACATCGCGCAGCAGCCGCGCCGCGGTCTCGACCATGACGACGACCTCGGTCGAGAGCTCACAGATCGAGCGGATCGACTCGCGCATCCACGCCTCGGGCTGTGGCAGGACCGTGTGGAGCGTGGTGACGACGGGCTTGCGGAGCCCGCGCAGGAAGGGCACGAAGTGATCCCGATAGGTGCCGCCCTCGTGCACGCCGTACAGGCCGAACTCGTGCTGCACGTTCACGACGTCGATGTTCGACGCGTTCAGCCAGTCGGCCGCCGACACGTAGCTGGCGGGATCGCCCTGACGGATCCGCCGCTTGACCTCGGGCCCGTACACGCGCGTCTGGATGGCCTCGTCGATCGCGACGTACGAGCAGCGGACCGCCGGATCGGCCGCCTTGATGGCTGCCATGAGATCCGACGTGAACGTCGCGATGCCACAGCGGCGCGGGACGCACGAAGCCATGAATGCGATGCGCATATGAACAGCGTACGAGGCAGCAGTTGACGTGCCGCTATTACGGCCAAAGAGCGGTCGTACAGCCTCTCGACAGGCCGGCGCGGGTTCTAGGCCCGGATCCCCGCGACGCCGAGCAGGCCGGGCAGGACCGAGCCGAAGAAGAAGCCGGCGATCGCGGCGCCCGCGACGAGCAGAACGATCTGCAGTCCGGAGACGATCGGGTTGCGACCGGTCCAGCGCGCCTTGACGACGCCGAGGCCGAACATCGTGACCGCGCAGAGGGCGATCGAGACGATCAGGCCGGACCGCACGTCGAAGAAGAAGAACGGCAGGAGCGGCACGAGCGCGGCGAGTGCGAACGCCCCGGAGAGGATCAGCGCGCCCTGCAGCGGTCCGGCCCCAGCCTCGATCGCCAGCCCGAGCTCCTTTTCGACCATCGTCTTCAAGAGCACCGCGGGCTCGCGCGCGATCTCGGCGGCCACGCGGCGCGCGGCCGGCTCGCTCAACCCATCCTGCTCGAACATGTACGCGACCTCGGCCTCCGACTCGGCGGGCCGCTCGTCGACCTCTTCCCGCTCGCTGCGGATCTGCGCCTCGAAGATCTCGCGCTGGCTCTTCGACGACATGTACTCGCCGGCGCCCATCGAGAAGATCTCCGCGAGCGCCGCGGCGATGCCGGCGATCAAGACGGCGTACGTGTTCGTCGTCGCTACGGCGACGGTCGCGACGACGGCGAGGATGCTCGTGACGCCGTCCTGTGCCCCGAAGACCGCCTCGCGCACCTCGCTCAGGAGATCGGCCTCGCGCCGCTCGCTGGTGAGGTGCTCGCGAAGCCAGGCCTTGTCCTGGTAGGGCCGAGCGGCCTGCGCCATCAGAGGACGCGGCCGCGATCGCCCGCCGGCGTGATGAGCGGCTGACCGACGCGGGCCCAGTCGATCACCCCGCCCTCGAGGTTCTCAGCCGTGATGCCGCGAGCGGCCAGGCCCTTGGCCGCGATGCCGCTGCGATGGCCGCTGCGGCAGACGGTGACGACGGTACGGTCGCGCGGCACTTCGTCGAGCCGAGCCTCGAGCTGGCCCAGCGGGATGTGCTGCGAGCCCGCGATGTGCCCCGCGACCCACTCCTCGTCTTCGCGGACGTCGAGCAGATGGCGCTGGTCGCGGACGGCCCCGAGCTGCTCCGCCTTCACGCCCCCTACAGTACCGACCGTGCAGCCGCCGTATCCGGTCGAGATCGTGCCGCTGATCCCGCAGTTCCTGCTCCGGCGCACGGCGAGGTTCGACTTCCCTCTTCGGGCGAGCGAGCGGCTCGGCATCGACCGCCCGGCATTCCAATTCGTCTTCACCCTGAGCGTCGTCCCCGAGCCGGGCGCTACGCCGCAGCAGATCGGCAATGCCGCCTACTACACGATCCTCGACTTCTGGCGGCCGCAGGCCGTCGTCGCGGAGTCGGCGGGACTCGCCACCGAGGAGCGCGGCTGCTGGCGGCTCACCGAGCGCGGCGAGGCGTTGATGCGCGAGATGCGCGCCGAGCGGCGCGCGTACTTCCAAGGTCTCGAGCCGATCGCCGCCGCGGACATCGACCGGCTCGCCGATCTGTTCGAGCGCGCCTTCCGCGCGTCCGTGACGACTCTGCCCCAGGACGAGAACTCGCACATCCCGCGGGTCGCGCGCTACCGCCGCGACGAGCCGCTGGATTCGCCGATGGCCAAGCTCGATGCGGCGATCAACGCGCTGTGGGCGACGCGGGACGACGCGCACATGGCCGCATGGCGGGCGGCCGGCATCGACGGCCCCGCGCTCGACGTGCTCACCCGGATCTGGCGCGAGGAGGCCGCGACCCTCGCCGAGCTGGCGCCCAAGCTCGCCCAGCAGCGCCCGGAGGACGTCGCGGCGGCGGTCGAGCGGCTGCGCGCGAAGGGCTGGGTGGAGCCCGGCGAGCCGCTGCGTGCGACCGAATCAGGGCGCAGCGCGCGCCAGGCCATCGAAGAGGAGACGGATCGCCTGTTCTTCTCGCCCTGGCCCGAGGACATCGGTCGGCAGGCCCCCTGGATGCGCGAACGCTTGGAGGCGATCAACCAAGCACTCGCCTAGGAGTGCGGCATCGTTACATTTGGCACGCAATCTGCGACGTGCGCGTAACGAGATATGGACGAACGGGCAACGTCGCCGGGACGTCGGGTGATGGTCGTCGACGACGAGCCGGACCTCGGGCGACTCATGAGCCAGCTGCTCGGCGACGAGGGCTACACCGTCAAGGTGGTGAACGACTCCCGGCAGGCGCTCGAGACGTTCGAGGAGTTCAAGCCGGATCTGGTGACGCTCGACGTCATGATGCCGAGCGTCGACGGCGTCAGCCTCTGCCTCCAGCTGCGCAAGACCAGCGACGTGCCGGTGCTCTTCCTCTCGGCCAAGAAGGAGCCGCCCGATCGCGTGGTGGGCTTGCGCATCGGTGCCGACGACTACATCGGCAAGCCGTTCGATACGGACGAGCTCGTCGCGCGCGTCGAAGCGCTTCTACGGCGGGGTCATCAACCCGCGCCGCACGAGGACAAGCAGCTGCGGTTCGGACAGTTCGTCATCGATCTCGCGAGCGTCCAGGCGATCGCGGGCGACAAGCAGGTCCAGCTCACGCCGACGGAATTCAAGCTTCTCCGCACCTTCGCCACCGAGCCGGGCCGCGTGTTCACCCGCGACGACCTCCTCACCGGTGTCTGGGATTACCAGCCGGGAAGCGACACGAGGCTCGTCGACGTGCACGTCGGCCGGCTGCGAAAGAAGCTGGAGGACGCCGGCGTGGTCGACGTCACGATCGAGACGTCGCGTGGATTCGGATATCGGCTCGTCCGCGCCGAGGCGGAGTCGGCAGCCCCGGCGGCGATCAGCGGCTGAGCGCCACCTGACCCGCGTCAGCGATGGCGCGGACCTCGCGCATGAGCTGCGCGAATTGCTCCGGAGTGAGCGACTGGGCACCGTCCGAAAGCGCACGCTCGGGATCGGGGTGCACCTCGATGATCAGGCCGTCCGCGCCCGCGGCGACCCCCGCACGGGCGAGTGCGGGAACGTACGCGGCCTTGCCGGTGGCGTGGCTCGGGTCGATCACGACCGGAAGATGCGACAGCTCGTGCACCACCGGCACGGCGGAAACGTCGAGGACGTTGCGCGTCGCGGTCTCGCCGCCGGGGACCGGAAGGCCACGCTCGCAGAGGATGAGCGACTTGTTCCCCTCGCGCAGGATGTACTCCGCGCAGAGCAGCCAGTTCTCGATCGTCGGGTACATGCCGCCGCGCTTCAGCAGCACCGGATGACCTGATCGGCCGACCTCACGCAGCAGCGTGTAGTTCTGCATGTTCCGCGCGCCGACCTGCAGGATGTCGACGTAGCGCGCGCAGACCTCGACATCGTGCGGGTCCATCACTTCGGAGACGATCGGCATGCCGGTCTCGTCCCGCGCGTCGGCGAGGAGCTGGAGCCCTTCGCGCCCGAGGCCCTGGAAGTCGTAGGGCGACGTGCGCGGCTTGAACGCGCCGCCGCGCAGGATGTCCGCGCCCGCGGCCTTCACCGCGCGTGCCGTCGTCATGAGCTGCTGCTCGCTCTCGACCGAGCAGGGCCCGGCCATGACGACGAGCGATCCGCCGCCGATGCTGACCCCTCTGACCGATACGACTGTCGGGTCGACATGGAACTCGCGGCTGGCGAGCTTGAAGCGCTTGAGGATGGGAACGACGCGCTCCACCGCCGGCAGCGACGCCAGCTGCTCCGCGAGCCGCGCCTTGTCGTCGTCGAGCACGCCGATCGCGCCGATGACGGTGACCTCCTGCCCGGAGAGGTTCGCGCCATAGCCGCGCTCCTGCAGGCGCTCCACCACGTGGTCGACCTGCGCTTTCGACGCGCCTTTGCGCATCACGATGATCATGTCCCGCCTATCGTACCGAGCGATGCCGCTCTACACGTACAAGGGTCGATCGCCGCGCATCCACCCGACGGCGTTCGTCGCGCCGACCGCGGTCCTCATCGGTGACGTCACGCTCGAGGAGGGCTCCTCGGTCTGGTTCGGGACCGTGCTCCGCGCGGACACGGATCGCATCGTCGTGGGCGCGCGCTCGAACGTGCAGGACAACTCGACGGTCCACGCCGACCCCGGCGTGCCGACGCTGATCGGGGAGGACGTCACCATCGGTCACATGGCGCTCGTGCACTCGAGCGTCATCGAGAGCAACGTGCTCATCGGCTCGGCCGCGGTGCTCGTCGGCCGCAATGCCGTCGGGACCGGCACGATCGTGGGCGCGGGTGCCGTGCTGCCCGAGGGGATGACGGTCCCGGCGCACTCTCTCGTCGTCGGCGTTCCCGCGAAGGTCGTTCGCGAGACGCGAGCCGAGGACGAGCGCTGGACAACGGGCGCGGCGCAGCACTATCGCGAATCCGCGGAGTGGTACCGGGAGAATCTCCGGGAGGCGGACTAGTGTCGCGTCCCGGGAAGCGACACTAGGCCCTTGGCGACCCTCCGAATAAACGGTCGCGACCTGGCCATCGCGGACGTCGTGAACGTGGCCCGGCGCGACCTTCCCGTCGCGCTCGATCGGCGGGCCGAGCAGCGCATCGACGACGCCGCGAAGCTCGTGCAGCGCCTGGCCGAGGCCGGCGAGCCCGTGTACGGCGTGAACACGGGCTACGGCGATCTCGCGACGGTGCGAGTGCCCACGGATCAGCTGCGCGCGCTGCAGCGCAACCTCGTGCGCAGCCATGCCGTCGGCGTCGGCGATCCGCTCCCGATCGACGTGGTGCGCGCGATCCTGCTGCTCCGCGCGAACACCCTCGCCGCGGGCCGCTCGGGCGTGCGCCGGCGGACGATCGAAGCCGTCCTCGACCTTCTCGATCGCGGGGTCCATCCGGTCATCCCGAGGCACGGCAGCGTCGGCGCGTCCGGCGACCTCGCGCCCCTGGCGCACGCCGCGCTCGTGCTCATCGGGGAGGGCGAGGCCTTTCACGAGGGCACGCGCCTGCCGGGTGCCGAGGCGCTGCGGCGCGCGAAGCTCGAGCCGATCGAGCTCGCGCCGAAGGAAGGGCTGTCGCTCATCAACGGCACGCAGGTGATGAGCGCGATCGGCTGCCTCGCGCTGCACGACGCCGAGGTGCTCGCCACCTCGGCGGACGTGATCGGCGCGCTCGCGGCAGAGGCTCTGCGCGCGACGGACCGCGCCTGGGACGAGGACCTTCACGCCGCGCGGCCACATCCCGGTCAGGTCGCGGTGGCCGCCAATCTACGGACGCTCACGGCGGGCAGCCCGCTCGTCGAGTCGCACCGCGTCGGCGATCCGCGCGTGCAGGACCCGTACTCCGTCCGCTGCATGCCCGCGGTCCACGGCGCGTCACGCGACGCGCTGGCGTACCTGCGCCGCGTGCTGGAGATCGAGATCAACTCGGTGACCGACAATCCGCTCGTCTTCGTCGAGGGCGAGCGCGTGGTCAGCGGCGGCAATTTCCACGGCCAGCCCGTCGCGATCGCCCTGGATCTCGCCACGATCGCGGTCGCCGAGCTCGCCGACATCTCCGAAGCGCGGGTCGAGCGTCTGGTGAACGGACACACCTCGGGCCTGCCGGCGTTCCTGGTCGCCGAGCCGGGCATGAACAGCGGCTTCATGGTCGCGCAGTACACCGCCGCGGCGCTGGTGACCGAGAACCGCTTGCGAAGCTCGCCCGCGTCCGTGCACTCGGCCCAGACGTCGGCCGGGATGGAGGACCACGTCAGCATGGGCGTGCACGCCGCCCACCAGCTCGGCGACGTCGTCCGCAACACACGCGACGTGCTTGCGATCGAAGGGCTCTGCGCGGCGCAGGGCCTCGACCTTCTCGGCGCGACCTCCGCGGGCCCGCTGGAGGCCGCGCGTAGCGTGATCCGCGAGCACTCCGCGCGCCTGGAGCAGGATCGCGCGCTCTCGCCCGACGTCGCCGCGATCTCCGACGTGATCTCGCGTGAGGTGCTGATCGCCGCGGTCCGGCGGCATGTGGAGCTGAGCTGAGCACGACGATGGTCCGCGCGCCGCGCGGGACCGCGCTCTCGTGCCGCGCGTGGCCGCAGGAAGCGGCGTTCCGTATGCTCCAGAACAACCTCGATCCCGAGGTGGCCGAGAAGCCGGATGAGCTGATCGTGTACGGCGGCACCGGCCGCGCGGCGCGCTCCCACGCCGCGCTCGCGACGATCCTCGCCACGCTGCGGCGACTGAAGGACGACGAGACGCTGCTCGTGCAGTCCGGCAAGGCCGTCGGCGTCTTTCGCACGCACGAGTGGGCGCCGCGCGTACTCATCGCGAACGCGCTCATCGTCCCGCGCTGGGCGACGCAGGAGGAGTTCCATCGACTCGAGGCGGCGGGCTTGACGATGTACGGGCAGATGACCGCGGGTTCATGGATCTACATCGGGACGCAGGGCATCCTCCAGGGCACCTACGAGACCTTCGCCGCGGTCGCGCGGCGGCACTTCGGCGGGACCCTCGCGGGCCGGCTCGTCGTCAGCGCGGGCCTCGGGGGCATGGGCGGCGCGCAGCCGCTGGCGATCACGATGAACGAGGGCGTGGCGCTGATCGTCGAGGCCGACGAGGAGCGCGCGCGACGGCGCATCCGCCAAGGCTTTCTCGACGAGATCGCGCCCTCGCTCGAGGCCGCGCTCGCGACCGCCGAACGATCCCGTGCGGCGCGGACGGCGCGGAGCGTCGCGCTCATCGGGAACGCGGCCCGCGTGCTGCCCGAGCTCGTCCGGCGCGGCGTGCGCGTCGACGTCGTCACCGACCAGACGAGCGCGCACGATCCGCTCGACGGCTACGTGGCCGACGTCGCGAACCCGGCGGTCCTGCGGCTGGGCGACCCCGACGGCTACGTACGCGCGTCGCGCGAGAGCATGGCGCGGCACTGCGCGGCGATCGTCGCGCTGCGTGACGCCGGCGCGATCGCCTTCGACTACGGGAACAATCTGCGCGGCGAGGCGCGCGAGGGCGGCTTCGCCGATGCGTTCTCCTACCCAGGCTTTGTCGCGGAATACATCCGGCCGCTCTTCTCTCAGGGTCGCGGGCCGTTCCGCTGGGTCGCGCTCTCCGGCGATCCGGCCGACATCGCGCGGACCGACCGGGAGGTGCTCGCGCTGTTCCCCCAGGACGAGACGCTCGCGCGCTGGATCCGCCTGGCCGGCGAGCGCGTCCCGTTCCAGGGCCTGCCCGCGCGGGTGTGCTGGCTCGGCTACGGCGAGCGCGCCGAGTTCGGGCTGCGCATCGACGAGCTGGTGCGCGCCGGTGAGATCAACGCGCCGATCGTCATCGGGCGGGACCACCTCGACTCGGGCTCGGTCGCCTCACCGTTCCGCGAGACCGAGGGCATGCGCGACGGCAGCGACGCCATCGCGGACTGGCCGATCCTGAACGCGCTGGTGAACACCGCGGCCGGCGCGACGTGGGTCTCGGTGCATCACGGCGGGGGCGTCGGCATCGGCAACTCGATCCACGCCGGCATGGTGGCGGTCGCCGACGGCACCCCGCTCGGGCACCAGAAGCTGGAGCGCGTGCTCACGACCGATCCGGGCACGGGGGTCATGCGTCACGCCGACGCGGGCTATGAGGACGCGATCCGCGTCGCGCGGGAGAAGGGGCTAGACCTGCCGGGCGTGTAGTGCGACGACGGCCGGCGCCGCGCGGACGTTCCGGAAAGCCACGACCGCGACCCAGACCTGGAGCGGGACCACGAGGATCCGCTCGAGGGCGCCCGCGCCCGGCGGCGACACCGCGACGACCGGCAGGAGTGCGACCGCGACGACGCCGCAGACGGCGAGCGCGTAGGCCTCCCACCGCCACGATGACTCGCGCCGCAGACCGACCGCGGCCGCGAGAGGGGCGGCGCCGCCCAGGAGGAAGGTCGCGGCGGCGAAGGCGTTGTGGACGAGATCGAAGCCGCGGTCCGCGCTGAGCGCGCCGACCCGCGTCGGCGCCGCCGGCACGCTCCCTCCGACGACGAACGCGAGCCACTCGAGGCCGAGCAGCGCGGTGAAGGCACCGGAGAGAAGCAGGAGCGTCGACCCCGCGCGGGCGAGCGGCGGCAGGACACCTCGAAGCGCGACAGCCATCGCGATGGTGACCGACCCGTACGCGACGAAGGTGAGCTCCAGCAGGGCCGCGTTCGGCCCGACGCCGAGGTCGCTGATCGGCCGCGCCACGTGGTCGTAGCCCGGTCGCGCCGCGCCCGCGACGATGACGGCGAGCCAGAAGAGGAGCGGCGCGGCGACGCTCAGGAGGGCGAGCCCGGCGGGGCTCATCCGGCGGGACGCGAGCTCCGGCGCGAGCTCGGTCACGCCACGCGGACGCCTTGCTGGTACACCGCCCATACCCTCCATAACGCACGCGGCTCCGACAGCGGATCTCCGTGGACGAGCACCAGGTCCGCGGGCATGCCGGGCTCGATCCGGCCGGCGTGCGCGTGGCCAAGCAGCTCGCCGCCGCGCCATGTCGCCGCGGCCAGCGCCTCGTAGGGCTCCAGGCCCGCGTCGACGAGCAGCTCGACCTCGCCCGCGAGGTGCCCGGCGCGCGGGGAGCCGCCGCCGTAGTCAGTTCCCGCGGCGATCCGCACGCCGGCGCGCTTCGCGGCCTTCACCGCGGCGTACGCGCCCTCTTTGCGCTTCGCTCCTCGCGCCCGGCCCTCGGCGGAGGTGAAGCGCTCGATCGTCGTGGTGCGCGCGAACGACTCCCACGAGGGGAAGACCGAGAGCGTCGAGACGAGCATGACGTCGTTGCGGACCATCGTCGCGGCGACGGCGTCGTCGATCTCCATCCCGTGCTGGATCGAATCGACCCCCGCTTCCGCGCAGACGCGCGCACCGTCGAGGTACGTCGTGTGGCAGGTGACGCGCTTGCCGCGCGCGTGCACCGCGGCCACGGCGCCGCGTAGCTCGTCGACCGTGAACGGCGCGTCCTTCGAGCCGGCGGGGCCGTCCATGTAGATCTTCACCAGGTCCGTCCCCATGTCGAGCTGCGCGGCGGCGGCCGCGGCGAGGTCGGCGCCGTCGACGGTGACCCACAGGTCGGGGAAGCCGCGCTTCGCGATCCATGTGCCCGCGACCGCGATCGTGGGCTGGCCCGCCTTCCCCGAGAGCTCCTCGCGCACCGCGATCGAGAGCGGCTTGCCGTCCGCCATGGGTGCGCCCACGTCCACCGCCCACAGGATCCCGGCGTTCACCATGCGCCGTGCGTTGTCGCGTGCCACCTGGCGCAGCACCTCCGGCGGATCCGCGCCGCGAGCGATCCAGTGACTGCCGCCCTGAAGGGTGAGGTGGCTGTGCCCGTCGATGAACGCCGGCACGATCGTCGCGCCGCCCGCGTCGACGACCTCGGCTCCAGTCGTATCGGCGTCGCCGGTCGGCCGGATCCACGCGATGCGACCGTCCTCGATCCGGAGCGAGACCCCGACGCCCAGCTCCGCCGATCGTCCATCGGCGAGTGCGGCGTCGTGGAGGACCAGCGCGGCCATCGCGTCAGGGTAACCTTCCGACCCATGCCGAGCGCACCGAAGATACGTCTGCGTGGCGTCACGAAACGGTTCACGGTGAAGGGCCGAACCATCGATGCCCTCGCGGGGATCGACGTCGACATCGCGGCGGGCGAGTTCTTCTGCATCGTTGGGCCGTCAGGGTGCGGGAAGACGACCCTGCTGCGGATCCTCGCGGGTCTGGAGACGCGCACCGCCGGCGAGATCGACATCGCGCGGGACGCCAGCGGAGCGGCGGCTGCGCCTGACCAACGGTCGGGCGAGCACGGATCGCGCAGGTCGCGGCCGCTGAATTCGATGGTCTTCCAGGAGCACAGCATCTTCCCGTGGATGAGCGTGCGGGACAACGTCGCGTTCGGCCTCAAGGCGCGAGGCATCCCGACGCGCGAGCGCCACGCCATCGCGCACGCGTGGATCACGAAGGTCGGCCTCGCGGGATTCGAGGATGCGCTCCCCCATCAGCTCTCGGGCGGAATGAAGCAGCGCGTCTCGATCATGCGGGCATTCGCGAACGATCCCGAGCTGCTGCTGATGGACGAACCCTTCGCCGCGTTGGACGAGCAGACCAAGCTTGTGCTGCAGGGGGAGCTGGTGCGCATCTGGGAGGAGAGCCGGAAAACCGTCGTGTACGTCACGCACAGCATCGATGAGGCGATCGTGCTCGCGGACCGGATCATGGTGATGAGCGCGCGCCCCGGCCGGATCAAGGAGATCGTGGACGTCGCCGCGGTGTTCGGCCGGCCGCGCTTGGTGGAGCAGGTGAAGAGCAGCCCCCAGTACGGCGAGCTGTTCGCGCGCGTCTGGGGACAGCTGCGTCACGAGGTCGCGGGCGCGGCTTGATGGAGCGCGCGCTCTCGATCGTCTCGCCGCTCGTCCTGCTCGGCCTCTGGGAGATCGCCGCGGTGACGAAGCAGATGGACACGCGCTTCTTCCCCGCCCCGACCGACATCTTCCGCAGCGCCTGGACGATGATCGAGACGGGAGAGCTCTTCGCCCACACGTCGGTGACTCTCGGGCGCATCGCGGTCGGCTTCGCCATCGGCGCGATCCCGGGGGTCGCCATCGGGCTCGCGATGGGCCTCTTCCGGCCCGTGCGCGCGATCATCCAGCCGATCGTCGACGCGACCTTCCCCATCCCGAAGATCGCGATCCTGCCGTTGATCCTGCTCATCTTCGGACTCGGTGAGGAGAGCAAGTACGCGATCATCGCCGTCGCGGTGATCTACCTCGTGCTCATCAACACCCAGGCCGGGGTGCGCAACATCGAGAAGATCTACCTCGACGTCGGCAAGAACTACCACGCGAGCCGGCGGATGATGTTCACCGACGTCGCGCTGCCGGGCGCACTGCCCCTCATCTTCGCGGGGCTGCGCCTCGGGCTCGGCGTCGCGCTGCTGGTGATCGTCGCGGCCGAGTTCGTCGGCGCGCGCAGTGGGGTCGGCTATCTCATCTGGTCGTCGTGGCAGGTCTTCCAGGTGGAGAAGATGTACGTCGGCCTCATGACCACTGCGGTGCTCGGCTTCGGGAGCGCGGTCCTGTTCGCGTGGCTCGAGCGGATCTTGATCCCCTGGAGGTCCGGCTAGTGTCGCGCCCGGAAGGCACGAATTCCGGGGCGCGACACTAACATCGGACCTCGATGAGGGACGGCAAGCTCCTCGAGAACCGCGTCCGCATCGAGCCCGACGGCACGGTGACCGCCCTTTCGGGCAAGGTCGAGTTCGGCCAGGGGATCCGCACCGCGTTCGCGCAGGTCGTGGCCGACGAGCTCGACGTGCCCATCGAGCGCGTCAGCGTCGTGCTGGGCGACACCGACCTGGTGCCCCACGACTTCGGCACCTTCGGGAGCCACTCGGTCGCGCAGGAGACGCCGACGCTCCGGCGGGCCGCGGCGTTCGCCCGCCGGCAGCTGCTCGAGCGCGCGGGCCGGCGGCTGGGCGTGCCCGCGACGAAGCTCGACACGAGTGATGGGAGCGTGGTCGCGAACGGCACGCGCATCGCCTATCAGGATCTGCTCGGCGACGCGCCGCTCGCCGGCGCGATCCCCGACGACATCGCGCTCATGCCCGTCGAGCGGCATCGCCACCAGGGAAAGCCGACGGCGCGCGTCGAGGCGCGGGACATCGTCACCGGACAGGCGACCTACGTCGCGGACACGCGCCTTCCCGGCATGGTCCGCGGCGCGATCGTGCGGCCTCCGGTGCGCGGCGCGCGCGTTCGAAGCGTCGACGACGCCGCGGCGCGCGCCATGCCGGGCGTCGTCGCGATCGTTCACGACGGCGACGTCGTCGGCGCGGTGGCGGAGCGCGCGGATCAGGCTCGCGCCGCGGCCGACGCCATCGAGGTCGATTGGGAGGCCGGCCCGCCGCCCGAAAGCCCCGACGCCGACATCCCGATGCGCGAGGACCCCGGGATCGACGAGGCGCTGTCCGCGGCGGCGAGGCGTATCTCCGCCACCTACGTGCTGCCGAGCATCGCGAACGCGCCGATCGGGCCGAGCTCGGCCGTCGCGGACGTGCGCGACGACGGCGCGACGATCTACGGCGCGACGCACCGCCCCTTCGGACTGCGTGAGGCGGTCGCCAAGCGGCTCGGCATGGATCCCGAGCAGGTGCGATTCGTGCCTCGCGTCTCGAGCGGCACCTACGGGCGCAGCTCGAGCTTCGACGCGCCGCTGGAGGCGGCCGTGCTCTCAAAGGGCGCGAAGCTGCCCGTGCACCTGCAGTGGGGCCGCGACGAGGAGTTCGCGTTCTCGCCGAGCCGCCCCGAATGCGTGCTCGAGATCAAGGCGGGACTCGACGCCGGCGGGATGATCGCCGCGTGGCGGTACGACGAGCACACCAGCGTCCATACCAGCGGTGGCTTCGATCCGCGCACCGCGGGAGGGTCGCACGGGCGCAACGCGATCCCGCCGTATGCGATCCCGCACCTCGCGGTGACGCTGCACATGGAGCCCACGCCGCTACGCACCGCGAACTTCCGCTCGCTCGCCGCGGCGGAGAACGTCTTCGCGATCGAGTCGTTCGTCGACGAGCTCGCTCTCGCATCGAAGCAGGAGCCCCTCGCGTTCCGGTTGCGGCACCTCGAGGACCCGCGCATGCGCGCGGTGCTGGAGCAGGTCGCGAAGAGGAGCGGCTTGGGCACAAGGGCGTCCGGCGAGCGGCGCGGCCTGGGCCTCGCGTGCACGATCTACCACGGGACCTACGTCGCGCAGGTCGCCGAGGTCGAGGTCACGAAGTCGGGCGTGGTGCGGGTGCTGCGCGTGTGGTGCGTCGTCGATGCCGGCGCGGCCGTGAACCCCGACGGCATCCGGAATCAGATCGAGGGCGGGATCCAGCAGTCCGCGAGCTGGACCGTCTTCGAGGAGCTGCGGCACCGGGACGGCCGCGTGAGCACGACGGGCTGGGACGTGTATCCGATCGCGACCTTCCGCGACGCGCCGGAGGAGATCGACGTCGTCGTCGCGGGTGACCCGGCGCGGGAGTCGACCGGCGTCGGCGAGCCCGGAGCCGTGCCGACGGCCGCGGCGATCGCGAACGCCGTCTTCGCCGCGTGCGGCGCGCGCGTCCGCGATCTTCCCCTCTCGCGGGATCACATCCGGAAGGCGATGCCGAAGCCCTAGTCGCGGCGAACACGCACCGGGGCAGCCTCGCCGGTCGCCGCCTCTTTTTTAGCGCCGGTGCTCCTCGTCCTGGTAACGGCCGCGGTAGCCCTCCGCGGACGGCGTCCCGAGGCGGAAGAAGACCAGCTGCACGACGCGCGCGCCGCGCTGGAGCCGGTAGCCCTTCGGGTTCAGCACCGACAGCAGCCCCTCGCCGCGGCCCTGATATCCGGCGTCCCACACGGCGGCATGGACGGTCACACCCGAGCGCAGCAGGCTCGAGCGGGGACGCGCGAGCGCCATGAGGTCGTTCGGCAGGTTCACCTTCTCGGCGTACGCGATGACGTACGCGCCGCGATGCAGGTCCCACCAGCCATCAGGGTCCGCTTGGAATTCCTCGCGCGCCGCGGGTTCGCGCACGTGATCGGCCGCGCCGAGGAGGCCGGGCGAGGTGAGGCGAAAGACGCGATCGACGCGTACGTCGATCCCGTTCGGCTGGAGCTGGACGGCCGGGTCGATCCCCTCGACGAGGGCCGGCTCCGCCGCGAGCGCGACGCGAAGCTCCTCACGCGACAGCGCCGTCATCCCGCCGGGATGCTAATGACGGAGCGGGGCAGCCGCTCCACAGAGCCCGGAGCGAAGGGGAGGGTCCCGTCCGGGTCCAGAATTCGACGGATGCAGAGCCCGAAGCCGGTCGCCGCCTCGCGGACGACGTTCTCGCGGACGATGCTGCCATCGGACGCCAATCCGTTCGGCAACGTGCACGGCGGCGAGATCGTCAAGCTCATGGACGAGTGCGCCGGCGCGGCGGCGGCGCGGCACGCGCGATCGCGGGTGGTCACCGCGCGGATCGACGAGCTCAGCTTCACCGCGCCGGTCTACGTCGGTGACCTGGTGACCGCCCGCGCGTCGGTGAACGACGTGGGCCGCACGAGCATGGAGGTGGGCGTCCGCGTGGAGGCCGAGAACACGCTCACCGGGAAGGTCGTGCACGTCGCCAGCGCCTATCTCGTCTTCGTGGCCATCGGCGAGGACGGCCACCCGGCTGCGATCCCACCCGTCGCCGCCGAGACCGACGACGACCGGCGCAGGATGGCGGCGGCGAAGGAACGGCGGGCGACACGCTTGCGCCGGCCGACCGGCCCGGGCGGTGGTGCCGCGGGATGACGCGGCGCGACCTCATCATCGCGGGCGCGATCGCGCTCGTGGTGATCGCGAGCCGCATCCCGTTCGCCACCCACGAGCTGTGGGCATGGGACTCGGTCCTGTACGCGCGCGCGCTCGAGCATGGCTTCCACGTCGATTTCGAGCTGGGCGACATGCGGCCACAGCCGCCCGGCTACATCCTCTATCTCGCATTCGCCGCGCTGTTCCGTCCCTTCGCGGCGGACAGCAATGGCGCCCTCGTGCTCGTCTCGATCGTGGCGAGCGGTCTGGGCGCCGGCGCGGTCTTCGCGCTGGCGCGGCGCTTCGACGGTATCGGCGTCGCCGTGCTCGCCGCGCTCGGGTACGCCTTCAACCCGCTCGTTTGGACCTACGGCGAGGTCGCGTATCCCTACGCGCCCCTCGGCTTCCTGTCGGTCGCGCTCGCCACGCTGTTCTGGGTCGCGCGCGAGGGTCGCGGCCGTGGCCGCTGGGCACTCGCGAGCTTCGCGTTCGGCCTGCTCTCCGGGTTCCGGCAGGACCTCGGGCTCCTTCTCGGCGCGCTGTGGCTGTGGATGATCTGGGCGCGTCCGTGGCGCCAGCGACTGGCCGGAGCGGCGCTCGTCGGCGCGGGCATCGTCATCTGGCTCATCCCCACGGCGATCCTGTCGGAAGGGCTCGGAACGTATCTCGAGGCGCTGTCCTGGCAGAGCGAGTCGGTGCGCGCGACGTACTCGGTCCAGGCGCAGGGCGCCGCAGCGCTCTCCTACAACGTCCGATTCACCCTCTACGCGCTCGCGTGGGGGCTCCTGGGCTTCGGTCTGCTCCTCGTCGCTCTCGTCCTCGCGCCCGTACTTGCATGGCTGCGCGGCGGGCGCCCCGCGATGCGGCTGCGACGGAAGCACACCTTCTTCCTGTTCTGGCTCGTGCCGGGTCTGTTCTTCTACGTGTACGTCCACATCGGCGAGTGGGGCTATGTGCTCTCGGTGCTGCCCGCGCTGTACGTGCTGATCGCGGTGCTTGGGTACCGGCTCGTCCAGCAGCTGCGCGGTCGGGCCGTGCCGGGGTGGCGCGTCGTCGCGGCCGGTCTGGTGATCGTCCCCGCGCTCGTGTTCCTCGGCACGCCCCAACGCTTCTCGCGTGCCGCGCTCGCGGATCACGACCGGGCCATCGTGGACCGCGTGGCGTACGTGCGCGAGCACTTCGACCGCGACCAGACCATCGTGCTCGCGCGAGAGGACTTCTTACAGGTGCGCTACTACCTGCCCGAGTATCGAGCGTGGCTGTACGACCCGGAACCCTATTCGAATCCCGCGATGATGCAGAAGCGCGCGACGAAAGCGACGGCGATCGTCATCTTCACCGACGGGCTCGTTCCCCGCCAGGGGCTGGACGTTCGCTACGTCGAGGTCTCTCCCGGCGTGCAGCTCGCCTACGTCCGGATCGTGCCCGGGGCGGTATTGCAGTTCTTCGGCGACCGGTACACGGTGCGCGAGCCGCAGGGGAGCACGCGCTAGGACGAAGCCCGGCACACGGAACGATCGGCGCTAAACTTCGCGCGCGGCGGGCTCCGCCGCCAATGGGGACCGTGGGGGTGGCCGTATGCGCGGATCGACGTCCTCGCTGACTTCGCTGAGCCGGCGACCATGCGCCGCCGCGCTCATCGCGGCGACGCTCCTCGCAGCGTGCGGCGGCGGCACGACGGCCGCGCCATCCGCCAGCGCGCCACCGAGCGCGGCGCCCAGCGCGGCGGCCTCGGTCGCCTTCGCGGGCACGCTCCTCTTCGGCGCGCCGATCTCGCTCAGCGGCAGCACCGCGAAGGAAGGCGGTCTGACGCGCGACGGCTACGAGCTGTGGAAAGAGACCGCGAACGCGAGCGGCGGCATCAACGTCGGCGGCAAGCGCTATGAGATCGCGACGAAGTACTACGACGACGAGAGCAACGCGCAGAAGAGCGCCACGCTCGCGGACAAGCTGATCAAGGAGGACAAGATCAACTTCCTCCTGGGGCCGTACGGGACCGCGCCCACGCTCCAGGTCAGCACGGTCGCCGAGAAGAACAAGATGCCCATGGTCGAGGCCGAGGGCGCGGCCGAGAGCATCTTCAGCCAGGGCTATCAGTACACGTTCGGCGTGCTCTCGCCGGCGAAGAACTACATGAAGGGCCTCATCGAGATGGCCGTGGCGCAGACGCCGAAGCCCGCGACCGTCGCCATCCTCACGGCGGACGATCCCTTCTCGGTCGAGGTCGCGGACGCGGCTCGGACGCTGTCCGAGAAGAGCGGTCTCCAGGTCGTCTACTTCCAGAAGTACCCGAACAACGCCACGGAGCTGCGGGCGCCGCTCACCGAGACGAAGGCGAGGAACCCGGACCTCTTCCTGAACAGCGGTCACCTCGCGGAAAGCCTCGCGATCATGCAGCAGGCGAAGGAGCTCGGCTTCAGCCCGAAGGGCTTCGGCTTCAGCGTCGGGCCGTCGATCCCCGATTTCCAGACGACGCTCAAGAACGACTCCAACTTCGTTCTGGGTGGAAGCCAGTGGACGGCGGATCTCAAGTTCAACGGCGACGACCCGTTCAAGACGCCGGCGAACTACAACGCGCTCTACCTGAAGCGCTTCGGGTACGAGCCCGCCTACCAGTCCGCGCAGGCGACCGCCGCGGGCCTCGCGTTCCAGAAAGCGATCGAGAAGGCCGGCACGCTCGACCTGAAGGCGGTCCGTGACGCGCTCGCGAAGCTCGACTTCGTCTCCTTCTACGGGCAGATCAAGTTCGACGAGCGCGGCATCAACATCTACAAGTCGATGGTCGTGGAGCAATGGCAGAGCGGCAAGAAGGTCACGGTGTGGCCGCCCGATGTCGCGACCGCCAAGCCGCTATGGCCGACGCCGGCGTGGAACTCTCGATAGCGCGCTAACCCGAGCCGCGGTTAAGAGGTTGCCGCAGTGGACTTCGTCCAACACGCCCTGAACGGGCTGCTGCAGGGCGTCATCTTCGCGCTGATCGGTCTCGGGTTCTCGATGGTGTGGGGGATCCTCAACATCATCAACCTCGCGCACGCCGCGTTCATCATGCTCGCCGCATACCTCACCTACTTCCTGTGGGCGGGACCGGGGATCGACCCGTTCCTGGCCTTGCCGATCTCGATGGGAGCGCTCTTCGTGCTCGGCTACCTGATCCAGAGTCGCGTCATCAACCTCGTCATGCGCGCCACGGTACTCACGACGTTCCTGCTCACGTTCGGCATGGAGGCGCTGTTCGTGAACCTCGCGCTGCGGCTGTGGACCGCGGACAACCGCCAGAGCAAGCCTTTCTACGCGAACGTGTCGCTCAGCGTCGGCGACCTGCGCCTGCCGTACACGCAGCTCGGCGCCGTCGTGGTCGTGCTCACGCTGACGCTCCTCGTCTACCTCTTCCTCGATCGCACTCGCACCGGTAGCTCGATCCGTGCGGTCGGTCAGAATCGCGTCGCGGCGGCGCTCATGGGCATCGACATCGGCCGCACCTATGCGCTCACGTTCGCGATCAGCGCGGCGCTCGCGGGCGCGGCAGGGGCGCTGCTCTCCACGACGAGCGGCTTCTCGCCGCCGACGTTCGGGGTGTTCAACATCCTCGCCTTCAGCGTCGTGGTGCTCGGCGGGCTCGGGAGCATCCCCGGTGCGCTCATCGGCGGACTCGCGTTCGGGCTGGTGAATGAGTTCGCCGGCACCTACGCGCTCGAGGAGCGCGAGGTCGTCGTCTTCGCCATCCTCGTGCTCGTCCTCATCGTCCGGCCCACCGGCCTCTTCGGCCGCCAGGGTTATCGCTGATGAACCTCGCGATCCTCTTGTCCGGAATCGTGCTCGCGAGTGTCGCGGCTCGGCCGGGCTCCAGCACCCGACTGCGGCGCGGGGCGATCGTGGTGCTGCTCCTGCTGATGGTCGCGGCGCCGCTCGTGACCAACACGACGTCGATCCTGTTCGACGCGCTCACCGCGATGTGCATCGCGTATGGCTGGAACGTCATCGGTGGATACACCGGATACGCGTCGTTCGGCAATGTCGCGTACCTCGGGCTCGGAGCCTTCATCGCCGCCGGGTTCATGAGCCGCCAGCCCGGGCACCTCGCGCTTCCGTGGTTCGTCGGCATCCCGCTGGCCGTGGGGATCGTGTCGCTGGTCGCGCTCGCCATCGGCCTCGCGGTCCTGCGGCTGCGCGGGCACTACTTCTCCATCGCCACGCTCGGGGTCGCGATCGCCATGCCCGAGTTCATCAACTGGGACTTCGCGTTTGGCCCGCACAGTGTCGTGCCGAAGTTCTTTGGCGGTGGCCGCCCGCTGAACTTCCCGCTGTTGCCTGACGCTCAGGTCGCGGGTCTCACGCTGGACGCCGACCGCTACCTCTTCTACTACCTTGGCCTCCTCACGGCGCTCATCGGGATCGGCGTCACCGTGATGCTCGGCCGGAGCAAGCTCGGTTACGCGCTGGTCGCGATCCGCGAGAACGAAGAGGCGGCCGAGACGATGGGCGTCAACACCACCGTCGCGAAGTCGCTCGCATACGTGCTGAGCGCGACGCTCGCGGCGCTCGGCGGTAGCGTGATGGGCTTCAAGCTGACGAACATGACGACCGAGGCGGAGGCGCTCTTCAGCATCACGAACAACCTGCAGATGATCATCATCGTGCTGATCGGCGGCACGGGCACCGTGTGGGGGCCGTGGATCGGGGCCTTCATCCTCTTCGCGATGCAGGAGGCGCTGCGGTCCCTGTCAGGCAGCGACTTCGTCCTGCAGTGGCAGGCGGTGATGTTCTCGCTGCTGGTCATCGTCGTCGTGCTGTTCCTGCCGCGCGGGCTGATGCAGTTCCTGCGCGGCCGCGAACGCTTCAGCTGGAGAGTCTTCCTGCGCAACCTCGTGGCGAACCGGGTATGAGCGCGCCTATCACCCCGCCGCTCCTCAGCATCCGCGACGCCACGCGGCGCTTTGGCGGGCTCTTCGCCGTTCGCGACGTCAGCTTCGACCTCGCGCCCGGCGAGATCCTCGGGCTGATCGGGCCGAACGGCGCCGGCAAGACCACGCTGGTCAATCTCGTGACCGGGACGATGCGCCCAACGAGCGGCACGATCGCCTTCGCCGGCACCGTGCTCAACGGGATGAGGCCGCACCGCATCGGGCGGATGGGCATCGCGCGCACGTACCAGGTGGTCCGGCCCTTCGCGAATATGTCCGTCCGCGAGAATGTGGGCGTCGGCGCCATGTACGGCGCAGGCGGCAGCACGCGCTCGGCGCGGGAGGCGCTGCGCCGAGCGGACGAGGTGCTCGAGCTCGTGCATCTCGCCTCTCGCCGCGACGATCCCGCCGAGAGCCTGACCATCGTCGGCCGCAAGCGCCTCGAGCTCGCGCGAGCGCTCGCCATGGAGCCGCGCGTCCTCCTGCTCGACGAGGTCATGGCGGGGCTACGCGGCACCGAGATGGACGAGGCGATCGAGCTGATCGGAACGATCCATCGCCTCGGCATCGCGCTCGTGGTGATCGAGCACGTCATGAAGGTCATCGTCGGCGTGTGCGACCGCGTGGTCGTGCTCGACTACGGGCGGAAGATCGCGGAAGGGACCCCGGCAGAGATCACGGTGCACCCCGCGGTGATCGAGGCCTACCTCGGCAAGCGCTACGCCGCGGCACACGCACGTGCCGACTGACGGCGTGCTGCTGCGGACCGAGAGGCTGAACGTCGCGTACGGCGACGTGCAGGTCCTCTGGGACGTCGACCTGGAGATCCGGGCCGGCGAGATCGTCGCGCTCGTCGGTTCGAACGGGGCGGGCAAGAGCACATTGCTCGCGACGCTGAGCGGTCTGCTCCGGCCGCGCTCGGGCCGGATCACCTTCGACGGCCAGGCACTGGAGCGTGCTTCGACGCAGCGGATCGTCGACCTCGGCATCGCCCACGTCCCCGAGGGACGCCAGCTCTTTCCCGCGATCAGCGTCCGGGACCAGCTGCTGCTCGGCGCCTTCCGCCGTCGGGACCGGGACGCGATCCGCGCGGACCTCGAGCGCGTGCTCGATCTCTTCCCGCTGGTGCGTCAGCGCGCGAACGCGCTCGCCTCGACGCTCTCAGGCGGCGAGCAGCAGATGGTCGCGATCGCGCGCGCGCTGATGGCCCGGCCGCGGCTGCTGATGATCGACGAGCTCTCGCTCGGACTGGCGCCGCTGGTCGTGGAGAGCCTCATGGAGATCATCAGCGGACTCAACCGCGACGGCGCGACGATCCTGCTCGTCGAGCAGGACGTGCAGGCCGCGCTCGAGCGTGCGACGCGCGGGTACGTCCTCGAGTCCGGGCACATCACACTCTCGGGCGCGGGCGCGGAGCTCCTGCGCGACGAGCGAGTGCGGAAGGCCTACCTCGGCGTGTAGCGCGCTCGTGGCGCATTACGCCCGCGCCTTCGCTTTCTCCGCCTGGGGCTCCTCCGCTGGCCAGGGCGCCCACGCCTCCTGGCGGACCTCGAGCTTGCCCTCCTGTCGCGCGACGTCCCAGCGGGTGCGCTCCCCCTCGCGCCAGACGCGGAGGTCGACGGTCGCGTCGCCGACGTGCACGCGCTCGAGCGCCAGGTCGGGAAGCCAGTCGGGCAGAGCCGGATCGACCGTCAGCAGACCCAGCGGCGCATCCGCGCGCAGGCCGAGCAGCGCGCGCACAAGATGGAAGACCGCGCCAGCCGCCCACGCCTGCGGAACGTTCGCATCGAGGTATTGCACCGGGAAGCCATCGGCGCGGCGCTCGATCCCGGCATACAGCTCGGGCAGGCGATAGCTGACGAAGCAGCTCGCCGCATCGAGGACGCCCTTCGCGACCTGCGCCGCCTCAGCCGCGAAGCCGTAGCGGCGCAGGCCCATGGCGATGATCCCGTTGTCGTGCGGCCACACCGATCCGCGGTGGTACGAGTGCGGGTTGTACGCGGGATTGAGCGACGACAGCGTGCGGATCCCCCACCCGGTCCACATGTCCTCTTGGAAGAGCCGATCCGCGACCCGGCGCGCGCGCTCAGCGCTTGGGAGGCCGCTCCAGAGCAGATGACCGGCGTTCGACGCGACCGCGTCAGCCCGCTGCTTCTGGCGATCGAGCGCGAACGCGTACGTCCCCTCCTCCTCGCACCAGAAGAGCTCCTCCACACGCCCGCGCAGGGTCGCCGCCTTGCGCCGCAGCTCGGCCGCGCGATCATGCTCGCCGAGCGCGTCGAAGACCTCGGCCGACCGGTGCCAGGCGTCGAAGACGTAGCCCTGCAGCTCGACGAGCGCCTTGGGCTGCGCGACCGAGCGGCCGCTCGCGTCGACGACAGCGGTGGCCGAGTCCTTCCAGCCCATGTTCTCGTAGCCCTGCTCCGAGGAGGTCCGGTACTCCTGCAGCCCGTCGCCATCGAGGTCCCCGAAACGGTCGATCCAGTCCAAGCACGCCAGCGCGGTATCGCGGTGCTTCCGCAGCAGCTCGAGATCGCCCGTCCAGCGGTAGAGCTCGTCCAGCGCGACGAGATACAGCGGCGTCGCGTCGGCCGTCCCGTAGTAGGGCGTGTACGGGATCGTCCCGAGGTGGGCGAGCTCGCCGACCCGCAGCTCGTGCGGGATCTTGCCCGGCTGCGCGTCGCGCCGGTCGTCGCGCTCGCGCGCCTGCAACGTCGCGAGCTTCTGGAGCGCGCCACGCGCGAGCCCGGTGTGCACCGGCATCGTCTGCAGCCCCACGACGAGGCTGTCGCGACCGAAGACCGCGACGTACCACGGCACACCCGCGGCGGGTACCCAGACCTGCGGAGCCATGTCGTGCTCGTGAAGGCGCAGTGCGCCGATGTCTTCGATGGACTGGACGTAAAGGTGGCGAAGGTCATCGTTGGAGCAGCGGATCGCGCTGACCGACTCTTCCCATGTCTGCTGCTTTTGCTCGAGCTTGTTGGAGCGGGCGCGATGCGGCGCGGCCACGGGTCGGCGCTCGTTCGTGCCGAAGTCGAGCGCGAAGGTTGCGCAGCTGCGCCAGGTCTCGCCGGGCTCCAAGCGCACCTCGAAGGTCACGCGACCATTGGCCAGGTGCGGACGCGATCCGGACTCCAGGATGCGGTACGCGAGCGCCCGCTTGAAGTCGCGGTTCTCGTAGGTCGTCCGCATCTCGTGCGAGCGGTCGCTCCATTCGGTCGAGACGCGGCCTCGGCGGACGAATCGTCGCCGACGCACCTCGAAGATGTCCGCGAAGTCGGACCTGATCGCGACCTCGAAGTTGAAGCGCACCCGCTTCTGTGCGTAGTTCGTGATCTCGACGTCTTCGTGGACGTCTTCATCGACCTGCCGCGAGACGACCAGAGACATCGTGTCCTTCGCGATCGGGCCGTCCTCGGTCTCGAGATCCGGGTTGGTGAGGTAGATCCGGGCGGCGTTGTAGCCGGTCGCGCTGGAGGTGACCGCGCGCCAGGGATCCCCGTTCGCGTACAGCGCGTAGTGCGACACGAAGCGCGTGTCCTGGGCGAAGACGCCATGCGGGCCGACGCCGCGGATCTCGCCCGCGTCGTCGGACATGACGAAGGTGCTGCCCTGGTTGATGGTCAGCGCAGGGTGCCCGACGCGCAGCTGGACCGGCATGTAACTCGTGTAGCACAGAATGGGCCGAGTGGTGAACAAGCTCTGGTTCCTGCGCCGGCTCGACCTGTTCGAGGGAATGAGCGACCCGGAGATGCATCAGCTCGCGCTCCTGATGCGCGACCGCACCTGCCGGCTGGGCGAGGACGTGACCGTCCGCCCGAGCGGCGACCGGATCTACCTCGTGAAAAAGGGACGGGTCCGGGTGCTGAGCGGCGACGTCGCCGTCGCCGTGCTCGGCCCGGGCCAGATGTTCGGCACGTCCGCGTTCTTCGGCGCCGCGGCGATCGATCAGCGCGTTGTCGCGCTCGACAACGTCGTCATCTGCGACGCGCCCGCGGGCAGGTTCCTCCAGATGATGGCCTCGCATCCCCGGCTCGCGGCGAAGATGACGATGCTGATGGCGCGCCAGCTCTTCGATCTCGAGCAGATCGCCCAGCGCTCCGCCACCGAGAACGTCGGTCAGCGCCTGGCGGACCTGCTCCTGCGCCTCGCCGATCGCGAGCGCGAGCCTGTGCGCGTGCGTGACCTCTCGCAGACGGATCTCGCGCGGATGATCGGCGCCTCTCGCGAGAGCGTCTCGCGCGCGCTGGGCCGCTGGGAGCGCCAGCACGCCGTGGCGATCGGGCAGCGCAGCGTGGACATCCTCGACGAGGACGCGCTCCGCGCCGTCGCGAACTCCGGCTGACCATTCGGCCGGACTTGAGGGGGGTCGCTCGTCAGGCCGCCGATACAGTTCGTTCGCGCGTGGAGACACCGGATGACGACGAGCTCGGCAAGCTCGGGGGCCAGCGCGAGAGCGCCGAGGCGTCGGCAGCGATCCGTCGTTGGCTGAAGCTCGCGCGCCGCGTCCTCGGCGAGGGCGAGGACGAGACCACATCCAGGCGTGACCGCAGATCCTTCCGCCCTGACGAGCGCCCAAGGCGTCGCTGAATTGGGAGGACATCAGTGAGAGGCCAGTTCCTCGCGACCATGATCACGCTCGCGAGCGCCGCGTTCGGCGTCGTCGCCGCTCTTGCGTGGAACGCGTTCATCACGGAGCTGGTGAAGGCGTACCTGCCCGCGCAAGCTGGTCTGGTCGGCCTGCTCGTGTACGCGATCGTGATAACGATCATCGCCGTGCTCGTGCTCATGTGGCTCGGCCGGATGGCCGAACGCACCGGGGGCAAGTCGGCTGTCTAGAAGACGCGTCGACGCGGACGTGAGCCGGGCAGCTACCTGCCGATCAGGATCAGGACTCCGGCCGCCACCGCGAGCACGGCCGTAAGCGTCGCAAGCCCCGCGACCGAGGCGATCCCGAGCCCGCCGATCCCCACGATGATCAGATAGACCGCGAGCGCGAGCATCCCGATGTTCCTGGTCAGCCTCAAATCCGTCTCCGTTCCGCGCCCCATATCGGGCCGCAATCGCCGAACGGACCTGCACTCCAGATGCCGTGTCGGCACGTCCCGGGCCCGCGGCCATCATCCTGGGGGCATAGCGCGGGACCGGACGCAACGGATCCGGGCGTTCGCGACACTTCATCGATGTGGCAGTCGTGAGCGCCGCAGGGGATCGCGCGGAGGAGCGACCGAACGCCCGCGAGCGCGAGCTCTGGCTAGCGGCCTGCGAAGCCGCGCGGACGAAGGTCTACCGCGGGCTCATCGCCATGGGAGCGTCACGCTCCGATGCGGAAGACGCGCTGCAGGACGCGCTCGAGGCCGCGGTGCGGGTCAAGTCCCCCCGCGACGAAGCCAGAGGGCTGGCTGTTCGTCGTGGCGATCCGCGGCTGGCGTCGTCACCGCTGGCGGGCGCGGATCTTCCACCCCCTCGAGGTCGCCAGGCACGCGGCGTCGCGCTCGGACCGCGATGGCGAGATCGACATGCTCGTCGAGCTCGCGAAGCTTCCCGAGCGGCAGCGCGCCGTGCTCGTCGCGCGGCACGTCCTCGGGCTGTCGCAGAACGAGACCGCGACCGCGCTCGCGATGGCGCCGGGGACCGTCGGCAGCATCGGGCACCGCGCCATCAGGGCGCTTCGCGAAAGATTGGGAGAATGAGATGACGCTGGAACAGGACTTCGACCCCGAGCTGGCGCGACGGCTGGACGCGCGTTTGGCGTTCTACGCTCCCGTCGGGCGCATCCCGCAAGCGCTCCCGCGACAGTCGCGGCGCGGGCTCGCCCTGGCGGTCGCGCTCGCCGCGATCCTCGCCACGAGCATCGCCGGCCTCGGCTACCAGATCAACGCGTCCGCGGAGTCGCAGGGCCTCGGGTGCCTGCACCCGGTCGCCAAGATCGGGCTGTTCGCGCAGGGCATCACCGGGTCGGCACACGACGCAGATCACGCGAGCAGCGCGCAGCACACTGATCGAGCCAGCCACGAGGCCTGCCACCCGTAGGCCGCGCTACGCTCTTCCGATCTCGTCCGGGAGGTGCGTCCATGGCGTGCAAGTGCGGGAACTGCTGCGGCGCGTGCTGCTCCTCGACCACGACCAAGCCCGAGCCCGCGACATCGAAGTAGCCGCCGGATAGACCCGCGTCGGTCCGACCGCTCCTCAGGACGCGAGGTCGGTCGTGCGCTCGAGCCGCTTCGCGCTCCACACGAGGCTGCCGAGCAGAAGCAGCGCGGCAGCCGGAACGACGAACGGGATGACCGAGATGACCGCGCCCGCCGCTCCGGCGCCCAGCAGGAGGAGCACCGTGGGGGCGCAGCACGAGAAGCTCGCGAGGAAGCTCGGCAGCACCGCGACGATCCACCACGTATCGCCGCCGACCGCGCACTCCGCCGGCCGGCGGATGGTCGCCTCGACCGCCATGGCGCCGTTCACGCCGACGAGCGTGCCCAGCACGAGCACGGTCAGGATCACCGGAATGCTCGGCGCGAGCACGACCGAATCGCTCAGGTAGGCCACGAACGCCGGATCGATCCAACCCGTGAGCGCGCGCGCGGTCAGCGGCGCGAACGTCACGCTCGGGAGCGGGCCGAAGCGCTCGAAGCCCGCCGCCGGGTCGATGACCAGCGCCTTCGCGACGAGGAGATAGAGCGTCCCGTACCCGATCAGCAGAGCCGCCGCGACCACCCATGCGCGCCGCGCGGCGAACGTCCAGCGGATCGCCCTCAGCGAAGGACCTCGGTCTTCGGGTTGAACGCGTACCACGCGAACCACATGACGTTGTAGGCGCTGACGGGCTCGAGCGTCTTCCGGTCGAGCACGCGGACCGCGTCGAGCTCCGCGTCGTACTGCGCCACGAGCTCGCGCCGGCCGACCTCGATCCTGGCTTCCCGGCGTTGCGCGAACTCGTCCTTCGGGATTGCCAGCGCCGCGCCGCCCTCGCGCACGCCGACGACGAGCTTCTTCGCCCGGAACCGGTCGTCGGTGTAGCGGACCGGGAAGAGGGGTGTGCCGCCGCTGTCGTAGTCGCCGTACGGCCAGGTCCCGTAGGCGCGCGCCTGCCCCGTGTCTTTCGAGAGGACGACGCCGCTGGGGAACTTCGCCTTCCAGCGGCCCAGCGTCGTCGTCACCGCGCCGCCGATCTCGCGCAGCCGCTCGCCTTTGCGCTCGCCGCGCACGGCGACCCCGAAGAGCTGCGGCCACAGGCTCTTGGTCACACGGTCGTACATGACCAGGTTGCTGTTGTAGAGCATGCCGCTCGTGCCAAAGCTCGTCGTCCGCCCATCGGCGAGCTCACCGGAGAAGACGAGCGTCGATCCGGTGAGCGGGCAGTACGTGATCGCGATCGGCTTGCCGCCCGCAGTCTCGTTCACGATCTCGTGCCAGACGGTGATGAAGCGCACGTACGCCCGCGGCCGGCCGTCGATGGTGAACCCGTCGACGATCGCGTCGTCCTTCCACTGCTTTGACGCTTCGCGATCGACACGTAGACCGGCTTCTCCACCGGCGGGATGCCGTCCGGCGACGGCCCGCCCGAGGTGATCCTGTCGGAGATCTCGTCGAGCTCGCTCGCCGGGGCCACGGGTGCCGCACCGCGCGACGGCAGTTCGACGCCCGGCGCGCATGCCGCCGCGGCCATGGCACCGGATGCGATCAGCAGACGACGACGACCGATGCGCATCTGTTCCCCAGCCAAAGTCAACACCAACGACGGTCGTCGGGTTCCGGTCTTGTGCGGTTTGTCACGAAGCCCGCTTCGGCCTGGACGGTCCCCTCTACGACGAGCGCGGAAAGTCGTCCCCTGCGGATCAGGCGGCCCGCCAGCGCGCCGGGTACAGTGCCCGCGGTGACGAAGACGACCGTCGCGAAGGCGAGCGAGATGAGCGACGGCGATATCCGCCAGGTCAAGGCCGCCGGCCGAACGCTGGCGCTCTTCGGCGTCGCGGGCGCGGTGTACGCGATCGACGACACCTGCCCCCATCGCGGCTGCCCGCTGTCCGACGGCGACCTCGACGGCACCACGATCACCTGCAGCTGCCACGGCTCGCAGTTCGACGTGCGGACGGGAACGCTGCTGCGCGGTCCGGCGACCGCGCCCGTCCAGAGCTACCCGGTCGCGATCGAGGGGGGCGACGTCCGCATCGACGTCTAGCGGGATGGGTCAGCCGGCAGGGACCGGCCGGTCGCTCACTCGGCGCAGCAGCTCAGCTTCTCGACGTCCTTGAAGAACGAGAGCGCGGCGATCTTCAGCGCCTCGGCCATCGTCGGGTACACGTGGACCATGTCGATGAAGTCGTGCACCGTCGCGCCGAAGCGCATGCCCATGGCGGCCTCGTGGATCACCTCGCCGGCGTCGCGGCCGACCATCGAGACGCCGAGCACCTTGCCGCTGTCGGCGTCGGCGACCATCTTGATCAGACCGCGCTCGTCGCGCACCGCGCCCGCGCGCGGCACGATGCGCATCGGCACGGTGTTGCAGCTGCAGCGGAAACCTCCGCCATTCGCCTCTTCGTCGGTGAGACCCACGGTCGCGACCTGCGGGTCGGTGAAGATGGTCCGCGGCAGCACGCGGTGGTCGACCGCGCGCTCTTGGGCCCCGAGCGCGTTACCGGCGGCGATGTTGCCGTCGTGCGCGCCCACGGGGGTCGCCATCTGCGCGCCGGTCTGACGGCCGATGACGTCGCCCGCGGCCCAGATGTGCGGCACGCTTGTCCGCAGCGAAGCGTCGACGTTCACGAACCCCTTGTCGTCGAGGGCGACGCCCGCTGCGTCGAGGCCGATCGCGTCGGTGTTCGGCGTGCGCCCTGCGGCGACGAGCAGCTGTTCCGCGTTCGCCTCGCCGCTGTCGAGCACGACCGTCACGCCGTCGCGGTCGCGGCGGACCCCGGTGATCCTGGTGCCAAGGCGGATGTCGACGCCCTCGTCGGTCAGCGCTTCATATATGGCCTGGCCGACCTCAGGCTCGTAGCCCGGTAGGAGTTGCGGAGCGCGCTGGAGCACCGTCACGCGCGTGCCGAGGCGGTGGAAGAGCTGCGCGAGCTCCAGTCCGACGTACCCGCCGCCCATGATGAGCAGCGACCGCGGCTGCGTCCAGAGCTCCATCGGCTCCTCCGACACGAGCAGGTCGCTCGTCAGGTACGGCACCTTGTCGAGGCCGGGGATCGACGGGATGGTCGGGCGGCTACCGGTGGCGACGAGGACCTGGTCGCCAACCAGACGCTGCCCGTCGACGGTCGCGGTGTGCGGGTCCACCAGACGTGCTTCGCCCTTGGCGATCTCGATCTTCTCGCCGAGGATGGACATGTACTTCTTGTCGCGGTACGACTTGATCACTTGGTCCTTGCCGGCGATGAGCGCCCGGAAGTCCAGGTCGAGGGTCTTGCCGCCGAGACCCGGGAAGCGCGGGTGCTGGGCCTCCCAATAGATCCGCGCGGCCTCGATGAGATCCTTCGAGGGCAGGCAGCCGCGGTTCACGCACGTCCCGCCGATCTGCCGCGACTCGGTCATGACCGCGGTCTTGCCGAGCTCGGCGGCCTTGATGGCCGCGGCGAAGGCGGTGGAGCCGGAGCCGAGGATGAGGAGGTCGACGCGTTGCTCGCTCACGGACGCGCCCGTTCCGCGGCGATCACCTGGCAGGCCATGATGCGCTCGGCGTTCTCGCGCAGATAGCGCTCGCCGGTGTCCATGAGGCCGCGGACGCGGCGGTCGAGGATCTCGTACCAGACGTTGCGTCCGTCGCGCCGCGCCTCCACGTAGCCGCAGAAGCGCAGGCAGGTCAGGTGCGACGACACCGTCGCCTGGGCACGCCCGATGTGCTCGACGATCGCGCCCGCGGTCTTGGGACCATCCAAGAGGAACGCCAGGATCTCGACGCGGATGGGGTCGGCCAGGCCCTGAAAGAAGCTCGCGAGCACGTCGCTCGACGGCTTCCGCGTGGCGCGCGCGAGGGCCGTCGCTTGACCTCGCGAACTCATCGAGAAACGCTAGCACATATATCGAAAAAAGCCGATACGATGATTCCAGGTGTCGAGCCATCGACGCGCGACGGGATCAGCGCGAGCCGCTGCCGAGCAGGGTCTCCTCGAGGCGGTGGCCGAGGTCGGCGATCCCGAGCGACTCGTAGAGGCCGCTGAGGGCGGAGCTGCCCTGGAACACGATGTACGAGACGCCCAGCGCGACGAACAGCGCGCCTGACAGCAGGCGGCTCACCGGGATCACGATCGGGCCGGCGCGGAACGTGCGGTCGCGCAGCCAGCCTCTCTCGCCGATGCGCCAGCGATCCCACGCCGCGGCCAGGACGAAGACCGGCAGCGTCACGCCGAGCGCGTAGACGGCGAGCAGCGCGCCGCCCACGAGCGCCTGGCCCGAGGCCGCGGCGATGGTGAGCACGCCGCCGAGGATCGGACCGGCGCAGAAGCCCGCGAACCCGTACGCGAGGCCGATCGCGTACGCCGCAAAGCGCCCTTCCGCGCGATCGAAGCGCGCCGCGAGGCCGGGCGCGAACGCGAAGCCGCCGCCGGCGAGCGAATAGACCCCGAAGGCGACGAGCGCGAGGCCGGCGACGACGATGATGAGATCGCGATGGCCGAGGAACAGCGCGGCGACGGCCGAGACGCCGAGCCCGAGCGGCACGAAGATCGTCGCGAGGCCAAGGTAGAAGAGCAGCGCCTGTCCGAGCAGCGCGCGGCGGGATGCGGTCGCCAGGGCGAAGAACGCCGGCAGGAGCAGCGCGCTGCACGGCGAGAGGATCGCCAGCACGCCGCCGGCGAAGGCCGCCGGGACCGAGACGTCCATCGCGGCTACTGCGCCGCAGCAGCCCGTAGGAAGATCAGATCGGAGTCCTAGCGGCCCGCGAGCTGCTTGTCGATCGCGGCGGCGAACACCGCGAGCGACTGCGCGCCGACGATGCGCTGCCCGTTGATGAGGAACGTCGGCGTGCCCGTGAGGCCGAGGCTGCGGACCTCGTCAAAGTCGCGATCGACGACGCCCTTGTACGCGCCCGAATCGAGGCAGGAGTCGAAGGTCGCGCGATCGAGCGAGAGCGCGGCGGCGAACGACTTGAGATTCGTCGACGAGAAAGCGCCGCTGTTCTCGCCGCGCTGATGCGCGTACAGGTAGTCGTGGTACGGCCAGAATTTGCCCTGCGCCCCGGCGCACGACGCGGCTTGGGCGGCGAGCTTCGATTCGCCACCGATCCAGGCGAAGTGCCTGAACACGAGCTTCGCCTTGCCGGTGTCGACGTAGCGGCGCACGAGCTCGGGCTCGACGCTCCCGAAGAATGCCGCGCAGTTCGGGCACTGGAAGTCCGCGTACTCGACGATCGTGACCGGCGCGCTCGCGTTCCCCAGCACGGGGGCGCTGTACGCGGCGGTGAGCGCCGGGTCGCCGCTCGAGAGCGCGCCTGAGATGCCAGGGCGCAGGAACACCGCGCCGAGCGCGACCGCGGCGCCGAGCGCGGCGACGATCAGGACGCGGCGGCGCAACAGCTCTCGGCGTCGCGCCACGTGACGCGCGGCTTTGGACGACGCGCCGACGTCGCGGCCGGGCGGTCGCGGCGCCTTGCGCTTCCGGGACATCCCTCGACGCTAACCGCCGTCGGACCAGCGGGGTTCCTCGGGTGCGTCATGCGTCACAACCGGGAAGGACGGGACGGCGTGTAGCGTTGTTCCGACCATGGCGACCACGGCGACCTGCGAGCACGTGCCAGGCGAGCAAGCGTCCCCGCGCGCGACCGCGTGCGAGGACTGCGGGAGCCGCTCGAGCCTGCGCCTCTGCGCGACGTGCGGCTATGTGGGCTGCTGCGAGTCGCAGCTCGGACACGACCGCGAGCACGCCCTCGGGCAGGGGCATCCCGTCATCCGCTCCCTTCCGCTCACCGATCGCTCGTTCACCTGGTGCTATTCCTGCGACCGGTACGTCTAGCGGCCGTCAGGCCGGCGGGAAGCGACCGCGCCTTCAGCTGGCGGAGGGATGGAGCAGCGAGGCGAGCAGCTCGACGCCGTCGACCACACGCGGCCCGGGGCGGCTGAAGTAGGCGTTCCCATCGACCGCGTGCACGCGACCGTCGCGAACGGCGCGCAGCTCGTCCCACCCGGGTAACGCGCGCAGCGACCGCGTCTCGCTCGCCGCGCGCTCGCGTCCGAACCCGCACGGCATCACGACCAGCACCTCGGGCTCCGCCGCGCGTACGTCGTCCCACTCGATGACGCGCGACGGGACGCCCGGTTCGCCGAGCACGTCGCGGCCGCCGGCGAGAGCCACCTGCTCCGGCACCCAGTGCCCGGCGTTGAAGAGCGGGTCGGTCCACTCGAGGCAGACGACGCGCGGCCGCGGGAGCGAGGCCACTCGTGAGACGACCGCGGCCAGGCGCGACCGCAGCGCCGCGACAAGCTCGCGCCCCTGATCCGTGCGGCCGAGCGCGATGGCGGCGCGCTCGACGTCTGCCAGCACACCCTCGAGTGACGTGCCCGTCAGCGGCACGACGCGCGGCTCGGACCCGAGCGCCGAAGGCACCTGCTCCAGGGTGACGGCGCAGACGGCGCAGAGGGTCTGGCCGACGATGAGGTCGGGCCGCAGCTCGGCCAGCGCCGCAGCGTCGAGGTGGAATGTGCTCTCGCCGCGCTCTCCCGCCTCGCGCACGCGCGTGTCGATCTCGCGGCTCGTGCTGCCCGCGGGGATCGTCGAGCGCGTCACCCGCGGCAGCTCCCGCGTCCACTCCGGGTAGTCGCAGTCGTGCGTCACGCCGACGAGCTGGTCGCCCGCGCCCAGCGCGCACACGATCTCGGTCCCCGAAGGGACGAGCGACACGATCCGCACGTCACTACGCTAGCTCGGTGCCTAGCGACTGCGACCACGAGATCGACGAACGCCTGTACGCCGTCTGCACCGTCTGCTCGGGGCCGTCCGGCGCACCGGGAGGCCGTCGCATGTGCCTCGACTGCGCGCGCGCCCACCTCTGCACGTCCGAGTGCGCGTCGCGCGGCTGCCTCGCCGGGCTGTGCACGAAGCTCGTCCGCGACGGCGTCGTCGCGCCCACGTACGGCATCCCGTGAAGCGCTACGCGCTGATGTGGTCCGGCGGCAAGGACAGCGGACTCGCGCTGCTCCGCGCGCGGGCGCGCGGCGTGGACGTGCGTTGCCTGGTGAATTTCATCGACCCTGAGTCTCAGCGCGTGCGCTTCCACGCGACGCGGCGGGAGCTCATCAGCGCCCAGGCCGGCGCGCTCGGCATCGACCTGCGTCAGCTCGCGGTGCCCTGGTCCGGTTACGAGGCCGCGTTCCGGCAGACCCTGGCGACGCTGAAGGGAGATGGCTACGCGGGCGTCGCCTTCGGCGACATCCACCTTGCCGACGTGCGCGCGTGGTATGAGGACCGTGTGACGGCCGCCGGGCTCGAGCACGTCGAGCCGATCTGGGGCGAGCCCCCGCTGACGCTGTTGCGCGAGTTCGTGGCGAGCGGCGCGCGCGCGGTCGTCACGTGCTGCGAGGAGGGCAAGCTCGACGAGAGCTGGCTCGGCCGAATCATCGACGATGACTTCGTGCGCGACATCGCCGCGCTCCCGATCGATCCCGCCGGCGAGAACGGCGAGTACCACAGCTTCGTCTTCGCGCACCCGCTGTTCCGCGCGCCGATCACCTGGCATGCGGGGGATCGCCGGCGGGACGGTCGGTTCGTGCAGCTCGACCTCACCGGCGACGCGGTGCCTTCCAGCTAGAACGCGTCCGCCGCGCGCGTAACGACCGTCGCGAGCGCGGCGATGAAGCGCGGATCGGTGTTCGGCATCGCGGTCCGGTGATACTCGAGCCCTGCCGCGCGCGCCTGCGCCGCGGCGGCGATATCGAGGTCGTAGAGCACCTCGAGATGGTCCGACAGGAACTGCACCGGCGCGACGAGGACGGCGCGATGCCCGGCCGCCGCGAGCTCCGGGAAGAGCTCCGTCAGATCCGGCCGCAGCCACTCTTCCGCGGTGTGCCCCGCGCTCTGGTAGGCCCAGCGCCAGCGATCGGGCGCGAGCCCCGCGCGCGCCGCGACGAGCTCGGCCGTCTCGCGAAGCTGCGCGACGTAGGCCGGCTCCGCGTCGAAGATCCGCTTGGGGAGGCTGTGCGCGGTGAGCACGACGGGTACCGACGGATCCAGTTCCGCAGATCCTCCTGGAGGGAGCCCCGCGAGCCCGTCGCGGACCAGCTCGGCGAGCGCGTCGACGAACTCCGGCTCGCGATGCCAGGCGTGGGGCATCACGAAGGCGACGCCGGCGCGCGACGCGAGCGCAGCGCGCGCCGCCCGCTCGTAGCCGCCCATGAGCCCGTCGGACCACTGCGGCGACAGGCAGACGCCGACCACGCGCGTCGCGCCCGAGGCGACGAGCGACTCGATCGCGCACGCGATCGACGGCTCGGAGAAGCGCATCCCGGCGCGGACGAGGTGATCTGGCCCGAGCTCGCGCTCCAGCGCCGCCGCTTGGCGCTCCGTCAGCGCGACCAGCGGAGATCCGCCGATCGCGGCGTAGCGGCGGGCCATCTCGGCCACGAGCGCGTCGTCCGGCGGCTTCCCGCCGCGCACCGCCGCGAGGTAGCGCGGCAGGTCTGCCTCGCCGTCCGGCGCGCCGTAGGTCATGAGGACCACGCCGGTCGTCACGCGGACGTTTCGGCCCGGACGAGCTCGACGAGCCGCTCGAGCACCAGCGCGTCCGTCTCCGGCAGCACGCCATGGCCGAGGTTGAACACGTGGCCCGGCCGGCCGGCCGCACGCGCGAGCACGTCGCGCGCCGCCGCGGCGACGACCGGGAACGGCGCGAGGCAGACCGCCGGATCGAGGTTGCCCTGGATCCCGCGATCGCCGATCTGTTGCCACGCCTCGTCGAGCGGCAGGCGCCAGTCGACGCTCACCACGTCGGCGCCGGCCCGGCCCATGAGCGCGGTCAGGGCCGGGTTGCCGGTGGCGAAGTGGATCCGCGGCACCGAGGCTTCCGATCCTCCCGCGCCGACCTCGAGCCGATCGAAGATGGCGCGCGTGTACGGCAGGACCGCGCGCTCGTAATCGGCCGGCCCGAGCGAGCCGGCCCACGAATCGAAGAGCTGCACGACGTCGACCCCGGCCTGGATCTGCGCGCGCAGATATCGCGAGACGACCTCGACGAGAGTGGTCATGAGCCGTGCCCAAAGCTCCGGTTCGCCGAAGAGCATCGCCTTGGCCCGCGCGTGGTCGCGTGACGGCCGGCCCTCGATGAGGTACGAGGCGAGCGTGAACGGCGCTCCCGCGAACCCGATGAGCGCGACCTCGGGCGCGAGGTCGCGCCGCAGGCGGCGGATGGTCTCGAACAGATAGGGCGTCGCCTCCTCCGCCGCGACGACGCGCAGCGCATCGACGTCGCGTCTGCTGCGCACGGGCGCCTCGACGATCGGCCCCAGATCGGGCTCGATGTGGAAGGGCACGCCCATCCCGTCCAGCGGCAGCATGATGTCGGCGTACAGGACCGCCGCGTCGACCCCGAGGCGCGCGACGGGCATCGCGGTCACGCGCGCGCACAGCTCCGGCGTCCGCGCGATCTCGAGGATCCCGTACCGCTCGCGGAGCGCGCGGTACTCCGCGAGACACCGCCCCGCTTGGCGCATGAACCACACCGGCGTGCGCTCCACGACCTCGCGACGGCAGGCGCGGACGAGAAGCGGAGCGAGGGTCACTGACGTGGAGGCGACAGCCGACATGGAAAGCCGGAGCCGAAGGCGGAGGTCACGCGAGGGCGCGCGCCGCGGTGCCGTCGATCTCGTCGAGCGCCGCCTCGAGCGGCATGGCACGCCCAACGAAGATCGGCGTCTCGCGCTCGGTGTACGCCGACGACTCGGTCTCGCGCAGGTCGGCGACGAGCGCGAGGAATCGCCGCACGTCCGGCACCTCGAAGGCGACGACGAACTCCTGGTCGTCGATCCCGAAGCTGTAACCGGTGTGGATACGGATGTCCGGATAGCCGTGGCCGACCGCGAAGTGCGCGGCCATGATGCGCGACCGCTCGTCGTGCGGCAGCGCGTACCACGAGCGTTTCTTCGTCATCGGGTACACGACGAGGTACGGCTTGTCGCCGACGGGCCCGGCCTCGACGCGGACCTGCTCCGACCCCGCGTGCTCGTGGCCGCCGAGATATGGCGAGCGCCGCCGTGCTGCGAGATACGCGTACGGGCGTGCCGAATGGCGCCAGAGCCGCGTGCCGGCAAGCCGGACCTCGAGCGCGCGCAGCGCTTCGAGCTCTTCGGCCACCGCCCAGAGGAGGAGGTCGGCGTCGGAGCGCGTGCCGACGAGCGAGTATGCATGCAGACGGACATCCGGCGAGCGCGCCGCGCCGGTTAGCTCGCGCTTCTGTGCGGCGCGCTCGGCGTCGTCGAGCTGCCGCCACTCGGGCGTGACCGCGAGCGTCAGGTAGCGGTAGAGCTCGTTCACTGATCGCCCGGCGGGCGCCGGGCGAGAAAGCCCGGAGCGCAGCGCAGGGTCACGCGACCTCATTGAGCGAGGCCGCCGCCGCCTCGACGATCGCGTCGATCGTGGCGCGATCGTGCGCGAGCGAGAGGAAGCAGCACTCGAACTGCGACGGCGGCAGCATGACGCCGCGCGCAAGCATGGCCCGATGGAACGCGGCGAACCGCTCGCGGTCCGCGCGCGAGGCGTCGGCGTCGTTCCGCACCGGCGCGTCGGTGAAGAAGAGCGTGAGCAGCGAGCCCGCCCGCTGCACGCGCGCGGTCGCGCCCGCGTCGCGGATGGCGGCGGCGAGCCCGCGCTCGAGCCGCGCGCCCGCGAGCTCCAGGCACTGGTACGCATCCGCGTCGAGCAGCGCGAGCGTCGCGAGGCCTGCGGCCATCGCGAGCGGATTCCCCGAGAGCGTGCCGGCCTGGTACATCGGGCCGAGCGGCGCGACGAGCTCCATCAGCTCGCGATGCGCGCCGTATGCGCCGACCGGCAGCCCGCCCCCGATGACCTTGCCCAGGCAGGTGATGTCGGCGCTCACACCGCTCAGCTCCGGCGCGCCGCCGCGCGCCAGACGGAAGCCGGAGATGACCTCGTCGAACACGAGCAGCGCGCCCGTCTGGTCGCAGATCCGCCGCAGGCCGGCGAGGAAGCCCGGCTCAGGCGGGACCGCTCCCATGTTGCCGGCGTATGGTTCCACCAGGACCGCCGCGAGCGGGACCGCGCGCGCGACGGACTCGACCGCCTCGACGTCGTTATACGCCACGGTGATCGTGTCGACCGTCGTCCCCGCGGTCACGCCGGCCGAATCCGGCAGGCCGAGCGTCTTCGCACCGGAGCCGGCCTTGGCGAGCAGCGCGTCGGAGTGCCCGTGATAGCAGCCCGCGAACTTCAGGATCGCGGTGCGGCCCGTCGCGGCGCGCGCGAGGCGCACCGCGCTCATCGCCGCCTCGGTGCCCGAGGACACGAACCGCAGCATCTCGATCGAGGGCATCGCGGCGACGATCGTCTCGGCCAGCTCGACCTCCAGCGGCGTCGGAGCGCCATAGGAGCTGCCGAGACGCGCCTGCCGCTCGATCGCCGCGACGACGTCCGGGTGCGCGTGCCCCGCGATGAGCGGGCCCCACGAGCACACCAGGTCTATGTACTCGCGGCCGTCGGTATCCCACACACGCGCGCCGCTGCCGCGCACGATGAACGGCGGCTCGCCGCCGACCGCGCGGTAGGCGCGCACAGGGCTCGAGACCCCGCCGGGCATGACGCGCCGCGCTCGCGTGAGCAGGTTGCTCGTCGTGATCGTCGCCATCAGCGCAGCCACTCCGCGGCATCGAGCGCGAAGTACGTGATGATGACATCGGCGCCCGCGCGCGCGATCCCGACCAGCGACTCGAGCGCGGCGCGACGGAGATCGATCCAGCCGCGGTCCGCCGCCGCGTGAAGGGCCGCGTACTCGCCGCTGACCTGATACGCCGCGAGCGGCACGTCAACATGAGCGCGCGCGGCGGCAATGACGTCGAGGTACGGCCCTGCCGGCTTGACCATGAGCATGTCCGCGCCCTCGTCGAGATCCGTACGCAGCTCGAGGCGCGCCTCGCGCGCGTTCGCCGGATCCATCTGGTAGCCGCTGCGATCGCCGAAGAGCGGCGCGCAATCCGCGGCCTCGCGGAAGGGGCCGTAGAAGGCCGACGCGTACTTCGCGGCGTACGAGAGGATCGCGGTGTCCGTGTGGCCGGTGCCGTCGAGCGCGGCGCGGATGGCCGCCACGCGGCCGTCCATCATGTCGCTCGGCGCGACGATGTCCGCGCCGGCCTCCGCGTACGCGCTGGCGGCGTCGGCGAGCAGCGGGAGCGTCGCGTCGTTGTCGACGGCGCCATCCGGATCGAGCACTCCACAGTGGCCATGCGACGTGTACTCGCACAGGCAGACGTCGGCGATGAGCGCCAGATCCTCGCCGCGGGCGCGGATCGCGCGGAGCGCGCGCGGCACCGGGCCGAGGGGATCGGACGCGCCGCTGCCGCGCTCGTCCTTCTCGTCCGGCAGGCCGAAGAGCAGCAGCCCGCCCAGGCCCGCGCGCGCCGCGCGCTCCGCGATCTCGACGACCTTTCCCGAGGGCCAGCGCGCGTGGCCCGGCAGCGACGAGATCGGTTCTGGCGCGGACGCCCGCGCGTCGACGAAGACGGGCAGCACGAGCATCGCTGGATCCAGGCGCGTTTCCCGAACGAGGCGCCGCAGCCCCGGCGTTCGTCGCATCCGGCGCCCGCGCCATACCGGCGCGGGCGCGCTAGCCAGCGTGCGCATCGACCGCTCCTTGCGCCAGCTCCAAGATGGCCGCGGCCGCCGCGTCGGCATCGGGGGCGCTCGCGCTGCGCGGCTCCATGCCGAGGCGTCGACGGACGTGCGCCGCGGTCCGCGGCCCGATCGTGACCGGCCGCGCGCGCCGCGCGAGATCCTCGCCGACTAGGCCGATGAATGCGTCGACCGCGCTCGCGGAGGCGAGGAACACGATCGCGGAGCCTGCTCGATCGTCCGAAGGGGATCCCGCGAGGGCCGCGCGAGCGTCGCTCGCCTCCGCCCCGGAGGCGCGTTCGGTGTGGTACGCGACGACCTCGCGCACGTCGGCGCCCCGCGCCCGCAGCGTTTCCGGCAGCTCGCGCCCGGCACGGTCGGAGCGAGCGAGGAGCGCGACGCCGCGCGGCAACGGCAGCTCGCGCGCCAGCGTCGCGGCATCGGGAGCGCTCGGGGTGAAGTCCGGCTCCAGGCCGGCGCGTCGCGCGGCCGCGTGCGTCGCGGCCCCGACGACCGCGGTGGGCGCGGCGATCGCGTCGCCGGCGAGCGCGGCGGCCACCGCCTCCGCGCCGGCACGGCTCGTCAGCACGAGGCGGTCGCGCGCGCCCAACGAGCGCACCGCGCGACGCAGCGCCGTGGTGTCGGCGAGCGGACGCACCGCCACGCAGGGCAGCTCGATCACGCGCGCACCGACACGCTCGAGCCTCATGCGGAGCGCGGCGTTGTCGGTGGCCGATCGGGTCAGGATCACCGCGGTCCCCTTCAGCTCAGGCACCGACCGCGGCTCCCAGCACGGCGGCCGCCCGCTTCGCGACCTCGAGCGGGTCGCTCCCACGCATGCTGGCGCGCACCACGGCCCCGTCCTCGGCGAGAGCGGCCTCGAGCACGATCTCGGCGCCGTCCGCGTGCCCGTAGGCGCCGAGCGGGATCGCGCAGGTCGCGCCGAGCTCGCGAAGCAGCGCGCGCTCCGCGGTCACCGCCAGGCGCGTCGGCGCGTGGTCGATCCGCGTCAGCCGGCCGCGCACCGGCGCGTCGGCGCGTCGGCACTGGATGGCGAGCGCGCCCTGGCCCGGCGCCGGCGGGCACTGCGCGAGCGAGAGGATCTCGACCTCGCCGATCGCGATGCCGACACGGCGCGGACCGGCGAGCGCGAGGATCGTCGCGTCGTACGCGCCGTCGGACACCTTGCGCATGCGCGTCTCGACGTTCCCGCGGATATCGCGCGGGAGAGAGCCCGGCGCGAGCGCGCGGATGAACGCCGCTCGCCGCGGGCTGGACGTGCCCACGTCAGCGCCGGCCGGCAGCGAAGCGAGACCCCCGCGCTCGCGCGTCACGAGCACGTCGCGCGGATCCTCGCGCTCCGGGATCGCGGCGATCACGAGCGCGTCGTGCTCCTCGGTCGGGAGGTCCTTGAGCGAATGCACCGCGAGGTCGATCTCTCCGCGGAGTAGCGCCTGCTCGATCGCCGAGACGAAGATGCCGTCGCCGAGCTCACTCAGCGGCGCCTCAGTCGCGTCGCCGGCGGTGCGAATCACGACGAGCTCGGCCGACTCGTCGAGCAAGGTGGCGACGATGCGCGCCTGCGCGAGCGCGAGCGGGCTGCCGCGCGTGCCGATGCGAATGGTCACTGATCGGCCGGCAGACGCCGGCCGAGAAAGCCGGAGCCGAAGGCGGAGGTCACCGGCGGATCCCGAACAGCGCGCGTGCCGTTGCGGCGCGCTCCGGCGCCTCCTTGAGGGCGACGGTGGGTTCGTGCAGCAATGCGTTCGTCAGGCCGCTCGCCAGCGATTCGACGACGCGGCGGTCCCGCTGGCTCAGGTGCCCGAGCTTCGCGAGCGCGCGCTCCAGATGCGAGGCCTGGAGCCGCTGGCCGTGCGCACGAAGCGCCTCGATGGTGGCCGCGCTCGAGCGCGACGCGCGCGCGCGCATGAAGCCCGCGGCCTCCGCCGCACATCGCTCCTCGGCGGCGCGCGCCAAGTCCTCGGGAAGCGCCGCGCCCGTCTCGGTCAGGTCGTCGACGCTGCGATACACGAGGCCTCGCAGAGAGCGGTCGGGCTCGCCCACGCTGCGCGGCACGGCGACGTCGATGACCACCAGGCGACGCGATGCGGCGCGTCGCGCGAGCCGGTCGGACGTCAGGACCTCACCCCGGGTGTCCGCGGCCGAGATGACCACGTCGGCCTCGTCGAGCGCGCTCTCGAGCTCGGTCAGCGGGATGACCCGCGCGCCCGAGAACTGCGCGGCTTGCCGCGCCCGCTCGGCGTCGCGGTTCGCGATGATCACGCGGCCGACGCGCGCCGCCAGCGCGCGTGAGGCGAGCTTGCCCACCTCGCCCGCCCCGATGACGAGCGCCGTCGCCGAGGCCGCGTCGGGCAGGAGCGCGACCGCGGCGTCGACCGCGAGCGACCCGACCGAGCGGCGGACGTCGCCCAACGGCGTGGTGGCCCGCAAGTCGCGCGCGACGTGGAGCGCCTGTTGGAAGAGCTCGGCCAGGAGCGGGTCGAGCGTGAAGGACGCCCGAGCGTCGTCGTAGGTACGGCGGACCTGCAGGAGCACCTGGCCCTCGCCGCGGATCGCCGAGTCGAGGCCGCACGCCGCGCGCATGAGGTGGCGCGCCGCGGCCTCGTCGCACTCGGACACGACGCCCTCCGCGTCCGCGCCGAGGCGCTCCGCGATCCACGACGGCGGGTCGGCGCCGGCCGGAGCGGCGCCGTAGCACTCCACCCGGTGGCAGGTCAGAACGGCGACGAGGTCGGGACCGCGCGCGGCGAGCGCGGCGGCGGCGAGCCGTTCGCGTGCGTCGAGCGCCGCATCCCGCTGATGGATACGCAGGCACACCAGGCGGGCCGTGGGCACGGCATCGACGGTAGGGACGCGATCTCGGGGAGCAAGGCGCGCTGGGAGTTTTGCGGACCTTCCGCGGGTTCAGCGCTCCAGCCGCACCTCCCAAAGACCGGGACGCGGCCGTCGCGGAACGGAAGCTTCTAGGCAGGGCGACGAACGGTGCGGTAGCGTCGCTCCAGGTGGATGAACCCCCGGTCGCGCAGGGTGGACCGCCGGCGGCGACCGCTGAGGTATCGCGCCGCGGATTACTGAAGGGCGCGGCGCCGATCGTGGCGTTCATCGCGCTCGACGCGATCGGCGGCCTCGGGATCGCGAACGGCGCGACCCCGCGCGCGACCAAGCTCGCCGACGGGGTGATCTTCCCGGATCCCGCGCTGTGTATCGGCTGCCTGACCTGCGAGGTCATCTGCTCGCTCGTCCATCGCGAGCAGGGACTCGCCGATGTCCCGCGCATCCGCATCTTCAACGATCCCGAGGTGAAGGTCGCTCCGGTGATCCAGGAGGCCTATCCGGACCGCGGGTCGTTCCATCAAGAACCGTGCTTGCAGTGTCCTACGGCCGAGTGCCTCCACGTGTGCCCCGTCGACGCACTCCAGGTCGAGCCACGCACCGGCGCGCGCTATATCCGGGAAGACACGTGCGTGACGTGCGGGCGCTGCGCCGAAGCGTGCCCGTTCCCGACCAGCGAAGAGGGACACGCGACGAACCAGCTCACGTTCGGCCAGCACAGCCGGATCAGCTACGACCCCAAGCTGGATACGTTCGCGAAATGCGATCTCTGCTACTGGCGCGAGGGCGGCCCGGCCTGCGTCGAGCGTTGCCCGGTCAACATCCGCATCCGCCAGGGGATCATCAAGAGCGACCGCATGTGCCTGGACGCCCCGAAGGCGGACATGCAGACGTGGGGCAAGCTGCGGGCGTTCCAGACCTTCGGCGGCAGCCCGGCCAAGGGCAAGGCGTAGCGGGGATCGATGACCGCTGACGTGGCGCCGGCCGCGCCGGTGGCTCAGGGCGGCGGCGCGATCGGCTGGCTTCTCGTGGCGCTCGGCTTGGGGTCGGCGCTGGCTGCCGCCATGGCCATCGTCGCCCAGTCGACGTCAGGCGCGCAGCCGTGGAGCGACGAGCTCTCCGACAACTTCATCTTCGCGAAATCGCTCGCGTTCACGCTCGGTCTCGGCGTCACCGTCGGCGCGCTCCGCGGTCGCTCGCACCGCACGCCGACGACCGCGCCGCGCCGCTTCAGCGTCGGCACCGCGATCGGTCACTGGACGATCGTGCTCGGGGTCCTGCTCGCGCTGCCGACGGGAGCGTGGCAGTACCTCGGCGGAATCCTCGACGTCTCGGCGCCCCTGCCGCTGTACTGGTTCTACCGGGTCCACTACATCGGCGCGACGCTCATCCTCTTCTCCGTCGCGAGCTTCGCGACGTACTGGTGGCTCTCCGGCGATCGCTCGCTCGTCGTGCCGAAGGGCGAGTGGCGCGGCCACCTCCGCGGGCTCGTGGACGAGCTCCCGCGCGCGATCGGCTCGCGTCTCATCGGGCTCTTCAAGGTGGACATGAAGACTCGGCCACCCGATCCGGGCGATTTCGATTTCTACGAGAAGGTCGTCTCGTTCCCGGTGTGGACGTCGGCGGTCGGGCTCATCACCGTAACCGGCCTGATCAAGGCGTCACGCTATGTGGTGCCGGTCCCCGGTGGAGTCCTCTACTGGGCATCGACCCTGCACGTCGCGGCGATGGTGATCATCGGCATCGCGCTACTCGATCATCTCCGCTACAACTTCGGCCACTGGCCGGACGTGGTGGCGATGGTCACCACGAGGATGGGCGGCGGCCACCCGGGGCTGCGCGTCTTCTTCGGCGCGTTCGGGCTTATCTGGGCTCTGGCCAGTCTTCTGGTGGCATTCCTCTTCATCACCAACTCGTTCGTGGCGAAGACGGCCGCGAAAGAGGGCTTGCCCGCGCAGCTCGCGCTCCTGGTCGGCGGCGCGCTCATCGGGACCTTCGCGGCCCTGCTGGCCCGGCAGAGCCTCGGCATGCTGCGGCAGCGATGATGAGCCGCCTCGAATACGTGCGCGCGCTGTACCTCGCGTGCTGTGTCGTGCTGCTCGCGGGCTTCGCGGCGACTGCCACGACGCCGATCCGCCAGCTCACCAACACGTCGGCGGCGAACTTCCGGCCCGCTTGGAGTCCCGATGGCAAGACCATCGCGTTCCAGAGCAACCGCGACGGCCCGTATCACCTCTATGTCATGGACGCCGACGGCGGCAACGTGCGCCAGCTGACCAGCGGCGACGTCGACGACCGCCACCCCGCGTGGAGTCCAGACGGCAGGTCGATCGCGGTGGACTCGGGCAACGACGCGCGCCGCGAGATTTGGAGGATCGACGTCGCCTCGCGGGCGCGGACGCAGATCACCAGGCTCAACGCGGTGACGAGTCTCCCCAGCTGGAGCCCCGACGGCACGCGCATCAGCTTCTACGTCTACCGCTCGGGCGAGATGGACCTCTGGACGATCGGTCCCGATGGCGCCGGTGCCGCGCGCATGACGACGAGCCTCGCCGCCGAGAGCAGGAACCAGTGCACCTTCGCCTGCCATGCGGCGGCATGGTCGCCGGACGGCAGGAAGATCGCGCTCTCCGACGGCGACTCGGCGCGCGTCCTGGTGATGTCCGCGATCGCCGGGAGCGCGACGACGGCGATCTCGCCCGATGACGAGCGGAGCCACTTCCCCGCCTACCTGTCCGACGGACGCATCGCGTACGTGACGGAGCACGTCTCGCTCGAGCAGGCCTACACCGATCTGTGGGCGTTCGACCCCGACCGGAGCGGGCCGCGGAGCGAGATCGTCCGCAACGTCCAGGCGCAGGGCCCCTTCGCGCTAACGCCGGATGCTCAGCAGCTCCTCTTCGCCTCGCCGCGCACCGGCAACTTCGAGATCTACGCCGTCACGCTCGACGAGGCGGGCAAGGCGGCGCTCGCGGCGAAGCTCCAGGCCGGCGTCGCCCAGGCGCTCGGCGGTTCGCCTGGTCAAAGGGACTCGCGGAACGATCTCCTGAGCGGCTCGACCCCGTACGCGCTCGCGCTCGGCCTGATCACGCTGCTCGTCGCGGCATGGGAGGTCGCGAGCCGAGCGAAGAAGCGTCCGCCGGCCGGTCCCTAGGTGAGGTCTTCCTAGGGCTTCGGCTCCTCGCCGCGCCCGAGCAGCAGCTCGCGGCGCGAGACCGGCGCTTTCTTGCGCTCCTGCTCGGCGAGCCACTTGGCCCGCTTCGGTGAGCTCGCCGCAGGATCGACGCCCGGTTCCGGTGCGGGTATTGCCGCGACCTCTCTTTTGATGCTGTCGAGCTCGTCGAGGATCAGCTGCAGCTCGTCGTCGTGGAGCTTGATCACGACTTGGAGCTTCTCCGCGAGATCGCCGACCTCGCGGACGTGGAGCTCCCTGAACGCGCGGATCTGCTGCTCGAGACGGCGAAGGCGGACGCCGAGCTGCTCTTCCGTCATAGCACGTCCGAGCCGCGGTGCACGACGATCCTTGGCTCGCCCACGCCGACGTGCTCGGCATGGAGCGACGTTCCGCCGGCCAGCTGCAGCATGAGCTCGTCCACCGCTGCCTGCGCGCGGTCGCGCGTCGCGGGCACGATCAGCGCACCCGTGCGAAGGGCTTGGGCGCGCTCCACGAGGGACGGGTGGACGACCAGGACCTCGAAGCGCTCGGGGAGTCGCTCGAGCGGTGAGAGATCGACGCGGATACGCAGACCGGCTTTCGCGACCTCGCGCTCGAGTCGATGGAAGACACGAAGCCACGACACCGGAAGCTCGTCCAGGGTGTAGCCGCAGACGATCGTCCGCACCAGGCGCCGCGATCCGCGCGACGCCGTCACGACCGATCTCTCGGGTCGGCTATCTTCCGCCGGAGCGGAACGAGCGGCGCGGGGAGGTGGCCTTGGAGGATCAGGCAGCGCTCGAGATCGCGACGCGCGCCGCCTTCCGCGCCGGCAGGCTGGCCACCGCGCGCTTCGGGCAGCCGGGGTACCTGAAGTGGAAGGGTCACCGCGACGTGGTCTCCGGCTCGACGCTCGAGGTGCAGGACGCCATCGTTTCGATCCTCCAACGGGAGTGCCCCGGTGACGGCATTCTCGTCGAAGAGGGGCCCGAAGACGAGCCGCTGCAGGTCGACGCGGAGCGGCTCTGGATCGTCGACCCCATTTGCGGCAGCCTGAACTTCGTCCACGGCATCCCGTTCTTCGCCGTTTCCATCGCGCTGCGCGTAGCGGGCCAGCTGCGCGTCGGCGTGGTCCACGACCCGATGCGTGACGAGACGTTCGCCGCACGCATCGGCGAGCCGGCCACGCTCAACAACCACCCGATCACGGTGCTCAGCACGGCGCTCGGGCCGGAGTTCTGGGAACAGGCCTACGTCGGGACCGACCTGCCGCACAGCGGCCCCCGACGTGCCGAAGCGATGCGGGTATTCGGGCTGTTCTCCGACGAGGTGCTGGTGCAGAACATCATGGGCTCGCCGGCGCTCGGCCTCTGCTACGTCGCCGCCGGACGGCTTCACGCGTATTGGACGCTCGACGCGAAGCCTTGGGACGTGGCGGCGGCGGTCGTCATCCTCTCTCAGGCGGGTGCGGTCGTCACCGACGCCGACGGCGGCACGTGGCTGCACTCCGACGGCAGCTACATCGCGGCCAATCCGGCCTCGCACACGTGGGCGAGCCGTGCCATGAAGATCGTTCGCGCGCATGAGAAACCTGCCGGCTAGGACGTGCAAAGGGGCGGCGACCCTTCGGCCGCCGCCCCTCATGGGACCGGGTCGGATCCGCGACGCCTGTCAGTTCCCTAGTGCCTGCAGGACCGTCCGCTCGATGAGGCCCTGGGCGAGATCGACCTTGTAGGCGTTCAGGCTCATCGGGCGGCTGACGGTGCGGATCTGCGCGGCAGCCTGCTTGATCGTCGCCTTGATGTCCTTGCCCTTGAGCGCGTCCTCGACGACCTTGGCGCGGTAGGGCACCGGCGCCACGCCGCCGAGCGTGACGCGGCCATCCTTCCAGTTCCCGCCTTCGGTCGTGAACGCGACCGCGACGGACACGAGCGCGAAGTCGTACACCTGCCGGTCCTTCAGCTTGGTCCAAGCCATCTTGGTGCCCTGCGCGGGTGTCGGCACGACGACGTGGGTCATGAACTCGTTCTTGTTCAGGACGTTCTCGCGGAGCACGTCCACCCGGGGACCGGTGAAGTACTCGTCGAACGTGACGGTCCGATCTCCGCCGACACCGGTGACCTTCGCCTGGGCGTTCAGCGCCAGGAGCGCGGTGGCGGTGTCGGACGGGTGCACGATGTAGCAGAGCTCGCCGCCGATGATCGCGTGGTAGCGGTTGTCGCCGGTCACGGCGAAGCAGAAGTCGCCGCCCTTCTTGTAGCAGTTGAAGTCCTCGCCACGGAAGAACCAGCAGCGCGGCCGCTGGTTGATGTTGCCGCCGACGGTCCCGAAATTCCGGATGAGCGGAGAAGCGATGCTAGCCGCGGCCTGCGACAGGAGCGGCAGCTTGTCCTGGATGTCCTTGGAATCGACGAGGTCGGTGACCGTGGTCGCGGCGCCGATGGTGATGTTGCCCCCATCGAGCTTGATGCCGACGAGCTCCTTGATCGTCGTGATGTCGATGACGACCTCGGGCAGGGGCATGCCCTTTCCCTGGACCCAGTCTTTCATCACCCCGCCGATCAGGTCGCTCCCCCCGCCGACCACCTTTACCGCGCGGTTGCCGTGCGTCTTGAGGAGCTCGACGGCTTCTTTGACCGTCGTGGCGTCGTAGAGCTCGTACCCTCTCATGCCTTCTCTCCTCCTAGCTCTGCTTCAGCGCGGTGACGAGCTTCTCGCGGGTCAGAGGCATCTCCGTCATCCAGACGCCGACCGCGTTGTACACGGCGCTGGCGACCACCGGCGCCGCGAGGGCCATCGGCGGCTCGCCGATGCCGTGGGCGCCGAAGACGCCGTAGTCCTTGGGATGCTCGATGATGATGACCTCGGCTAGCGGAGCATCCTTGATGCTGAGCGGCTTGTAGTCGAGCATGTTCGGGTTCAGCGGCAGCCCGGTGGCCTTGTCGATCAGCATCTCCTCGGTGAACACGGCGCCCATGGCCATCACGACGCCGCCCTCGATCTGCTGCTTGACCGCGAACGGGTTGATCGCCTTGCCGAGGTCGTGCGCGGCGATGTACCGCGTGACCTTCACCGTGGCGGTGACGGTGTCGACCTCGACCTCGGCGGCGTGGGCCGCCCAGGCGGTGCGCTCCCACTTCGTGTCCTGCACGTACTCGGCCTTGCCGATGATCGAGCCGACGTGGAAGCCGACGATGTCGCCGAGGGTCGTCTTCGTCGACGGGCTGTTCTTCACGAACACGACGCCGTCCACCAGGTCGACGTCAGCGGCGGTGATGTTGAGCACCTGATTCTTCTTCTTCGCATCGTCGATCATCTTGCGCGCGCCCCAGTCGAGCAGCTGCCGGCGCGCGTCGAGGGCCGCCTCGTACATGCCGCGACCACCTGTGTTGGTCTGCTGGCTGCCCGCGGTGATGCCCGTGTCCGTCGTGAGGTCGGAGTCGACGTAGGTCGTGATCGTGACCTGGCTGAGCGGGACGCCCAGCGCCTCGGACGCGATCATCGCCATCTCGGTCCGCTGGCCGGCTCCGACCTCGTTCGAGGCGGAGTGCAGCTGGACGCTGCCGTCGCCGTTGATGATGACCTGGCCCGTCGCCGGGTTGCCGCCGGCGCCATGGCTGCAGGCGTGTGCGGCGAGCGCGATACCGTGGTAGACGCCGGGGCTCACCTGCTTGGCCTTGGGCGCGTGCCACTTCTGCTGCCAGCCGATTGCGTCCCGGACCGCGGTGATGCAGTCGCGGATGCCGGGATTGCTGAAGGGCTTCTTGCTGTCGGGGTTCCCCACCTCATTGAGGTTCTTGAGGCGGAACTCCACGGGGTCCATGCCGATCGCGTACGCGGCCTTCTCCATCGTCATCTCGAGGGCGAAGGTCCCGTTCGGGTGGCTGACGCAGCGGTAGGGCCCGGACTTGTAGCTGTTCGTCATGACGTCGACAGCCTCGAGGCGCAGGTTCGGGATGACGTAGAGGTCCTGCATGTTGAACCACGAGCCGTTCGCCGCACCCGCGCGCTGCGCGCCAACGTTCGCGATGACCTTGAACTGGCCGAACTGGATCTTGCCGTCCTTGTTCACGCCCATCTTCATCTCGTCACGGAACTCCGGACGGTGCGTGCGCGTGACGAAGTCCTCGTAGCGCGTGTAGTGGTTCTTGATCGGACGGCCCGTCAGCTTCGCGAGGATGGCGGCGTGTACTTCGGAGAGGTCGATGCCGCCGCGGTAGCCGTAATTCGAGCCGACGTACCCGGGCTGGATCGAACGGATCTTGTTCTGCGGGATCTTCAGTGCCTGCGCGAGGCCGGAGCGCACGGCGTGCGCGTATGAGCTCGTGTACGTGATGTTGAGCTTGTCGTTGTCCCAATAAGACAGCGAGTTCGTCAGCTCGAGCGCCAGGTGCTGCTCGTTCGACTTCCTCGCCACGACATCGACGGTCACGTCGGCCCTGGTGTTCGACGGATCGCCGCGCACGAGCGGCGGCGTCGTCGCGATGATCGTGCCCACCTCGTTGCTGGTGAACTGCTTGGCCGTCGTCGACTTCATCGCTTCGATCATGTCGAGCGACGCCGGGAGGATGTCGTACTCCACCGCGATCTGGCGGAGTGCTTCATCGGCGATGTGCTCGCTCTCAGCGGCGACGGCCGCGATGGGCGCCCCGACCTCGAAGACCTCCTGGCTGAAGAGGAAGCGGGTCGGCTGGGCGGCGCCGAGGAACACGTCTGCGTACTCGTTCGGAAGGTTCCCGCGATGGAGGATCTTCACCACACCAGGGAGCTTCTCCGCCTTGGACGTGTCGACGCTCTTGATCCGGGCGTGCGGATAGCGGCTGCGAAGCGTGCGCATGAAGAGCATGCCGGGCATGCGCATGTTCTCCGTGTACTGGCCCTTTGCGGTGACGACGCCCAGGCCGTGCAGGCGCGCGATGTCGGTGCCGATGATCTTGAACGCGGCCGGGAGCGCGGCCTCGGGGGTCGAGCTCGTGCCCGCCCAGCCTGCGCCCGGGAGCTTGTGGCCGTGGACGGCGATGACCGAGGACACCATCTCCGATTGCTCGGCGACGAGCTGCTGCCAGTCGGGGTCCTGCGCGAGCTGGTACCAGTCGGCGTCGCTCAGGGCCGCGGCGTACGCCGGCTCCTGTGCGACACGGACCGCTTCGATACGAGCCATCGTCTTCCCTCCCTATCGCACAGCGTGGCCGAGGCTCGAGAGAAGGTCGCGGACCTTCTGCTCGTCCAGGATCGCCGGATCCCACTTGACGGTGATGGTCCGCTCGCTGCCACTCACGCCGAGGATCCCTGCTTTCGGCTTGAGCTGCTCGGCGAACGGATCGAAGTCCTCGATCGTCGCGAGCGGGCTGACGAACTGGAAGTCCTTGGATACGCCGGTCGCGGCCGGCGCGGTCGCGGTCTTCGGCGCGTCGACGGTCACGGCCTTCGCGAGGTAGGTCACCTTCTCGCCCGCAATGTCGGCCGCAGCGGTCTTGACCGAGGTGAAGATCTTCGAGTACTCACCGCAGCGGCAGATGTTGCCGGAGAGGCCCTCCGCGATCTGCGCGTCGGTCGGCTTCGGGATCGCTTTCAGCAGCGCGACCGTGGACATGATGAAGCCTCGGGTGCAGATGCCGCACTGGAAGCCCCCGTTGAGCCAGAACGAGCGCTGCACAGGGTGCAGGCCCTCCACGCCCGGTCCGGTCGCCAGACCGGCGACGGTGGAGATCACCTGTCCCTTGCCAAGACGGGCGCTGATGACGGTGCAGCCGTTCACCGGCCTTCCATCGACGAGCACGGTGCACGCGCCGCACTGGGCTCGATCGCAGCCGAGGTTCGAGTTGGAGAGGCCGAGCTGGAAGTTCATCGTCTCCCAGAGGCTCTCGCGGTTGTCGACGACCACCTGGTGCTTGACGTTGTCGATCGCGAGCACCACTTCCCGCATCGTGGCCGGCAGCGCGCCCGCCGGGGCGGTCGTCTTGGTCACGGCCGTCTCGGGTGAGAGCGCCTTGTTGACCGCGATGGCACCGCCGCCGAGCACGACCGCGGCACCCGCGCCGGCGCCGGCGCCGAGAAGGAACGTCCGCCGCGTCAGGCCGAACTTCGCGCGTTCGACGAGGGATCCCTTATCACCGCTGGGAACTGGATCGGACTGCGGAGCTCCTGACTCGTCGCCCATTGCAAGCACCCCCCGACCGCGATTGGGAAGCCGCCAGTCAGGCTAGCTACCTGCGATGCCCACAACAAGGGTCGACCGTCCCATGGGCTGGGACGAACACCGCGTCCGCCTGCGGTTAAGGAGCGCTCAGGCCGATGTCGGAGGTGGCGGTGTAGCCGTCGCTCGCGGTCATGGCGGTCGCTATCCCGTCAGGGTGGCGACGAGATCGACGGACAGCCGGATCTCGTCGACCACGCTGAGGACGCTGAAGGATGTCGGTGGCGTCATCCCGAAGTCCGCGAACTTCCAGGTCGGGTTCGCCGTCGCGGTCGCCGTCAGGTCGGCGCCGGCCCGCTTGGCCTGCACGTCGAACGTGACGTCCTTGGTAACGCCGTGGATCGTCATCCTGCCGGCAAGCGTCGCCTTGAAGTCACCGCTCGCGGGCAGCGGGAGCGGAAGTCCGGTCAGCTTGGTGAGCGCGAGCTCGGCCTTCGGGAACTGCCTCGTCTGCAGCGTGCCCTGCTTGATGAAGTCGTCGCGCTGGCGCTGATCGCTCGTGAGCGTCGTCAGATCGAAGGTGATCTTCGAGTCCGTCGAGAACGTTCCGTCGTCCTTCAGGAGGAACGATCCGGTCGCGCCCGTCGCGACGAGCACCGCGTCGGACGGCGCGCTCACCCGCGCCAGCTGCTCGCGCACGCGGACGGTCGCCTTCGACTTCTCGCTGACGATCCAGCTTCCGGCCGCGACCGGCGCGGCGGTCGCCGTTGCTATCGGTGTCGCGCTGGCGGGCGTGGGCACGGGCGTCTCGCTCGGCCCCGGGAACGCCGCGCCGCCGCACGCGGCGGTGAGGATCGCGACCGCGAAGCCCGCGGCGACGCCCGTCGATGAACGTGCGATCACGATCCACCCCTCGTCCTGAAATGAGGCCGCTCTCACACGTACCCGCCGGGGACGCCGTTTGGTTCACGCCGGGGACATGAGGATCCGCTGACCGTCTACCGGCGCAGCACCCGCCAAGCGAGCGGCAAGGCGGCCGCCGCGAGCGCGATCTTGAAGAGGTCGCCGGCGATGAACGGCTGCAGCCCGAGCGGGATCGCCTTGTCGATGCCGACGAACTTCGCGAGCCACGGCAGGCCGAACACGTAGATCGCGAGGTCGCCGAGGACCATCGCCACGATCGTCGTCACGACGTTGCGATCGAACCCGCGCTCAGCGAGCGCGCCGACGATGGCCGCGGCCGCTACGAAGCCCACGAGATACCCCGCGGTCGGACCGGCGATCACCGGGATCCCCGTTGTGCCCGGCGTCCACGCGGACGTCCCCCCGGCGAACACCGGCAGCCCGGCGAGACCCTCGAGCAGGTACGCGATCACCGCGGCCGCGCCCAGGCGCGCGCCGAGCGCCGCTCCGACGACGAGGACGGCGAACGTCTGACCGGTGACCGGCACGGGGCTGAACGGCAGGTCGATCCGCAGCTGCGCGGCGAGCGCGATGAGCGCGCTGCCTGCGATGACGGCGACGACGGCCGCCGGCCGCGTCGGGTTGACCGCCTGCCACGCGAGCGTCCGGCTGCTGATCACGGCGTGGATGTTCTCATGCCCGCTCGCCGCCCTCTTTCAGCTCCCGTAGCCGATGGGCAGAAGGACATCGCCGCGGACGGTCAGGTAGTAAACCTGCCAGCTGTAGTAGCCGCGGTACAACGCCGGCTCCGCGCGCATGAGCTCGGCGTAGCTCGTCACCGCCTGGACGTACAGATCCGAATGGTTGTAGCGGAAGAGCGCGTTGGGCATATCGGTCTGCCCTCGGTTGGCCTTCAGGTAGCGCGCCGCAGCGCGGATCGAGTCGCGATCGGAGTTGATGTCGCCGTCGCCGTACGCCGCCCACGTCGCGGGCATGAACTGCATCGGGCCGAGCGCGCCGGAGGTCGAGGGCCCCCGGATGCGGCCCATGCGCGTCTCCACCAGGTTGATCGACGCCAGGTACGGCCACGGGATCCCGAATTCCGCTTCGGCGTCCTTATATATGCGGAGCAGATCGTCGGCGGGCGCGGGGTTGAGGATGCGCCACGGCGGCAGGTCGGTCCGCGGGGCCGTCAGCGTGCGAAGAGCGACGCCCGCGTCGTAGTTGGCCTGCGCGGCGGCGCGGAGCTCGGCGGGAAGCACGCCGATCACCGCCGCGGCCCACTCGCGCCGGACCACGAGCTTCCGGTAGACGAGCTGCTGCAGGTGCCCCATCCACGCGACGTCTTCGGCGCTCGTGCTCGGGTCGCGCAGCGCGAGCTCGGCCAGCTTGAGCTGTTCGCCGAGCGCGCCCGGCTCATCGGCGACGACCGGCGGATCGGGCCGGGGCGACGGCTTCGGCGTCGGGCTCGGCGACGGCGTCGGGCTGGGTGTCGGCTCCGGTGTCGGCGATGCGGTGGCCGCCACGGTTGGTGGCGCCGTCGGCGTGGCGAACGCGGATGGCTCGCGACCCGCGAGCGTGCATGCCTGGACGACCAGAGCCGCCGCGCCGATGAGGACCCACCGCGACGCGGCGACGCGGATCACGCGGCGATCCTGGCCTTCCGCAGGCGCAGCGAGTTCGTGACCACGGTGACCGACGACAGCGCCATCGCGCCCGCGGCGAGCGTGGGCGCGAGCAGCCAGCCGGTGAACGGATAGAACACGCCCGCGGCCAGCGGGATCAGGAGGACGTTGTAGGCGAAGGCCCAGAAGAGGTTCTGCCAGATCGTGCGCACGGTGCGGCGCGAGAGCGCGATCGCGCGCGGCGCCGCGCGAAGATCGCCGCCGATGATGACGATGTCGCCGGCCTCGATGGCCACGTCCGTGCCCGACCCGATCGCGATCCCGAGGTCGGCCTGCGCGAGCGCCGGCGCGTCGTTGATGCCGTCTCCCACCATCGCGACGGCCCTGCGCTCCGCCTGCAGCCGGCGCACGTGCTCGGCCTTCTCTCCGGGCAGGACCTGCGCGAAGACGCGGTCGATCCCGGCGTGGCGCGCGATGGCCGCGGCCGTCCGCTCGTTGTCGCCGGTGAGCATCACGACCTCGAGGCCGAGCCGATGCAGCGCCGCGACCGCGTCGCGCGCGCTCGGTCGGATCACATCGGCGATGGCGATGACGCCGACGGGGCGGCCGTCGAGCGTCACGTGCACGGTCGTCTTGCCCTGCGCGGCCAGGTCGTCGCCCGTGCGATTCGCGCCCGCGTGTCGCGCGCTCCCGACGCGGACCTCGTGGCCATCGATGATCGCCAGGACGCCGGCTCCGGCCGTCGACTCGAAGCGCGAGGGTTCTCGCACCGTCGCGCCGCGCGACCGCGCCGCCTCGACGATCGCGCCGGCGAGCGGATGCTCGCTCTGGCTCTCGGCACTCGCGGCGATCTCGAGCAGCCGCGTCTCGTCCATGCCGTCGAGAGCGATCACGTCCGTCACCGTCGGCTTGCCCTCGGTGAGCGTGCCGGTCTTGTCGACGACCACGACGCGGACCTTGCCCGCGCGCTCGAGCGCCTCGGCGCTCTTGATGAGGATCCCCTGCTCCGCGCCGCGGCCCGTGCCGACCATGATCGCCGTCGGTGTCGCGAGTCCCATCGCGCACGGGCAGGCGATGATGAGCACCGCGATGAACGCCGTGATCGCGTACGTCGCGCGGGGCTCCGGCCCGAGCACGAGCCACGCGACCGCGGTCAGCGCGGCGACCGCGAAGACCGCGGGCACGAAGTACGAGGCCACCGTATCAGCCAGGCGTTGGATCGGCGCCTTCGAGGCCTGGGCGTCCTCGACCAGGCGGACGATCTGCGCGAGCACGGTCTCGTCCCCGACGCGCGTGGCGCGGAAGCGGAGGGCCCCGGTCGTGTTCAGCGTGCCGCCGATCACCTCGGCGCCCGCGCTCTTTTCGACCGGGATGCTCTCGCCGGTGATCATCGATTCGTTCACCGAGCTGGACCCCGCAACCACCATGCCGTCCACCGGGATCTTCTCGCCGGGCCGGACGATCACCACGTCTCCGACCTTGACGTCGGCGATCGGGACCTCGACCTCCTCACCGCCCGGGCGGCGGACCCGCGCGGTCTTCGCGCCGAGCCGCGCCAGCTTCTTGATCGCGTCCGAGGTGTGTGCGCGCGCCCGCGCTTCGAGGTACCGGCCGAGGAGCACGAGCGCGATGATCACCGCGGACGTCTCGTAGTACAGGAACATGTGCGGTTCGAGGCGCGCCGCGAAGAAGAACCCGCCGAAGAACGTCGCCATCACCGAGATCGCGTACGCCGCCGTCGTGCCCACCACGACGAGCGTGCTCATGTTCATCTGGCGATGGCGCGCGCCCGCGATCGCGGCGCGATAGAACGGCCACCCGCCGTAGAGCTGGACCGGCGTCGCGAGCGCGAACAGCGCGTACGCGCGCCAATCGGCGTGCTCGAGCCCCGCGACGAAGTGCGCGGCCATGGACAGGACCATGGCGGCGCTACCGAGGACGAGCGACACGACCAGGCGTCGCCGCGTGCTCGCGAGCTCGGCCAGGCGCTCCGCGCGCTCGCGGTCCTCGTCGCCCTTGACCCGCTCGCGCGCGCCGTATCCGACGGCTCGCACAGCCTTCATCAGATCGGCGGGCGCGACCTCTGCCGACAGCCGCACCTTCGCCGTCTCGGTGGCGAGGTTGACGCTCGCGTCGGAAACGCCGGGGACCTTGCCGAGCGCCGTCTCGACGGTGCGCACGCAGCTCGCGCAGGTCATGCCCTGGATCGCGAGCGTCAGCTCTTCAGCCACGCGTCGACCTTGGGGATGTAGCGCTTGGGGTCCTTGGCGAACGCCGCCTGGCACCCGGCTCCGCAGAAGCCGTACTCGCGTTCGCCCAGCTCGAGCGTGAGCCCGGCGTCACGCGCCTCGTCGAGGTCCACGATCATGTCGCAGATCGGGTCGATGATCTTGCCGCCTGCCATCTGATTCTCCCTTGTCTTTCGCTAGCGCCGTGCGAGCTCGAGGACGTCGGCCAGCTCGGTGAGGACCTCGTCCTTGCGCCCTTCCTTGAAGGCGGTCGGAACGCAGCTCGCGAGGTGGCCGCGCAGCAGCTCGGACTCGAAGCGTTTCAGCGCGCGATCGACCGCGTAGGTCTGCTTCAACACGTTGATGCAGTAGGTGTCGTCCTGGACCATCTTGCGAATGCCCTTCACGTGGCCCTCGATCGAGGCCAGCCGGGCGTCGAGCTCCTTCTTGTCCTGCATGCATCCCCTCCCCGGCGCGCGCGATCCGCGCCGCTCTCGCTTCCAATGATACCCCTCCCCATGGGGGGTGGGTGGGACCCAAAAAAGGGTGTAGACTGAGCGCGCAAGTACATTCGGGGTCCGTGAGAGATTTGGCCCGGAAGCGTTTGCTTCCGGGCTCTTTTTTTGGCGATCGCCCACGAGAAGGATTACACCGCGTGATCGCATTCCATCCCGAGCTCGACCGAGCCGTAAAGGCACTCGGCTGGTCCGAGCTCACCGCCATCCAGACCCGCGTCATCCCGCTGCTGCGCTCGGGTCGCGACGTGATCGCCCAGGCGCAGACCGGCACCGGAAAGACCGGTGCCTTCGCGCTCCCGCTGCTCGAGCGGGTCGAGGGACCGAATCACCGGCCGTTCGTCCTCGTCGTCGTGCCGACTCGCGAGCTCGCCATACAGGTCGCGCGCGACTTCGAAGCGCTCGGCAGGTATCGGAAGGTCCGCGTCGTCGCGCTCTACGGCGGGAACGGCTACGGCGCACAGGAGCGCTCGCTGCGTTTCGCGCCGCACGTCGTCGTCGGCACGCCGGGCCGGCTGCTCGACCTCGTGCAGCGCCGCACGCTCGACCTCGGCGGCATCAAGGTGCTCGTGCTCGACGAGGCGGACCGCCTCCTCGACCTCGGCTTCATTACCGACGTTCGCCGGATCGCGGGACTGCTCCCGAAGGGGCGCCAGACCGCGCTCTTCTCCGCGACGGTCACACCCGAGGTCGACGCGGTCGCGCGCGGGCTCACGGTGGACGCGGTGAAGGTCTCGGTGAAGCCGGAGGAGCCCACCATCGACACCATCGATCAGGCCTTCGTCGAGGTCCTTCACGCGGACAAGCTCCGCGCGCTTCGTGAGGTCCTGGGACGCAAAGAGGCGATCCGCGTGCTCGTCTTCCGCCGCACGAAGCGTGGCGTCGACAAGCTCGCGAGGGATCTCGTGCGCCTCGGACATGACGCGGGCGCGCTCCACGGCGACATCCCGCAGCGTGCGCGCGAGCGTGTGCTCGAGGGCTTCCGACGTGGCACCGTCAAGACGCTCGTCGCGACGAACCTCGCGGCGCGCGGCATCCACGTCGAGGGCATCGACCACGTCGTCAACTTCGATCTGCCGGAGGACCCGGAGACGTACGTGCATCGCGTCGGCCGGACCGGGCGCGCGGGCGAGCGCGGCAAGGCGGTGACGTTCGTGACGGAGACCCAGCGGGCCGACTTCCTGGCGCTCAAGCGCAAGGCACGCGTACCGTTCCGTCAGGAGCGTCTGGCGCTGTACTCCTAGCGGAGCACCATCGCGCGGCGAGAAGGAGGGATCATGCGAACAGGTGGATTCCCGTGCCGGCTGATCGGGTGCGTGCGTGCGTTCCCGGTGCTCGACCAGAAGTCGATGCCCGCTCTGCTCGCGGCGAGCGCGCTACGTACCGAACACGAGCTCGCCGTCCATGACTACCACCACGTGAAGCTCGCGGACGACCGGCCCTTCACCCCGTTCCAGCGACCGCGACCCAAGCCGGCGGGGACCGCCTAACCCTTACGCCGTTTCGAGGAAGAGGTCGTCCGGGTAGCAGTAACGCCAGTGCTCGCCCTTTTCGAACGATCGGATGACCGGGTGCGTCGTGGCGCGGAAGTGCTTGGTCGCGTGACGGTTCTTGGATTGGTCGCAGCAGCCGACGTGGCCGCACGTCAGACAGAGCCGCAGGTGGACCCACGCCTCACCGCTGGCCAGACATTCCTCACAGCCGGCGGGCGTGTTGGCGGTGTGCTCGCGGGCGGCCTTGAGGTGCGCGCACTGCGCGGGAGATGCCGTCATGTCCTGACAATACGTCCCGGCTGCGGCTTGAAGGAGTGGACGAACGGGCCCACGTGGCACGATGGGGCCCATCGACACGGTTCGCGTCGACGTGTGGCTGTGGTCCGTTCGGCTCTATAAGACCCGTTCGACGGCGACGGCCGCGTGTCGCGGCGGCCGCGTCAGGGTGAACCGCGCACCGGCGAAGGCCTCGACGCAGGTGAAGGTGGGCGACCGTGTCGAGACGTTCGCCGAGCGAGAGCGCATCCTCGAGGTCGTGACCGTCATCGACAAGCGGGTCGGTGCCGCGGTCGCGGCGACGTGTCTGGTCGACCACAGCCCGCCGGCTCCGGCCGTCAGGCGGCAGCCACCCGTGTTCGTTCGCGTACCCGGCAGCGGACGACCGACCAAGCGCGAGCGCCGCGAGCTCGACCGGCTGAGGCGCCCGGACCTCGACGACGACGGCGAGTGAGCGAGGGCACGACGCCGATCACGGTCGAGATACGATCACGATCATGAAAGCCATCAACCAGCTCACACCGGAAGAGACCCGCGTCATCGTGAACAAGGGGACCGAGTACCCCTTCACCGGCGAGTACGACGACTTCTTCGCCGAGGGCACGTACACCTGTCGAAGGTGCGACGCGCCGCTCTACGTGTCGGATGCGAAGTTCAACTCCGGCTGCGGCTGGCCATCCTTCGACCAGGAGATCGAGGGCGCGGTCCGCCGGCTACCGGATCCCGACGGCCAGCGTGTCGAGATCGAGTGCGCAGCCTGCGGAGGCCACCTGGGTCACGTGTTCACCGGTGAGCGCTTGACGGCGAAGAACACCCGCCACTGCGTGAATTCGATCTCGCTCAAGTTCGTCCCCAAGACCTAGATCCGGTCAGACGGGGGTGAGATCCTCCGAGCGCTTGCGGCGCCGCCCGCGCACAGTCGGCTGAGAGAACGGGCTCGCACTCGGCTGCACCGGAATGACGTGACGGTATCCGTGCACTTCGAGCTCGTGCGCGTCGCGACGGCTCGCCGCCTCACGGAGCGACTCCATCGAGTCCTGGCGCGGCACCGCATAGACGGCCTCGCAGTCGTGGGTCGCGCGACAAGGTAGTCCGGATGTCCTCATGCCAGTGAAACGCGGAAGAGGCCTGATCTGTTCCGGGATCCGTATTCTCCGGCAGCCAGGTGCCATCGGCCTGACGCCTGGATCGGAGCAGATCGTTACGCGGCGATGCCTTCGCGCGTCAGGACGAGCATCTGCCAGATCAGACCTTTCCGCCGATCGACGAGGCGCAGACCCTCGCGCTCCGCGGCGCCGACCACGGCGCGTGTCGGGTGAACGAAGACGCGGAACTTCGAGCCGCGAAGCAGCGGCCACAGGTTCACCAGCGCAACCGGCAGGCCCATCCACCAGCGGTCGACGGGGAACGTGAGGACCAGCATCGATCCGGCGTGGCGCGCCGCCGCGGTCACGAGCTCGTCGACGTGCGGATAGCAGCAGACGACGCGCTGCAGGATGACGGCATCGGCCGCTCCGACAGTCGGAGCCTCTGCCACGAAGTCCGCGAGGCGCCGCTCGACGCGGCCCTCGACGCCCGCCTCCGCGATCAAAGCGGCCGCCGTGGGCTCGTAGCCGGGCGACAACTCCACGTTCGTCGCGCGCGAGGCGCCGGCGCGCAGGAGCTCGAGCTGTATCGCGCCGATGCCGCCACCGATCTCGAGCACCGTGAACGCATGTGGCAGGAGTCGCCGGACGGCCTCGACGATGCGGCGGGATTCGGCATCGAGACCGCTTCGCCGGTATGCGCGGGCGTCCGATGCCGCCTGACGAGCGTTGAAGAGCAGATCGAAGTCACCGGGCGTGCAGCAATCCGGCACGATCGCGAGTCTGATGGCGGACCGTGCTCAGTGCAACGGCGATCCCCTACGGCTACGGGCCAAAGGCCGGTGTAGGGTCTGAACGATCTAGCCAAGGGGATCCGCCCGCTGAAAGGACGACCGCCACCATGCCGATGATCGACGTGTACGCCACCGCCGGGACCTTCCGTGACTCGCACGGGCTCGCGCAACAGCTCGCGACGACGCTGATGACGATCGAACAGGTACCGAACATTCCGATGTTCCGAAAGAACACTGCCGCGTTCGTGCATGAGCTGCCGCCCGATGCACTCTCGAATGTGGATGGCGACACCAACTACGTGCGCGTGCAGGTCCTCACGAATGCCGGCGCGCTCGATCGCGCGAAGCAGCTCGCCGTCGTCGAGCAGCTCACCGGGCTGATCGCCGCCGCTGCAGGCGACCCGAGCTTGAAAGAGCGCACATGGGTCTTGCTCACGCAGTCGTACGACGGCGGGTGGGGTCTAGCCGGTCACGCGAACACGAACGATGAGCTTGTCGCACTTGCGCGGGCTCAGATCGCCCAGTTGAAGGAGCGAGAGGGCGCGCGCTGAGAACATCGATGTGCTCGTTCGAGGGACTCACATTCGCGTGCTGATCCACTTCGCGACGTAGTCCATCAGCGCCTTGTTCGTGTCGCCGAACTGCCCCGGCGTCTTCTCGCATGGCTTGCACGGCGAGAAGACGTGTGTCGCGCCTTCGATGTACGCGAGCGTCTTGTCCGTGCTGGGCGATCCCGTCCAGGCGAGCTCCGTCGTCACGAGCCAGTAATGGGCCGTCATCGACAGCGCGAGCAGCGGTGATCTGATGCCGGCGACATTCGCGACCAACGAGGTGTTGCTTGACTCCCAGTCGACGCCCGAGATGGAGTCCGCGGTGATCTGGAAGTTGTCGGTCCTGATCGCGAACGTGCTCAGGAATGAGCGCACGGTCGCGTTGCGTGCCTGCGTGAAGAGCGGATCTGTCTTGGAGCTGTCGGTGACGCTCCCGGACGAGGAGATGCCCACGGGCCGCACGCTCGGGACGATGTCCTCCTTCTGTCCGGTCGCGGTCACGAGCGTGTGGGGCCTCTGCGTGTGCGCGATGAGCTCGGTGTCGTAGACCCACAAGCGCGCGTTCGCGCGGTTCACCACGAACGGCTCGTCGTCCGGAAACCATCCCTTCCCCGCTTTGATCGCATCCATACGCGATTGCGCGACCTTGACGAGCTCGTTGTAGCGCGCGCCCTGCGCGGCGTGGAAGCGCTTCACGAAGTCGGCGCTGTACTTCGGGTCCTTCAGGTCGTAGCCATTCGCCTTTGAGAACATGTCCAGGCTCGGGTCGATCTTCGACGGATCGATCCGGCCGAACTGGTCGTCGTTGACCACGGCGGGGTCTGTCGCCGTCAGACCGCTGTACGCCAGGCCGGGGATCGGGTCGATGAGGATGACGCCGTCGGCCTTGGGCAGGTCAGCGAGCGCGTTAGGACACGGCATGATCCGACGCGGATCCTGGCAGACCTTCACGCCGTTCTCAGCGACGTTCTGGTAGTAGGACATCAGCGCGCCGCCGCCGCTGTGCCCGAAGAGGAACACCTTCTTGATGTCGGACTGCGTTCGGAGGTACGCGACCGCCGTCTTCATGTCGAGCATGAGGTCGTCCCAGATGATGCTGGCCTGCTGGTTCAGGAACCGCCCGTTGGCGCAGAGCATCTGGAAGCCGCGGCTCGCGAGCTCCCCGCAGCTCGAAGCGTTCGTGAAGTCCGCTGACTCGTGCATCGCCACGATCGCGACCGGCTTGCGGTCCGCGGACGAGGCCGGCCGCCAGAGCACGGCGTGCACCGTCGGGCTGAGCCAGAGCGGGATCTTCTCGACCGCGATCCCACCCGCCCCGTTCGCCGCCGACGATGGCGACGGTGCCGCGACCGCCGTGGACAACGCGGCCGATGGGCCCGGGGTCGGCGACGCGGCGGACGGCGTCGGCGTCGGCGTCGAACACGCCGTGACGACCAGCAGAAGGGCAACGAACGCAATGGCCCGGAAAGGCCGCTTCTCCATCCCTACTCTCCTCTGCGGTGAGGTCTCACTCGGCATAGTGGGATGTCGGTCAAGAGGGGACCGGAGAACCTTCGATGCGCGGAGAGGGAAGCCGCAAAGACGAAGTAGTCGAGTCTCGAAGCGGAATCGACAGCGCCCCGGCCTGACGGCGTAGCGTTTCAGCGTGAGCCGCGAGGCTGAAGATCTGAACCGACGCCTCCTGCGCGCGCGCGATGCCATGGATCGCGCCTACGCCGAACCGCTTGACGTCGTGACCGTGGCAGCTATCGCGCACGTTTCCCCGGCCCATTTCATCCGGACCTTCCGCACCGTCTTCGGCGAGACGCCGCACCGCTACCTGCAGCGACGACGGGTCGAGCGCTCCATGTTCCTCCTGCGGGAAACAGACCGCACCGTCACCGACATTTGCCTGGACGTCGGTTTCACCAGCCTGGGGACGTTCAGCCGCACCTTCCGTGACGTCGTTGGCGAGACGCCCTCCGGCTACCGCATGGGGCATGGGCCGATCGTTGCGCCCCACTGCGTCCAGCTGGCGGCAATGCGGCCACGCGTGGCGGCCGGAGAAGTGATTGGATCGAGCAGTTTTGGAGAAGCCGTTGGGGCCAGCGCGCCCTAAGTTGGAAGAGTCTTCCGCATCGCAGACGCATCGACAGGGAACAGAAGGAGTCGGAGATGATCACCAAGCTCAATGTCGCCTCGATCTACGTCCTCGACAAGGAACAGGCGCTCGACTTCTACGTCAACAAGCTGGGGCTCGAGAAGGGCAACGACGTCCGGCAGGGGGATTACCGGTGGCTGACGGTCCGCGTCCCCGGCGAGCCGGGGACCGAGGTTTCGCTGGAGCAGCCCGGCGCGCCGCTGCACGACGAAGCCACCGCGGCGCAGCTCCGCGAGCTCATCACCAAAGGAGCGCTGGGCGGCCTGGTGTTCATCACCGACGATGCACGCGGCTTCTACGAGACGCTCAAGGCGCGCGGCGTTACAGACTTCATCCAGGAACCCACCGAGCACTTCTACGGCACGGACATGAGCGTTCGCGATCCATTCGGCAACGCGATCCGGATCCTCCAGCAGGGAAAGATTGCCGAGAAGGCCACGGCTTGACGACGTGCGTCACGGCGCGCGTGAGCACGCTCAGGCATTCTCTTTGGAGACCTCAAGCATCAGGGCCCATGCGTTACTGACCGCGTTCACGATCACCAGGAGCAGGGTCGCGGCAAACGCGGCCATCGCCCAGTCGACGTCGCTGATCATCAGCACTCCTTCGATGGCGACAATCAGCGGCGTTTCGATGTAGATCACAACCCGGAGCCGGCGCGCTGCATCCCACCCGCCTGGCAGGCGCATCGAGCTGATGCTCAGTGCGGTGGCGACGACGGTCAGGAGGATCCCGAAGGCGATGAGCTTGAGCCCGAAGTCCCGCATCGACTGAGGGAAAAGCCCGAGCCCGCAGAGCAGGACGATGCAAACGAGCGCGATCAGCGTCGCTCGAGCGCGGGCGCGATGGATCGGGATCGAGGAGATCTCCCGGAGATGAATCGACATCGCCACGAACACAAGTCCGGTCAACGCGGCCGCGGCACCCCCGACCATCACGAGAAACTCGTGCCACACCGCGAGTTCCGGCATCGGCTCGCAGCGTACTTGACTGTCCGCGTCCGCCGTCCCGACTCATCCCGCCTCGTCCCGGTTCATATCGCTGTGTTCCCAAGGATGATCAATGCGACGAAGGCGAGGCACAACACGCCGAGGATGCCGTGCAACCTGCGGAGCTTGGTCACCTGATCAGGACGTTGGGGTCAGATTCACAGCAATCCCGCTGCATGGCCGATGCCTTTTCCTGCATGAATGGCTGACGTCGGAAGCGGGAGTAAAGAATCCAGGGCCGCCGCGGCATTTACTTGTATAGGTGGACGACGCCCGCGACTGGGAAGTGCTCTACAGGAACGCCGTGCCCCGGGTGTACCCGGCGCTGCTGGCGACGCTGCGCGACCCGGAGCTCGCGGAGGACGCGCTGCACGAGGCGTTCGCCGAGGGCCTCAAGCGTCCGCCTGCGACAAGCGAGAACCTCGCCGGTTGGCTGTTCCGCGTCGCGCTGCGGCGGGCGAGGCGCCGGCGCTGGGGGTTTATCTCCCTCCGCGGACAGGAGAAACGGGCAGCCGCGGATGAGATCGGCGCGTTGCTCGATCGGATGGAGGCAGGACGTTTGTTGGCGCTCCTCACCGAGCGTCAGCGGGCGCTCGTGGTCGCGCATTACTACCTCGGTCTCACCCAGGCGGAAACGGCAAACCTCTTCGGCGTTCGCCCGGGAACGGTGAGCGCCACGATCGCGAAAGCTCTGAGTCGCATGCGAAAGGGGGCCGCCCATGCCTGACGACGACACGATCGGCCGGATCATTCGCAGGGACCTCGACCGGCTGCCGATGCTGCCGGCCGATCGCTGGGTGCCGCGCGCCCAACCCGGGCGCGGACGGCTGCCTGCCCTCGGTGCGCGCTTCGGGCGCGGCGCACTCGCCGTAGGCGCCGCCGCATTCCTCATCGTCGGCGCACTCGCCGTCGGCTCGACCCTTCGCGCGCTGCGCGCATCGCCAGTCGCCTCGGACTCTCAAGCGGCCAGAATGCAGCCGCTTGGCATCTGCGCCGCGTCGCAGGACCGGGTGCTCGGCTTGTCCGGCATCGTCACGCGCCTCGATCGCATTGCGGTCAAACGGATGACGGTCCAGGACCTCGATGCTGGCCGCACTGCCGGAGGCATTCCGCCCAGCCAGTCTTCAAACGCGCTTGCGAGCAGCACGGTGCTCTGCGTGGTCGCGGTCTCGGGAGAGATCCGGCAATCGTTCGGGCTCTTGGACACGGGACCGTCCAGGTGGGCTGTGTTCGTATCCGTCGCCGGCGGCGACGAGCCGACGATCAGCTCGTCGATGGGCAACGACGCGGACTGGCCTTCGTACTTCGATGCGCTGCCAGACCGACAGGGCAGTCCCTACCCCGGAACCGTCCTAGAGGTGCTCGGGTCGGATGAGCTGAAGGTTCGCCTCGAGAGCGCTGCGCTCTCCGCCGAGTTCGGCAATCCGGTGCTGGTGAAGGCGAACAAGTACACGCTGATCCAACCCGGCTCGTCGACCGTGGCTGCGACTGGCGTGCAGCCCGGCGACCGCGTCTCCATCTTCTTTGAGCGCGAGGGTCGCAACCCGAGTGACGGGGCGTATCCGCTTTCGAACTTCCGACTCACGGACGCTGCGACGATCCAGCCGCCGGCTTTCGACCTTATTGCGCGCGGGAACGCGAACCTCCAACGGATCAGCGATCTCGCGCTCAGCGATACATCGGCTCAGCATGTGTGGGCCATCGTCGGCGACGCGGCCGGACCGCCCCGACTCGTGCACAGCGACGATGGCGGCAGGACATGGCCGAAGCTGCCCTGGCCGGGCCGGGGCATGGGCCCAGGCCACGTTGCGGCGGCCGGGTCGACCGTGCTCGTCGCCGACCTCGGGTCGGATACCGCGAGCAATGGGACCAGCGCGACCGGAGGCCTGTATCTGTCAAAGGACAGCGGTTCAACCTGGAAGCAGGTGTCGAGCGAGGCGGTCCGACGGGTCATTGCCGTGCCGTTCCAGGGCGGCACGCTGTTCCTTGCCGAGCACTTCTGGATATCTCGAGGCGCAGCGACTGGTCCGAGCCGCATCTTCGCGTCGATCGATGGTGAGACATGGCGCCAAGTCGGTGAAGTGCCGGGGCCGGCCGCATTCGGTGCTTGGGACGTGCCCCTCGTGTCGTTCGAGAAGAACGTCCCAGGCGATGGGCTCTTCCGGATCGAGGGCTCCGACCTCGCCTCACTCCGGCTCGTCGTGGTTCCGGGGTCGACGCGGAGCCAAGGTTTCCTACGCGGAAACGGGAACGACCTGTGGAGCTTCAACCCCGGCAACATCCTCGATCCGCGGTTGAGCGTTGATGGTGGCCGGACGTGGCGCGTTGCTTCGACCGGACTCATTGGTCGCATCGCCGGTCTGTTCCGCGCGAACGGCGCCATCTACGCGCTCGGCGATGCCGCATATCAGTGGGACGGCAGTCAGTGGCGAGCAGTGAGCATCTTGATCGGCAAGGCCGGCTCGGTTTTCCAGCTCGGCGACCACGTGTTCGTGCAGGATCTGCCCGGCGACCTCTGGCGCATGAGGCCTAGCAGCGGTTCACTCTCGGAGTTCCCGATCTGTCCACTCGGGCAGTCACCTCTCCTAGATGTCATTCAGACGCCTGCACTAGGAGATCAGGCCGGCACCGGAGCCGCCAGTGCCGAAGCCGCTTTCAAGAAGGCGTATCCCGGGGTCACGGACTACAAAATGTATGAGTTCGGAACGACGCGTCCGTACGTCGAGAAGTCCGCTGGACCAGAGCAAACATCTAGCGGGCCGGTTTGGATCGTCGGTAACGGCCGCACATTCATCTCGCTCTACATCGGTTCGCCCGGTCAGAGCAGCTGGTTCGCGCATCCGGCGACCTTCCTTGGCTGCAGGACGTCACAGGATCTGCGCCCGAGCTCTCCGACGTCCAGCCCTCACCCGGATGGAACCAGGGGTTAAGTAGGCGATGGTCATGATTAGCTGAATGCGTGCCCAGACGCGAGCGGCGGCAATTGTTCTGGCCGTCCTCTTGGTGGTCGTCGGCGGCGCGCTCGTACTCGGTAGCCGGCCTCAGCCCCCCACGACCGTGCAACCGCCTTTGTCCGCCCAACCCTCCGCCAGTGCCACCCTCACGCCGAGCATCGCGCCCAGCGCCGCTTCAGCCGTCAAGCCGGACTCCCAGCACGGAGTCATCGTCGCCACCGGCAACATGCGAACAGAAGATGACCCGCGCGGTCTCCAGCAACCGTCACTGTTCATGCTCACGCCGACCTCGAGCTACACCGTCTCGCCGGACGGCAAGCGGATCGCGTTGATCCGGACCTCGCAGACCGGCCAGCAGATCGTGACGTTCACGACGACTCGCCCGAACGATGTCACGGCAGTCGTCGATCTCTCCGGCAGCGGCGAGCTGACGTCGAGGGTGATCTGGGCGGGTGACGGTTCGGACAGCGTTCTGTTCGACGCGGTCAAGGAGACGCACGGATCTGGCGGGGGCGACAACGCGACCTGGGAGTACTCCGCACTGCGGAGCGTCGACCTCGCGACGCGCACCGTGCGCGAGGTCGTGCGCATCGCGGGCCAGAACACCAAGCTCTGGCAGCTCGCGTGGCTCCCCGGGCGACAGCTCGTCGGCGCGCTTGAGATGCGCCAACTCGGACCGGTGGCGAATTACGTCCTCGTCAGGAATGGAGCTGCCGAACGCACGGCGATGAACCCGAGTCCAGGCGTGGCGTCGTTCGGTGCAAGCCGCGACGGTCTGCGGATCCTCGTCTCGTCCTCAACGAGCGTCCGCTGGTGGCCTTTGGATCAGCCGGGCGCGGCCAGGGACCTGACCGCGCAGCCGGGCGAGAGCTTGGGTCATGCCGAGTTCCGGCCCGGCACGGATGAGCTGGGCATCGATGTGGGTCGAGGCTTCGAGATCTGGACGCTCACCGGTGGGCGTCGCGTCGTAGCAAACAGTTTCCAGGGTTTCCGTCACTGGCGCGTCGATGGCAGCGCGGCGATCACGACTTCTGATCCCTCCGCGGTGCTGCTGATCGATCCGGTGACTGGCGCGACGACGCCACTCCCGGGCGGCAGGTTTCCGGTCGCGGACGTGGTGGGGTTCTAAGCGAAGGGCGACGGGCGACTCGCGCTAGGAACAGGAGCCGCGGCCTGACCTTCAGCCGGAGGCACGCTCGAGCTCGGCGATCCGCCGCGCGACGATCCGTAGGTCGGCGATGAAGCGCTTCATCTCCTCGCCACGCGTCTTCACGTCGGGCGCGCGGAGGATCGCCGACGGGTGGATCGTGGCGATCATGTTCGGCGCGAGCGGCGAGTCGACGAACACGCCGCGGTCGCGCGACACGCGGAAGGACCGGCCGATGAGCGCCTGCGCGGCCGTCGCGCCGAGGCAGACGATCACCTCAGGCTTCACCAGCTCGAGCTCGATGTCGAGCCAGTGCCGACACGCGCTGATCTCGGCAGCGTTCGGCTTCTCGTGGAGCCGGCGCTTCCCGCGGGGCTTCCACTTGAAGTGCTTGACGACGTTGGTGACGAAGACCGTCTTGCGGTCGATGCCCGCGGCCTCCAGGGCCTCGTCCAGGATGCCGCCTGCCGGCCCGACGAAAGGCGCGCCGGCGATATCCTCGCGGTCGCCGGGCTGCTCGCCGACGAGCA